>Ga0182742_1001973_pt1 | contig 24226 bp, 25 predicted proteins | sample eDN5th37CBELigMG_FD_128880 | JGI IMG/M metagenome (GOLD analysis project Ga0182742, IMG submission 128880) | Enriched Miracle-Growth compost microbial communities from Emeryville, California, USA - eDNA 5th pass 37_C BE-Lig MG (version 2)... ...
AGTGGTTAACGCATCGGATTGTGGTTCCGACATTCGTGGGTTCGATTCCCATCAGTCGCCCCATTATTTATAAATTTTTTCATTGGGCTATAGCCAAGCGGTAAGGCAACGGACTTTGACTCCGTCATGCGTTGGTTCGAATCCAGCTAGCCCAGTTATGGCAGCATAGCCAAGTGGTAAGGCAGAGGTCTGCAAAACCTTTATCCCCGGTTCAAATCCGGGTGTTGCCTCCAATTTTATATTTGCGGGTGTAGTTTAATGGTAAAACCTCAGCCTTCCAAGCTGATGTCGTGAGTTCGATTCTCATCACCCGCTCCAAATAGGGGCCTATAGCTCAGCTGGTTAGAGCGCACGCCTGATAAGCGTGAGGTCGATGGTTCGAGTCCATTTAGGCCCACCAGATTTTTTACCCTATTAAAATAATTCTTCAATGTTCCGCAGTAGCTCAGTGGTAGAGCAATCGGCTGTTAACCGATCGGTCGTAGGTTCGAGTCCTACCTGCGGAGCCATTTTTATGTCTATGGGGAAGTACTCAAGAGGCTGAAGAGGCGCCCCTGCTAAGGGTGTAGGTCGGGTAACCGGCGCGAGGGTTCAAATCCCTCCTTCTCCGCCACTATATAGATGCGCCTTTAGCTCAGCTGGATAGAGCATACGCCTTCTAAGCGTACGGTCAGAGGTTCGAATCCTCTAAGGCGCGTAAAAAATAAAAACACAACAAAAACGCTATCAAGCGTTTTTTTGTTGTGTTTTTTTATCTTTTAAGAAAATGTTAACCCTTGGGCTTTTCAGATAAACTTGAAGAGTAGAGGGTGGGAGGCCACTTCCACATAGGAGGATTTTTGAGTAAGATACAAATAAGAGAAGAATAGAAAGGAGTGTACATTTTGATTAAATATAAAAGTCTCCATCACGTAAGTCTTACAGTTACAGATTTGGAAAGAGCAAAAGATTTCTATGGGAATGTATTATGTTTAAATGAAATACCACGTCCAGATTTTGATTTTTCAGGTGCCTGGTATGAAATAGAGGGACAGCAACTCCACTTGATCGTTGATCCTTCTTCACAGACGATTCGTCAGGATAAAAGCTTATCCAGCAGAGAAGGTCACTTTGCTCTGAGAGTAGAGAACTATTATGATGCGCTTACATGGTTAAAACAAAATGAAGTGGGAATTCTTGAAAAACCCTACGGAAAAAGTGGATTTGCACAAATTTTCTGTGCTGACCCAGATGGTAATTTGATTGAACTTAACGTTAATCAAACAGAATTATAAGAGTTGGAATAAAGCTTCAGGAATAATCAGTAAAAACATAATAAATAATATGGTTATGAAAACTTTTATCCTATCGATTTTCATATTCGTTTTACTCGCTTTCACAAGTGAAGTGCAAGCGGAAGAGATGATCTCTGTGAGATTACGAAATTATATTGGAGATACCTCTAAATTAGCATTTTACATAAAAGGTGCTTATTCAACATTAGATCGAGCATTGATGTTAAATGAAGGGGATGAGTATACACTTTCGTTTAAAGGTGGCAAAATGTTTCTTACATGCGGTAAGTCAAAAACGGAAATAGATAGCCCGTTCATTTTATATCCTGATACTTATGATGAAGAGCACCTAATATACATTGATGGAAGACCTTATATGGGAGCGGTAGCGTTTGGTATGGAAGAAAATAATATTAGACCCGTTAATCAAATCCTATTAGAGGATTACATAAAGGGTGTTGTTCCATTCGAAGTGTTTCCTGATTGGAATATCGAGGCTTTAAAGGCACAAACGTTAGCTGCTCGCACGTATACAATCACCCATAAGATTCCCCAACTCGACGACACCATCCAATATCAAGTCTACGGAGGATACAATGAATTTAGTAATACAAAGAGGGCTGTAATTGATACAAAAGGAGAAATTATTACATTTCAAAATAAGCCCATAAGCGCTTTTTATTCTGCAAGTAATGGTGGAATCACAGAGAGTAATAAAAATGTATGGGGCGGCAATCCAAGCCCCTATTTTCCAATTAAACCAGATCCTTTTGATCCCATTCAACCATGGGATTTTACATTGCAAAAAACACAAATAGACTTGGATGAAATTCAATCGAAGGACTGGAACGAGCTAAAGGAGAAAGATGGTAAAATCAGCGACTCTATTAAGAAATGGCTTAATCGAAATGGTTATGAAGGTGACATAAAAATTTTAAGTATTCCTTTTATGGCAATCGATAAAGTTAAAAATGAATCACAAAGGTCGATGATTGGCTCGATCCAAATTGAATTTATGAGAAGGTTGATTGATGGAACCATTTTATTCGAAAGAGTTTCGTTGGATCATGTTGAATTAAAAAAAATACGTCCAATGATAGGTGGAGGTCATTTTAGAAGTTATTTAATAAGTTCATTTGAAATCAATCCAACTTCTTATAAAGTAAGTGGCAAAGGCCATGGTCATGGCGTTGGTATGAGTCAATGGGGGGCAAATGAAATGGCAGAAGAAGGGAAAAACTACAAAGAAATTATTGGACACTATTATCCTGGCACCCAAGTGAAAGTGACTCAAATCCTTCAAGAATAATAATTAGTGAATACCATGTGATGATATCTTTCGGGTATCATCCTTTTTTTTGCCGTTCATACTGATTTGGAAGGGATAGAAAAATAAACATCTAATTATTTTCAGATTTAATCATTCACACTAGTGAAATTTCCTGTCTTTATTTATATTGTAATTATAGGAATGTAATAAATAGATAAGGTAGCCCTACTAACTTAAGGAGCTGATCGTAATGGGAAAAGTTACACCATTCTTAATGTTTCAAGATGGCAAAGCAGAAGAAGCAATGAATTATTACATATCTATTATTGAGGATTCAGAAATTACAAGTATGGTTCGCTATGGAGCGAATGAATCTGGAGATGAAGGAACGGTAATGCAGGCTACTTTTTCTATAAAAGGCCAAGAATTTATGTGTATAGATAGTAATTTAAAGCATCAGTTTACATTTACTCCATCCTTCTCAATTTTTGTTACATGTGATACCGAAGAAGAAATTAACAACGTTTATCAGAAACTGATCGAGGGCGGACAAGCACTTATGCCAATTGGTGACTATGGTTTTAGTCAAAGGTTTGGGTGGCTAAATGATCGATTTGGTGTGTCATGGCAACTAAATCTTCCTTCGTGAAGTAACTTTTTATAGGGAGGAAACAACATGGCAATTGGTGAACTGAATCCAAAGGTTGATGATTATTTAAGTAAAGCTAAAAAATGGAGGGAAGAATCTGAGAGGTTGAGACATATTGTTCTTGACTGTGTTCTGACCGAAGAATTTAAATGGATGCATCCTTGTTACACGCTTGAGAAGAAAAATGTCGTATTAATCCATGGATTTAAAGAATATTGTGCACTTTTGTTTCACAAAGGTGCCTTATTAAAGGATCCCCATGGAATTCTTGTCCAACAAACCGAGAATGTACAGGCGGCACGGCAGATTCGGTTCACTCATCTTCAAGAAATAATTGACCTAGAACCTATTTTGAAAGAATACATTCTTGAAGCCATTGAAGTGGAAAAAGCCGGTTTGGAAGTAACTTTAAAAAGGGATACAGAATTCATTATTCTAGAAGAACTTCAAGATAAATTCGATGAGTCACCAGACTTAAAAACTGCTTTTGAAGCATTGACACCGGGACGGCAAAGAGCATATATTCTTTATTTTTCTCAACCCAAACAATCCAAAACTCGAGTGTCAAGGGTTGAAAATTGTATGGAGAGAATTCTCAGCGGAAAGGGATTAAAGGATTGCACTTGTGGACTTTCTAAAAAAATGCCCTCCTGTGATGGCTCGCACAAGAACATGCGATAAAAAAATAATGATAAAAGTAAGGAAGGAAGTTCAAAGCTATGGATATTGAAACAGTGATGCAAGAGCTTGAAGCCCTAGGCAAGGAACGAATGAAAAAAATGTACATATCCAATGGTGCGCACGAGCCACTTTTTGGCGTGGCTACAGGTGCTATGAAACCAATCGCAAAGAAAATAAAAATCAACCAAGATTTAGCTGACGAGCTTTATGCCACAGGTAATTACGATGCCATGTATTTTGCAGGCATTATTGCTGACCCAAAAGCTATGACTGAAGCAGATTATGAACGCTGGATAGATGGTGCGTATTTTTATATGCTCTCCGATTATGTGGTGGCAGTCACTTTATCAGAGTCAGATATTGCACAAGACGTTGCAGATAAATGGATTGCAAGCGGTGACGAATTGAAAATGTCGGCTGGATGGAGTTGCTATTGCTGGCTTTTAGGGAATCGAAAAGATAAAGAATTTTCCGAAAGCAAGATTTCCAATATGCTGGATATGGTGAAAAATTCGATTCATGATTCGCCGGAACGAACCAAATCTGCTATGAATAATTTCGTATACACGGTGGCGATTTCCTATTTGCCACAACATGAAAAGGCAGTCGAGGTCTCAAAGGAAATAGGAATCGTAGAAGTCAAACGAGACAATAAAAAAAGCAGTTTCCTAAACGCTTACGAAAGTATTCAAAAAGAAATGGATAGAGGGAAGCTTGGTTTCAAACGTAAATATGTACGATGTTAAAAAATAGTTTTGTATCGGGATGCTGATCTAGAAATTACGTGGGAATAATATTTCTATTAAAAATATTTAGAAAATACTATTGACAATTTGTTAATAGAATATTAAATTAAGTTTTATACTTTATTAAAGTAAATGAATAAAATACGTTCTCTTATCAAGAGTGGCAGAGGGACTGGCCCGATGACGCCCAGCAACCGTTCCGAATGGAATTGGTGCTAAATCCTGCAAAACAAGATTTTGTTTTGAGAGATAAGAGAGGAGTAGTCCTTATTTTGTGATGAAACCTCTCTTTTCTGGAGAGGTTTTTTATATTTTATAAAAACTCTCCTAAGAGCAACGTTGGTAAGAAGACATAAAAAACAAAAAGGGGAGAAAGAATCATGAAGAGGAACTTTTTAAAAAGTGCATTTGTATCAGCTATCGCTGCAACACTTTTGCTTACAGGCTGTGCAACAGGGGGAGAAACAAAGGAAGCAACAGGATCGAACACACCGATTGAAGGTGTACCTGAGCGCTTTGCAAATGGAGACCAACCAAAAATCAAAGTAATTCGTAAAATTGGTGGGGACGACCACACAGCTCAGTTCTTAGCAGGTGCAAAGCAAGAAGGGGAAGCACTAGGATTTCAAGTGGATGTATTTACGGCAAATGGAGATACAGCGAAATTTCATGATGCGATTAACCAAGCGTTAAATCAAGATTATGATGGATTTATTATTTCTCACGGTGATGATGATGCTACCGTTAATGACATACAGAAAATTGTTGATGCTGGAAAAAGCGTTGTCGCATTTGACTCGAATGCAAATTTAACAAGTGTTGACGGTGTTACTCTTGTGTCACAAGATGATGAAGCACTAGCTACTCTATCATTGGACCAGTTAGTAAAAGAAACAAAAGGGGAAGCCAATATTGCATACCTATGGGTGGACGGATTCCCACCAATGGTTAGACGAAATAAAGTGTATGAAGAGGTTCTAGCAAATAATCCTGGCATTAAAGAAGTGGAGCGCTTTGGCGTAGCAGCAGCTGATACTAGTGTTCAAACCCAAAATGCGGTTGCTGCAATGTTGAATAAATACCCTAAGGGTGAACTTGATGCGATTTTTGCCACTTGGGATGCTTTTGCCATCGGTGCGGCTCGCGCGTTAAAAGAAGCTGGCAGAGAAGAAGTTAAAATCTATGGAATCGATGTTTCAAATGCTGATTTGCAGGAAATCCAAAGAGAAGGCAGCGCTTGGAGATATACGGCAGCTGTTGATCCTAAGTTGATTGGTTCAGTAAATATGAGAATACTAGCAAAGAAATTAGCAGGCGAGGAAACACCACAAACGTATGATTTGGAAGCTTCACTTATCTCTCAAGAAGATCTTCAAAAATCAAAAGATCCTGTAAATATGGTCAATCTAAATGAAATCATTGAAGGATGGGGTCAATCAACAGAATTTGAGGAAGATTGGATGAAGACGCTGAAGGAACACTATAAGAAGTAAGGGACTTAATGATAGGCACTCTCTTTTTCACTAGATAAAGAGAGTGTTTCTTTGAAGAAAGTATAAAATATTGAACTTTGAACAGTGTCTAGCTCCAGCGCCCAGCGACTAGTGTACTTCGCTCTCCTCCCTACGATAAGTCAACATCGGATCGCTCACGCTCTCCGTGTTTCCTTTATCTCAGTCAGAGCGCTCCAGTCCATACGTCGCTTAACGGGCGCTTGCGCTTTTCTTTGAAAGGACGGTGACATCATGACCACTTTAGAGATGAAAAATGTGTCAATTGAATTTCCGGGTGTAAAAGCATTAAATAGGGTGGATTTTTCAGTTAAAAGCGGGAAAACTCATGCCTTAATTGGAGCCAATGGTGCTGGGAAGTCAACCTTGATGAAGGTTCTTTCAGGGGCATATGATCACTATACTGGTGAAATCACATTGGATGGACAATCTATGACCATTCGTTCGCCCAAAAGTGCCATGGACTCAGGAATTCAAATTGTATATCAGGAAGTGGATACAGCTCTGATTCCCTATTTAACGGTTGCGGAAAATATCATGTTAATGGACACAGTACACAACATGGGAAAGAAGCAATGGGTTAATTGGAAAAGCTTGCATTCTAGAGCGGCCACCATCCTATCAGAAATGAATTTGTCTCTTCCAACTAAAAAACTAGTAAGTGAATTAACATTAGCAGAAAAACAAATGGTCTTAATCGCCAGAGCGGTGTCAAAAGAATGTAGATTCCTCATCTTAGATGAGCCGACAGCACCTCTTAGTCATACGGAGACAAATGAGTTATTTCGTATCGTACAAGATTTAAAGAACCGTGATGTTGGAGTTATTTTCATCTCACATCGACTTCCAGAGATCTTTGAGATTTGTGATGACATTACGATTATGAGAAATGGGGAAGTAGTCGAGAGACAGAGGATTTCGGATACTAACCAAAACAAAGTAGTGGAGCATATGCTTGGTCAAAAACTCGGTGACCAGTTTCCTGATAAATTCATGACCATTGGAGACACATTCCTTGAGGTAAAAGGACTTACAGATAAAGATAAGATTAAAGATTTTAGCATGAACGTCAAAGCAGGGGAGATTGTGGGAATTGCTGGACTTGTAGGTGCCGGTAAGACCGAGTTCTGTAAAGCTTTGTTCGGGGTTGAAGGCAAATTAGTGGCAGGAGAAGTCAAGGTTAACGGAAAAAGAGTTAATGTTAAAAACCCGTATGAAGCGGTTAAGAATGGACTGGCCTTGGTCCCTGAAGAGCGCCGAAAAGAAGGGATTCTTGTAAATGCGTCGGTTGAATCAAATTTAACTGTAGTGAATTTAAGGCATTTTTCAAAAGATTTTAGTTTCCTGGATAGGAAAAAAGAAAAGTTAGTTGCAAAGGCACTGATCAATCGTCTTGGAATAAAGACACCTTCTGAAGAAACAAAAGTTCAAAATCTTTCTGGCGGTAATCAACAGAAGATTGCCATTGGCAAGTGGCTCGTAGCCGATGCTGATGTCTATATTTTTGATGAGCCGACCAAAGGTGTAGACGTTGGAGCAAAAAAGGACATTTTTAATCTTATTGTCGAGCTGGCAAGCCGCGGAAAAGCTATTATTTATGCATCATCTGAACTATCAGAGATTATGGGAATTACGAATCGGGTCTATGTCCTTTATGATGGAAGATCAGTTAAGGAACTAGAAACAAAATCAACTAATGAAGAAGAACTATTATTCTATTCAACAGGGGGCAGGTAAGATGGAGGCAAACATAACAGCAAAGAAACAGACCCCGTCAAAAACGTCATTTGATCTTTTCCAATTTTTTTATAAATATGGAACGATTATTACAATCATTGCACTCGTGATCATATTTTCATTGGCCAATCCCGCATTTATACAAGGAAATAATATTGTAAATATCCTGCGTTCCATTTCAATTGTAACTATCATTGCAATCGGGATTACCATCAGTTTAACGGTTGATGGCTTTGATCTTTCCGTTGGATCGGTGGCCTCCTTATCAAATGCAATCGTGATTTCTATGTTCGTTTGGTTTTCGCAAAATACCTTTGTAGCTATTATTTCGGCAATTGCCGCAGCATTAGTTGTAGGGATTTTGAATTCTATTATGATTGTAAAAATGCGGATTCCTGATATGTTAATGACCCTTGCAACCATGTTTATTATTCAAGGAACGGCATTGACCTATACAAAGGGAGCGACTGTTTCACAAAACATGGTGTTGCCTGATGGAACGATGGCAGAAGGCCTAATTAGTCCGTTTTTTTCGAAAATCGGTCAGGTGCCATGGATTATTGTCATCATGGTTGTTGTCGTTGTGGTAGTGCATATCTTTTTAACGTATACGAAACATGGAAGATACATGTATGTGATCGGGGGAAATAAGGAAGCAGCAAGACTATCAGGTATTCCGGTTAATAAATACAAAGTGACTGCCTACCTGCTTTCTGCGCTCTTTGCCGCCATTGGCGGGATTGTCTTAGCTTCACGGGTTATGACATCTGAAATCAACTCAGGTGCACCTTACTTAATGGATTCTGTAGCAGCTGCATTTATCGGATTTTCCGTTTTAGGTGCCGGTAAGCCCAATGCATTCGGAACCTTCGTTGGTGCGGTGTTGATCGGGATTTTAGCAAACGGACTCGTCATGATGTCTGTTCCCTATTACGCAATGGACATCGTAAAGGGAACGGTTTTAGCATTTGCGTTGGCAATCACATATTATAAACAGAAGTAAATAGTGGGAGGCCTATTCGATGTGAATAGGTCTATTTTTATTTTTAATATGAAAAAACATGGTTTCCCATGTCTAGAATTGCATCTATATTCATCTGTTAGCCCCAATATTGCTGATAATGGTGACCATATAGTGGCTGTGGATATTGCCGAATATAACGGGATGGTTTATGCGGTTCATTGATATGTTGATAAGGTCTATGATCCGTTGATCTATTACAATCCTTGTATGGACCTATATATGTTGATGGTTTAACAGATGAAATGGCTTGTTTCCATTGATTTTCATTAAGACAATAGGTATGCGCCATGATTTTTGCAGGGGTAAATTTCAATATATCAGATCCTAAAATAACTTCTGGAGTAGGCGCATTAAAAATAGCCAAAAGATGGGTGTTATCAACTAAAGCTATTTCATAATGCCACCATCCTTGTGGAACATTTGCCACTTGTCCAGGTGTAATAGTGTAATTTAGGATTTGTTTTGTAAAAGGATTTAGTATCGATACTGTAGCAGAACCAGAAATACAATATACAAGTTCGGCTGCATTTTGGTGATAATGCGGTTCTACTATATTATTCGTGCTAAGGAAAATATCTAAGAGAGACACATTTTCAAGTGAATTCAACTGTTTAATACCTAAAACATTAATATAGTTTTTGTTATCTTTAACGAACAAGGGACTATTATTAACATCAAAAGTGAACTGAGTTGTCGGAGACGTATAATCCATATGTGAAACCATAATTTCTCTTCACCTCTGTTATTTATACATAAACTTCTAAGCATGCTATGCACGAGAGGATTGTTCGGTGTAACACTTTTGTAGCGTATATTCAAAGTGTGAAATTATAAATAAAAATTTTTCCTACTAATTAGTAAAAAAATTTACTTGTTAGGGTGGTGGTTGAATCGTATAATATGAGTATGGATAATTGGAGGTAATTGACAATGGCAACGATTAAAGATATAGCAGAACAGGCGGGTTTTTCGATTTCCACCGTTTCCCGAGTGTTGAATAATGATGAGAGCCTTTCTGTACCAGATGAAACACGTGAGAAAATATATGAGGTAGCTGAGAAGCTTAACTATAGAAGAAAAACCGTTCGGCAGTTAGTAAATAATATAGCATTTTTGTATTGGCTAACAGATCAAGAGGAGCTTGAAGACGTTTACTTTAAAACGATGAGGCTTGAAATAGAAAAGTGGGCAAAAAAGTTTAATGTGGAGCTTACCACGTACAAAATCGCAGATGGAATAGCGAAAATTCCTGATAATATCAAGGGATTTATAGCGGTGGGGTCTTTTACAGACAAAGAATTACACCGCCTCAGAAGCATTACCCCAAATGGAGTATTTATTGATACAACTCCGGACTCTGTTCATTACGATTCTGTTCGGCCGGACCTGTCTGAAATGACGAAAAGAGCAGTAGATTTCTTTGTTGACAAGGGGCATAGCAGAATCGGCTTCATTGGAGGCACATTTCATAATCCGAATACAGGGCTTGAGGAAATGGATATAAGAGAGAAAACATTTCGTGCCTATATGACAGAGAAGGGTCAGTTGAATGATCGATATGTATTTTGTCGGAGAGGCTTTTCCGTGGATAACGGGTACTCTCTTATGAAGAATGCCATAGATACATTGGGAGAGGAATTGCCCACTGCATTTTATATAGCTGCTGATCCGATTGCGGTTGGTTGTTTACAGGCTTTAAATGAATATGGTATTGCGATACCAGGGCGAGTTAATCTTATTAGTGTAAATAATATTAGTATCGCAAAGTATGTCTCTCCACCACTTACGACTTTTCACATTGATTTAATGGAATTATGTAAGAATGCAGTACAGTTATTGCTTGAAAGAGTGGTAGAGAAGCGGAAAATTGTTAAAACACTCTACCTTGGTTCTGAACTAATAGTTAGAAAAAGCACGGAATAAGATTAGTAAAAATGAATGTTTTTTCTAGTAAAAGCGCTTCTGTAAATAACAGAAACGCTTTTTTAATTAAGGACAAAATACACAATTTAAGAAACACCCCATATGCTATTGAAAAAATGTTCATATGGAGTGATAGGTACATGGAAAATCACCGTGTCGTGAATGAGTTATTTCCAGCTTCAATTAGAACTATAGAGGGGATTCAATGGGGATATATTAATAATATAGGACAATTTGTTATCCCTCCTCAATATGAGGAAGTAAATGTATTCCAACCGAACGGGCTGGCAATCGTATGGCTAAACGGTCGTGCAGGTATAATTGACCAAAACGGCAAGTTTGTAGTCCGCCCCATTTATCATTCCATTTATCCCTTTTTTGAAGGCCTTGCATTTGTATTTGAGGATGAAAAGGGCTATAGCGTGATTAATGAGAAAGGAGAAATTCTAAATGACAAGCCCTACCCGTTTTCGTATATTGGTGATTTTCGGGAACAACGAGCTGTTATTCAGGAATTTGTAAATAGAACAGAATTTCTTTATGGCTATTTAGATTCTAGTGGGAACATAATCATTCCTCCTCAATATATCTATGCACATGATTTTCGTGACGGTAAAGCAATAGTAGGACTGAAGGACGGTACATCTGCAATTATTGGGTTGGATGGTGAGATCCTTACTATCTATCCTTTTGAACAAATGGGTCCGTTAAGTGAAGCATTGATTTCCTTTAGGAAAACTGTTCGGGATAAAGCTGGGTATGTAAATGAAGCAGGGAAGGTCGTCATCCCTCCTCGCTTTTCGTATGCTGGTCCCTTTGAGAAGGGAAGAGCCATTGTTAATGTCTCAGAGAATTATAAAAACGAATATGGATTTATTGATAAAACAGGAGCTTATATTCTTGAACCAAAATACCATGATATTCAACTGTTAGGGGGAGAGCGGGCTTCTGTTGCCAAAGCGATTGACCCAGAGTATCCTCAGGCTGGTACGATTTTTGCACTTGCCGATACGACTACTGGTGTATTTTTGACGGATTTTAGTTATGACAGTATGAATGAATTTGAAGGAAAATATAGCAGCGTAACAAAAGGGATAAGCTCTTTTTTTATCAATAAAAACGGCAGACGAGCTTTGAATCTACCCGTAATTCATGGAGTAGGAACACTTAGTTTAAAAGACCATTTGATTCAAGCCTTTGTTGATGAACGATATTCATACTTTAATAGATATGGCCATCTCATTTGGGCACAAAATTCCATTCTTCCCTTAAATGGCTCTCTTTTTATTCATGAAGGAAAGTATAGACCGACTAAAGATTATCTAGTGTATTATCCACAAATTGTTGGAATGACGGATAAAGAAGCTCAGTCTAAAGTAAACCAAGTGTTAAGGGAAACATCAAGAGTGAAGGAATTACCTAAGAATGAACCGTTATATTATAGTTATTCTGGCGATTTTAATGTCCAATTTTATAAGAAACATTTACTCGTTTTGGAATTGACAGGATATGAGTATCCCTTTGGTGCAGCCCATGGTATGCCATCAAAAATCAATATTCCCATTGATCTAAATACGAGCCGTATTTATGCATTAAAGGATTTATTTAAGCCTGACAGTAATTATGTAAACGTACTAAGTGAGGTCATAAGGAAGCAGATTCAACAACAAGAGGATTCCTATATTAACGAAGAAGATTATAAAGGGATAGTAGAAAACCAACCTTTTTATGTAACGAAAGAGGAGCTAGTCATCTATTTTAAGCCCTATGAGATCGCAGCCTATGCTCTAGGATTCCCAGAGTTTAAAATCTCTTATCAAGACATAAAGAGTGTAATCAATGAAACGGGAGCCTTTTGGCGATCTTTTCAATAATGTAAAAAAGAAGGGCTTGTGTGTATATACACACAGCCCATTTTTAATGAGATTTTTCTCTTGTTTTATCTAAATAATATGCAGTGATCCATGAGGTAATCGGAATAATCAAGGCTACGCCTATTCCAGCACAAAGAATGTTGATCATTTCAGAACTGAATATTTTTGAATTGACAATGTCTCCAAGTGAGTAAGAAAGGTCTTTAAACCAAATGAGCATAGCTAAGTATCCGCCAAAGAAGGCGAAAAATAATGTATTTGTATTGGTTCCGAGTATATCTCTGCCAATGCTGATTCCAAATGAAAATAAATCCTTCCTACTAACCTGCTGATTATGATTGTAGAGCTCGCGCATAGGAGAAGCAATGGAAATGGCCACATCAATAATGGCTCCTATCGTACTCATAATAATCATGGCCGCCCCAATCTTTACAAAGTCGACTCCTAAATACAAAGAGAACATGCTGAGTTCTTCCGTTTCTTCTTCTCCAAATCCTTGAATCATTGATTTCTCTGTGACAACCACAATGAAAAATAGCAATATAGCCAAGGTGATGATGGTAGAAACAAAGGCAGTGATGGTTTTATTGTTTATTTCATTGATAAAAAAGAGATTAATACAACTAATGAATGTACAGGCAATTAAGGTTAGAATAATTGGGTTTGCATTTGGATCCGTCATGATAAGGATGGTCAAAAGGAGGACAGCAAAGTTCAAAAATAAGGCAATAAAAGACTTTGCTCCTTTTTTCCCACCTATCACTACCATTAGAATAAATAAAATCACTGCTAGACAGAATAATGCATTCATGATTTTGCCCTCTTTCGGTTAACAAAAAAGATAGATATATATAGACCGATCGGGATCGTTAATACAATTCCGATTCCACCAGCAAGGGCCCTAGCTAATTCCAGGGAAAGATTCATGGAAAGAGTGTATCCAAGAGGAGAACCATTCTTCATATATAAAATGAGCATCGGGATAGAACCACTTATATAAGCAAAGAACAATATATTGGTCATCGTTCCCATCACATCTTTTCCAATTTCCATACCAGAAGCTTTAAGCGCTTTTATTGATATATGATTGTTTTTTTCGTACAACCCAAAGATAGAAGAAGACATAGTAATGGCTACATCCATCACAGCACCTAGAGATCCGACTAATATTCCCGCCATAAATACCGTTTGAGGGGGACGAGTGAGAAACTGCATTTCTTCGTAACGAAGGCCTTCTTCAGAAGTTAGCCACAGTACTAGATAAGCTATGAATAGAGAAACAAAGGTTGTTACAAGGGTGGCTATTACTGCTGAATAGGTTTTTTCATTAAAACCGTTAACAAGTAGCAAGGAGATGGCAGTAAATAGGATCGCACTTATACTGCAAGCGACTAACAAGCTGATGGCTGATGTTTTTACATACATATCTAAGGCATATGAGAGGATAATGGCATTGACTGCTAAGCTGACAATTGAAAACAACCCTTGCTTTTTTCCAACAAAAAGCAAAGTAAAGATAAAAATCCATGCTACGAGTAGCACGTATTTATCTCGTTTTACGTTTTTGATGCTTCCGGTTAATACTCCATCTTCATTGGTATTCGTATCCATCCATACAAACAGTTCATTTCCAACCTGATATTCTTGGTCATAAGCTCCTGAAGCGGAATATTGGTTGGTTAAATGGATCAGCTCTCCCTTTTTATCTCCATTTTTTAATTCGGCTACTATTTGTTGTGTGAATAGTTGATCTTCATTATTATGCATGTCCGTTACTTTGGTGGTATCTTCTAGTTTGGTCTCGATGACCTTCGCTATGGGGCGTTCATAGAATGAGTAATTGTTATTAACAAAAATAACAGAGCTTACAAAACAAAGAGCTAGTAGTACATACATCACGATTTGTTTGTAAGTTAATTTGTTCAATTGGTTAAGTATTAGATTCAAAATAAACCTCCATCGATTGGAATGGACTCAGTGTAAAACAATGACCTAAAAATAACAAGAAATTAAGAGAACCGTCAAGGGAGACTTCTATAGGCGTTGGTTGTAAAAACATGACAAACTGATAAAATAGAACAATAATCTACATGGAAAGTTGGAGAGTGAATGACAAATCGTAGTGTGATTTTTTTTGATATCGACGGAACCTTACTTACCCATAACAAAGAGTTACCTGCCTCAACAAAAGAAGCGATTTTCACATTGAAAGAGCTGGGTCATGAGGTAGCGATTGCTACAGGAAGAGCTCCTTTTATGTTTGAAGAGTTGAGACAAGAGTTAGACATTCATACATACGTAAGCTATAACGGCCAGTATGTTGTATTAAATGGAAATGTCTTACATACAAATCCATTACATATTGAGTCACTTGAAAAATTAACTGCTGCTGCTCTTGAGAATGATCATCCCGTTGTGTTTATGGATCATGAAGATATGAGAGCCAACGTACCGGAGCATGACTATATTAAACAGAGCATCGATACGTTAAAAATTGATCGATTTCCTACACATGATCCTCACTATTACAAAGGTCGTGACTTGTATCAAACCCTACTTTTCTGTACTGAAGGGGAGGAAAAGCAATACGCAGAGCAATATGATGCGTTTGATTTTGTCCGATGGCATCCTGTTTCCTTAGACATCGTGCCAAAGGGTGGATCAAAAGCAAAGGGGATCCAAAAGATCGTAGATGCGCTTGGATTTCCAGCTGAAAGTCAATATGCTTTTGGTGATGGACTTAATGATTTGGAAATGCTCTCCACAGTGAAAAACAGCGTAGCTATGGGAAATGGAGAGGAACAAGTAAAAGAAGTGGCTAGGTTCGTTACCAAGTCAGTTGAAGAAGATGGTATTCTTCACGGACTGAAAATGGTGGGGCTTTTATAGGAGTAAAAGGGATGGGATCTGTGATTCTATCTCTTTTTTTTATGAATTTCATACTTATATCACAAATGAACGGTAAACTTGGTTACGGTAATGAAAATGACATTGTTCAAGAAGGAGATCTATAAGTGGAAACGGTTATCAACACAACAACGAAATCAGACGCACAACAAAAATCATCTCTTTATCGGGCTGTATGGAGATGGCATTTTTATGCTGGGATTATTGTTGCACCTTTCTTAATCATCCTTGCCGTTACGGGTTCTATCTATTTATTTAAGCCACAGATCGAACAGGTGATATATCAAGATTTATTCGAGGTTACGCCACAGGGTGATAAAATTCCGGCATCGCAACAAATAGAAGAAGTAAAGAGGCTATATCCTGACGCAGTGATATCTAAATATCGGCCGGGAGAAAATGCTACACGTTCGAGCGAGGTAGGTCTCACTGTAAATGATCAATCATTAACCGTCTTTATGGATCCGTACACGGGAAAATCCATAGGTGAATTAAATAATGAAGATCGCATCATGGATAAAATAGAGGAATTTCACGGCGAGTTAATGATAGGAATAATTGGAGATAGAATCGTAGAATTAGCTGCATGCTGGACCATCGTGTTGATGGTTACAGGCCTTTATTTATGGCTTCCTAGAAAGAAGCCGAATATGTCAAGTGTCCTTTATATGAGATGGAATAAAGGAAGAAGTATTTTAGCTAGAGACCTACATGTTGTTCCAGCTTTTTGGATAACCGCAGGAATGTTATTTTTGGTCATGACGGGGTTACCGTGGTCAGGGTTTTGGGGAACCCAGTTTCAAACGATCGCTACCAACTCTGGGGCAGGATATCCCCCTTCCGTTTGGGTAGGAAATGCACCTGTCTCGACCGTTACGAAAGATATTGCGGAGGTTCCATGGGCAGCTGAAACATTAGATGTCCCGGTTTCAGAAGTACAAGGCTTTATCCCAGTCTCGATCGATGATGTGGTTCAGATTGCGAACCGTGAAGGGGTACATCCAAGTTATACAGTCTTTCTTCCAAAAGAAGCAACGGGAGTGTACACGTTATCCGCTTTCCCGCCAAAAGCTGAGGACGAGATCACCATGCATATTGACCAATACTCGGGCGCGGTGTTAACGGACTATCGATTTGATCATTATGGATTCATCGGACAAGTTGTTGCGTTAGGGATAACCTTGCACAAAGGAACGCAATTTGGGTTAATCAATCAGTTAGCAAGTCTTCTTATTTGCTTAGGAATCATCCTTGTTGCCATTAGTGGATTTTATTTATGGCTAAAGCGGAAGCCGAGAAAGAGTATGGGTGCACCAAAATCGACTAGCATTAAAAATATGAAGCTATTTTTAGTCGTTTTAATAGGTTTGGGTATTCTGTTTCCTTTGGTTGGTTTGTCCCTGATCGTCATTTTTCTGATGGATGTGTTATTGATTAAAAGAATCCCATTCTTGAAGAGGTTTTTACATGTGTAGCAACAAGGGGGATGGAACGTTGAAAAAGGTATTTTTAATCACAATCTTTGGTTTGTTACTTGGTGGATGTTCTCTTAAAGAGGATGCGGCTGAGTTATATTTGCAAGAACAACCCCTTCATGCAGAAGTGGTTCTACCTGAAAGGATAACGAGTGAGGAACCAGTACCAATCAAGGTCATTCTTACTCAATATGGAAAAAAAGTAGAAGAAGTAGATTCTGTAGAATTTGAAATGTGGAAACATGATGACACCAATCATGCTACGGTTGAACAACCGAGTGAACTTGAAGAAGGAACTTATGGAATAAATAAAACGTTTGAACGTGACGGGCTTTATTATATAAAGATTCATGCAAGTAAGGGTAATGCAATCATTATGCCAAAGGTTCAAATCGTTGTTGGTGAGCTTTCGAAGAGTGAGTTAGAATACTTACAAAAAGATCTTCCAGAAAAAGAGGAAGGCCATGATCACCATCATTAATATAAGATTCCCGCATCAAGAATGACAAGGGTGCGCCCTTATCTGTTGGGGAATCGGGTTATGCAACCGAGCGGATAAATAGACGGAAAAATTCCGCTTAATTGGCAAATACGACTAAAAATGGCTTAAATAGACGGAGAAATTCCGCCTATTGACTCAAAAAACGTGAAAAAGCGGAGATTTTCTTTGCGTAAGCGGAAAATCTCCCCTTATTTTACCCCGAAACGAGCTCCGTTCTGCATCTAAAAGGAAAACCTCCGCTTATTTCTTACCCCAGAACGCGGCCCATTCTGAATCTAACCGGAAAAGCTCCGCTTATTTTGCATTTACTGGTTACTCAATTAGGTGCTTGTAACCCTAATAAAGAAACTCGCTCATATTATGACGAGTTTTCCTTTTTTATATACCAATAACGAGTCATTTCCCTATTCTTATTCAGTCAGGCTTTTCACATTCATTTTATTTCATTGTCTTCATAAGAAATCCAGTCGCTAAAGCTTCCTAGATACAGTTTCACATGTTCAAAGCCGGCTTCTTTTAATGCTAGGAAGTTCGGAACGGCAGTTACTCCCGACCCACAATAAACGATCAGTTCCTTATCAGGATCTATATCTGAAAATCTCTCTTTTTGATTTTCTACTGAATGGTAATACCCCTCATGAAGTCCTTCCATCCAAGGCTTATTAATAGCGCCTGGAATATGGCCTTTCTTCTTATCAATTGGCTCTTCAATTCCTAAGTATCTTTTGTTCTCGCGTGAGTCAATTAATACGATGTTTGGATAACTTCCAGATACGACTTCTTGCACCTCTTTTATGTCAGCCAATAAATCAGGCTGTAGGTCGATTTGGAAATCCAATTTTTCAAAAACAGGTACATCAGCTGTAGTTGGATAATTGGCTTTTGTCCAATTTTTATACCCTCCATCAAGTACATATACTTTTTTATGTCCAAGATAAGATAACATCCACCAAAACCTAGCTGCATAGGCTCCTTCACCGTTATCATAAGCGACAAGAGTTGTATCCTGATCAATACCTGCCATTTCAAGTTTCTCTTTTAATTCATTTATGTCAGGCAGAGGGTGTCTTCCACCATGAATACCCACTTGTCCTGAAAGGTCCTTTTCTAAATCAAAATAAACGGCTCCTGAAATATGATTTTGATCGTATTCTAGCTTTCCTAATTCAGGGTTAGCAAGTGCAAATCGGCAATCGATCATTCTTACATCCCTCTGATTCAGATTCTTAAGAACCCATTCTTTCTCTACAATAAATTTCATATTCAATCCTCCTCCATGTACCATATCTCTAAAAACTATATCTTGAATATAACATAGATTGCTTTGGTTCAATGATTTAGTGATTGTGTCAACTATGTTAATTCTGTAAATCAAAGTACATTTTTTACCTAGAGGCATATGATGGTTTATAAAATTCTGGAGGGAATGACCAACATGTATTATGTTTCAAATCCGTATTCATATCCGTATTGGGCAAATACTTCGACTTATTCTTCCAATTATATGAATAGAACTCATGAGGAGAATGTTCAACCAGTATTTGATGTCCTGCTTAATGGAATAAAAAGAGAAGCAGAAGCCATTGAGCGATACAGACAGTTAGTTCATGTAGCTCCAAATGAAATGCATCAGAATGATATTTTGTCTGCATTAGAAAGAAAAAAAGCTCAACTGACTCAGTTAAACTATCTTTATATTCAACTTACTGGGACTGTTCCAGTATACGAACTCGAACAAATCTCGTTTGATGACTACAGAGATGGACTGCAAAAGGCGTATGAAGCTGAAGTAAAGGGATATGAAGAATATCAAAAAGGTTTTTCGCTTATTCAACATCCAATGATACAAAATGTATTTTTATGGGCATTAACGGGAGAACAAGAGAATGCTGAGAGTCTCAGGTTTTTAAGTGAAGAACTCTCCCCTCGTGTAACGGATTATGGAGGAAAACCTTTTGTTGTGGATATTAATGAAGCCACCAAGCAAAACGAAACCTTTCGAACTGCCCTTTGGACAGGAACTCATTTACAGGTAACCTTAATGAGCATTAATGTGGGAGAGGACATTGGCTTAGAAATACATCCTCATCTCGATCAGTTTCTAAGGGTTGAAGAAGGTGAAGGGATTGTTCGAATGGGGGCTAAGAAAGATCAGTTAGACTTTGAGAAAAAGGTAGCTGACGATTTTGCTATTATGATCCCAGCAAATACATGGCATAATGTGATCAATACAGGAAATACACCACTGAAACTCTACTCGATCTATGCTCCTCCACAGCATCCATTGGGAACGATTCATGAAACGAAGGCTGATGCAATGGCTGCTGAAGAAGAGCATTAGGCATACTGCAAAAAAGACATGACAACTCTGTCATGTCTTTTTTATGGTTTTTAAAGAAAATATCCAACCAATGCCCAACTCATAATAAATAGGAAGCCAATGGAAGCAGAAGAGTAAGTAATTAGATTCCTTATATCCTTCTTTTCTCGACTTAAATACTCTTGATAGGTGATCTCGCCCTTGGCAAACCTTACCCCATTTTCGCTCGGTTCAACCTCGTAAACCTGCCCTTCGTTGTCCTGCAAAATAATTTTTTTAATTAGCTCGATTGCACTAATTTGGTTTGCCTCTGCCTCTTTCTCCCCAAAATAAATGACTTTCACAGGTTGATAAATGGTATGCTTAATTATTTGTTCACTCAGTTTATACGCCTGTAATTCAAATGCATGATTAGAAACACACATAGTAAGCACCTCATTATTATTATATGTTCATTCTCTATTGAGGTGAAGAGTCCAAGTCTGGAATCTTATAGTAAGGATTCAGCAATTAGAGGAGCACTATAAGATATGCACGGAACTGGGGGCTCAGAAATTAGCAAGAACTTTCAGTAAGTAAAAAGGGTTGTCGATGGTTTCCGACAATCCTTTTTCAAACAATTTTGCCTTACCTTAGTCTCCTCTACTTTCTTCAGAAGGTTCCTCATCTAGATCAGGTTCTTCTTCATCCGTGTAAAATGGAGTGTCCATTTCACCAGGTTGTTTAACATCTCTTGGATTGGTGTCAAGGTCTATATCATTATTGTTTTGATTGTAACGTACGGGTCTGTAATTCACATCATCATCTGGTCCAAGATTATTATCATTATCTGCGGTACAGGCGGTTACATTGACAAGTAACAACAAAGCAGTAATGATTGTGAATAATGTCTTAATTGAAATGATTTAGTACATATAATTTTCCATAAAATAAACTCATTATTCGCCTGCCTGTGTGGTGTATTTTGGATTTTTAAATATATAGAAGTTTCATTACCTAGAAATCCTAACCCAAATTTTTATCAGGATGCTTACGTTTATAAGGAGAATTCTAATAATGAAAAATGAAGCTTTATAAAACAAAAGAAGGTGGGGATAAAATGAATAAGTGGATTACGTCATTTTTTCAATTAAGAAGGAACCCTTTAATGGCATTGTTCGGGAAGAAAAGGAATGGTAAGGGCTGGATATGGGGTTCGTTATTAAGTTTAGGAGTTAGTGCAGCTGCTATTCGGTTAAGAAGAAATAAAAAGACACAATCTCCTGTTAATAACATAATGAATAATATAGATATAGGGAAAATGAGTAAAATGGGGAATATGGCTGGGTTAGCTGAAATTGCAGAAGAATTAGTCCCAAATAAAGGCCCTGAAAAAACCAATTAAAAAAGCATTAATTAAAGAATATCCATCTTTGTGATGGGTATTCTTTAAGGTATTTTTAGAGCTTCTATTTAACGTACAAAATTTCCCCTTGTGGTTTTATCTAAAATCATACTGGTCATGGTCGCGATAACTGCGCTCCCTATAATATCATACGGATAATGGTGTCCTACCCAAATACGAGAGAATCCTGTTAATAAAGCTAATACCCATAACACAGAACCTATTACACGGTTATAAAGATAAATAGAAGTCGAAATAGCAAAAACAAGTAATGTATGTTTACTTGGAAAGGTCGAATCCTTTTTTGAAGGAATAAGAATTCCAACTCGTCTTTTCACAAAAGGTCTTGGTTTGAAATAAAACAACTTAATCAAAGTATGGAGAAATAACATAATCCCAGCAGATAGCCCCGCGTTATAAACTGCTTTTCTGTGAGGACCATTTTTAAACCACATAAAAATTAACATAAAGACAAAGACATACCGAGTTTTATTTGATACAAATATCATTAAAAAATCCAAGGGAGAAAAACGACCTGAGTATTGATTAATTAACTTGAATAATTTTTCGTTCACTTTGGGTTCTCCTTACACTATTAATAGGTAATAAAATGCCCCTCCTATGTAAGAAATATGTGGGAACTTCTTTTACTGCTACTATAAAAAAATACAAGGACCTGATAACCGAGTCCTTGTAACATAATACTATTGCAATCCTCTATGATAATAATTCATTTCCGCAAGTTCTGAAATATACTGGTAGTTGTCAATCATATTCTGAATCATTTTCGATTCGGAGGGTGTTAAATCTGGGTCCTCTAATCTTCTTTGTAAACCCTCAATTTTCAAAGCGATGTCGTGTTTGAGTTCATCATAATTCATTCGAACCACCCTTTCTTTCTGTTAAAAGATTATCCTCCCTTTTTTATATTACAAAAGAAAAAGGGAAGATCGATGCAGATTTTTTTTCAATTACGTGAACAATTATAATCTCGCAGCAGACAACAAAAAAAGTACCGCATCAACGTGCGCGGTACCTTTTAAGCAGATTATAAAGAAGGTGTAACTTCATTACATTGCGAATGGAACTGCTTCATCCAAGAGATTAGTTCCTCTTGTTTCATTGGTTTTGCAAAATAGAAGCCCTGAATGGTTGGGCTCTTGGGCAGGGAGGTTAAATAGTTGAACTGCTTCACATTTTCTACCCCTTCAACGACGGTTTCAATGTCCAATGAATGACAGAGAGAGACAATAGCGGTAATAATCGCAGATTCTTTTTTAGACTCTGGTACACCGTCTACAAATGATTTATCAATTTTTAACGTGGAAATGGGTAATCTTTTTAAATACGACAATGAGGAAACACCTGTACCGAAGTCATCAAGAGCTACAGAAAACCCTTGTTTTCGTATGTCTCCAACTGCCCGTATCGCATTTTCAATATCACTTACCACGCTCGTTTCGGTGATTTCTAGTTCGATATTTTTTGCCAAAATATCATATTTATCCACACAATGATTAAGAGTTTTTAACAGTCTAGCTGATGTGATATAGGTGCCAGGAATATTAACAGCTACGTGTAATACAGGATGACCCTCTTTATTCCACTGATCGAGCTGCTGACATACTTTATCAATGACCCAATCAGTCACATCAAACATTTTTCCGCTTTTCTCCAATGCAGGAATAAACAGACCGGGTGATAGAAAGCCATGAACCGGGTGATTCCATCGAATGAGTGCTTCGACACCTGAGATTTCCTGGGAAGAGGCATTAATTTTTGGTTGATACACTAGATACAAATGATCTTTCTCCATAGCCAAATCAATATCAGACAAGAGGCGCTGTTCAAAGTTATACGTATGAATCTTCGGATCATACTCAACGATTTGATTATTATACTCGATTGACGGGTGATGCAGGACTGCAACGGCATTAGCATAAAGCTGGCTCGCGGATTCATTGTTCTCTTTAACAGCTATAGCACTGACCGTACTCACTAGAACAGCATGATCATCGAACTGTAAAGGAACTTTTAAAATAGAGGAAACTCTCTCTAATGTTAATTTGAGTCTTTCATTTGATTCTTCCTTACAAATGAAAGCAAAGCGGTTACCTTCTACTCTATACACCTCTAAAGAAGATGAATGTAACTGCATTAGTAATTGACTTACTTCAGTAAGAATTCTATCTCCAAATTTGTATCCATATCCAATATTCCATTTTTCTAGATCATGAATATGAAGTACAGCTACTGTATTAGCATGTAATAGTTGATGAATGGTCCTTTCAAACTGACGTCGGTTCGGAAGCTTCGTTAATGGATCAAAAAAGTTCATTCGGTAATCAACGTATCGATCCAATGCTCCTGATAAACTAGATAGAATGAGCAAAACAGAAGTTCCAATGGTAACCGCAAGCACTAGAATCCATGTATGATTTTCATGAGAGTGGTTTGTAGGAATCACTGTGTTAGCATCTACATAAAAAACAACCGAAGCCATCCCGGTATAGTGCATACTAGAAATCGCTAAGCCCATGATTAAGCTTGTCACGATTTTGATCAATCTACGGTCCATCAAACGTTGCAATGAAGAGAAAATGTAAAGTGCAACGAAGGAAACAGTCATTGCTATCACAATGGATCCTGTAAATATCCCAGGCCTATACGCATGATGAACCTCCATTTTCATTGCGGCCATGCCCATATAATGCATCGTTGATATGCCCAATCCCATAACGACTCCAGAAATAATAAAGGCAAAGATGCTCTTTTTCTGGCGATTAGCTATATAAAAGGCTAAAAGCGATGCGATTAAGGCAGGGCAAATCGAAAGGAGCGTTACTAAAGGGTCGTATTGCATATCAAATCATTAGCTTTGCATTTATTTAAATTAAATTTGTCAAGACATTTTTACGGAAAGGTATCTGTAATTTTATTGAAAATATG
>Ga0182742_1001974_pt1 | contig 24217 bp, 24 predicted proteins | sample eDN5th37CBELigMG_FD_128880 | JGI IMG/M metagenome (GOLD analysis project Ga0182742, IMG submission 128880) | Enriched Miracle-Growth compost microbial communities from Emeryville, California, USA - eDNA 5th pass 37_C BE-Lig MG (version 2)... ...
CCGCAATTGGATTCGCTGGCTGCTGTCTGTTTGCCGGGGCCATTGCATGGCCGGATTGAGCAGCATATCGCCTGGATAGACCACCGTCACCGCACTCACGGTCGCTTCGCACTGTGGCGTGTGTCGCTTGGCCGAGGCCGTCTGGCTCGCTGTCCTGGCGTGATTGCCTAAGAAACGCGCGCCGCCGTCCGGCCTTTTCATCCCGGTTTGACTGAGGCGCTCTGTCCGCTCGCCGGGCGGATCTTGTTGATCGTATGAAAAGAGAATCTTGTTACCGGCCTCGAAGCCTTCCGCCAGGACGGCAGCTTCACGCGAGTGTCATGGTCAAGCGTGCATCGTTCCTCCGATCCTTAACCTCAGGTTTCTCTGATCTGTCAGCTTGCGACAAGTGAAGATGAAGGCGATTAAGCAAAATCATGTAATAACCGTAAGACGAGCGATGTCCGGCAGGCGCAAAGTACCTGTCATCAGTCTGCGCGAGCGGCTGGCTCCTCGAGGGCCTCACGGGTGCGAGAAAACGATAAACACCTTCGCTGTCGGCAAGAGCTTGCAGCGGAAGCCCGGTTCACTGTCCTGGCGAATTTGGCTGGAGAAGGCTGATGAGAAGGCAGGCGCGCCGCCACGGTGGGGACACGCGCCGGCTCGTCGTCGTACTCGCCGTCTTCGAGCGCATCGCGATTCAAAATCTGAATGGTGCGCGTCCCCGTGAACCGGATCAGGCCGCGTTGTTTAAGATCACTCAGCGCACGGCTGACAGTTTCGACCGAGGTGGCCAGGAAATCCGCGATTTCATATCGGGAGACGGGAAGCGTGACTTGGTCGCTTTGGCACGTCGACAGACGGTCGGCCATCGAAAGAATGAAAGAGCCGACCTTTTGTTGGACCCTGATGCGGCCGATTATTAGGAGGTGTTCCTGGAGACGACAAAGTGTGTCGAAGGCGATCTGTCGGATTTCGCACGCCAATTGCGGATTGGATTCAGCCAGTGCCTCGACGCGCTTGCGTGGATATTCCGCCACCTTCGTGCGGGATCCAACCGCTTCGACCGTGTAGTCGTACTGGCTGCCCGGCGCAAACCCGAAGAAGTCTCCGGGGAACAGCAGGTCCACAATCTGGCGCCGCCCGTCGGATTGGATGATGAAGGCCAGGGCCGCGCCAGACAGCACGCGAAACCAAGTATTGGCCGCGTGTCCACGCCGACATATCTCTTGTCGCTTGTAGCAGGATCTGATCGTTGCAATAGCATCGAGACCTTGCAGCGCCTGCGGTGAATTTGGCATGGCGTGAAGCGAATTGGCGGGCGCGCTGGAGAAGTGCGTTGGGGTCATATCGAGCCTCTGTGCGAAACGTGCAGGCGGACCCGATCCGGCTGCACGTATCCAGCCTTGCCCAAATTTTGCACAAGTCAGAACTTGGCAAAGTCCTGTCGTGATTGTCGTGTAATCCCGGCGCTGTCGCGAAGTTCCGGGGCTTTCGCACTGCCGAAAAAAAGTTTCGACGTTTTGTTGAGGACTTGACAGCCGTCAAGGCTCGAAGAAACGCGTCGTCATAACCTAACGCCCGAGTTCGGTTCGCGAACCGCGCAAGTGCAGCGAACCGCCGCATGCGCGCGAGAGGGCCAAGATGTCCCAACTTTTTGCTGCTGCTGCTGACGTCCCCCGGATTCACACTGCGCACACCAGATCCAAATCTGGCGCTCAGCAAATTGACGGGCAACTCTGTGATCATCGCCTTCCATCCTGCGGACTGGACTCGCGTTTCTTGCGACCAGCCGGCTCTCTACAACGCGGTGTTGCACGAGTTTCGCAGGCATGGCGCGGAGCTGCCGGGTATCTCGGCCGACGGAGTTTGGTTTCACGAAGCGTATGTTCAAGCGCGCCGGTTGCGTTTTCCGCTGCTCGCCGACTTTCATCCGAACGATGCGGCGGCCAACAGTTACGGCGTTTATCGCGATCGCGCAGGCGTCGGCGAGCGCGCGGTGTCGTCGCGCTCAAAGTTCCCGTCACGCCGCGTGATCATATCCTTAGGCCCGCACCTGCGCCGGTGACGCTTGTCGACTACGAGTGTTCGCACTGGGGTGCGGCCAATCCGATCGTCAAGCTGGTGCTGGAACATTTGGGGAGAAACGCCCGGTACGTGTTCCGGCATGTCCCCCTGAGCCAAGTGCATCCCCGCGCGGAGGCTGCGGCTGCGTGGAGGCGCAAACGGATATGACGGCAGATCCCAGAGAGTGGATGTGGGCGGAAGCGTGCGCCGTGCTGGAACGGGTGGAGCAGATAAACCGCCAGATCTTCCGGCTCCGCGCTGCGGGTATGCAGGCAGCGGTGTGGCAGCCGCCCGTCGATATGTTCGAGACCGCAGAATCTTTAGGGATCGTGGTCGCGCTTCCTGGCGTCGACACGCGGGACATCGAAGTGGCGGTTGAAAAAGACATGCTGGTGATTTCGGGCATGCGCCATCTGCAGAGGCTGCCGAGCGGTGCGGTCATTCAGCGCCTTGAAATTCCTTATGGGCGCTTCGAACGGCAGATCCGGTTGCCGGCCGGACGGTTCGAACTCAGGCAGCCGGAGATCGCCGACGGCTGTCTCTTCATCACTCTCACCAGGCGCTGATAACACCGGGTAGCTCATGGCCGACGTGACCGAGCAGGACAAGCCGCAACAAAGCGATCAGAGCGCAAAACATCCGCCGCTGCCCCCGGACGCGATGATCATCCTTCCGGTCCGGCAGGCGGTGCTATTTCCGGGCCTGGTATTGCCGCTCGCGATTGGGCGACCGGCCTCGATCGCCGCAGCTCAAGAAGCCATTCGCACCGAGCGGCCCGTGGGAGTTCTGCTGCAGACCGATCCGAATGTCGACGATCCGACAGCCGAACAGCTTTATCGGGTGGGTACCACCGCCCAGATCCATCGTTACTTCACCGCAGCGGACGGTACGCATCATGTGATCTGCAGCGGAATGCGACGATTCCGCGCCGTCGACTTCATATCGGGCTATCCGTTCCTGGTGTCAAAGGTTGAGGAGATTGGAATTTCGGAAGCTCTGACCCCAGAGATTGCGGCCCGCGTCGAACTGGTTCGTGCGCGCGCGCGAGAGGCGATCGGCCTTCTGCCGGCCGCGCCTCCCGAGATCGCAGCAACAATAGAGTCCTTGGACTCGCCTTCGGCGCTGGCCGACTTTGTCGGTGGCATCATCGACGCCAAGCCCGCCGAGAAACAGAGTCTGCTTGAGACGCTCGACGTCAAGGAGCGCCTCGACAAGGTGCTCGCCCTGCTGGTTCAGCGCATCGAAGTGCTCAAGCTTTCAAAAGAGATCGGAGAGCAGACCCAGCAATCGCTGTCATCGCAACAACGCGAACATGTCCTGCGCGAGCAGCTCCGCCAAATTCAGAAGCAGCTCGGTGAAGGCGATGACAAATCCGCTGAGATTGCCGAATTGCGGCAGCAGATCGAAAAAGCCGGCATGCCGAAAGAGGCTGAAGAGCAGGCCCTCAAGGAACTCAAGCGTCTCGAACGCATGCCCGAGGCGGCCGCCGAATACGGCATGATCCGTACCTATCTGGAATGGCTGGTCGAGCTGCCGTGGTCCAAACTCAGTCCCGACACGATTGACATCGGCGAGGCGCGCCGCATCCTCGATGAGGACCATTACGGTCTGCCAAAGGTAAAGCGCCGCATCCTGGAATATCTCGCAGTCCGAAAACTCAATCCGAACGGCAAAAGTCCGATCCTGTGCTTCGCGGGACCGCCCGGCGTCGGCAAAACGTCGCTCGGAGAAAGTATCGCTCGCGCCACCGGCCGCAAGTTCGCGCGCCTCTCGCTTGGCGGGGTCCACGACGAGGCGGAGATCAGGGGCCACCGCCGAACCTACATCGGTGCACTTCCCGGGAATATCATACAGGCGATCCGGAAAGCCGGCACGCGCAATCCAGTGCTGATGCTCGACGAGGTCGACAAGCTCGGCGTCGGATTCCACGGCGATCCGTCGTCGGCGCTGCTGGAAGTACTCGATCCAGAGCAGAATTCGACCTTCCGCGACAACTATCTCGGGGTCGCTTTCGATCTGTCCAAGGTCATGTTCATCGCCACCGCGAACGTGCTCGACACCATTCCGGGCCCGGTGCGCGACCGCATGGAGATCATCGAGATCCCCGGCTATACCGAGCAGGAAAAACTGGAAATCGCCAAGCGCTATCTGCTCAGGCGACAGCTCCAGGCCGCTGGCCTGTCCGCCGAGCAGTGCGAAATCACCGAATCTGCAATCCGCGATGTCATTCGCGACTACACACGTGAGGCTGGCGTCCGCAATCTCGAACGGCTAATTGGGGCAATCTGCCGCCATGCCGCCATGCGGATCGCGGAGGGCAGTGCAGAGCGCGTCCGCATCGACAGTGCCGATCTCCACGCCATCCTGGGTCCCCGCCGTTTCGAGAACGATGTGGCGATGCGAACGAGCGTCCCAGGCGTTGCCACCGGACTCGCCTGGACTCCGGTCGGTGGCGATATCCTGTTCGTTGAGGCCACGCGCGTGCCTGGCCGCAACAAGTTGATCCTGACCGGGCAGCTCGGTGATGTGATGAAGGAGAGCGCGCAGGCTGCGCTCACGCTGGTCAAATCGCGTTCGTCGGCACTCGGCATCGATCCCGCGGTGTTCGAGAAATCGGACGTTCATGTCCATGTGCCTGCCGGCGCCATTCCCAAGGATGGGCCGAGCGCAGGGGTCGCAATGTTCATGGCGCTTGCGTCGTTGTTCACCGGGCGCGTCGTCAGCCGCGACGTCGCAATGACCGGGGAGATCTCACTGCGCGGCCTGGTGCTACCGGTTGGCGGCGTCAAGGAAAAGGTCCTGGCTGCCGCGCGGGCGGGCATCACTACGGTTTTGCTGCCGTCGCGCAACAAGAAGGACCTGGAGGACGTGCCGGAGTCTACGCGCGCGCAACTGAAGTTCGTCTGGCTGGATCGCGTCGACGATGCAATCGCGGCGGCGCTCGCGGATCGAGACGACAAGAGCAACCGTGCCGAGGACGTCGGGCAGGCAAGCGGACGCCAGGCGGCGCGGTCGATTTGACGGACGCAGGGCATGAGACCGGCGCCAAGCATTCTCATCGTCGTCGCGATGGCTTCGTCCCTATCTGCGGTTTGGAGTCCCTCGCCGGAAGCGGCACAGGTGGAAGAACTCCGCTCCGCCAATCTGGCCGAGGTGAGAGGCGGCACCCGCATCAGCTGGCTGCTAGGTCACTCCGTCATCAACGACCAGAACGAGAAGATCGGCACTATTTTCGAATTTGTCGTGGGCCGTGACTTAGCGTTGTTCGCCGTCCTCCAGGTTGGCGGATTTCTGGCGCTGGACACCTATCTTGTCGCGGTACCGTTCAGGGCCCTTGTGATCGACGCGGAGCGGCGGCGGATCAGATTGCCGGGAGCGACGCGCAAGGCGCTCCGCAACTTTCCACAGTTCCGGTTCGACGACTGACCTGCCGGAGATCGCCGAAAATTGACGGACGTCAGGGCGGTTCGGCGCCCCCCCGGCTAACGTTATCTCTTCTCATGCAGGCTGGCGGAATTACCACCACTTGGCAGTAGAGGAACGTTTCCCTTGGACCAACCATCAGACGTTCTCAAGCGGATCAAGGTGCGCGAGGTGGCGGGCGTGTTTCATTCCCGCCAAGCCGTCGAGGATGCAGTCGAGGACCTTTTGTTGAACGGGTTCGACCGCGCCGACATCGACCAACTCGCGGACATGGACGAGGTCCGCAAGCGCTTTAAGACCTACGTTGCGGCGGAAGAGGTTGCGGACCTCACGCCGGCGCCGCGACAGCCGGTCTTTACGTGGGACGATATCACCGTGATGCTTGTGGTCACCGTGAGTTTGATCGGCACCGCCGCAGGGACCGCGGTTGCATTCGGCGTTCTCAGCGCCGGTGGCAGCGGGAAGTCGGCCGCGATTATAGGCACGCTGAGTGGCCTCAGCGCCGGTGTCGCCGCCGCGCTGGTCATGAAGCGCGTGTTCGGCGGCGAGGACTTGCGCAGCCTGGAACCACTTCAACTTCAACGTGGCATCGTTCTGTGGGTGCGAGTGCACGCGGCCGAACGCGAGGCCATGGCGCAGGACATCCTGCGGCGAAACGGCGGCCGGGCTGTCCGCGTCCACGAGATCGAAATCGAGAAGCGCGCGGAAGACCTACCCCTCAGCTCGCTTCGTCCGGACCCATGGCTCGGCAGCGAGCCGCTGGGACATCCCTAGGATAGCGGGGGACAGACGGTGTTGCAGCGTCGGGATCTCGATACACCGCAAGGTGCGAAGCATGCCGTGCAGATTCCGCATACGATGCTCGCAGCGACGATCCATCGCTTCAGTGGTCCCGAGGTGCTGACCCTCCTGGCGCCGCCGCGGCGCGTCGCTTCGTGCCGGACGGCTTGCTATATCGTCGGCGGTCTGAGCGTGGCTCGGGCGCGCTCCTTCACATTATCGATCCGGCGCTGAAGCGGCCGTCGACCGAACACTGGCAGCGGTCCTTTGGGATGTTCGATCGGTTGCTGAAGCGCGCGGCACATGCCGGTCAAACGGAGCAATCATGGCAACGATCGACTCGCGTCGCGAGCAGATGTTTCCCAAGCTTACGCCGATGGAGATCGATCGGATTCGCCGCTTCGGCACGATCGAGCGTTATGCGGAGGGTGCGCTGCTATTCAAGACCGGGGAAGTCAGCCCCGGCATGTTCGTCTTGATCTCCGGCACAGTTGTCGTCTCCTGGCGCGATGGCATGGGCCACGTGCTGCCGATCGTCGAGCAGGGGCCGGGAGAATTCTTGGCGGAGATCAGTCAACTCTCCGGCCGGCCGTCGCTGGTCGACGCGTCCGCCAAGACGGACGTCGAGGCCCTGCTCATCCCGACCGCGCGACTTCGTGCACTCCTGATCGCCGAGGCCGACCTTGGCGAAAGGATCATCCGCGCACTGATCCTGCGCCGTGTCGTCCTGATCGAAGCCGGCGCAGGCGGTCCTGTGCTGATCGGCCCCGCCTCAAATCCCGACGTGATCCGCCTGCAGGGATTTCTGGCGCGGAACGGCTACCCGCACCAACTCATCGATCCGGACGAGGATGAAGACGCGAAAGCGCTTGTCGATCGTTACATATCGGATCCATCAGACCTGCCGCTTGCGGTCTGCGCCGACGGAACGGTTCTGAAACGTCCGAGCGAATCGGATTTGGCACGCCAACTCGGCATGCTGCGCATCGATGATCCGGATCGGACCTACGATGTCGCGGTGGTCGGCGCGGGGCCTGCAGGCCTTGCGACCGCAGTGTATGCCGCCTCGGAAGGACTGTCGGTAATCATGTTCGACGCACGCGCCTATGGTGGCCAAGCTGCGGCCAGCGCGCGGATCGAAAACTATCTTGGATTTCCGGCCGGCATCTCCGGCCAGGCCCTTGCGGGGCGCGCTTATGTGCAGGCACAGAAGTTCGGAACCCAAGTGGCGATCCCGATCGAGGTGACCCGTCTCGATTGTACCGGCGCTCCGCTCGGGCTTCAGCTCAACGACGGGCGCACGTTGAAGTCGAAGACCGTCGTGGTGGCTGCCGGCGCGCGATACCGGCGGCCGGCGATCCCTCAACTCGAAAAGTTCGAGGGCCGCGGCGTATGGTACTGGGCATCACCGATCGAAGCACGCATGTGCCGGCAGGAGGAGATCGCACTCATCGGCGGCGGCAATTCGGCAGGCCAGGCGGCCGTATTCCTCTCGGGTTATGCAAAAAAGATCTACATGCTGGTGCGCGGAGCAAGCCTGCATGAAAAAATGTCCAGCTATCTCGTCGACCGAATCGAGGCTACGCCCAATATCGAGGTCCTGACACAAACCGAGATGGTTGCGCTGTCAGGGTCACCAGAGGCGAGACTTGAGCGGGTTCGATGGCGGCATAACCCGACAGGGCAAGAGACCGAAAAGCCGATCCGCAACGTTTTCCTGTTCATCGGAGCCGATCCCGCGACGGACTGGTTGCGGGACTGCGGCGTTTTACTTGATGACAAAGGCTTTGTGATCACCGGACGGGACGCCATTGATAGCGGGCGCTCTGCTCGCGATACATTCCAGCATCCTATGTCGTTGGAAACGACGCAACCCGGTGTCTTCGCCGTCGGCGATATTCGCTCCGGATCGGTGAAGCGCGTTGGCGCCGCGATCGGGGAGGGCGCCGCGGTAGTACCACAACTGCATACGTTTCTCACCAACTCGGCGGAGTCTATCCCTGGACCCGCATCACACGCCAAACTGACCGTCGTTTCGGCGTGAGCTTCGGGGCGTCGGGTGAATAGCTTCAAAATGGCGACCGTCATTGCAGGGGTTGACGGCGAGTCCTTTTGCCTGACGGTGGGACTTTCCGACTCGATGGCACGCCAATGGTTCAGATCGGGAATCGGCAGCTTGTTCCCGCGCCAGGCGCCATTGAACGCGGCAGCTTTCTGGCCGGCGCTCGCCACCGGCTCGATCTTGAGCATCGCGCCTCTTTCGGCCGATGCAAGCGCAGCCGTGAAACGGCACGGACAGGCTCAGAGCTACGCGCAGATCGCCTAAAGAGCCTTGGTGAATAAGGTTACGGTTCAGGGCGCATTGCGCGGGAAGGCCGCATATCCGTCAGCTGTGGTGTAGAAGCAACTCACCAGGCAGACGACCGCAGCGCACGGAATGCCGGCGCAATGCACGAAAGCCATCTGCCAATCGAAGGGACCAATCGAAAATTGACGTCTGTCATGGCTGCTTTTTGCCCGCTTCGGTAGCTTTGCCGCGGTGGAATGCAACAAGGCATTCGGAGGCAATCATGAAGTCTGACAGCGACATCGAGCGTGACGTGAAGGAGGAGTTGTCTTGGGACCCAGACCTCGACGCGAGCGATATCGCGGTGTCGGTCAAGGCAGGTGTGGTCACATTGACCGGCTTTGTCAAAAGCTACACCGACAAGTATGAGGCTGAGGCTGCGGCCAAGCGCGTCGCCGGCGTTGTCGCCGTCGCCAATGATATCGAAGTTCGTGTGCCGAGCATTGATGAACGGCCCGATCCCGAAATCGCGCGTGATGCAGTCGCCGCGGTCAAAAGCCAACTTCCAGTCTCCTCCGAGAGGATCAAGATCGTCGTTAAGAACGGTTGGATCACGCTCGAAGGAGATGTCGAATGGCAGTATCAGCGCTCGACCGCCGAAAACGCCGTGCGCCGCATCAAGGGCGTGAAGGGCGTGAGCAATCAAATCAAAATCAAGCCGCAAGCCCAGCCGCGCGAGATCAAGCGCAAGATTCAGGAAGCGTTCCTGCGTAACGCCGAGGTCGATGCAAACCGGATCATTGTGGAAACGGACGGCAGCGTGGTGACGTTGAAGGGAACCGTCCGGTCCTGGATCGAACGCGAGGAAGCCGAGCGCGCGGCCTGGGCGGCGCCGGGCGTGACCAGCGTCATCGATCAGATCGTCGTCAGCCCGTAGCGCATCGAGACCCCGTGAACAGGGAGTGCGCGCGGGTCGCACTCTCTTAAAACCTAAGCCCAAATGGAGAATGTCATGGATCTGAGATCGCTGGTTCCTTTTCGCAGTCACGGCTCGGTGTCGCGGCCGGAAATAAGCCTGTTTGGCTCATTGCAGCGCGAGGTTGACCGCCTGTTTGAGGACTTCACGCGCGGAATCGGTGCCAATGGCGGCAGCATGCTGATGCCGAGCATCGACGTCAGCGAGACCGACAAGGAGATTGAAGTCGTGGTCGACCTGCCAGGGCTCGAGCGCAAAGACGTCGATATCTCGCTTGAGAACGACGTCCTGACAATCCGAGGCGAGAAAAAAATCGAAACCAAGTCGGACGACAAGGACGGCAAGGACAGCAAGGATAGAACCTATCATGTCGCCGAACGAAGCTATGGCGTGTTCTACCGCGTCATTCAACTGCCACCTGGCATCGATCCGTCGCAAGTCCAGGCGACCATGTCGAAGGGGGTCCTGAAGGTCACGATACCGAAACCGACGCGGAGCTCCGCCGCGAAGATCGAAGTCAAGGAAGCCGCATGACCCGCGGCGTCCAAGGAAGCGCGCTCCGGTTCCTCCCGCGGAGCGCGTCTCCCACTCGCGCCGAGCGCGTCGCCGACGTGTCATGCATCATGGAGAGCCACGATGATCGATCGGCCCCGATTGTTTGAACCTGTGGCGACATTGCGCCGCGCGACGCCGTTCTCTCTGTGCGTGGCCGGCCCGGTCGCGGCTGGCGCACCGGAGGCGGTCGCGCCGTTGCGCCTCCTCCTGCCGCCCCGGCTGATCGTCCCGGTTTCGGTTACGGTCAAGCGATCACTGTGGCTGTTTCGTGCGCCGAAGCTGAATCTGCTCAAGGATTAGCGCTGGACCTCAAGGAGGCCATCATGGCCAAAGCTATCGGAATCGATCTCGGAACCACGAATTCGTGCGTCGCGGTGATGGAAGGGAATACGGCCAAAGTGATCGAGAATGCCGAGGGTGCCCGCACGACGCCGTCAATGGTCGCGTTTGCTGACAACGGCGAGGTGCTGGTTGGCCAGCCCGCCAAGCGGCAGAGCATCACCAATCCGGAGAACACGATCTTCGCGATCAAGCGTCTGATCGGTCGCCGCTACGACGATCCGATCACGCAAAAGGACAAGGGCATGGTGCCCTACAAGATCACCGCAGGCCCGAATGGCGATGCCTGGGTGGACGTCAGAGGCAAGAAGTACAGCCCGAGCCAGATCAGCGCGTTCATCCTGACCAAGATGAAGGAAACGGCGGAAGCCTACCTTGGCACCAAGGTGACGCAGGCCGTCATTACCGTGCCGGCTTATTTCAACGACGCACAGCGCCAGGCCACAAAAGACGCCGGGCAAATCGCCGGGCTCGAAGTGCTTCGTATCATCAACGAGCCGACCGCCGCGGCACTCGCCTACGGTCTGGAGAAGCAGGGTACGGGCAAAATATCGGTTTACGACCTCGGCGGCGGCACGTTCGACGTGTCGATCCTCGAGGTCGGCGATGGCGTATTCGAGGTCAAGTCGACAAACGGCGACACGTTCCTTGGCGGCGAGGACTTTGACAAACGGATCATGGACTACCTCGCCGATGAATTCAAAAAGGAGCAGGGCATCGATCTGCGCAAGGACCGTCTGGCGCTGCAGCGGCTCAAGGAGGCCGCCGAGAAGGCGAAGATCGAGCTGTCGAGCGCGACGCAGACCGAGGTGAACCTTCCCTTCATTACCGCAGATCAGAACGGTCCGAAGCATCTCAACATGAAGCTCACGCGCGCCAAGCTTGAGGCACTGGTGGACGATCTGATCCAACGCACCGTGCCGCCATGCAAAGCCGCGATGAAGGACGCAGGCCTGCAACCCGCCGACATCAATGAGGTGGTGCTGGTCGGTGGCCAGACCCGCATGCCCAAGGTTCAGGAGACTGTGCAGGGTCTGTTCGGTCGGGAGCCGCACAAGGGCGTCAACCCGGACGAGGTTGTGGCGATTGGTGCGGCCATACAGGCCGGCGTGCTGCAAGGTGACGTCAAGGACGTGCTGCTGCTCGACGTGACGCCCCTGTCGCTCGGTATCGAGACGCTGGGCGGCGTCATGACCAAGCTGATCGAGCGCAACACAACGATCCCGACCAAGAAGAGCCAGGTGTTCTCGACCGCGGAAGACAATCAGACGGCGGTCACAATTCGCGTCTTCCAGGGCGAGCGGGAAATGGCAGCCGACAACAAGCTGCTTGGTCAGTTCGATCTGGTGGGCATTCCACCGGCGCCGCGCGGCCTGCCGCAGATCGAGGTGACCTTCGACATCGACGCCAACGGTATCGTCAACGTTTCGGCCAAGGACAAGGCGAGCGGTAAGGAGCAGACCATCCGCATCCAGGCGTCCGGCGGCCTCTCTCAGGCCGAAATCGAGCGCATGGTCAAGGAAGCCGAAGCGCATGCCGAGGAGGACCGGCGGCGCAAGGAGCTGGTGGAGGCTCGCAATCAGGCCGACGCGGCTATCTACACTGCCGAGAAGACGCTCAGGGAAAACGAGGGACGCGGCCCGAGCAACCTGCGCGCCGAGCTTGAGCAGGCGGTGGCTACGGCCAAAGATGCCATGAAGGGCGAGGATGTCGGTCGCATCCGGCAGGCAGCCGAACACGTAACGCAAACCGCAACACGCCTGATCCAGGCGGCCCAGCAGACCGCCGACGCGCCGGGCACGGCTCCAGACGGTACGAACACTTCCGCCTCGGGTGAGTCTGGCGTGGTCGATGCCGAGTTCGAGGAGGTCGACGACTCTGACCGCAAGGCCAGCTGACGCCGGAAAAAGACAATGAGCCAAGGTTAACCACGAACCAGCATAGAGCCGACCATGCAGATTGAGAAATATACCGATCGCCTGCGCGCGCTGGTTCAGTCGGCGCAAAGCCTCGCATTGCGGAGCGGCCATCAGCAGTTCACCCCGCTGCATCTGCTCAAGGCGTTGCTGGAGGACGAGGATCGCCTCGCCGGCAACCTGATCGATGCGTCCGGTGCATCTGCGTCGCATGTCGGGCAGGCGGTGGACCGCGAACTCGGCAAGTTGCCGAAAGTCGAAGGTGGCGGCGCCGGCCAGATCTATCTCGCGCCGGAAACCGCGCGCGTCTTCGATCAAGCCGAGCAGATGGCGCAGAAGGCCGGCGATCAGTTCGTCACCGTCGAATATATGCTGTTGGCGCTCGCCACTGCGGCGAGCGCGGCGGCGGACCTGTTGAAGAAGGCGGGAATCATCCCGCAGAATCTCAACAAGGTCATTGCCGATCTTCGCAAGGGGCGCACGGCCGACAGCCCGTCCGCCGAGCAGGGCTACGAGGCACTGAAGAAATACACGCGCGACATCACCGCAGAGGCCCGCGCGGGAAAGCTCGATCCGGTGATCGGTCGCGACGAGGAAATCCGTCGTACCATCCAGGTGCTGTCGCGTCGGACCAAGAACAACCCGGTGCTGATCGGCGAGCCGGGCGTGGGCAAGACCGCCATTGTCGAGGGCCTGGCACAACGCATCATCAATGAGGACGTGCCGGAGACGCTGAAGGACCGCCGCCTGCTTGCGCTCGATCTCGGTGCGCTGCTCGCCGGCGCGAAATACCGCGGCGAGTTCGAGGAGCGTCTCAAGGCCGTGCTCGAAGAAGTCAAGGCGGCGGCCGACGTGATCCTGTTCATCGACGAGATGCACACTCTGGTCGGCGCCGGCAAGGCCGAAGGCGCGATGGACGCCTCGAACATGCTCAAACCCGCGCTGGCGCGAGGCGAGTTGCACTGCATCGGCGCAACCACGCTCGACGAATACCGCAAGCACATCGAGAAGGATGCAGCGCTGGCCCGGCGCTTCCAGCCGGTGTTTGTCGGCGAGCCTTCGGTTGAAGAAACCATCTCGATCCTGCGCGGACTTAAGGAGAAATACGAAGTCCATCATGGCATCCGCATCACCGATAGTGCCATCGTGGCGGCGGCAACCTTATCCCATCGCTACATCACCGATCGTTTCCTGCCCGACAAGGCGATCGATCTAATAGACGAGGCCGCGAGCCGGCTGCGCATGCAGGCCGATTCCAAGCCCGAGGAAATCGACGAACTCGATCGCCGCATCACCCAGCTCAAGATCGAGCGCGAGGCGCTCAAAAAGGAGAGCGATCCCGCTTCTAAAGAGCGTCTGAAGAAGGTGGAGAGCGAGATCGCTGACCTTGACAAAAAGTGTTCAGAGCTCACCGCGCGCTGGCGCGCGGAAAAGGAAAAGCTGTCTGCCGTTCAGAAGATCAAGGAACAGCTCGACCAGGCCCGCAGCGAGCTCGAGATCGTGCAACGGCGTGGCGATCTGCAGCGCGCCGGCGAACTGCTTTACTCCGTCATTCCGCAATTGGAGAAGAAGCTCACCGAAACGCCGACGCAGGGACAGATGCTCAAGCAGGAGGTCACCGCCGACGAGATTGCAGAGGTGGTGTCGCGCTGGACCGGTATTCCGGTCGACCGGATGCTGGAAGGTGAGCGCGAAAAGCTATTGCACATGGAGGACAAGCTTCGCGAGCGCGTCGTCGGCCAAGACCCGGCGATTGCGGCGGTCGCGGAAGCTGTGCGCCGCGCGCGCGCCGGATTGCAAGACCCGCGGCGTCCGATCGGTTCGTTCCTGTTCCTCGGGCCTACTGGCGTGGGCAAGACCGAGCTTTGCAAGGCGCTCGCCGAGTTCCTGTTCGACGACGAGCAGGCAATGATTCGCATCGACATGTCCGAATACATGGAGAAGCATGCGGTGGCCCGCTTGGTCGGCGCACCGCCAGGATATGTCGGCTATGAAGAAGGAGGCACACTGACCGAGGCGGTGCGCCGGCGGCCCTATCAGGTGATCTTGTTCGACGAGGTGGAAAAGGCGCACCCCGACGTCTTCAACATCCTGCTGCAGGTGCTGGACGACGGCCGTCTGACCGACGGCCAGGGCCACACCGTTGACTTCCGCAATACCATTATCGTTCTCACGTCCAATCTGGGCTCTGACATTCTCGCGGCGCTACTGGAAGGGCAGCCGTCGGAAGTCGCGCGTGAGCCAGTCATGGAGGTGGTGCGGCGCGCATTCCGTCCGGAATTTCTCAATCGCCTCGACGAAATCATCCTGTTCAACCGGCTGGGCCGCGGTGAGATGAGGCGGATCGTCGACATTCAGCTCAAGCAACTTCAGAAGCTGCTCGATGAGCGCAAGATCGTGCTCGAGGTGGACGAGCAGGCCAAGACGTGGCTTGCCGACACCGGCTACGATCCGGTGTATGGCGCGCGGCCGCTCAAGCGTGTCATTCAGCGGCATCTGCAGAACCCGCTCGCCACCATGCTGCTTTCCGGCGCCGTCAAGGACGGCGACACCGTGTCCGTGACAGTGCGCGACGGGCAACTCTTCATCAATGGAAACAAGCTTGCCAAGGCTGCCTAGGTGCCAAATGACAGCGACGCCACACAGCATTGACGATGAAGCCATCGCGACCGAGGCTGTCGACATGGGGACATTGCTTGCGGAGAATAGAGCGCTCCAGGAGGAGAACAAATCACTCCATGATCGCCTGCTTCGAGCATTGGCAGAGGCCGAGAATGTTCGTCGCCAGGCTGATCGGACGGCTAGCGAGGCACGCCACTACGCAATTTCGGAGTTTGCGCGTGAATTGCTGACCGTTGTCGACAATCTGCAGCGTACGGTCGAGGCAGCGCAGAAGCAGTCGCAAAACAGCGCGCAGAATTCCGCCCTTCTGGAAGGCGTCCAGGCGACCTTGCGAGCGTTTCTGCAAACCTTGGAGCGCTTCGGCGTACGACGCATCGATGCACTGGGCAAGCCTTTTGATCCCAATTACCACGAAGCGGTTGTGGCTGTAGATGATTCGTCGAAGCCGCCCGGCACGGTGACCGAGGTAGTCGAAGAAGGTTACACCCTCCGTGACCGGCTTCTGCGTGCTGCCCGTGTGGTGATTGCAAAGGAAGCCGGCAACAAATCTGCAAAATCGTCGTTGACGAGCCCGGAAGCGGAAGACAACGATCTGGGCTCGCTATGGGGCGCTCGTTGAACTGATCCTTAGAAGCAATGGACACCTCGATCGTGGAATTGGATCAGCGCAGGACGGGAGAATCAATTGGCAGCTGATCCTTATACGGTCCTGGGTGTGAAGCCCGATGCGTCGCAAGAGGACATCCAGAAGGCCTATCGCAAGCTCGCCAAGAAGCTGCATCCGGACTTGAATCCGGGAAACAAGAAGGCCGAAGAGCAGTTCAAGGAGATATCCGCGGCTTATGATCTGCTCAACGATCCCGCCAAGAGAGCTCGCTTCGACCGCGGCGAAATCGATGCTTCCGGTCAGGATCGGCCGTCGCAGCACTTTTATCGCGATTTTGCCGAGGGCGGCGACCACGCTTATTCCAGCGATGCCGGCTTTGGGGATTTTGTCGATACCGAGGACATCATCTCCGAAATCTTCGGCCGCTACGCGAGATCCAACGTGCGCAGGCGCGGATCGGATGTTCACTACAAGCTTACGCTCGCCTTTCTCGATGCGATCAACGGCGGCAAGCACCAAGTCACATTGCCTGATGGATCGAGTCTCGACGTCACCATCCCGCCGGGCATCAACAACGGTCAGGTGTTGCGGCTGCGCGGCAAAGGCCGGCCTGGGCTGAACGGCGGGCCCCCAGGCGACGCCCTGATCGAGATCGAGGTTCGGCCGCATCCGGTCTTCAGGCGCAAGGGGGATGACATCCACGTCGAGCTGCCAATTTCGCTCGCCGATGCAGTGCTTGGCGGCAAGGTCAGCGTGCCGACGCCGGGCGGTCCAGTAACCATGACGGTGCCGAAATGGTCGAATACCGGAACGGTGCTCCGTCTTAAGGGCAAGGGTGTGCCACGCAGCGGCGGCGCCAGCGGCGATGAATTTGTCGCTCTCAAGATAATGCTGCCCGACAAGCCGGATCCGGAGCTCGAGCGCCTCATCGCAGAATGGCGGTCGGCGAAGGGAGCCCGTCCGCAAGAGTCCGTGAAGGCGTAACCATGCACACCGGTGAGTTCCTGGCTCAGTCACGGCTCGACGCCGAAGCGCTCCATGCATGGATCGAGGCCGGCTGGTTGCGGCCGGGCGAAAGCCGGTCGGGTCCCGAATTCTCCGACATTGATCTGGCGCGCGCACGATTGATCGCCGATTTGCGAGGCGATCTGGGCCTCAATGACGAGGCCGTTGCCGTCGTGCTCGATCTGATCGATCAGATTCACGGGCTACGCCGATTAGTGCGCGAGCTTCTAGACCGGCGCCGTGCTCCATGATCCCAATCCAGATCACGGTTCCGACGCGCTATCCCGCGTTTGTCACGTGGACCCTGATCGCGGTCAACTGCCTCGTGTTCTTCGTTCAACTCGGCCTCACTCCCGCGGAGCTTGAGGCGTTTCTACTGCGCTTCGCGCTGATTCCGGCGCGCTATTCGCTACGGGACGCTTACGGCTCGGATATCACGCCCAGCGACTTCGCTCCTTTCATAACGATGATGTTCCTGCATGGCGGCTGGCTGCATCTGATAATGAACATGTGGATGCTCTGGCTATTCGGTCCGGCAGTCGAGGATCGCCTCGGCCACGGCCGCTACTTCCTCTTCTATCTCGGCTGTGGGATCGCAGCGTCCCTGACGCAGGTGGCGTCCGATCCCTATTCCACGATTCCAGCCGTGGGGGCATCCGGGGCCATCGCCGGCCTTCTGGGCTGCACCATGAGCCTATTCCCTCTGTCGCGCGTCATCATTATAGTGCCGATTCTGTTCTTGCCGCTGTTCTTCGAGGTTTACGCCGCCCTGTTCATCGGCATCTGGTTTCTGGTTCAGGTTCTTCAAGGAACGGTGTCGCTGCTGGCGCCATCGGAGGGCGGGGTCGCCTGGTGGGCGCATATCGGTGGTTTTGTCGCGGGATTGCTGATCGGGCCGATGCTCCGACTGCCCCAGCAACGTTATCGCACCTACCAGCCCGACGAAGGCATCCTTGGATTCGACGCCTGGGGACGGCGATGACCTTGATCGCGGCACCAGTTACCCTGAAGGACAGGAGACATGCATGAGCTTCAACGACATCTTCTGGATGTTTTTCATGCTCGCCCTGCTTCAGCCAGTGCTGCGCCAGCGCCTGTTGGAGGCAATGCGGACACGCAAGATCGCCCAGCTGGAGGGCGATCGGAATTCACGGGTCATCCTGCTGGTACACCGGCAGGAAACCATGCGGTTCCTGGGCTTCCCTGTGGCGCGGTACATCGACATCAACGATTCGGAGGACGTGCTGCGCGCCATCCAGATGACCGACGACGATTTGCCGCTCGATATTGTCCTGCACACACCGGGCGGGCTGGTGCTGGCTGCGCTGCAGATCGCCTGGGCGATTCGCGAGCACAAGGGCAAGGTGACTGTGTTCGTGCCCCATTACGCCATGTCGGGCGGCACTTTAATCGCGCTGTCGGCCGATGAGATCGTGATGTCCAAGCACGCGGTTCTCGGACCGATCGATCCGCAGGTCGGGACGTCGCCGGCGGCTTCGTTGCTCAAGGTTGTCGAGCAGAAGCCGATCTCGGAGATAGACGATGAAACGCTAGTCCAGGCTGATATCGGCCGCAAGGCCATCGCGCAGGTCAAACAGGCGGCGAGTGATCTGCTCAGTCGAAAGATGCCGCAAGACAAAGCCGACACATTGGCCGAGAAACTCTCAACCGGGACCTGGACGCACGACTACCCGATCATGGTTGCGACGGCAAAAGAACTCGGATTGCCGGTCAGCACCGACATGCCAAACGCCATTCTGGATCTGATGAAGCTCTATCCACAGCCGGTGCGGCAACAGAGTGGAGGTGGCGTCGAATATCTGCCGGTGCCGCGGCAGCGGAACGACGCGATCCGGCGCGTCGCCTAAACTGCGGACCGAGGAGGCAGCGATGGCGTTGAAGGATGAGCTCGCCGAGGTGCGGGGCCGGTGGAAACTGCTTACCTTCTATGAGAAGTTCGAACATGGCGTGATCCTGCTGCTGAGCGCGCTGATCGCGTTGATTGTCGTGCTGGCCGTGTGGAATCTGACGATTAAGGTTCTGGCCAGCATCGTCTACGCCAATTTTGATCCCACAGATTATGCGGTGTTTCAGGCTCTGTTCGGCATGATCTTCACGGTAATCATTGCGCTGGAGTTCAAGCGCTCGCTGCTGGTCTTTGCGGAGCGTAAACAGAGCATCGTTCAAGTGCGCACGGTTATTCTGATCGCTCTGCTCGCGGTGGTGCGAAAGCTTATGATCTTGGATTTGTCGAGCGCGGGTGCTTCGAAGGTGCTTGCGCTTGCAGCGTCAATTTTGGCGCTTGGCGCCGTATACTGGCTCGTGCGCGAGCAGGATCGCCGGGAACGCAAGGAGTCCTAGACAAACAGGAGCGGAACATGACAGCTCCCAAATGGCGACAATCAGAACTCTGAACCGGTCTCAGAGTGTCAGCCTTACCCATTCCAGGAGGGAGAGTACACGGTTCAGGCCGCCGAAGGCCGAGCGCCGCCGGCTGTTGCCGGCGGTGCATTGCCCTGGTGCGAGTGACCAACATGGTTGCGGCGCAGGCGCCACCGAAGAGAGGCTGATCCTACCAAGTGGCGGGAGGCAGAGCGATCACTTGGGAGCGTCGATCTTGCTCAGGAAGTTTGGCGAATAGACGTCTTCGACAGTAATCTCCGCCTTGCCCTGCTGATATTTCTTGATCAGGTCGAGAGTCTTTTCCATCTTGCCGCGCTCCATGTAGCCAAGGCCATGGGTTTTCGCATTATCGGTCAGCATATGCTGCATGGTGACCTTCCATTGCGCGAGGCTGAGATCGCGGTTGCTCTCCGGAAAGCGCTTTGTATAAGCATCGGCAGCGGCTTCCGGATTCTGGATCGCCCATTGATAGCCCCGGATCGTCGCGTCGACGAAGCGCTTCGCAAGATCGCCCTTCGTCTTCAGCGTGTCGTCGCTCGCGATCAGGCCAATGGAATAATAATCCACGCCATGATCGCTATAGACGAACTTCTCCACCTCAACGCCCGCTTTCTTAGCAGCCCCCTGAATAGCGGGCTCCTCGGTCAGCATCGCGACGATGGAATCTACTTTCTTTGATACCAGGGTCGGGAATTTCGCGGGCGGAGTGAGATTGACAACGCTCACTTTGGATGGGTCGAGTCCGGCGCCGCTGGCGAATACCGGGAACAGGTTGAGCGGGGTTTCGCCGACTGCCGCGCCCAACGTCCGACCAGCCAATTGCTCCGGCTTATCAATGCCGATGCCCTTAAGATAGAAGATCGCATCCGCTGACCGGTCTAGCACGACCGCGACCTGCTTCACGTTCAGGCCATTGCCGCGGCCGATAATAATGGAAGCCATGTCGGCCATGCCGAAGTTCGCGGCGCCGGTGGCGACCCGCTTCACGGTGTCGCTGGAGCCGTAACCGCGCTGGATGTCGATATCGATCCCGGCTTTGCGGTAGAAGCCCTGCGTCTCCGCAGCGAACACGCCGTAATGCAAGCCATATGGCACCCAGTTCAGCGAAAAGATGACTTTATCGTTGGCTTTGGCAGGTGCGGCCATGGCTATCAAGGCCGCCACGACGGCAAGAGCAGTAGTCTTAAACCCCATGGACATTAGATGTCTCCCTGTACACGCGATGGAAGTAACCGGCAGGTCTAGGCGTATTCCAGGCCGATCCCTCGGCCGATGTGATCGACAATTTCGATAAAAGCCTTCGAGACACGCATCTCGGGCGTGCGGGGGCGAGGGAGATCGATCTCGACAATCTCCAGAACCTTCGCCGGCCTGGCGCCGAGAACGACGACCCGGTCGGAGAGAAAAACGGCCTCCGAAATGCTGTGCGTTATCAGCATGCTGGTTTGTTTGCGGTCGCTCCAGATGCGCAACAGCTCGATGTTCAACTGATTGCGCGTCATCATGTCGAGCGCGCTGAACGGCTCGTCGAGAAGCATGATGGATGGATCGTGCGCCAGGGCGCGCGCAATCGAAATCCGCTGCTGCATGCCGCCCGACAACTCATTGGGATACTTGTTGGCGAAATCGCCAAGTCCTACGAGACGAAGCGTTTCCATTCCGCGCTCGCGCGCTTGCGCTTTGTCGATGCGAAGCACTTCCGATGGCAACAGGATATTTTCGATCGCAGTCCGCCAGCGCATCAGCGCCGGTACTTGAAACACGATGCCGATCTTGCGTTGCGGCCCGACGACGTCCCTCCCTTCGACTCGAACCTCCCCGGAGGTTTTCTTCTCCAGACCGGCGACGATCTTCAGGACAGTGGTTTTGCCGGAGCCGCTTGGGCCGAGAACTGAAACGAATTCGTGCGGCTTGATGTCGAAGGTTACGCCGTCGAGCGAGGTGATCGAACCGTCACGCGTGGAATAGACCTTGCGAAGGTCTTTGACGGAAATTGCCGCTTCTGTCTTCATGATGCAGCCTGTGTCTGGGGAATTGGCTGTCCCCAGGGGATCAGGAGGCGCTCGAGAAGTTCGACGGCCCCGTACAGAACGATGCCCCCGATCGATATGACGACCAGCGCAGCAAAAGCGAGCGGCGTGTCGAGTTCCTGGTTGGCGATGATAATTAGATAGCCGAGCCCACGGTCACCGCCGACGAACTCGCCGATAATGGCGCCAATCACCGCCAGTGTGATCGCGATCTTCATGCCGCTGAACAATTCCGGAAGCGCCGAAGGCATCCGGAATTTCCAGAATATCTGCCAACGTGATGCTTCGAGAGAGCGGCCAAGATCGAGCAACTCGCGTTCGACAGCCATCAGGCCGTTAGCCGTGTTCACGACGATCGGAAAAAATGCGACCAGAAAAGCGATTACGATCTTGGGCGCCACGCCATAGCCGAACCAGACGAGAAGAATCGGTGCGATTGCGACTTTCGGCACAAGCTGCGCAATCAAAAGTATTGGCATCAGAACGTCACGAACGGACGGCATAATGATAATAATGGCGGCAGCCAAAAGGCCGACAAGGACGGCGATGATGAAACCGGCAAATGTTTCGTAAAGCGTGTACCAGCCGTGGACCACGAAAAGCATTGGCTTCTCGATCATCCGCATGACGATCGAGCTGGGCGAGGGCAGCAGGAATTGCGGAATTTCGAAGAGCCGGCAAGACAGTTCCCAGATCAGGACCAGCGAGATCAGCGTCGTCAAAACCTTAAACCACTGCCATACGCTTTCGCTGCTTGACATCTCAGTTTACCGGATTGCGGATCCAAGCCACCGCCTCGATCTCGACCAGAATGTCCGAGCGCATCACTTCGGCACGGAAACAGGTGCTGATGGGAGGCTCTTCGCGGAAATATTCGGCGCGGACCGCGTTCATCCGCCGATAATCTTCAGGGTTTTTCAGCATGATCACGACTTTGTAGATATCGTTCATGGTGCCGCCGGCGGCTTCGACACACTTCTTGATATTGTCGAGCGTCAGCCGTGTCTGCTCTTCGATCGTGTCCGGGACGAAGCGCTCGTAATAGTCGCCTGGAACATGGCTGAGCGCTGTTGTGCCCGCAATGTGGAGTTGGTCGCCGATCAGAATGGCGCGCGCGAACGGGCCCACGGCTTCTGCCATGTCGCGGGGCTGTATGTATCTCTTCTTCATGGTCAAGCCTCTTTTGTTCAAAGGACAGCGTCGATGTTGAGGCCCTTGACGGTCTCGAGCGTGAGTTCGCGGACCGCGCGGCGAGCGCCATCGGCGTCGCCCGCAACAATCGCATCGATGATCCGGTATTGCACCGGCTCGGTTCGCGCGGCGGTTCGGCGCATTGATTCATAAGCGTAGAGGCGGGAGATCAGCAGCGCGTTCTCCCAGATATGGGTCATTCGCTTGTTGCCGGCACCCTTGAGGATCCAGTCGATCAACTCGGCGCTCATCAGGGCAAGATCGCCCTTCTTCACCTTCAAAAGCGCGCTGTGAAGATTTCCACGAACGCGTTCCGCTTCGCCAATGACTGCGGGATCGGCGCGGCGCGCGGCAAGTTCGGCAGCATATTCGAGCACGGCAAGACGCAGCTGGAACAGCTCGACGATCTCATCCTTGCTGAGCTCGACGACGCGGACCCCGCGCCATGCGGATCGGTCCAGAATTCCGTCCCCAACCAGCCTTTGAAGCGCTTCGCGCACTGGCCCGTTCGATAGGCCGAATTCCTTTTGCAGTTCGGACTCGCGAATTCGATCGCCTGGTTTGTACTGACCCTTTATGACTCGATCGCGAATGACGCTTACAAGCCAATCCGGCCTTGAGAATTGCTGTGTCTGCAACGAGGGGCTAGCTCGCTCTGTCATCTTGTGCAGCCCAAGCGTTCACGGTCACGGATAAAGAAGGGTGGCGGGATTGTGGTGCAGCATGATCTTGATGTCGTCCATGCTGAAGCCTTCCTCGAGCAGGAGTTGCCCCATCATGCGTAGAGACTCGACCATCGGCGGATTGTGAAGCTGACCGCAATCGGTCGACAGCACGCTGCGTTGGATGCCGACTTTCCGGATCGCTTCCGCGAAATCGCCGATTGACGCGCGCCACCAGCGCGGAAGGATCTCTCCGGCGGTGAAATTCATCCAGACGCCAAGGTCGGCGATGGCTAGTTGTTGTTCGATCGACAGTTTCAGGAAGAATGGATGGTCGCACACGATGCGCTTTGCACCCAGGCCTTTGGCACATTTCGCAACGATCATCATTTCCTTGAACGAGATGTGACCGAGATTCAGGATAATGTCGGCGTCGGTGATCTGCCGAATGATTTCTGTCACTTCGGGAAGCGGCGCGTCCTTTTCATCGAGGACGTAGAGACGCGGCTGGCTCAATGCGTATTGCGAGACACCGCCCTTGATCGTGAGGCCCTTGCCGTGTTGCCCGACGCTGCCGGTCACCACCTCATGATTGGTCGAATCGATCGTCGGCAACCATATTTGCCGTGCGCCGTACTTGATTGCGGCCTCGACGGCGAACGGGTTCAAGCCGCCAACCTGTCGATTGCAGGCGAGGCTGCCAAAAATGTCGATGCCCGGCACAACCCTGCGGGTGAGTTCAGCCAATCCGGACGTCGGGAAATTGTGTCGCTTGATGCAGATCGCTCGGATGCCAGCCGCCTGTGCTTCGGTCGCGAGATCGATCGGATCCTGAATGCGCGCGTACAGATCGGGCGCATGGTGGATGTGAATATCGATCGCGCCCTGAAGCAACTCAAGATCATTACGCACGCGGGGCGGCTCCCGTCAGCCTCGGAACATTAATGATTAATGATATGTGGGATCACGAAGGGGGTCAAGCGGGAAGCAAAATCGGCCGGGAACGTTGGGAGCCACGGCTCCAATTCGTTGGCGATGAAAGCGTCCAAATTCCTAAGAGATTGGCTTTGGCCGTCCCGCGGACTTCAATATCCGGCGCATGAATGACGTAGAGCATGAATGACGTAGAGAGTGCATGCCGGTTCATCGCAGCCTGTGGCGTATAGTGACCTACTTTTGCTTTTGCGAGTTTCCGATTTCGGCCAATACCTGCCTCTTCAGATCAGGGCCGGTTGTCGGAAAGGCCATCATGGCTGCCGACGGGCCAATGCCTCAGAACCTTGCGGTTGTAGAGAAGGGCGACGGGCAGGCCGTTCATCGCACCGATCGCCTCGGCGCATCGCATGGCTTCCTTATCGGTCTCGCAATGCAATGC
>Ga0182742_1001975_pt1 | contig 24215 bp, 26 predicted proteins | sample eDN5th37CBELigMG_FD_128880 | JGI IMG/M metagenome (GOLD analysis project Ga0182742, IMG submission 128880) | Enriched Miracle-Growth compost microbial communities from Emeryville, California, USA - eDNA 5th pass 37_C BE-Lig MG (version 2)... ...
GCGGAACACGTTGGCGTTGCCGGCATTGACCACGAGGGCCCGGGCGCGGCCGCCCGGGAGGATCTGGCGGCACCAGGTCACCGGGTGGCCGCACACGACGTTCTGGGTGAACACCCCGGCCACCGTAGTGCCGGGATCGAAGGCCGCGAGCAGCAGGTCCTTGCGGTTCTTGTAGCGCATCCCGGTCTCGGCGCTGGCGAAGCGCACGCCGGCGATCGGGGGAAGGTCCGGCAGGCGTTCGGGTGCCAGCGGCGAGACGGGAAGGCTCATCGACGGTTCTCGGTGCGAAGCGTTGCTTGGCCGGCAGTCTTACTCGGCCGGCGCCGCAGCACCACCCTCGGCGGGTGCTGCCTCGCCCGCGGGTGCGGGGGTCGAGCCATCCGGGTTGAACTTCTCGATCGTGACTCCCTCGCGGGCCTCGGCCACGGTCTGCTCGATCGCCTTGCGCGCGTTCTCCTGGAACAGCTCCTCGCGCATCTCCTCCAGGCTCGGCTCGCGGCTCCGCTTCTCCTCCAGCAGGATCACGTGGTAGCCGAACTGCGACTGGACCGGCTCCTTGGAGTAGCTGCCGGGCTCCATGGCGAACGCGGCGGTGCTGAACTCCGGGACCATCTTGTCGCGGGTGAACCAGCCGAGCTCGCCGCCCTGCTGGGCGCTGCCCGGATCCTTGGACGTGCTCTTCGCCACCTCGGCGAACGCCTCGCCCTGGTCGAGCCGGGCGATGATCTCCTTGGCCGCCTCCGGCGTCTCCACCAGGATGTGCGCGGCGCGCACCTCCTCCAGCGCGAAGCCGTCCTCGCCCTTGGCCGCGTCGAAGGCCGCCTGGAGCTGCTCGGCCGAGGTCGCGGCGTCGACCGCGCGGCGCAGCAGCTCGTCGCGCAGGATGCCCTGCTGCGCTTCCTGGACCTTGGCCTGCACGGCCGGCTCGGCGGCGATGCCGTCGGCCTCGGCCTTCTCGGCGAGCAGGCGGGTATCGATCACCCGATTGAGCAGCGGATCGAACACCATCTCGAGCGGCATGCTGCGATACTGCTCGGGCAGGCTCTCCTGGAAGCGCTGGACATCCGAACGGCGGATCTCCTCACCGTTCACCCGGGCGACCACCGGGTCCCCGCCAGGCGTGGCCGGGGCGGCCTGGGTCTGTGCCTCGGCCGGGGCGGGCGCAGACTCCTGGGCATGGACGAGCGCGCTCGTCGCCAGGAGGAAGGAAACGCCGAATACCGCTAGACGCACCGATGGTGCTCCTCTTCATGTCGTTGGCCGGAACATGGCCTGAGCGGAATGGACTGGTGCCATCACGGGCAGGCTTGCACAAGCAGGGTCGCGTTGACACCTTTGGGATGACGGCGTAGCTCACCGACCCTGGTCGGGCGCAGGCTGCGCCTGGTCCACTCTTTGGCGGGATTTCCCAGCGGCATGTTCGGCGCCATCGCAAGGCGGCTCTTCGGGTCGCACAACGACCGTGTCATCAAGAGCCTGAAGAAGAACGTCGACGCCATCAATGCGCTGGAGCCGCAGATGGTGGCCCTCACCGACGAGCAACTTCGGGCGAAGACCGACGAATTCAAGGGCCGGCTGGCCGGCGGCGAGACGCTGGACGACCTGCTGGTCGAGGCGTTCGCCACCGTGCGCGAGGCGGCCAAGCGCACGCTCGGCCAGCGCCACTACGACGTGCAGCTGATCGGCGGCATGGTGCTGCATCAGGGCAAGATCGCCGAGATGCGCACCGGCGAGGGCAAGACCCTGGTCTCGACGCTCGCGGCCTATCTGAACGCGCTGTCCGGCAAGGGCGTCCACGTCGTCACGGTGAACGACTATCTGGCCCGCCGCGACGCCGGCTGGATGGGCAAGGTCCACCGCTTCCTGGGCCTCACGGTCGGCGTGGTCGTGCCGCAGACGCCCGAGCAGGAGCGGCGCGACGCCTATCGCTGCGACATCACCTACGGGACCAACAACGAGCTGGGCTTCGACTACCTGCGCGACAACATGAAGCACAGCGTCGAATCGATGGTCCAGCGCGGTCACGGTTTCGCGATCGTGGACGAGGTCGACAGCATCCTGGTCGACGAGGCGCGCACGCCGCTGATCATCAGCGGTCCGGCCGAGGACAGTTCCGAGCTCTACCGCGCGGTCGACGCGGTCATGCCGCTGCTGGTCGAGGGCGACTGGGAGAAGGACGAGAAGCAGCGCTCGGTCTCGCTCTCCGAGCAGGGCCAGGAGCATATCCAGGAGCTGCTGGAAAAGGCCGGCCTGCTCAAGGCGCCGGATCTCTACGACATCGAGAATGTCAGCCTGGTCCACCACGTGAACCAGGCGCTGCGGGCGCATCACCTGTTCACCCGCGACGTCGAATATGTCGTCAAGAACGGCAAGATCGTCATCGTCGACGAGTTCACCGGGCGCATGATGGAAGGGCGCCGCTATTCGGAAGGGCTGCACCAGGCGATCGAGGCCAAGGAGAAGGTCGCGATCCAGCCGGAGAACCAGACCCTCGCGTCGATCACCTTCCAGAACTATTTCCGGCTCTACGAGAAGCTGTCCGGCATGACCGGCACGGCCGCCACCGAGGCTGCCGAGTTCGCCGAGATCTACAAGCTCGACGTGGTCGAGATCCCGACGCACCGCAAGATGGTGCGCAAGGACGAGGACGACGAAGTCTACCGCTCGGCGCGCGAGAAGTACGAGGCGATCGTCCAGGAGATCGAGGCGGCCCACAAGAAGGGCCAGCCGATCCTGGTCGGTACGGTCTCGATCGAGAAGTCGGAGATGCTGTCCGACGAGCTGAAGAAGAAGCAGGTCCCGCACCAGGTCCTGAACGCCCGCTATCACGAGCAGGAGGCCTATATCGTCGCCCAGGCGGGGCGGCTGAATGCGGTGACCATCGCCACCAACATGGCCGGGCGCGGCACCGACATCCAGCTCGGCGGCAATGCCGAGATGCGCATCCAGCACGAGCTGGGCGAGAGCCCTGACCCGGAGGAGGCGGCGCGGATCCGGGCCGAGGTCGAGGCCGAGCAGGTCCGGGTCAAGGAGGCGGGCGGGCTCTACGTGCTGGGCACCGAGCGCCACGAGAGCCGGCGGATCGACAACCAGCTGCGCGGCCGCTCCGGCCGGCAGGGCGATCCCGGCCGCTCCAAGTTCTTCCTGTCGCTCGACGACGACCTGATGCGGATCTTCGGGTCGGAGCGCATCGACGGGATGCTGCAGAAGCTGGGCCTGAAGGAAGGCGAGGCGATCGTCCATCCCTGGATCAACAAGGCGCTGGAGAAGGCGCAGCAGAAGGTCGAGGCGCGCAACTTCGAGATCCGCAAGCAGCTCTTGAAGTTCGACGACGTCATGAACGACCAGCGCAAGGTCATCTACGAGCAGCGGCTCGAGCTGATGCAGGCCGAGGACGTCGCCGATACGATCGCCGACATGCGCGAGCAGACCATCAACGAGATCGTGCGCAAGCACATCCCGGAGAAGGCCTATCCGGAGCAGTGGGACACGGACGGCCTGACTACCGACGTGCGCCGCTACCTGGCCCTCGACCTGCCGGTGGCCGACTGGGCCAAGGAGGAGGGGATCGCCGACGAGGAGATCGTCCGGCGCCTGACCGAGGCCGCCGATGCCCATTACGCCGCCAAAGTCGAGCGCTATGGCCCCGACGTGATGCGCCAGGCCGAGAAGAGCCTGCTGCTCCAGGTGCTGGACCATGTTTGGAAGGACCACCTGCTCCACCTCGACCATCTGCGCCAGGGCATCTACCTGCGCGGCTATGGCCAGAAGGATCCGCTGAACGAGTACAAGCGGGAAGCGTTCGACCTGTTCGACGCCCTGCTGCTCGAGCTGCGCCAGATGGTGACCCAGGTCATGATGCAGCTCGAGGTGCGCATCGAGCCGCCACCGCCGCCACCTACCCAGTTCGCGAGTGCCGAACCGGAGGCAGGGCGCGGCCGGCCCGGCGGTGGGGTGTCCGCTTTGGCGCGCAACACGGCCATGGCGATGGCCGGTGCGAGTGCCGAGGCCGCGAGCCTGGCCATCGATCCGGACGACCCGTCGACCTGGGGCCGGATATCCCGCAATGCGCCCTGCCCCTGCGGCTCGGGCAAGAAGTACAAGGCCTGCCACGGCAGCCTCGTCTGACCGGGCAATGAGCAGGGCGGCCATGCGCTGGTCCTGCTTGCCGGGCCTGCCGGCGCTGGTCTAGCTGGCCGCCCAGCCAGGCGGTGCCCCTTGTCCCAGATCCTCATCGACCATCTCGTGCCGGTCTATGCGCTGGTCCTGCTCGGCCGCGTCCTGGCCGGCGTCCGGCTGGTGCAGGACCAGCAGGTCCAGGGCATCTCGCGCTTCGTGTTCGACGTGGCCCTGCCGATCATGCTGGCCCGGCAGATGCTCACCGTGGATCTGCCCGCCCAGATCGAGTGGCGGCTGGTCCTGGTCTACTTCGGCTGCGCGTTCGCGGTGTTCGCCCTGTCCGCCTGGTTCGGCCGGCACGTCTTCGCGGCACGCGCCGCCAGGCCCGCGATCTTCGGCATCACCGCCTGCTTCGGCAACGTGCTGGTCCTGTCGGTGCCGATCACCATCGGTGTATTCGGCGATCAGGCGGCCGTACCGCTGTTCCTGCTGATCGCGTTCCACAGCGCCACGCTGTTCACCCTCACCACGGTGGTGGCCGAGCTCGGCATCGGTGCCGCCGGCGAGCTGCGCAAGCTGCCGCGCTCGGTCGCCCGCAGCCTGATCACCAACCCGATCCTGGTGGGCCTCGCTACCGGGCTGCTGCTGCGCCTCTCGCCCGTGCCGGTGCCGGCCGCCCTGGACCGCACCGCGGCCTTTCTCGGCCAAGCGGCGATGCCGATGGCGCTGTTCGCGCTGGGCGCCAACCTCGCCCGCTTCCGGCTGGGGGCGCTGTGGCGGGAAGCCCTGGTGCTGTGCCTGTTCAAAAACCTCCTGTTCCCGCTCCTGGTCTTCGCCATGGCCACCTGGGTGGTCCCGCTCGACCCGGTGGCGCGGGCGGTGGCGATCGTCACCGCGGCGATGCCGGCCGGGATCAACGCCTATCTGTTCTCCGTGCGCTACGACACCGCCGTGGGCGAGGCCGGCGCCACGATCGTGGTCTCGACCATCGTCACCTTTCCGATACTGGCCTGGCTGCTGCCGGTGCTCCGTGAGGCACTCGTCTCCGGCACATGACCTATTTGCAATGTGGCGCCCTATTCCCGCCGCAGGAACTACTGGATACTGTTACTGGCAAGACGCAGTACATACGATTCCCGCGGCTTTGCCGGGCGACGATGTAGTCGTTCCCGGCTGTTCAGGGGAGGCCGGAAGGATGCTGGTACGCAGGCCTGAGGCGCAACTGGAGCCCGAGACAACGTGGTCCGGAACCAGTGTTTATTCACCCTGGGATGCACGGGTGGAGCGCCTCGAACGCCGGGTCAGTTTCTGGACGCTGCGGCCGCCTATCCAGCGCCGTCGCGTCGGGCTGGTCGGCCGGGTCGAGCACATGACCCCGGCCGGCAGCGCCTAGGTCGATTTCCGCTTCCGCGCCGTCGCCATCTCCTGGACAGCCATCGCCGGACTGATATGGGCCATATTGCCCCTTCTTTGCCTCCCCAGAAAAGCGGCCGCCGCCGACAGGAGCCCAGCGGCGCCTGACGCCTTCTTCGATCACAATAGCGGGTTCGGCCCGGTGAACAGATCGCCCAGGGCGCGTCTGGCGCGGGCGCGTGCCCGGCGCCGCAGGAGGTTGGCGGCCCGGTCGTGGCGCAGGTGGCAGCGCTGGCAGAACGCCTTGAGGTTGCTGCCATTGGAGTTGCCCGGATCGTGGTCCAGATGCGCGGTGCCGAGCCAGATGCGCCGCTGCCGCTGCATGGCGAGGTCGACGATGTCGGGCCAGGGCACCTGCTGGCCCTGGTCGTCCAGCCATTGGCCGGCCATTTCGTCGAACCAGCGCCCGTCGGCCAGCTGGCAGATCAGCCGGCCATGTGGCCGGGCGCACGCTTCGCAGCGGCCCCTGGCGCGCACGAAGCGGATCTGCCGGCTGATGATCGGCCAGTCGATCGGATAGAAGTAGCGGCGCTCGGGGCGGATCGGCACTGGACACTCGTTCCCGCTGTCCTTCCGGGACTTAGCGCCTTCCAGCGGCATAGAAAACAGCCAGCTGTCCAGCGGCGCTGGCCGTGCGGCGGCACGCCGGCATGGCCGGACCGGCTGCACCAGTAGATGAACCAGTAGCAGCGCCGTGTCCCATAGATCTTGGGCACGGGCGGTTGTGTGGAATTGGCCGGATACTGGCCGGTTGCAGTGAAAATTATCCGCGGAACTATCGGTGGCGAGTTCCGTTTACGCCACATGTCCAACGCGATCAGCGCCCCATCTGCCGACCAGAAAGTCGAGCTGCTCGAAGAGCAGGTCAAAGTCGGGGTGCGTCAAGTAGATCGTGCTCGGGTCGTGGTGGAGACGCAGGTCGAGACCCGCCAGCACGCCGTCGAAACCTGGCTCGATCACGAAGAGGTCCAGGTCGAGCGCGTGCCGGTCGGCATGGTGATCGAGGCAGTACCTCCGATCCGCGAGGAGAACGGCGTCGTGATCGTGCCTGTGGTCGAGGAACGGCTCGTGATGCGTACGGAACTCGTCCTGAAGGAAGAGCTCCGGATCGTTCGCACCGTGCACAAGCAACTCGTGCGCCAGGAAGTGCCGCTGCGCTCCGAGCACGCAACCATCCGGCGGGAAGAGATTCCTGCCTCACCCGAGACGGTCAGAGGAGAATAGCCATGGGTACTGTTACCGCTCTCTATGACACCCGCGGCGCTGCCGAGGCTGCCCGCGACGGGCTGATCGGGATCAGCATCCACGAAGAAGACATCACCATCCGCGGTACGAACGACCTCAGCCAGCCGGTCGAGCAGGAGAGCAAGGGGTTCTGGGCCAGCCTGGGCGACCTGTTCATGCCCGATGAGGACCGCTCGCTCTACTCCGAGGGCATGCGGCGCGGCGGCTACATGCTGATCGCCAACGTGCCGGAAGGCATGGAGCGCGAGGCCGAGGAGATCATGGACCGGGCCGACCCGATCGATCTCGACGAGCGCAGCGCCAACTGGCGTAGCGAGGGCTGGACGGGCGAGGGCTACCGTTCGGATGCCAGCTATGGTGCCGGTGCCGGAGCAATTGGCGCCGGTACGATGGATGCCGGTACGATGGATGCCGGTACGATAGGTGCCGGTACGATGGGCGGCGCCTCCAGCACGGGGACGGACGATCTCCGCACTCGCAGCGAATTCACCGACACCACTGACATGGGCAGCAGCCAGGATCTGGCCGGCGCACGCGCGGCCGGGGCGACCTCTGCAGGCGTCGGTGACATGCCGGCCTATGGCTCGGTGACCCAGTCCGGCGACTATGAGGGCGATGTCCGCGGCAGCGACCGGTTGGGCACGATGGGTGACGACCAGACCGTGCAGCTCGCCAAGGAGGAGCTGCGGGTCGGTAAGCGCGATGTCAGCGGCGGCCGCGTGCGGATTCGCACCTATGTGGTCGAGCGTCCGGTCGAGGCGGACGTGAACCTCCGCCAGGAGCATGTCACCATCGACCGCCGCCCGGTCGACCGCGAAGCGACCCTGGGTGACGATGCGTTCCAGGAACGCACCATCGAGGCCACCGAGCGCAGCGAGGAGGCGGTGGTCGACAAGGTGGCGCGGGTGAAGGAGGAAATCGGCCTCCATCGCGACGTCCAGAACCGTACCGAAACGGTCCGCGACAGCGTGCGCGAGACCGAGGCCGAGATCGAGGACGATCGCGCGACCAGCCTCGGCACCGACCGTACCGGCCGGCGCAGCATCTGAGGGCAGGGTGGCCGCCTCAAGGGGCGGCCACCCCTCGACCTCGCACGGCGTCGCTCCCCACATCGGGGACGGCGCCGTTGCCGTCTGGTCCGCCTGGGATCAGGCGGCAGCGTGGCCAGCAACCTGCCGCAATGCCCGCTCGAACATCTCCGGCGGCTGGCCGCCCTGGAGCAGGTGGCGGTTGTTCAGGATGACCGAGGGCACCGCGCTGATGCCCAGTGACGTGAACCGCCGCTCCTGCGCCCGGACCTCCTCGGCATAGCGGTCACTGCCCAGGATCTCCCGGGCCGTGGCGCCATCCAGCCCGGCTTCGATCGCGAGCCTGGCCAGCACGCCGTGGTCGGCGATGTTCTCGCCATGGGTGAAGTAGGCGCGCAGCAGCGCGTGCTTGAGCGCTGCCGCCCGGTGCTTCAGTTCCGCCCAGTGCAGCAGCCGGTGGGCGTCGAAGCTGTTGTAGGTCCGCTGGCGGGCACCGGCACGGAACTCGAACCCGACCGCCGCCCCGCGCTGGCGCAGCACCTCGGCATTGGCCGCGACCTGCTCGGGCGTGATCCCGTATTTCTCCGTCAGGTGCTCGACGATCTCCTGGCCCGCCTGCGGCATGTGCGGGTTCAGCTCGAAGGGCTGGAAGTGCAGCTCGGCCTCGACTTCGCCCTCCAGGCGCCGCAGCGCCTCCTCCAGGGCGTACAGGCCGACCGCGCACCAGGGGCAGACGATGTCGGACACGAAGTCGATCCGGACGGTGACGGACATGGGCGGGGCCTTTCCTCAGGCGTGACATGTGGTGGGGGCAGCGCCGCCGGCGACGCCTCCCGGCGGATGCCGTGACCATGAACTCACCTGGCGTGCCCTTCCGCCCGCCGGCAGCGCCACGGGTGGACGCCGTTCAGGCGGCGAGATGGCAGACCGCCTCCAGATGGTACCCGTCCGGGTCGATCACGTAGGCGGCATAATAGTTCGGGTGGTAGTGCGCGCGGATGTCCGGCGGGCCGTTGTCCGTGCCTCCATGGGCGAGCGCCGCCCGGTACCAGGCATCCACCGATGGCCGGTCCTTGGCACCGAAGGCCACATGCATGCCGTCGATCGGCACGGGCGGCGGGTCGGCCGGATCTGTCGAGGCGCCGATCCAGAAGCCGGGCTCGTGGCTGTCGCCGCCATAGCCCACGCCCTTGAAGTCGGGCGCGTCGTCGATGGTCACCACGGCATGGTAGCCGAGAGCCGGCAGGCAGGCATCGTACATCCGGCGGGACCTGGCCAGGTCCGCCACCCGGATGGAAAGATGGTCGAGCATCGTTCGCCCTTCCTGTGCGATTGAGCGACTGACGTTCCTGGCTGGATCGGGTACCACGCCCGGGGCCCATCTGTGGAGAGCGACCATTGCGTGACGACCCACCGCACCGGGTCCTGCCATTGTTCCAGGCGGACGCCATCGCCCAACGGGTCGACGAGCTGGCGGCGGCCATCGCCGTCGAGGTGCCCAAGGACGTGACGGTGGTGGGGCTCCTGAAAGGGGCCTTCGTGTTCATGGCCGATCTCGCCCGCGCCCTGGACCGGCACGGGCTGCGCCCGGAGATCGAGTTCCTCCAGGTCAGCTCGTATGGGCTCGGCACCAGCAGCTCCGGCTCGGTCAAGGTGATTGGCGCCATGCCGGACAGTGTCGGCGGCCGCGACGTGCTGCTGGTGGACGACATCCAGGACACGGCGCGCACGCTGGCCTGGACCCGCGACCTGCTGGTGGCCCACGGCGCCAACTCGGTGCGGACCTGCGCGCTCCTGGACAAGCCGTCGCGCCGCCAGGTGCCGTTCGAGGCCGACCATATCGGCTTCACCATCGAGGACTGGTTCGTGGTCGGCTACGGGATCGACTGGGCCGAGCGCTACCGCCATCTGCCCTGGATCGGGCGGGTCAGCTTCGACGACGCGGCCTGAGCGCGTCGCCGTCCCGCTCCCGGTCGATCCGCCAGCGATAGAGCACCGCGGCCACCGAGGTCGCGAGGTTCAGGCTGGACACGCCCGGGCGCATCGGCAGGCAGAAGGTCCGTTCCGCGCGCCGTCGCCAGCGCTCGTCCAGCCCGCGCCGCTCCGAGCCGAACAGGAGGATGGCGTCGTCCGGCACGGAGCCCGGCCGCAGCGGCGCCCCGTCCGGGTCCAGCGCCACCAGCGGCCGGCCGGTCTGGTGCGGCAGGTCGTCGATGCGCATGACCGGCAGGGCGAAGTGCAGCCCGGCCGAGCCGCGCAGGCAGGAGCGGTGCCAGGGATCGTGCGGGCCGGTGGTGAGCACCGCCGCCGCGTCCGCCGCCGCCGCGGCCCGGACCACCGCCCCGACATTGCCGTGATGGGTCGGCCGGTCGAGCAGCACGATCGGGCTGCCGCTCACCGCCAGCACATCGGCGAGCGGCTGGCTGCGCGGCTCGGCCAGTGCCACCACGCCGGTCGGCACGGCGCCCCCGGCCAGGGCCGCGAACCGCGCGGTCGGTACCTGCACGAGCAGACTGTCCAGCTGTGGGACCAAGTCCGGGCAGAGCTGTGCCGCCAGTTCCCTGACCTTGGCAGGGTCGGGGGTCAGGGCCTCGCGCACCCGGCCGCCGAAGCGCAGGGCGTGCTTGAGGGCATGCAGCCCCTCGAGAACGACGTCGTGCGATGGCTGGGCCAGCTGGATGATCCTTTCCGGTCGGATGCTGCCGGCTTGCCGGCGGTTTCCCGGTTCGCCGCTGCCTGTTCGCCATGGAAGATTTACGCGGAACCGTCCACGAAATCGTTGGTTGAACGCCCACCTCCGCGCTCACGCGGAGCGCCGAAGCGGACAGCACTTCGGCGGGTCAGGCAGAACCATGCAGGAGCAGACGAGGATGGCAACACTCGGCAGGGCCGACCGGCTGGCGGTGGCCGAGCCGCTGGGCGGGCTGCGGCCGCGCAAGCGGATTTCCTGGGGCGCGATCATCGCCGGCGTGGTGTTCGCCCTGGCGATCCACATGGTCCTCTCGATGCTGGGGCTGGGGATCGGCCTCACCACGATCGAGCCGATGACCGAGGGCACGCCGCAGCTGAACTCGCTCGGCACTGGCGCTGCGATCTGGTGGGTGGTGAGCGGGCTGATCGCCACGGTCGGTGCGGGCTATGTCGCGGCCCGGCTGTCCGGTGTCTACGAGCGGCGCGATGGGATCTTGCACGGCCTGATCGCCTGGGCCTCGGTGCTGCTGGTCTCGGTCTGGCTCTTGACCTCGCTGGCCGGCACCGCGCTAGGCGGCGCCTTCAACCTGATGAGCAATGCGGTATCCGGTGCGGCCCAGTCGGTGGCCGCCGCCGTGCCGGAGGCGACCGAAGCGGCCGGAATCACGCCGGAGCAGATCGAGGAGCGGGTCGGCCAGCTCCTGCGCCGCAACGACGTGCCGGCCGAGCCCGAAGAGGCGCGCCGTGAGCTGACCGGCCTGCTGGGCCAGGTGCTGACGGGCCAGCAGGATGTCGACCAGGCCCGGCAGCGGGCGGTGGAGATCGTGGCGCAGCAGGCCGGCATCCCGCCCCAGGAGGCCGAGGCGCGGATCCAGCAGCTCCAGGACGAGGCGGAGCAGCTCCGCACCCAGGCCGAGGAGACTGCCCGCCAGGCGACCGAGGCGACTGCCGAGACCCTGTCGTCCGCCTCCCTATGGAGCTTCGGGGCACTGGTGATCGGGGCAATCGCCGCCGCGGTGGGTGGTGCGATCGGTACCAGGCGTGAGGAAGACGTGCTGGTCGGCCATTACTGAGCCGGCTGGACACTCCGGGGCGCCCGTCCGTCCTTCAGGTGGTTGCGCCGGGACGGTGGGTGCCTATCGTCCGGCCCCGGACGGATTTCCAGGTGGCCTCATGACGGCGCTGATCGGCAGCAGGATCTACGACGACGCGATCTACGCGACCGAGCGGCCCGTGCCGAGCCTGTGGGAAGCCACCGCCGGTCCGCGACCCGCCGACGACGGCAGGCTGGCCAGCGAGGCCGCGACCGAGGTCGCGGTGATCGGCGGAGGCATCGCCGGCCTGTCCCTGGTCTGGCACCTGACGAGGCGCCACGGGATCGAGGCGGTGGCCCTGGATGCCGGCAAGATCGGCTGGGGGGCGTCGGGGCGCAATGGCGGCTTCGTCAGCATGGGCTACACCAAGCGCTCGCTGGACGAACTCGCCCGGTTGTTCGGCTGGGACGATGCCCGCACCGTGTTCGAGGCACAGAAGGCCGCCTGCGGCTATGTGATCGACGTCGCCCGGAGCGAGGGGCTAGAGATCGACCTGGCCGGGCGCGGCGAATATGTCGTGGCGCACCGGCCGGACCGGCTGGCGGGCCTGCGGGCCGAGAGTGCCGCGATGAAGGCGCAGTTCGGCGAGGACTGGCCGGTCTTCACCAGGGAGGAACTGCAGGAGCGGGGCTATGCCAGCCCCGAGGCGCATGGCGGGATCCATGTGCCGCACGGGACCGGCCTGCATCCCCTGAAATACACCTATGGCCTGCTCGGACTGGCGCGCAGCCATGGCGGGCGGGTGCATCCGCACTCCGCCGTGGTGCGCTGGGAGCGCGACGGCAACGGCCGGCACGTGCTGCACACGCAGGATGGCGGAAGGCTGCGCGCCAGGACCGTGGTGGTCGCGACCAACGGCTTCACCACCGAGGGGCTGGACGGACGCTTCGACGGCGTGACCCTGCCGGCTTTGTCCAACATCCTGGTGACCCGGCCGCTCACGGAGGCCGAGCGGCAGGCGCAGGGCTACACCACCGACGTGCCGGTCGCGGACAGTCGCAACCTCCTGTTCTACATCCGCCTGCTGAAGGACGGCCGGCTCCTGTTCGGCGGCCGCGGCGGGACCAGCGCCAGCGAGGCGGCGGGCCGGCGCTATGGCGACTACATGCACAAGCGGCTGACAGAGGTGTTCCCGGCCTGGAAGGAGGTCGAGATCACCCATCGCTGGCGCGGCTTCGTCTGCCTGACTGCGGACCTGGTGGGCAGGGTCGGGTTGTTCCCCGACGACCGGCAGACCGGCTTCCTGTTCGGCTGCCACGGCAGCGGGGTGGCGATGTCCGGCTATGCCGCCAAGTTCCTGGCGGCGCGCATTGCCGGGACCGGGTTCAACGAGCCATTCCCGCAATGCTTCCAGCGCGTGCCGAAGCGCTTCCCGCTGCCGTCCCTGCGCGTACCGGCGCTGGCGGCGGCCTATGCCTGGTACCGGCTGAAGGACGAGGTGCTGCCGGCTTGAGGGCCCGCAGCGCACCATCGGCCGCTGGCCCCGCGGCCATCATCTGGTGCATGGTCGAGGCGGGCAGGTTGGTCTGCCCCGGGAGCAGGAGCGATGCATCCGACGGTCGAAGCCAAGCTGCCGGAGATCCGGGCGTTGTGCCGCAAGTATCGAGTGCGGCGGCTGGAACTGTTCGGCTCGGCCGCACGCGACGATTTCGATCCCGTCAGAAGCGACGTGGATCTGCTGGTGGAATGGGATGCGTCCGAGCCGGCCAGCAGTCTGCCCGACCGCTGGTGGGGGCTGGAGCGTGAGCTGGAGGAACTCCTGGGGCGGCCGGTCGATCTGGTGACCCTGCGCTCGATCCGCAATGCGCAGCTTCGCGCTCTCATCGAACGGCAGCCGCGCGATGTCCTCGGCCCGTGATGCCGCTATCTGGCTGGAGGATATCCGCAGCGCCAGTGCGAAGATCCTCCACTATGTCGGTGATCGCAGCCTGGATGAGTTCCTAGCCGATGAAGCCTGCCAGCTCATCGTCGAACGGTTGATGATCACGCTCGGTGAAGCTTGCGTGCAGATCCGCCGCCACCACCCCGGTATCGCGCTCCAGATCCCCGACATCAGCCAGATCTGCGCCACGCGGAACCGCTTCGTGCATGGTTACTGGACGATCGACCCGGTTCTGCTGTTCGGCATGTGTGCCGTTCAGCTGCCGATGCTACGGGAGGCAGCCGAACGTCTGCTCGATCAGTGTGGCTCAGGCCCGCCGCCGCCGTGACTTGGCGAAGGTGTCGAAGGCCACGGCCAGCACGATGATCAGGCCGATGATGATCTGCTGGACGTAGGGGCTGACATTGTTCAGCACCAGGCCGTTCTGCAGCACGCCGATCAGGATGGTGCCGATCACCGTGCCGAAGATCGTGCCGATGCCGCCGAACAGGCTGGTGCCCCCGATCACCACGGACGCGATCACGATCAGCTCGTAGCCCATGCCGGCCACTGCCTCGGCCGAGTTCAGCCGGGCGGAGAGGATGAAGCCGGACAGGCCGGCCATGAAGCCCATGATCACGTAGACGGACATGGTGATGCCGCGCACGTTCAGGCCCGACAGGCGTGCCGCCTCCGGGTTGCCGCCCACGCCATACACGTGGCGGCCATAGCGCGTGTAGCTCAGCACGATGTGGGCCAGGACGGCGAACAGGAGGAACACCACCACCGGCACCGGGATCCGGCCGATCAGCGGCAGGGTGAACAGGTAGCCCTGGCCCCACCAGGTATAGCCCGGGTCGAAGCCGGAGATCGGGCCGCCGCCGGCCATGAGCAGGGCGGCACCACGGAAGGCAGACATGCCGCCCAGCGTCACCACGAAGGGGGGAACCTTCAGCCGGGTGATGGCGAAGCCCTGCAGGGCGCCTGCGAAGGTGCCGAACAGGATCGCCACCAGCATGGCGAGCGGCCAGCCATAGCCCAGTGCCGAGGCATCGGCGCCGGCGGCAAAACGGTTCTCCAGGCCGCCCTTGGCGACCGCGGCCGCGGCCAGGCCGGCGAAGGCCACGATGGCCCCGATCGACAGGTCGATCCCGGCGGTCAGGATCACGAAGGTCATGCCCAGCGCCAGCAGGCCGTAGATCGAGACCTGGCGCATGACGTTGACCAGGTTGAGCGGCAGGAGGAAACGCGGCTCCAGCCAGGCGAAGATCCCCATCAGCACCAGGAGGAAGATCAGGGGCGCGTAGGTGGCGAGCAGGCCGAACAGGTCGATGCCGCCATTCCTGGTTTCGCCGGTCTGGGTCGCGCTGGCCATGTCCTCAGAATGCTCCCGGCTCAGGCGGCCGTCTGGTTGTGCGTAAACAGGTGCATCAGGCTCTCCTCGGTCGCCTGATCGCGCATCAGCTCGCCGGTGACCCGGCCCTCGCGCATGGTGACGATCCGGTCGGCCAGGCGCAGCAGCTCCGGCATCTCCGAGGAGATCACGATCACCGCGATGCCGGCCTCGGCCAGCTCGAACAGGAGGTGATGGACCTCGTTCTTGGCGGCGATGTCGATGCCTCGGGTCGGCTCGTCGACGATCAGCACCTTGGGATTGAGCGCCAGCCAGCGCGCCAGCACCACCTTCTGCTGGTTGCCGCCGGACAGGTTGCCGACCGGCTGCTCCTGGCTCGCCATGCGGATCGACAGCTTCTGCCGATAGCGCTCGACCAGCGCGCGTTCCCTGCTGCCCGAGACGAAGCCCAGGCGCTCGGTGAGCCCGTCCAGGGCGGCCATCGACAGGTTCGGCCGGATGGCGAGCGAGAGGAACAGGGCCTGCTGCTTGCGGTCCTCCGGGACCAGGCCGATGCCATGGCGGATGGCGTCCTGCGGGGTCGCGATGGCGACCTCCTGGCCTTCCACCAGCACCTTGCCGGAATCGATCGGGTCGGCGCCGAAGATGGCGCGGGCCAGTTCGGTGCGGCCGGCACCGATCAGGCCGCCAATGCCCAGAATCTCGCCGGCATGGGCGGTGAGCGACACGTCGCGCACCCGCACAGCGTGTGGGTCGTTGGCATCGCCCATCCGGGTCAGGCCCTGCACCTCCAGGACCGTGGCGCCGCGATGGGCGACCCGGCCGCCCCGGCCGTGCAGCTCGACCTCGCGGCCGACCATCATGCGGATGATGTCGTCGACCCGGATGTCCTTTACTTCGGCCGAGCCCACCAGCTTTCCGTCGCGCAGCACGGTGACCCGGTCGCAGGCGCGCATCACCTCGTCCAGCCGGTGGGTGACGAACACGACCGCGATGCCGTGCGCCTTGAGGTCGGCGATGATCCGGAACAGGCGCTCGACCTCGGTCTCCGACAGCGCCGCGGTCGGCTCGTCCATGATGACGAGCTTGGCCTCCATCGAGAGCGCCTTGGCGATCTCGACCATCTGCTGCTCGGCGACCGAGAGGTCCTTGACCAGGCGGCGCGGATCCATGTCCAGGCCGATCCGCCGGGTCACCTCCCGCGCCTGCTGGTTCAGCTTCCTCCAGTCGACGAACGGGCCGCGGGTCGGCTCCCGGCCGACGAACACGTTCTCGGCGATCGTCAGGTTCGGCAGGAGGTTGAACTCCTGGTAGATCGTGACGATGCCGAGTGCCTGGGCATCGGCCGGCCGGGCGATCTCGACCGGGCGGCCGTCGAAGGTGATGGTGCCCGTATCCGGCCGGTGCGCGCCGGCCAGGATCTTGAGCAGGGTCGACTTGCCGGCACCGTTCTCGCCGAGCAGCGCATGGCACTCCCCCGCACGCACCTCGAGCGCCACCCCGGTCAGGGCCTGCACGCCGGGAAAGCCCTTGCTGATGTCCTGGACCTGGAGGAGCGGGGTCAAGCGGTCGGCTTTCCTTGCCTGCTTGGATGCGTACGGCCGGACCGGCCCAATTGGGATAAGGGCCGGACCGGTGTCAGACCGACCCGGCAGGAACGGTTACTGCACCTCGCCCAGGCGCTCGGCCTTGTCGAGATTGTCCTTGGTCAGGACGATCGGAGTGAGCAGGACCGGGTTCTCTTCCGGCGACTTGCCGTTCTGGACGTAGTCGACCAGGATCTGCACCGCCTTGCGGCTCTGGCCGCCCGGGAACTGCTCGACCGTGCCGGCCAGGCCGCCGTCGCGGATCGAGGCCAGCGCCTCGGGCAGCGCGTCGAAGCCCACGATCTTGATCTGGTCGTCCAGATTGCGCGCGCGCACCGCTTCCAGCGCACCCAGCGCCATGTCGTCATTGGCGGCGATGATCACGTCCGGCGGATCGCTCATGCCGGCCAGCAGCGACTCGGTGACCGACAGGCCCTGGTCGCGGGCGAAGTTGGCGGTCTGTTCGGCGACGATCTGGTACTTGTCCTTGTGCTGGTCGAGGACGTTGTGCAGGCCCTTGTTGCGGTCGATCGCCGGCGAGGCGCCGGGCTGGCCCTGCAGGTTGATGATCTTCGCCCCGTCCGGGTAGTTGGCGATCAGCCACTCACCCTGGGCTTCGCCACCCTTGACGTTGTCGGCACCGACATGGGCGAGAATGCCCTCGACCCCGTCCACCCGCCGGTCCACGGTGACCACCGGCACGTTGTTCTCGACTGCCGTGGCGAGGGCCGGCGCCATTGCGTTCACGTCCGACGGGCTGATCACGATGCCCTGCACGCCCTGCACGATGGCGGCCTCGACGTCGGCGGTCTGCTTGGGCGCGCTGTTCTGGCCGTCGCTGTCGATCGTGGCGACACCCAGCTTGGTCGCCTCGTCCTTGATCTCTTTGAGCATGTGCACGAAGAACGGGAACGTCAGCGAAGGCACGGATGCCAGGATGGTGGTGTCCTGGGCGCGAGCACCGAGGCCGCCCATCGACACGCCCGCAAGAAGTACCGCAGCGGCAAGCGCACTGCGCCGGACCAGCTTCATTCTACGACCTCCCTCATCGCCGCGGCATCCTGGCCACGTTGGCCGGACAGTAATCCCACCGGCAGGGGAGGAAAAGTAGGCTTTTTCAGGCCGCGACGGGCAGGGCGGTGCCGATCAGGCAGTCGCGGGTGACGATCGCGGCGAGCTGGTCCTCGCTCCAGCCCTCCGTCCCAGGCGGCCGCACCGGCACCACCAGATAGCGCAGCTCCGCCGTGCTGTCGTGAACCTCGATCTGCACGCCGTCCGGCAGGTCGAGGCCGAACTCCGCCAGCACGGCGCGCGGCTCGCGCACCACCCGGGCACGATAGGCCTTCGACTTGTACCAGTCCGGCGAGCCGCCCAGGAGGAAGCGCGGATAGCAGGAGCAGAGCGTGCAGACGATGACGTTATGCCGGTCCGGCGTGTCCTCCACCGCCCGGATCGGGATGCCACCGGCATCGATACCGAGTTCCGTCGCGGCCGCGTTCACGTCCTGGAGGAGCCTGGCCTTGAAGTCCGGATCGAGCCAGGCCCGCGCCACCAGGCGGCCGCCCGCGGCCGGACTGGCCGCGTCGATCTTCTCCAGGGTGCGGCGGATGTCGGCCTGCGTGCACAGGCCCTTTCGCACGATCAGCTCGGCCAGCGCCTCGGTCAGCGCCATGTGCCAGGTCAGCGGCGCGTCCTCGATGTCCGGCTGCCTGGGATGCGGGTGGGCGTGCCCGTCATGCCCGTGCTCGTGCTCGTCATGCGCGTGGGTCATCGCCGCGGCTCCAGCCAGTGCTCGTAGAGGTCCAGGACCACCGTGTCGCGGGGGTCGCCGACATAGTCCGGCCAGAGCGTGGTCTGGCGGAAGCGCACCCGCCAGACCGGCTGGTCCGGGCCGCGCCCGCCATAGGCCAGCCGCTCCGCGTCCGGCATCCGGCCGGCGAGCCCGACCACCACGCCTTCCTTGCCACGCACGAAGCGCGGCGTGCGGTGGTGCCCGGGCGGGTCCATCTGCAAGACCCGGACGGTGGTGCCGACGGTCACGGACATGCAGCCGCCTCCGCATGACGCGCCTTGGCCGCCTCGATCGCCCGGCCGAGCTCGCTGGGCGTCACCAACCCCTTTTCCAGCGCCAGATTGGCGGCCGCCTGGATCCAGCGCTGGTAGTAGCTGAGCTCCTCATACGCACCAGGCCCCAGCTCCTCGATGGTCCGGCGCATCTCGTCCAGCGTGAACAGATCCGCTCCGATCATCAGCCGCATGATCGCGTCGACCTTCTTCTCCCAAGGAGCGTAGTCGTGCGGGCTGCGGTCCACCGGTCCGGCCGGAAGACCGCCGACATCGTGGATGCGCTGCATGGCAACCGGTCGCCTTTCCCCAAAGGTCACGGAAGGGCGCCAGGGTGGCCGCTCCGCAGGCACGATGCAATCGGCTTGCCGCTGACGCCGCCCGGCGCGACTCTGACCCCCAATCATCGGCCAGGCGAAGACGGGTATGTCGGCGGAGATCGAACGCAAGCTCACCACCATCCTGTGCGCCGACGTCGCCGGCTACAGCCGGCTGATGGAGTCCAACGAGGTGCGTACGCTGGAACGGCTGCGCCGGCTGCGCACGCTGTTCGCCGGCCTGATCGAGCGCCGCCGCGGGCGGGTGGTCAATACCTGGGGAGACGGGCTGATCGCCGAGTTCCCTAGCGTGGTCGAGGCGGTGCAGGCCGCGATCGAGGCGCAGAAGGAGCTGCTTCTGGCCGATGACGGCACGGGCGAGAGCGAGCGGCTGCGGTTCCGGATTGGCGTCAACCTGGGCGACGTGATCGTGGAAGGGCAGGACCTGTACGGCGAGGGGGTCAATGTCGCGGCCCGGCTTCAGGCCCTGGCCGAGCCGGGCGGGGTGGTGGTCTCCGGAACGGTCTATGACCATGTCCGCGGCAAGCTGGCGGTGGGCTTCGACTTCGCCGGGCCGCAGCAGCTGCACAACATCGCCGAGCCGGTGCCGGCCTACCGCGTGACCGATGGAGCGACACCCCCGACCACGCGCCGGCCGGCTCCCGCCGCCATGCTGCCTGCTGCGGCCAAAGGGGTGCGGGCCGGGCTCGGTTCGCGGCTCCTGCGCACCTACATCCTCATTGTGGCGTTCTTCTTCCTGATTAACCTGTTCTCCGGCATGCACACGGTCTGGTTCCAGTGGCCGGCACTCGGCATCGGCTTCGTCATGGCGCTGCGCTGGTCCCTGTCCCGCTGAGCGGGCATGCTCGCTCCGGTGCATTACAGGGGGCGGCCATGGATCTCGAACTCACAGGCAAGACCGCGCTGGTGACCGGCGGCGCCAGGGGCATTGGCTTGGCCTGCGCCCGCCTCCTCGCGGCGGAAGGGGCGAAAGTCGCGATCTGCGCCCGCACGCAGGCCCATCTCGACCAGGCCCTGGCGGGACTGCCCGGCGCCATCGGACTGCGTGCCGACCTGACCGATGCCGAAGCCGCCCAGGACATGACGAGAGAGGCCGAAGCGCGGCTGGGGCCGCTCGATATCCTGGTCAACAGCGCTGGTGCCGCCAGGCGCACCCCGCCGGACGAACTCACCCCCGCCATCTGGCGGGCCGCCATGGAGGCCAAGTACTTCACCTACATCCATGTCATCGACCCGGTGATCAAGCGGATGGCGGCGCGCGGCAGCGGGGTGATCGTCAATGTCATCGGTGCCGGCGGCAAGGTCGCGGCACCGACCCATCTGCCGGGTGGTGCCGCCAATGCCGCGCTCATGCTGGCCACCGCCGGGCTCGCCACTGCTTATGCGGGGCAGGGCGTGCGGGTGGTGGGTGTCAATCCGGGCCTGACCGCGACCGACCGGGCCGCCGAGGGCCTGGCGGCGGAGGCGCGGCTGGCCGGCATCGATCCCGAGGAGGCCGGACGCCGCGCGGTGGCGGGCATTCCGCTCGGCCGGATGGCGCAGCCCGAGGAGATCGCGGCGGCGGTCGCGTTTCTGGCCTCGGCGTGCGCCAGCTACCTCACCGGCGTCACGATCGGGATGGACGGCGGCCGCTACCCGTCGGTGGTCTGAGCCGGACAGGGCGAGAGCCTGGCAGGCTCGCCGTCGGCCGGGCGGCCGGCAAGCTCGGTGACGGTGGCGCAGCGGCCGGCACGGCAGATGGTCCAGTCGGCCGTGGCGTCACTGCGGGCGAGATCCAGGGAAGGAAGCGGCGGCAGGTCCGGGCGCCACGACCAGCCGGTCGCCGTGCGCCTGGCGCCATCGGGCGGATCCATGCCGGCACCGCTGCCCTGGATGGTGGCCTCCAGCGCCACCAGGCCGTCCGGCGTCGCCTGCCACTGCTCGCTCCACTGGCTCCGCTGGACGCTGTGGGTCCAGCGGAGCTCGATCGTGGGGCTGCCCAGATCCAGGATCAGGCCGCCAAGCGCGAGGCAGATCGTGAGCGGGTCCGCCACCAGTGCCAGCCCAGGAACAGGAGGGACAGGCCGAAGCCCAGTTCGTCGGTGACCGGCAGGGCCAGCACCAGCAGGGTCGCTGCCGCGGCGGCGAACACCCGCTCCGGCCAGTTCAACGGCCCCAGCAGCCAGCCGACCGTGGCACCACCCCACAGGCCGATCGAGACCAGCGCCTTGATCACCACATAGGCGGTGGCGAGGTAGTCGTCGCCCTGCAGCATCAGGGCCGGGGAATAGACCGCCATGAACGGGACGACATAGCCGGCGATCGCGATCCGCGTCGCGGTGAAGCCGATCCGCATGTGCGAGGCGCCGGCAATCGGCGAGGCGGCCAGTGCCGCCAGTGCCACGGGCGGGGTCAGGTCGGCCATGATGCCGAAATAGAACACGAACATGTGGCTGACGAGCAGCGGCACGCCCAGCTCGGCCAGTGCCGGCCCCGCGATCGAGGAGGTGATGATGTAGTTCGGGATGGTCGGGATGCCGGTGCCCAGCACCAGGCAGGCCAGCATGGTGAGCAGGAGCGAGAGCAGCAGCGAGTTCTGGCCGATGTCGACGATCCAGCCGGCGAAGTTCGACGCCATGCCGGTCAGGGTGAGCGTGCCGACGATGGTGCCGACCAGCGCGCAGGCGATGCCGACCGGCAGGGCGTGGCGCGCACCGTCGGCGAGCGCGTCGCGGCAGAGCAGCAGCGTCGTGCGGCCACCCTTCACGACCAGGCAGGCCAGGACCAGCAGGACGATCAGGAGCGCGATCACCCCGATCCCGTAGCGGCCGAACGCGGCAGCGCCCAGGCCGATCGCGATCCAGAACAGGATGCGCAGGGCGTGGCGCGGGATGGCCTGGCTGATTGGCGTGCCCAGGACCACCAGTGCGGTCAGCGCCAGGCCGATCGTGCCGGCGAACATCGGCGTGTAGCCGGCGAACAGCAGCCAGACCAGAGCCGCCAGCGGCAGGATCAGGAACCAGTCGCGCCGCAGCGCCCCGAGCGCACTCGGGCATTCGCTCTTCGGCAGGCCCACCAGGCCGTGCCGGCCGGCCTCCAGGTGGACGACCCAGAAGGCGGTGGCGAAGTAGAGGATGGCGGGGATGGTCGCGGCGATCGCGATCTCGACATAGGGGACGTCGATGGTCTCGGCCATGATGAAGGCCACCGCCCCCATCACCGGCGGCATGATCTGCCCGCCCATGGACGAGGTGGCTTCTACGGCGCCGGCAAAGGCCGGGCGGTAGCCGAACCGCTTCATGAGCGGGATGGTGAACTGGCCGGTGGTGACGACATTGGCCACGCCGCTGCCGTTGATCGTGCCCATGAGGCCGGACGAGATCACCGCTACCTTCGCCGGACCACCCTGGCTGTGGCCGACCGTGCCCATGGCGATGTCGTTGAACAGCCGGATCATCCCGGCGCGCTCCAGGAAGGAGCCGAACAGGATGAACAGGAAGATGAAGGACGAGCTCACATAGATCGCGGTGCCGTAGATGCCCTCGGTGCCGAGGAACATCTGGTCGACCACCTGGGCGAAATCGTAGGGGCGGTGGTCGAGCGGCCGGGGCGCGTACTCGCCGAACAGGGCGTAGAGCAGGAACACCGCGCAGATGATCGGCAGGGCCAGGCCCAGCAGCCGGCGCGAGGCCTCGAACACCAGCAGGATGACGAGCACGCCCACCACGAGATCGGTCGTGGTGGGATCGCCCGCGCGCAGGATCAGCGCGTCGTGGAACACCCAGTGATAGAGGCCCAACACGAAGCCGCCGATACCCAGCGCCCAGCCGACCAGCCGGGACCGCCCGGGGCCGCGCTCGGCCAGCAGGGTGAAGCACAGCAGCAGGAGGAAGCCGACATGGACGCTGCGCACCACCATGGACGGCAGCGGCGAGAGCGCGGCGGTCCAGAGCTGGAAGGCCGAGAAAGCCAGCGCGATCGCCATGATCGTGCCGCCTGCCAGGCCCTTGCCGAAGGCCAGTGCGCCGGGATCGTCGCCTGCTGCCAGACCGCTCAAAGCTGCATGCCCTTTTCGCCGTAGAAGCGCTCGGCACCCGGGTGCAGCGGCAGCGGCATGCCCTTGAGGGCATCCTCGAGCCTGATCGCCTTGGCCGCGGCATGGGCCGAGGCCAGCTGGTCCAGGTGGGCGAACAGCTGGGCGGTCATCTGGTAGGCGGTCTCGTCGGGCACGTCGCTGTGGGTGACGAGGTAGTTGGGCACCGCCGCGGTCGGCACGTCGCTGTCCTGGCCGTCATAGGTGCCGGCCGGAACGGTCGCCACATAGAAGGGCTGGCCGATCTGCTCGATCAGCGCGGCCTCGATCGGCACCACCGTGATCGGCACCGAGGTGGCGAGGTCGCGGATCGAGGCCACGCCCAGTCCGGCGGACTGCAGGGTGGCGTCGAGCTGGCGGTTCTTCATGAGCTCGACCGATTCGGCGAACGGCAGGTACTCGACCTTGCCGAGATCGTCATAGGACATGCCGGCTGCCGCCAGCACGGCGCGGGCATTCAGCTCGGTGCCGGACTTGGGGGCACCCACCGACAGCGCCTTGCCCTTCAGGTCGGCGATGGAGGCGATGCCGCTCTCCTTGGAGGCCACCACCTGGATGTAGTTCGAGTAGATCGCGGCCACGCCACGCAGCTTGTCGAGCTTCTTCGGGAAGCCCGCCTCCTCGCGGCCGTTCCAGGCGTCGATCAGGCTGTCGCCCAGGGTGAAGGCGATCTCGCCCTTGCCCTGCTGGAGCAGGTTCAGGTTCTCGACCGAGGCCTTGGTCGCCTGGGCGGAGGTGCGGGCATCCGGGATGGTGTCGCCGTAGATCTTCGCCAGCGCCACGCCCAGAGGATAGTAGACGCCGGACGTGCCGCCGGTCAGCACCGTGACATAGTCCGCGGCCTGGAGCCGGCTGCCGAGCAGGGCGGTGCTGGCTGCAGCCGAGCCCAGGAGAAGGCGCCTCGAGATCATCCGCATAGCCTCCGTTGGTTTCAAGCTGCCGTGGCAGCGCTTGCCGAGCATGCTTGACCGAACTGGCCGGTGCCGTCCATCGGTTGCGCCAAGGACAAAGATGCCGGGGCAGGTGAGGCGCGCATGCAGACAATCCCGGAACAGCTCGGCCGTACGGTCTATGCCGAGGTCGACGAGGCGGCGGGGCCGGACCCGCTGCTGCAGGCGGCGGGCTGGCTGGCCCGTTTCGAGCCGTGGCTGGGGACCTGCCGGAACGTGGGCGTCGCGGTAAGGGCGCTGGAGGGACTGCGGGCGACGGTGGTCTTGGCCGGATACCAGGACGACCGGGCGGCGATGGTCCATCTGGTGGGGCCGCGGCCGGTGAGCCTACCGGTGCGCTGGAAGCTAGAAGGTGCTGCGGCGACCCTGGAGGCGGAAGACGGCGTGCTGCGGCTCAGCC
>Ga0182742_1001977_pt1 | contig 24186 bp, 25 predicted proteins | sample eDN5th37CBELigMG_FD_128880 | JGI IMG/M metagenome (GOLD analysis project Ga0182742, IMG submission 128880) | Enriched Miracle-Growth compost microbial communities from Emeryville, California, USA - eDNA 5th pass 37_C BE-Lig MG (version 2)... ...
CCGGGAGTCGGAATGCCGAGAAGCCCGTTCCATCCGCCGGTCAGCGCTCCCCACTCGGCGGCCCCCTGCTCGACCATAAAGCCGAAGGCGATCGTGACCATGGCAAGATAAGGCCCTCGCACGCGCAATGCGGGGATGGCCAGTACCGCGCCGGCGAGACCGGCAATCAGGCCGGCGATCGCCAGCGCCGGCCAGAATGACCATTCGAGCTTGACGGTGAGGATGCCAACCGCATAGGCGCCGATCGCATAGAAGCCGACATGGCCGAGGGAAATCTGCCCGGTCAGGCCGACCAACACGTTAAGCCCGATGCCGACGATCGCCGTCAGGCCGACCAGCGCGATGATGTAGAGCTGGTATCCGTCGCCGATGAGAATGAGATAACAGACCGCCGCGATCGCTATCGCGGCAATGACGCTGTTTCGCAGGCTCATACCTTCTTGACCTCGGATCGGCCGAACAGTCCGTTCGGCATGACTGCGAGTGCGACAATCACGAGGGCGAAAGTCACGATCTGCGTGTAAGTCGAGCCAAGAAGGCCTGTGATCATTGCTTCGGCGATGCCGAAGATCAGCCCCGCGACCACGACGCCCCAGGCACTGTTGATGCCGCCGAGGATCGCGACTGCGAATGCCTTGATACCGAACAGCGTGCCCATGGTGGACGAGATGGTGAACAGCGGTGCCACCAGGATCCCGGCAATCCCGGCAAGCAGGCCGGAAAGCGCGAAGGCGCCTACGATCACCCGCTCGACGTTAATGCCCATCAGGCGCGCAGCGCTGGTGTTCTGCACCACCGCCAAAAGCGCTTTGCCGTAGCGCGACAGCCGGAAGAAGGCGTGCAGCCCGGCGGCGATTCCAAGGCCCGCGATCGGGATCAGAAGCTGCAGAAGCTGAATCCTGAGCCCGGCAATCGTGATCGTGCTGGTGGTCAGCAAGGTAGGCGGCATGCCGCGCGGATCCTTGCCGAAGGTGAACAGGACCACGTTTTCAAGCACGATGCCGATGGCAACGGTCGCCATCAGCCAGGAATTGGAGCCGCGCTGGACGAACGGCCGGACCGCGACCCGTTCAACGATCGCGCCCCAGACGGCGCAGAGCGCCAGGGCCAGCGCTACAGCGAGCCAGACCGGCCATCCCAATGTGATCCAGAAGGTGAAGCACAAGACCGCGCCGAGCATCATCGTGCTGCCCTGCGCGAAATTCACGGTGTTCGAAACCGCGTAGGTGACATGGAATCCGAGCGCGAGCAGCCCATACATGCTGCCGAGGCCGATCCCGGTTATGAGAGCTGAACTGACCAGCATAGTCCACGCTTGCCGACCCGAGGGAAAAAGAAGGGGCCGCAGCGGTGGCGGCCCCGTTCGATATCGGCGTGCCCTATTCCGTCGGAACGATCTTTTCGCCCTCGTAACGGACCATGATGTAGTCGTCCGGTCCCAGGGCGTCGTGATTGTCGGCGCTGAACGGCCGGTTGTATGTCTTGATCAGGCCCTGATACGGCTGCTTCAGGTCTTCCAGCGCGGCACGTACCTTGTCGCCCTCGGTCGAGCCTGCCTGCTCCATCGCCTGCGCGACGAGGTGCATGGCGTCATAGGCATTGGCGGTGCCGACCGGCGCGAAGATGTCTTCCGGTCCTTTCACCTGCGGATACTTCTTTTTCATCGCGGCCAGCACGCGCTCGCCGGTCGGGTTCAGCTTGCCGAAGAAGCTGTAGGTCTGCACGAAGTGAGCGTCGCCGTGCGTTGCTCCCGCCAGTTCCGGGAAGCGCCCGCCGGAAATCCCCCAGTGGGAAATAACCGGAGCTTTCCAGCCCATGCGCTCGCGCGACTTCATCATCTGGGCGCCGGGCGGGGTGTTGACCACGAGAATGATCGAGTCGGCGCCCTTCTCCTTGAGGCGGGTGAGTTGCGGCACCATGTCGACATCCGCATTCTCGAATTTCTCAATGCCGACAATCTCGACAGCGGCGTTATCCTTGTCGGCCGCGACCAGGCCCTTCTCGTTCGACTCGCCCCACGGATTGTTGATGAGCATCAGGCCCGGCTTCTTCGAGCCGAATTTCTTGCTGGCATATTGCAGCAGCTTGACGTCGACCAGCACATCGACGGCCGAGACCCGGAACACGTAATTCGGCTTCGCGCCATTGCGCGTGATCCCGGTGCCGGCGGCCCATACCGCCATGAATGGCACTTTTTCCTTGTTGGCCAAAGGAACGATCGCAAGCCCGACCGGGGTATCAATTCCGCCGAAAATCGCGGCGACCTTTTCCTTGAAGATCAGTTCGCGCGCGGCGATCAGCCCCTTTGGCGGGTTCGATTCATCGTCCCGCTGGACGAGTTCGAGCTTGCGGCCGCCGAGAATTCCGCCCTTGGCATTGATTTCATCGATGGCAAGCGCAAGGCCGCGCGTGATCGCTTCGCCGGACTGAGCCGAAGCGCCGGACAAGGCTGCAATGTGTCCGATCTTGATCGGATCGGCGGCGAAGGCATTTTGCGTTGCAAAAAATGCGCAAGCGACCAGGCTTAGGCTAAGGGTTCGGACCGAGCTGAGATTGAGAGACGCGAGTCGTTGCCTAAACATTTGGCTCCTCCTGCTCATTGTCACATCATCAAATAAATGACCCGGCTGTTCCTGAGAGTATAATTATTTTCCTGCCGTTGCAACGGAGAGCGCGGTCCGCATTGGTTCTGTTGGAAACGTTGTTGTCGCAGGTGATTGGGTTTGACGCTGCGAACAGGCATTCGCGGTTAGCGTCATCAGACGCCGCGCATCTGATGCCAGAACAGCGCTTGCCGTCTGCCAGACCATTCATCCGACGGCGGGAGATGCATGCGATTTGTCGGATCGATCCAGACGCGCGCCACCGAAGCCGATGCGGAAGGCTGGCACCGTGCTACCTGGCAGCTGGGGCGACAGCGATAGCCGTAATGCGCATGAGCCCGGTTGTGTGCACCGCACGCGCAGACTGCAGCCGCCCTACTTGGCCTCTTCGGTGACGTTCAGCTTGCGCCGCACCGGAAACAGGACGAGCCCCCATCTCTCCGAGACATAGCCCCAGATGCCCTTGGGCGCGAACAGCATGATGACGATCGCGAGCGCGCCGAGAAGGATGAGATACCAGGTGCCGTAGCTCGATAGATAGGTCTGCATCAGGTAGAAGACGATAACGCCGATGATCGGACCCTCGATGGTGCCGATGCCGCCGATCACCACGATGAAGATCACGTAAGCGGTCCAGTCGAGCACCGAGAAGGCGGCATCGGGCGAGATGCGGGCCTTCTGCAGATAGATCAGCGCACCGATCATGCCGGTGCCGACCGCTGCGAAGACATAGACCCAGAACTTGGTGCGGAAATTGTCGACACCGACGCTTTCGGCCGCCGCCTCGGAATCGCGAATGGCGGCGAGCGCCAGCCCGCGCCGCGAACGCAGGATCCAGTAAACCGCGAACACCGTTCCGGACACCAGTGCGAGTGCGATCCAGTATGTGACGATGTCCCGCGCCGCCGGCGTGCGCACGTCGAATACGGTCTTCACCCATTCGATGCCGACAACGCTGTTGGTGACGGATGGCGGAAGGGAAGTGCCGGTGCCGCCGCCGAGCGACTTGAACTGTGCGAGCACCAGCCGATAGACCTCGGCCACGACCCATGTCCCGATCGCGAAATAGGCGCCGCGGAGCCGGAACACCACGAAGGCGGTCGGTACTGCACACAAGCCTGCAAACGCGCCGGCCAGCAGGATCGCGAGAATCGGATCCATGTCGGCGAAGATCGTCAGAGCGAACAGCAGATAGGCGCCAAGTCCGACAAAGGCCTGCTGGCCGACGGACACGAGGCCCGCATAACCGGCAAGCAGGTTCCAGTATTGCGCCAGCGCCAGCATGTAAAAAATGAAGATCAAGTCCTGGATCGCGTTGCGGCTGGCGAATGTCGGCAGCACGATCAGCAACCCGACAAGCGCGATCCCGAGCGCGGCGAGCAGACGGCCATGCCCGGCGCCGATCTGACTGCGATAGGCGCGCGCGGTCGCAGGCTTGCTGGCCGGGCGGCACCGGTCATCGTCCTTGTTCTGCTGCCAGGCGGCAACTTGCCAGAACAGATCCATCGCCCCGCCCTCAATCGAACGCGCGCGGGAACAATCCGCGCGGCCGCAGCACAAGGACGATCAGAAAGGCGACATGTCCTGCGAGGATCTGCCATTCCGGATTGACGGCCGCGCCGATGGTTTGCGCAAGCCCGATGATCATGCCGCCGATCAGCGTGCCCCACAGGCTGCCCAGACCGCCGATGATGACCGCTTCGAAGGCATAGATGAGCCGCGCAGGGCCGATGGTCGGGTCGAAATTGGCGCGCATGCCGAGATAGAGCGCGGCGATCGTCACCACGATCATGGCGATACCCATCGCCATCGCGAAGATGCGCTTGTGGTCGATGCCCATCACCTGCGCGATTTCGAGATCGTCCGACGTCGCGCGGAAGGCGCGGCCGAGTTCGGTGCGGTAGAATAGAAGATTAAGCGCCATGATCACGGCGATCGCTGACAGGAAGGTGATCAGCGGCAGGACTCCGAACGCCACGCCTCCTCCGAGCGATATCGAAGCCGTGCCGATCTCGCCCGAGCGCAGCAGCTGGCTATCGGCCGAGAATGCCTCCATCAGCCCGTTCTGAATGATGATCGACAACCCGAAGGTCACGAGCAGCGGCGGCAGGAGATCGCGTCCGAGCGTACGATTGAGCAGCACATGCTGCAGTCCGAAACCGACCGCGAACATGACGGGTATTGCGAAGAGGGTCGCGAGAAACGGATCGAGGCCGAGCCATGCGGCGATCGCCAGAATGGCGAAAGCTGCCAGCACGATCAGGTCGCCATGGGCGAGATTGACCAGCCGCATGATTCCGAAGATCAGCGACAGTCCGGCCGCGAACAGCGCATAGAGCCCGCCGAGCAGGATGCCCTGGATGATGGTGTTGATCCATTCCGCCATGCTTCGTCCCGTCACGATCCGAAATAGGCGTTGTGGATCTGGTCGCGCGAGAGTTCGTCCGGGCGGCCGGACAGCGACAGCCGTCCCTCCTGGAAGCAATAGACGCGGTCGGCGACCTGCAGGGCCTGGACGATGTCCTGCTCGACGATAATGAGGCTGGTGCCGGCCTCCTTGATGCGCGGGAGCGCGGCATAGATATCCCGGATCACGATCGGCGCGAGACCAAGGCTGATCTCGTCGCAAAGCAACACCCGCGGGTTAGAGATCAGCGCGCGTCCGATCGCTGCCATCTGCTGCTGGCCGCCGGACAGGGTCGTGCTGGCGGCATTGCGGCGTTCGCGCAGGATCGGAAACAGCCGATAGATTTCCTCGAGCGACCAGGGTCCGCTTGCCTGCCGCCCGTAACGGCCGATCAGAAGGTTTTCCTCGACGCTGAGCGAAGGGAACAGCCGCCGGCCCTCCGGCACGAGAGCAATGCCAAGCTTCATCACCGAGGCAGCGGACATCGCGCCAATCGGGCTGCCGTCAAATACGACGCTGTCCGGCTCGTTGCGAATGAGGCCGGCGATCGATTTCAGATACGTCGATTTTCCGGCACCGTTCGCGCCGATGATTGCGACGGTCTCGCTTTGATCGAGGAACGTGTCGATGCCGTACAACGCCTGGAAATCGCCGTAGAAGGATTTCAACGCCCGGGTTTCGAGGAGCCTCATTTATGCGTCGATGCCCATATAGATCTGCCGCACCTCGGGCGAGTTCATAACGGTCCGCGGATGGCCCTCTGCGATCTTGCGCCCGAAGTTGAGTACGACCAGCCGGCCGACGACGGCAAGCAGCGCGTGAACCACGTGCTCGATCCAGACGATGGTGGTGCCGCCGGCATGGATGCTGCGGATGGTTTCGACAAGGTCGAGGCATTCGCCTTCGGTCAGTCCGCCGGCAATCTCGTCGAGCAGAAGGAGGCGGGGACCGGTGGCGAGCGCGCGAGCCATCTCGAGTCGTTTGCGTTCGAGCAGGGTGAGCGAGCCGGCCGGAACATTGGCCCGCGGCAGCAGATGGGTCAGATCGAGTATTTGGCCGCAGGCATCGATCACGTCACGCTCGTGCTTGCCGCGCCCGTAAACCGCGCCGACCAGCAGGTTCTCGAACACAGTCAGGTTCTCGAAAGGCTGCGGAATTTGATACGAGCGGGCAATGCCGGCGACGCAGCGATGATGTGGCCTCGCGCGGGTGATGTCCGTCCCGTCGAGCCGCACGGTCCCGGCGTCCGGAGAAATGCCGCCGGATATCAGGTTGAAGAGCGAGGTCTTGCCCGCTCCGTTCGGCCCGACAATGCCAAGGGCCTCTCCTGCCTGCACCGACAGGTCAACCTTGTCGGCGACCACGACGGAGCCGAATGACTTGGAGACGCCTTGCAGTTCCAGCAGCATACGCGACAATACACACTTGTCCGGACAACAAGAAAAGGGCCGGACACTCCTCCGGCCCTTCCTATCCTCCGTTCATTCTCGCGCAAGCGGGAATCCAGCACCGGATTTCCCGCTGAGCGGGACGAACGGAAAGCTCGTATCTTATGCGATCGGCTCCATCTTGCCGCCGACCGGAATATTCGGAGCGGTGCGGTTGTCGGTGATCACGATGTCGAACTTGTTGCCGTCCTTGAGGCGCCACTGGCCGCCGACCAGCGGCGTCTTGGCGACGTTCTTCGCAGCGAAAGGCGGCACGCCCTTGCCATCCCAGCGCACCGGACCGGCGACCGTCTCGAGATTGGTCTTCTGGATCGCGTCGACGGTCGATTTGGAATCGCCGATATCGGCGGTGCGCTTGAGCACGTCGAGCCCGACTTCGAAAAGCGAATGGATAAACCCGATCGGCTGCGTCCACTGCTTCTTGGTGGATTGCTCGTAGGCGTCGCCAAGCTGCTTCGCGCTCATGCCGTTCATCGAGGACTTGAACGGATGGCTCGGTGACCACCACACCTCCGACGACAGGTTGTGGCCGTCCTTGCCAAGCGCCTCGACCGCGACCGGAAACAGGATCGCCTTGCCGACCGAGGCCGCTTTCGGCTTGAAGCCCTGCTGCAGCGACTGCTTCCAGAAGGTCGTGAAATCCGGCGGCAGCACCACGCCGGTCAGAATCTCCGCATTGGCGCCCTTGAAGGCTGCGATCTGCGCCGAGAAGTTATCGGTGAGATTTTGATAGCGGCCCGGATCGAACAGCTTGAATCCGGCTTTGTCGAGCGCCGGCGGCAGACCGACCACCTTGTCGCCCCAGGCATTGCCGTCCGCATCGTTCGGGAACAGGCCGCCGACGATCTTGTTGGTGTCGAGCTGGCTCCACATGTTGGTGAAGACGGCGATGACGTCTTCGAGTCCCCAGAAATAGTGATAGGTGTAGTTGAACGGCTTCCAGCTCTTGGGATCGCCGGGATTGCCCTGGCGGCCGATGAAGTAAGGCTGCCACGGGCAATTGTTGGTGACGCAGGCGACCTCCTCGATCTCGCACTGGGTCGCGACGGGATTGGTGGTCTCCGGCGTGTTGGCAGACAGCATCAGGTCGATTTTGTCGCGGACGATCAGTTCTTTTGCGACCTCGGCGGCACGGTTCGGATTGGACTGGCTGTCGCGCACCACCACTTCGATCGGCCGCGTAGTGTTGCCGACCTTCAGACCACCCTTGGTCGCCTCGCGCACCTGGCCGAGCACGAAATTGTCGGCTTCCGCGAAGGCGGCGAGCGGGCCGGTCTGCGGCGACACGAACCCGATCTTGATCGGCTTCTGCTGCGCGATGGCGGGCATATAGACGCCGCTCGAAGCGAGCACTGCGCTGCCGGCCGCTGAATATTTCAACAGCGTGCGCCGGTCGATGCCGGGGCGCGCATTAAGGCGCGTGGTCTTTTCAGTCATCACCTTCCTCCCGATGAGTTTTGTCGTCCGCTGCGCGATCGCGCAGGCGAAACGGCGTGTACCGCAATGCGGACACGCCTTCCCTTTGTTGGATATTGTTCGTTAGCGCTCGCAACGTGTCAACGCCGCGCGATCCTGCGCGGCATGACATTTTCTCCACCCAGCGGGCCGGAAGCGGGGAGGCCCGCCCGCTGTATCACGGTTCGGTACAGCTTACGCGGTTCACGCGCAGGGTGCCGGCTGTCGCCGGCACTGCCGCGGCAACCGGTGACTTGGCGGCCGGCCTGCCGCGCTCGACGATCCACCACAGACCCAGGCGCCCGCCCGCGACGATCGAAACGATCGCGATTGCGGAACCGACCGACAGCGTCGATACGCCGGTCACGCCCTGCCCGATCGTGCAGCCGAGCGCGGTGATGCCGCCGAAGCCCATCATGAAGGCGCCGATCAGACGTCGCCGGAATTCGGCGGCGCTGGCCGGAATCTGCCAGCGGAACGTGCCGTCCGTGGCAGCCGCGGCAAAGGCGCCAAGGACGAAGCCGAGAACCGCGCCGATCGGAAAATCGAGCGACAGGGCGGTCGACAGCATGCCGTAAAGCAGCGTTTCGCCGAGCGGCCCGACGAAGGTGAAGGACTCGATGCGGCGGGTATCGAAGGAGTCGTATCCGGCGATGCCGGTGGCCCACCAGCCGCCGACGACGACCAGCCCAATCAGAACGCCGGTCACTGCAAAGCGCGGCGCGGCGAGAAAGCCGCGATGTGCGAAAGCGAAGGCTGCGACGGCGAGACCGACAAGGATGGCGGCGATCGTGGCGCCCTGCCCGCTCAGACCGGCGAGCAGCGGCAGCCGCTGGGTGGCCGAAGCGCCGAGATCAATCGCCAGCGGGTCGGTGACGGTGACACGCACGATGCCGGTCAATCCGCGCATGGTCATCATGGCGGTCACGCCCATGACGAGGAAGGTGATCACCGCGCGCAGATCGCCGCCGCCGATCTGCCGCAGCGTACCCATGCCGCAGGTGCCGTTCAGCGCCATCCCGAACCCGAAGATCAAGCCGCCGAGAATCAGCGCGCCGAGTTCGAGCCGCGAGCCGACATAGATCGACTTGGTCAGATCGAGTTCGCCGAACGCTTCCAGAAGATGCACCCCGACGATCGCAACGCCGATTGCGAGCAGCCAAGTTCGCAGCCGGCGCGTGTCATTGGCATAGACCGAATCTTCGATTGCTCCGAGGGTGCAGAAGCGGCCACGCCTCGCGACGAATCCGAAGGCGGCGCCAAGCCCGAGGCCCAGTGCAAAGCGCAGGAGATTGAGTGAAATATCGTCAAACATCGTCATACCTTGGGCGTACAGAACGCAGCGTGCAGAGCTTCGATCACCTGGCGGACCTCGGGTCGCGCCAGCGAGTAGTAAATATTCTTGCCGTCCCGGCGGGTTTCGACGAGATCGTCGGCGCGCAGCCGCGCCAGCTGCTGCGACACCGCCGGCTGGCGCAAGTTCAACAATTGCTCGATTTCGGTGACCGACTTTTCGCCCTCGATCAGAAGGCACAGGATCACGAGCCGCGCCTCATGCGAAAGCGCCTTGAGGAATTCGCTGGCGGCCTGCGCATTCTTCAGCAGATCGTCGATGTCGAGGTCGGGCTTTTTCAGCTTGCGGGCCAGCGCGGTCGCCATGTCGTCGCTCCCTTAGGGATGCGACATACATGCGCCAACCTGCAAGTATTGGAAAGGGACGGAACTTTCAATTTGAGCGGGCGCTAGAGCAAAAGCTTTTCCAAAACGCCCCAAAAAAAGAATTCTCCCGGGTAACCCTCGATACGGGCCTTTTCCTTGCCACCCTCGACGACGACAAAGGTCGGCGTGTAGCGGATCGGACTCTTCAGCTCGACCGAGTTGTCCTTGTCGCGATCGAGGTCGACCTTTCGGAGCGGCATCTTCTTGCCGATGTCTGTCTTTGGATAGATCGGGCCGATCTCGCGATCCCATGCAAGGCAATAGGGACAGCCCGCACGACGATACATGACGAGTTCGGCGGACAGCGCGGGCAAGGCGGTCGCCAGCAATGCAAGCAGCACACCGAGGGCTCTTAACGTCGGCACAACCGATTCCCTTTCCAGCGGGTCACTGCCGACATATACTTGCGAAATGGTGAATACAACATCCCGACAGCTCGCGCTCACCCGACGCAGCCTGCTCGCCGCGCCTGCCCTACTCGCGCCCGCCCTGTTTCTGCCTTTGCCCGCGCCTGCGGCCGCGCTGAAGCAAAATGACGATGGCCTCTATACCAGGCCGTGGTTCCTCGAGAGCCTGCTCGATCTTACCGACGACCTCAACGAGGCCGCCGGTAAGGGCAAGCGCTTTTTGATCATGTGGGAATTGAAGGGCTGTCCCTATTGCAAGAAGATACACGAGGTCGGGCTTTCCGATCCGGCCATCGAGACCTTCATCAAGGAGCGGTTCGAGCTGCTGCAGCTCAACATCATCGGCGCGCGCGAAGTCACCGATTTCGACGGCGAGCGCCTGCCGGAGAAGGCGTTCGCGCGCAAATACGGTGTTCGGGGCACACCGACCTTCCAGTTCTTTCCGGATAAGACCGAGGGGCTGGCGCAGAAAGCGCCCCAGGCGCGCGAAGTTGCGCGCTGGCAAGGTTACATGGATCCCAAACCGTTCGTCGCAATGTTCCGGTTCGTCGCCGAAAAGGCCTACGAGAAGACCAGCCTGACCGACTATCTGAGGGCGAATAGCTGATCGTCGTCACGCCGCGCGCAAGCGGAGCGGCGAACCCGGAATTTAAGGCGAGGCGAAGCCGCCGCCTCGTGGCTTTCGCGTTTCGGTCTCGGCGCAGACGGGCTTCATCCCACCTTCAGATAGGCGAAGCCCTTGCTCTGCAATTCAGCCACGGCGGCGACGCCCGACGGCACGAATTTCAGGAACGGATCGTCGCGCGTCTTTGCCATATCGATGTTCTGGCGCTTGTAGGTGATCTCGCACAAATAGGCCTCGACATCGAATTTGGTCAGACCCACGAAGCGCTTGTAGATGTCGTCGTCGATCTGCTCCTTCTCCCATGGCGTACCGCTGCGATCGGCGAGGAAGAACTTGATGCCGGGCCCGTGCGCGACAATCACGAGCTTCACGCGCAGCGAATCGAACTCGTAGGCCGACAGGTGATTGTTCATGTTGGTCAGCATCTGCGAGAAGCGCCGCACATCGCCGAAATCGCAATGATAGAGGCAGGCGATCTCCGTCTCTTTCTTGAACTCGCTGAGCTTTAGTTTAGCCGGCGCTGCGACGACGCGTGAGGCGCCGAGCGCGGCGCCAGAGAGCGCCAGTGCGCCGATGAAACCGCGCCGGCTGGTCGATGCGGTCATGGTTCTCTCCATGGATTGGGCCGGCGCAAAGATCGCGCCGGCCGGTAAAATCCCAGAGAGCCATTAGTCCTTGTTGACCGGGCTCTCCGGGCTCATCAGGAGCGCCACAGCATCCTTGATCTGCTCAATGGTCAATACTTTATTCGAGCCGAACCGTGGCATATTTGAACACGGAAGCGCCGAGTGGGAGTTATAAATTTTCTCATAGGTCGCCTTTACGTCGGCTTCCTTGTAGTCGCGCAGCTTTCCATATTGATAGAGGCTTGGTCCGAGCGTGCCGTAACTCACCTCCTGCTTGGAGATCTGATGGCAGGCATAGCAATTGCCGCCATTGGCGCGCCGCGCCGGATAGTCGGTGAAGCGCAGGCCATAGCCGCTTTGCGCCAGCGCCTCGCCCTTCTTCCAGTCACCAATGAACTTGCCGTCGGCGGGATACTCGATCGTCGCCTTTTCGCGCTTCTGAATTTCTTCGGCGAGCGCCTTGGGCGGATCGTTCCGCGTGGCCGAACATTGCTTCATGGTCTCGTCCTGGGACAGCCGCGGAACGAACTCCTCCGGCGCCCCCGGGAACGCGGCCTTGATCGCGGCGTCGGCCGCTCCGGCCGGCACCGCGGACTGTTGCTGGGCGATCGCGGCGGATCCGACAAGCGCCGCCGCAGCAAGAACGAAAGGAAGCTTCTTTTGCATGGTCGTTCTCCTTTCGCTCAGCGCTTGAGGCCGGGTGCGGTGATTTCGCCGCCTGCCGCCTGTTTCGTAAGATAGGCGATCAGCGCAACGCTCGCGTCCGAACCCATCTGCAACTGCGGCATCCGCATCTGCCAATAGCAGTCATAGAGCCGGTGCTGCATGGTCATCACATGCGTCGATGACACGCGATAGGCCGGCCATTCACCTACGACCTTGCGAGCTTCCTTTGGATCGGCAAGATACGGCAGACCTTGCAGTCGAATGCGCAACCCTTCCGCCGAATGGCATGTCGCGCAGGAAAAATCCATCGGGCCGGAGCGGCGGAAGAACAGGTCCTCGCCAAGCGCCACGACGTCCTTCTCCTTGGGATGATCGAACCTAGGGGCGAATTTCTGACCCGCGGACTGGTTCGCGATCCAGGTTGCGATCGCGCCGAGCTCCTTCACCGGCTGGCCGCCGCCCGGATGCGGACGCTTGACGAGATCGGCGGGGTTGAAGCCCTGCAGCTTCTCCATGCACCAGATCAGTCGCGTCTCAACGTCCATCACGCGATCCGCATCCTTGAAGTAGCGCGGCAGTTCGGCGAACGCGCCCTCCACTTTCCCCGGTCCCTTGCCGAGATCGCATTGTTCGAGGCTGACATTCTTCGGCCCGCGCGGCGTCTTCCACAACGCCTCGCCACGATCGGAATCGAGCAGGCCCGGATTGCTCCACGGGTCCTCCTTCAACATCTGACGGTAGCGTTCGATCGCCTTTTCGGTCTCGGCGTCCTGCGCAACGGCGACACCGAAGACCGACGCGATGCCGATGCAAACGGCTGCCACAAGAGCTGTGCTGAATTTCACGCGCGTCCCTCCCGGTCTAATGCGCTTCGACATTCGCTGTACGAAGCATCGGCCTTGAAGATCAAGTGGCCATTTGTCTGGAGAATACATGCATCGTTTCGCATGAGAAGCTTTTGCTCTTTGTGCGATGCAATGGAGAATAGACATTGCGTGGCAGCGGCGAATTCAGTAAACACTTTCAACGCAATGAATATGTTCCGTGCTATAAGCGGACGGCGAGGAAACGTGAGGCAATCGGCACCCTTGCTGGCGGGCTGCTGTCATGCGAATCCAGCGCCATCATTTAAGTTCGGACTCGCATCGCCAGACAAGGCGACGCGTTCAGGAGATGATTGAGATGACGATGACGATGACGCGTCGGCAGGCACTGTTTGTGGGCGCCGCAGCGATCGGAGCCGCAGCCTTGGGACAATCGGCCGCGCCCGCCTTCGCCGCCAACAATCTCGATGAGATAGCCACGAAATTCACCGGCGGCGCCACGCCAATCGAAGGTAAGGTGAAGCTGGATCTGCCGGAAATCGCGGAGAACGGAAACACCGTGCCGCTCACGGTTTCGGTCGAAAGCCCGATGACGGATGCAGACTATGTGAAAGAGGTGATCCTGCTGGCGGACGGCAATCCGAATGCCGGCGTTGCGACCTTCCATTTCTCGCCCGCGAGCGGCGTGGCCGAAGCCAACACGCGCATCCGGCTGGCCGGCACCCAGAACATTGTCGCCATCGCCAAGACCAATGACGGGAAATTCTACACTGCAAAGAAGCAGGTGAAGGTCACGATCGGCGGCTGCGGCGGCTGATCCTGCCCGCGCCCGACCGCCCCGTTTCAAGGAATTCAGGAGACCGCAATGTCCACGCCCAAGCCGCGCATCAAGCTCGACAAGAAGGAAGCCAAGAAAGGCGATATCGTCGAGGTCAAGGCCCTCGTGTCGCATGTTATGGAAACCGGCCAGCGCAAGAGCGCCGACGGCAAGGTGATCCCGCGCAAGATTCTCAACAAGTTCACCTGCACCGTGAACGGCAAGGAAGTCTTCGCGGCGGATTTCGAGCCGGCCATCTCCGCGAACCCGTATATTCAGTTCAAGTTCAAGGCTATGGAATCGGGGCCTGTGGTGCTGACCTGGATCGACGACGACGGTTCGAAGGTCGTCGGTCAAGACAGCATCAAGGTTCTCTGAACGCTCAGGGTGTGAGCCTTGCCGGGCTCACACCCTGTTTCGATTCTCGGGTCGCAACGCCCCGCTTAAGCGCCGGGAACGGACGAGGCGCGCATGATTTCAAGACGCGATTTCATTCAACTGGCCGCCGCGACCGCCGCGATCCTGCCGGCCGGCTGGAGTTCCGCGCTTGCGCAACAGCGGCTGACGCAGGCCGATCTCCTGCGCTTCGAGCCGCTCGGCAATGTCACGCTGGTGCATATCGCCGACATCCATGCGCAATTGCGTCCGGTCTATTTCCGCGAGCCCTCAATCAATCTCGGAACCGGCGAGGCGAAAGGCCTCGTCCCGCATCTCACCGGCAAGACGCTGCTCGACCATTACAGGATCGCGCCCGGAACGCCGGAAGCCTACGCTCTGTCGTCGGAGGACTTTGCGGCGCTGGCGAAGAGTTACGGCAAGCTCGGCGGACTGGACCGGATCGCCACCATTCTCAAGTCGATCCGCGCCGAACGCGGCGACCGCGTGATGTTCCTGGACGGCGGCGACACCTGGCAGAACAGCTACACCGCGCTGCAGTCGCAGGGGCAGGACATGGTCGACTGCATGGCGCTGCTCGAGCCGGACGCCATGACCGGACACTGGGAATTCACGCTCGGCACCGATCGCGTCAACGAACTCGTCGACAATCTCGGCTTTCCGTTCCTTGCGCAGAATATGCGCGACACCGAATGGGACGAGCCGGCGTTCAAGGCTTCGGCGATGTTCGAGCGCGGGGGCGTGACGATCGCGGTCATCGGCCAGGCTTTCCCCTATACGCCGATCGCCAATCCGCGCTGGATGATTCCGAACTGGTCGTTCGGTATCCGCGAGGACGATCTGCGCAAGAATGTCGAGGAAGTGCGCAAGGCCGGCGCGCAACTCGTGGTGCTGCTCTCGCATAACGGCTTCGACGTCGACCGCAAGCTCGCCGCGCGCGTGTCCGGCATCGACGTGATCCTGACCGGCCATACGCACGACGCCCTCCCCGACGTGGTCAAGGTCGACAAGACACTGCTGGTCGCCTCCGGCAGCCATGGCAAGTTCGTGTCGCGCCTCGATCTCGACGTGCGCGATGGCGAAGTGAAGGGCCACCGTTACCGGCTGATTCCGGTCTTCTCCGACGTGATCGCACCGGACGCGGAGATGGCTGCGAAGATCGATGAGATCCGCAAGCCGCACGAGACGATGCTGGGCGAAAGCGTGGCGCGCACGGACACCCTTCTCTACCGGCGCGGCAACTTCAACGGCACGCTGGATGACGTGATCTGCGACGCCCTTCTGTCGGAACGCGATGCGGAGATTGCGCTTTCGCCCGGCTTCCGCTGGGGCGCTTCGCTCCTGCCCGGACAGGACATCACGCGTGAGGATATCTACAACGCCACCGCCATCACCTATCCGAACGCCTACCGCATGACCATGACCGGCGCACGGCTCAAGGAGGTCATGGAGGATGTCGCCGACAATCTGTTCTATCCCGATCCCTATTATCAGCAGGGCGGCGACATGGTGCGGGTCGGCGGCATCTCCTACACGATCGATGTCAGCAAGCCTGGCGGACAGCGCATCTCCGACATGACGCTGCTCCGCACCGGCAAGCCGATCGAGCCCGCGCGCGATTACACGGTCGCTGGATGGGCAAGCGTCAACGAGGGCACCGAAGGCCCGCCGATCTGGGACGTGGTGATGAACTATCTCGCGAAGGAGAAGGTTGTGGCCCCGCGGGAACTGACCAATGTGCGCGTGACTGGCGCGTAAAAAATTTTGCCTGAACATATGCACACATACGCATCGGTGAAAATGAAACCGACCGGGAGGATCGCATGAAGGGTTTCACCTCGCGCCGCGGTTTCCTGCGCACGGGTCTCGCTGCCGGCGGAGCATTGGCGTCCGGCACAGCGTATGCGGGCGAGCCGCGCGGCAATCCGGAGAACCAGCCGCCGAACGTGCCGGACTGGACACGCAATCTCGGCGAAGGCGTCGCCGTGCGCGGCTATGGCAAGCCGTCTGAGTTTGAAAACGGCGTGATCCGCAGAGACGTGGAGTGGCTCACCGCCTCGCGCGAGAGTTCGGTCAGCTTCACGCCGCTGCATGCACTCGACGGACCGATCACGCCGAACGGACTGTGCTTCGAACGGCACCATTCCGGCATCGCCGAAGTCGATCCGGCCGACTACCGGCTGATCCTGCATGGCCTTGTCGATAAGCCGCTGATCTTCACGCTCGACGACATCAGGCGCATGCCGCGCGTGAACCGTCCGTATTTCTGCGAATGCGCGGCGAATTCAGGGATGGAATGGCGCGGCGCGCAGCTCAACGGCTGCCAATACACGCACGGCATGGTCCATTGCGTGATGTATACCGGCGTGCCGCTGAAGACATTGCTCAACGAAGCCGGCATCAGGACGAACGCGAAATGGCTGCTGCTGGAAGGCGCTGATTCTGCCGCGATGACGCGCTCGCTGCCGCTCGCCAAGGCGCTCGACGACGTCCTGATCGCCTATCGCATGAACGGCGAGATGCTTTATCCGGAAAACGGTTATCCGGTGCGCGCGGTCATTCCCGGCTGGGAAGCCAATATGTGGGTCAAGTGGTTGCGCCGGATCGAGGTCGGCGACCAGCCCTGGCATCACCGCGAGGAGACATCGAAATACACTGACCTGCTCGAGAACGGCAAAGCTCGCCGATTCACTTACGTGATGGATGCTAAGTCCGTCATCACGGATCCCTCCCCGCAGGCGCCGCTCAATCACAAGTCGGGATTCACCGTGCTGTCGGGACTTGCCTGGTCGGGACGGGGCAAGATCGCCCGCGTCGATGTCTCGCTCGACGGCGGGCGCAACTGGCGCACGGCGCGGCTCGACGGGCCGGTCTGGGACAAGGCCCTGACCCGCTTCTATTACGAGTTCGAGTGGGACGGCCGCGAACTGCTGCTGCAGTCGCGGGCCATGGACGAGACCGGCTATGTGCAGCCGACCAAAAGTGAGTTGCGCAAGGTGCGCGGCGTCAACTCGATCTACCACAATAATGGCATCCAGACCTGGCAGCTGCACAAGAACGGCGAGGTGGAAAATGTCGAAATCTCGTAGCCTTAAGCGCGCTCCATCCACCGCTCGTTCCCGCGCAAGCGGGAACCCAGCCTTTGCGGTTCTGATTCCCCGCTTGCGCGGGGACGAACGGAGATCGTGGCTGCGGTCGGTATTTCTAGCACTGGCAATCGTCGGCTGTTCAGTGACGGGTTCTGCCACTGCTTCGGAGAAAAGGCTCAATATCGGCCGCGAAGCGACCGCCGAAGAAATCACCGGCTGGGACATCGACATCCGTCCCGACGGACACGGACTTCCAGTCGGCAAAGGCACGGTCAAACAGGGTGAGCCGCTCTATATCGAACGCTGCGCCGCCTGCCACGGCGAGTTCGGCGAAAGTGCGGGGCGCTGGCCGATCCTCGCGGGTGGAAGCGGTTCACTGGCGAGTCACGATCCCGTCAAGTCGATCGGATCGTACTGGCCCTATGCGTCGACGGTTATCGACTATATCCGTCGCGCGATGCCATTCGGCGCTTCGCAAACACTCACCAACGACGAGCTCTACGCAATCACGGCCTATGTGCTTTTTCTCAACGACATCGTCACTTCGGAAGATTTTGAACTGAGCGACAAGAATTTCGGGACAATCAGGCTGCCCAACGAAGGCAATTTTTTCGACGACGATCGCGAGATTTCGGAAAGTGCATTTTGGAAGAAAATGCCCTGCATGACCGACTGCGCGTCCGGTCAGGCACAGGTGATGGGCCGGGCGCGCGCGATCGATGTAACGCCCGAAGGCGGCAGGTCTGCACCGGCCGACTAGCAAACGTGCGCAGGAGCGCGCACGGATGTTTGTCGCTCGACAAAAGAAAGCGGCGGGTCGATGCCCGCCGCTTCCGAACAAAGCTTGTGCGCGTCAGGCTGCCGGCCGCGAACCCCAGGTATCCTGGGTGATCGCATTGTACCAGCCGACGCCATATTCGGCTTCCAGTTTGCGGAAGCTGTCGGGCGCCTCGCGCGGGCTCACGCCGCCACCTTTCGCCTCGACGATCTTGCCGTCCACAACCGAATAAACGCCGGCAACCGAGATGCCGTAATCCGGCGCGATCAGGCTGTAGCAGGTATTGGCCCAGGACGCGGTCGGTGCGGGACGGCCGGCGAGAGTCTCAACGATCGCGGCAGCGGCGACCTTGCCCTGCCCGTTCGCGCAAAAGCCAGACTTCGGCATCGGCGCCGCGATCGTTGCATCACCGACCACATAGACATCCGGAACCTGCGTGGACTCGAAGGTCTGCGGCTTCACCGGCACCCAGCCGCTCTGGTTGGTCACGCCGGCCCGATCCGCAATCGCTCCCGCCTTCTGCGGCGGAATGACATTCAGCACCGCCGCCTTGTGCTTGGTGCCGAATTCGGTCTCGACCTCCAGCGTCTTGGGATCGACCTTGACGACCTTGCCGTCCTTGGCGCGCGACACCCATTCGAGGTTGTCGGCGTAGAATTTCTTCCAGCCGTCCTGAAACAGGCCCTGCTTGGAGAAGTTGTCCTTGGCGTCGAGGATCAGAAGCTTCGACTTCGGCTTCTTGGTCTTGAGATAATGCGCCACCATGCTGGCGCGCTCGTAGGGTCCCGGCGGGCACCGGAACGGATTGTCCGGCGCGGCGATGATGAACAGGCCGCCATCCGGCATGGAGTCAAGCTGCTTCTTGAGGAGCGTCGTCTGCGGACCGGCCTGCCAGGCATGCGGCGCGCGCTGTGCGGCCGCCTCGTCATAACCCTCGATCGCATTCCAGCGAATATCGATGCCGGGCGACAGGACGAGCTTGTCATAGGGGAGCTTGCGCCCGCCGGAGAGCACCACGCTCTTTGCTTTGGTGTCGATATCGTTCGCGCGTTCGTGCACGACCTGCACACCGACGCGGCGCAGATCGTCGAAGTTGTGACCTTCCTGCTCGAAGGTCCGCAGGCCTCCGAAATACAGATTCGTGAACGGGCAGGTATAGAACCGCTTGGCCGGTTCGATCAGCGTGACCGAAAGCTTCGGATTGCCGCGCTTGAGATAGCGCGCCGCGGTCGCCCCGCCGAACCCGCCGCCGACCACCACGACGCGGCCGGCCGATTGCTGGGCAATGGCCGGCATCGAGAGGGTGAGCGTGGCGGCACCCGCTCCGCCGAGCATCGCGAGAGCTTGGCGCCGTGAAATGTTTGACTGAGCCATTGTCACTTGCCCTTCTTCTTGGCCGCATCCGCGGCCGGCGCGGTCGCACTGATCTTGGAGAAATGGGTCGCGAGGGCCGCGAGCTGCTCGTCGGTATAGCCCTTGGCCAGCCGGCTCATGACCGTTGTACCGGGAGGCGGATTGTCCGATTTGAATGCCTTGAGCTGCTCCAGCAGCACCGTCTGCGGGCGGCCGGCGATCGAGGCGATTGGTCCCGGAGAGCGGCCGTCCGGGCCATGGCAGCTGGCGCACGGCCCGGCAAGCACGACGACATCGGCCGGTGATTGCGCGGCCGCGGTCTCAATTGATGCGACGGCGGCGCCGCCTCCGAGCAAAGCCAAGAGCAAAATGCGACGCGCCCGCGCCGCTGCTTTCGTAAGAGACAATTTGGCCATGAAGTTCTCGAATGGATAGGTTGCGGGTCATTAGACTTGTTCTTGACTCCGCCAGACTTGAGGGCTCTGGTCAATGCCTTGCCAATGGATTGAAAATTGCTTCCATGTCGCACCCCGGTCTTGAAAGGCTCGCCTCCCGAAATTGCGGTTCGAAGAAACGTGTCATGCGGCGTGACGGCGATTGTGGATGCCGCCGACCGCGTGCGTCCTGGAAAAACCATGCCTGAATCAGCCGATACGCGATCCCAGTTGCTGAACCGACCGAACAGCGGCACGAGGTGCGACCTGCCGCACCGCGACCTGCCACATCGGCGCGACATTCTGTCAGGGCTTGTCCTGTCGGGACTTGGCGTCGCGTTTGCCGGTTCGTTCGCGACCTCGGCCTTGTGCGCTGCACCATCCGTCAGCCGAAAGATCGGCGCCATCGAGGTGTCCATCGTCAGCGACGGCGTGCTGAACGTGCCGCTGTCCTTCACGCTGCCGGAGACGCCGCCTGCCGAGGCCGCCGCCCTGTTCAAGGCGCATGGCCTGCCGGAAGCCGGCGCGCCGGCACAGACCAACGTTGTGCTTGTCAGATCCGGCAACGAGCGCATTCTGATCGACGCCGGCTCCGGACCGAATTTCCAGCCGACCGCGGGCAAGCTGCAGGAAAATCTCGAAGCGGCCGGTGTCGCGGCGGACAGCATCACCAAGGTCGTGTTCACCCACGGCCATGCGGACCATCTCTGGGGCGTGATCGACGATTTCGACGACGGCGAGCGTTTCCCGAACGCCAGTTATGTGATCGGCGCCGCCGAATGGGATTTCTGGACTCATCCGGACACGGCATCGCGCGTTCCGGAGGCCCTCAAGGGCATGGCGCTGGGGTCGAACCGCATTCTCAAGGCAATCGAGAAGAAGGTCGAACGCCGCAACGGCGGCGATCGTGTCGCGCCCGGCTTGAGCTATCTCGCGACCCCGGGACATACGCCCGGTCATATGGCGGTCCTGATCGAAGATAGCGGCGAGCGACTGGTGGTCGGCGGCGACGTGCTGACCAATTCAGCCATCTCTTTCGCGCGGCCGGAGTGGCGTATTGGTGCCGATTTCGACCGCGATGAGGGCATCGCGACGCGCAAGCGCCTGCTCGCCCAGCTGGCGACAGACCGCATCCCGCTTATCGGCTTCCACATCGCCTGGCCCGGACTCGGCGTCGTGGAACGCGAAGGCCCCGCTTATCGTTTTACCCCGCTCTGACTCATCGAGGACAAGCATGTATCGTATCCTAGCCGCCGCTGCCCTGACCATTGCTGCCTTGAGCGCGCCTGCGCATGCGCAGGATGCCGCCGCCGGCGAGAAAGTCTTCGTGCAATGCCGTGCCTGTCACCAGGTCGGCGAGACCGCGAAGAACGGCGTCGGCCCCGTGCTCAACGGGTTGTTCGGACGCAAGTCCGGAACGATTGAGGGCTACAACTATTCGGCGGCCAACAAGAATTCCGGCATCGTCTGGGATGAGGAAGTCTTTGCCGAATACATCAAGAATCCGCGCGCGAAAATCCCTGGCACCAAGATGATCTATGCCGGCTTGAAAGACGAAAAGCGCATCAAGGATTTGATCGCGTTCCTGAAGCAATACGACAAGGACGGCAAGAAGACGGCCGCGCAATAACGCGAGCTGAAGACGCTGCGCCGCCGGATCGGCTTAGTGCCGGACCGGCGCGTAGCTCGTCAGCGCTGGATCGGCGAATGCCGCCGCTTCGAGATGGCGTGGCACGATTAGCCGGCGTCCCGCTTCGAAGCTCGTATTCGGATTCACCTCGTTGAGTTGAGCCACGGCCCAGGCCGGCACCGCATAGCGTTGCGCCACGGTGCGGACCGTATCGCCGGGCTCGGTGCGCACCGCTACGCCTGAATCCCACAATTCGATCGGCTCGCCGCGCGGCATGATGTAACGGATCGGCACCGTCGTCCCTTCCAGCTGGACCGGAAGCGTCGATATTTGCACCACTTTGGCCACGATCTTGTCCTGCAGGCCGCGGATCTTGACCATGTTGACGTGCAGCACCTCCCAGTAATTGCGCAGGTCCACCGTCGAGAAATGGCCGCGGAAATCGGCGGACTGGCGCACATATCCGCCGCCGAAGAAATTCATCGACTGGTAGATGTTGATGAAGCGGTCGACATTGTTCGGGACGGCGGGCGCGCGGCGGGTCGGATCGAAGGCAACGACGAGACTGACCGGGACCCCCGCGCGCTTCAGCTTCCAGGCGAAGGCGAGCGCTGCATCACCGCCGGCTGAATGCCCCATCGCCATGATCGGCTGCGGCGCCTTTCTGTAGCGCGCGATGGCCTCGTCGGCTGGACCCGACCAGTTGATGTGGTTGTAAGTCTCGGCGTCGATGCCACTCGCGGCAATCTTGTCGCGCAGATAATCCATTTCGGAAGAGGCGAAACGCCCGCCCATTCCGCGGAAGACATAGGCCTTGCCGGTCGCAGGCTTCTGCTGCGCCAGTCCGCCGTCCGGGGCAAAAAATCCTTCGAATACCGAAAGCGATCCGCAGCCTGAAAGGCTCGCTGCCAGCATACCGACGAACGCAAAGCGCGACACGTTGAGCATGAACTGGCGGCCCCCGGGGTCGTGCCTCATGGCGCCGGGCGCTCGCGCCGAAGGATTGGCCAAGCGGACGCCCACGCCATTAAAGCTCCACGATCAAAGGCGGATTTCGTTAAGATTTTCCGAAGATTGCCGGCATTTTGAGCCAAGCTATTGAAATCGCGTAGGTTTCTTCTTACCAATCCCGGCCTGGCGACGGTCGCCTGGCCCATGCAGTCGGCGGGAATCGGCTGTGCCGCGGTCTTCGCGGATTTTGCGGTTGACCGGGGCCGCTGCCTGCCCTAACGCCCGCTTTTCCGCAAATCGAAACCACCAGATGAGCACCGCCGCGCCGCGCATATCCTTTGTTTCGCTGGGCTGTCCCAAGGCCTTGGTCGATTCCGAGCGCATCATCACCCGCCTGCGTGCTGAAGGCTATGAACTCGCCCGTGGCCACGACGGCGCAGACGTGACCATCGTCAATACCTGCGGCTTTCTCGACTCCGCCCAGGCGGAATCGCTCGCCGCCATCGGCGAAGCCATGGCCGAGAACGGCAAGGTGATCGTGACCGGCTGCATGGGCGCGGAGCCGGAGAAGATAAGCGCTCAATACCCGAATGTGCTGGCGATCACAGGTCCTCAGCAATATGAGAGCGTCATGGACGCGGTGCATCGTGCGCTGCCGCCGGTGCATGAGCCGTTCGTCGATCTGGTGCCGCCGCAGGGCCTGAAGCTGACGCCGCGGCACTATGCCTATCTGAAGATTTCCGAGGGCTGCAACAACCGCTGCACCTTCTGCATCATCCCGAAGCTGCGCGGCGATCTGGTGTCCCGTTCGGCGGCCGATGTGCTGCGCGAAGCGGAGCGACTGGTGGAGGCGGGTGTCAAGGAACTGCTGGTGATCTCGCAGGACACATCGGCCTATGGCGTCGACGTGAAATATGCGGCGAGCCCGTGGCGGGACCGCGAGGTGCAGGCGAAATTCGTCCCGCTCGCGCGTGAACTCGGCGAACTCGGCGTCTGGGTGCGCCTGCATTATGTCTATCCCTATCCGCATGTGGACGACATCGTTCCGCTGATGGCCGAGGGCAAGGTGCTGCCCTATCTCGACATCCCGTTCCAGCATGCGAGCCCCGATGTGCTGAAGCGGATGAAGCGTCCCGCCGCACAGGAAAAGACACTCGAACGCATTGCCCGTTGGCGCGAGGTCTGTCCCGATCTGACGATCCGCTCGACGTTCATCGTCGGCTTTCCCGGCGAGACCGAATCGGACTTCCAGTTCCTGCTCGACTGGCTGGATGAAGCCGCGCTCGATCGCGTCGGCTGCTTCAAGTACGAGCCGGTGGACGGCGCGCCCTCCAACGCACTCGACGGCGCTGTTCCGCAAGAGGTCAAGGAGGAACGCTGGCACGCCTTCATGCGCAAGCAGCAGGCGATCTCCGCCCGTCGCCTGAAACGCAAGGTCGGCACGCGTCTGCAGGTGCTGATCGACGAGGTCACGCCCGGAGGCGGCAAGGGGCGCAGCAAGGCGGACGCGCCGGAGATCGACGGCGCGGTGCATGTGACGAGCCGCCGCCCGCTCCGGGTGGGCGAATTTGCGACGGTGAAGATCGAGCGCGCGGACGAGTACGATCTGCACGGCAGCGCGGTCGGCTTCTGATTGTACCGCTGGCTGCCGGCGACCCGGCCATCCCTCGGTCTCGACAGATCGCTTCGTTCAACGGTGGATGCGGGGCAAGCGCGCCCCCGCCGCCGAAGGCAAAGCGTCAGGCTTTCAGCAAATCCCGCAGCGTCGCTTCCACGATCTTCGTTGCCGCTTTCAGGTCCGACAGCCTGATATGTTCGTTGGCCGAATGCGCGTTCGCCTCGAGGATCGAGCGCGGGCCCGCGCCATAGAGTACCGTTGGAATGCCGGCGGCGCTGTAATGGCGCGCGTCGGTATAGAGCGGCACGCCCATTTCCTTGATCGCGGTCTTCAGTTCGCG
>Ga0182742_1001978_pt1 | contig 24184 bp, 21 predicted proteins | sample eDN5th37CBELigMG_FD_128880 | JGI IMG/M metagenome (GOLD analysis project Ga0182742, IMG submission 128880) | Enriched Miracle-Growth compost microbial communities from Emeryville, California, USA - eDNA 5th pass 37_C BE-Lig MG (version 2)... ...
AGATCCCAACAGACAAGAAGGTATTTCTCTATTGCCAAAGCGGCATGCGGAGTAAGCAAGCCGCAAAATTGCTTAGTAGAAACGGATACACGAATCTTGCCAATTTGCACGGCGGAATCTCGGTATGGAGCGGACCTACTCAAACACCAAACCAGTGAGCCAAGGCTCATTGGTTTTTTCTTAAACGTTACTTGCAATTTGCAAATATATATCGTATAACTAAGTCACGAGGTGAAACACATGGAAGACATTCGTGAACTATTTCAAATCATGACCCGCCGTTTTGGATTTTTAAATAAAAATTGCTGCTCTGTAGGCGGTTGTGATTTGTCTCTAGTTCAAAGCCACATCCTTTATGAGATTGACCGACAGCATAAACCATCGATTCAACAGGTAGCAGAGGCGCTAGGTACGGATATTACTACATTTAGCCGGCAGATTCAATCGTTAGTCAAAATGAATTTAGTGAAAAAAACACCGGACCCCGATGACCGCAGAGTGTATGTCCTTTCGCTTACGACAGAAGGAAAGTTCGTTGCTGCGACGATTGATCAGCAAATGAAAGCTTATTTCGATGAAATATTCTCACACATGAGCGATTTTGAAAAAGATATGGTCATTCGCTCGTTGAAACTGTTGAATGAGGCGATGTTGAAATCCAGTGTTTGTTGTTCTCCCCCTTTGGGGTAATTTCTTTTCATAAATACTTGCAAATTGCAATTGAATTCTGCGTTATTAAAGGATGTGTTCATATGAATCCTAATTGGATTACTGCGGAAATGCTCATGAAACAAAGGCAAGCAGAAATCGAATCATTGGCAAGAGAAGCTTGGAAATGGTCAAATGTCGAACAACGGCAATCAAGGCGATTATTTTGGAAAGGGAACCCCTGGAACTTCCGTACTGTAACAACTACGTCTTGCTGTGCCGCTGAATGTTGTTGATTTCATTAAATTAAGGGGTGATTTTCATGAATCAAGTTAGTAATGATCAAATTCGTCAAAATGTTCGCAGTCGTTACAAAGAAATCGCATTGCAACCTTCCGTGAATAGCTCATGCTGCGCCACGAGTTCTGCAAGTTCTAGTTGCTGCAACTCGCAGTCTGAGTATGACGATATTTCCTCTAAGCTTGGTTATTCAAATGAAGAGTTAGCTGCCGTCCCGGAAGGAGCTAATCTCGGTCTTGGCTGCGGGAACCCGCAGGCAATTGCTGATTTAAAGCCCGGGGAAGTCGTACTGGACCTTGGAAGCGGCGCTGGGTTCGACTGTTTTCTGGCTTCCCGTCAAGTAGGGGATACCGGTCAAGTAATCGGTGTAGACATGACACCAGAAATGGTAAGTCGTGCCCGTACGAACGCCCTTAAAGGAGGTTTCACAAACACTGACTTCCGTTTAGGAGAAATTGAGCATTTGCCAGTTGCGGATCAAACCGTGGATGTTATTATTTCTAATTGTGTAATCAATCTGTCCCCTGATAAACAGCAAGTATTCGATGAGGCTTTCCGAGTTCTGCGTTCCGGCGGTCGCCTGGCAATCTCGGATGTTGTAACCACTGCGGAGCTGCCTTCGGAAATTAGAAACGACCTGGACATTATGTATTCAGGGTGCATTTCTGGAGCCTCATCAGTTGAAGAGATCAAAACGATGTTGGAACGCAGCGGTTTTATGAATATTGTTGTTGAACCAAAGGATGAGTCCAGGGAAATAATTAAGGATTGGGTACCGGGGTCCAATGTAGAAGATTTTATTGTTTCAGCAGTAATTAAGGGGAGTAAACCGTAAGTAATGGTGTTAAGGCTCAGATCTGTTGTTAACAGGTCAGGGCCTTCTTGTTTCCTTTTGAATAAATTAAAACTTTTATAGTGCAGTGAAACGTCCAAAAGACGAATATAGTAAAACCCGATTATACAAGTCCCTTGAAAAGCTGCGCATCAAGTTACGTGATGATTTAAAGGAAGCGCTCAAAGACGTAGGTGTTCATCCCGTGAAAAGAAAAAAAGGATATAAAAGAGCAAGTGCAGCAGCAGAGTATATCAAGGGGGATATTCGGATAACTCTTGCTGTTGTATAATTTTTCATGCAGTCAAGAATTTATTAGATAATATAATTCTGTATAGTAGAGGTGAGAGAGATGAGCGAGGAGATGCCCATCTTACCGATTCAATCCTTCTATTCGCTCAATGATTGTGTCGTTGCGGCGACGGTACTGCATAAAGAACCTTTGGTCATGAAGTTTGAACAGCTGCTTACTGACGACGAATGTCGGCAGCTGATTGAGACAGCGGCCCCCCGTCTTCGTGAATCCAAACTTGTGAACAAGGTGGTCAGCGATATTCGTACGAGCCGCGGGATGTTTTTTAAAGAGGAGGAAAATCCGTTCATCCATCGCATCGAAAAGCGAATTTCAGAATTGATGAACGTGCCGATCGAACATGCGGAAGGATTGCAAGTACTTAACTACGGTCCTGGTCAAGAATACAAGGCTCATTATGACTTTTTCGGTCAGAATAGCCCTTCCGCTGGGAACAATCGGATCAGTACGCTGATTATCTATTTGAACGATGTGGAAGAAGGGGGAGAGACCGTCTTTCCCTTATTGCAGCTAGCGGTGAAACCGAAGCGTGGATCCGCACTGTATTTCGAGTATTTCTATCGGCAGCAGGCCCTCAACGACTTGACCTTACATAGCAGTGTTCCTGTTGTTCGCGGGGAAAAATGGGTCGCTACTCAATGGATGCGCAGGCAGCGAATCCGCGACTTTGGTGTTATTCCAAGTTGATGCAATGGAGCGATTTTGTGGCTAGTGATGTAATCATTGAAGAAATCATTTCAATTGAAGAACATTTAGAGGAGCTTTCTGAACTTCTAATACAGGTAGTCGAAGATGGTGCATCGATTGGCTTTTTACCGCCGTTGAAGTTGTCAGAAGCGAAAAAATACTGGTTAAATGTATTGAGCCCTGAAGTCATCCTGTTTGTTGCTAAAATACATAATAATATTGTTGGAACCGTTCAAGTTCATCTATGCACAAAGCAGAATGGTGGTCACAGAGCTGAGATTGCAAAATTGATGACACATCCCAAATTTCGTCGGAATGGTATCGGTCGTTCATTGATGAGAATTGCAGAAGAACGAGCAAAACACGAGAATAGGTCTTTACTAGTTCTTGATACAAGAGAAGGAGACCCTTCGAATGACCTTTATTTATCAATTGGTTATATTCAGGCAGGGCGGATTCCTCACTATGCAAGATCTGCTAATGGTGAATTAGACGCAACAATTTATTATTACAAACATATAGCTAGTTGAATGCACACTTTGCCGCCAGAATGGCGGTTTTTTTGTTGTTTATATAAGGTGGGGCCCTTCTTCTTTTGTACACGAGTTTGAATTCACATTTTCTTCAAATAACAATAAAGGGTTAATGCGAATGTTGTCGAAAATTGTAGTATTCATTCATAGTCGGTCACCGGGGGGAAGACAGTTGACAACAAGCATTCGAACCAAGATCATGCATGCCATTATTTTATGCTCCGTAACTGCGGTACTAGTTGTAGGTCTCATCAGCATTTATGCAAGCAGCAACATACTAAAGAAATATTCTTCGGACAGCGCGCAGCTGTTAGCCGAAAGCAACGCCAAAACGCTAAATGAGACAATAGGCAAGATTGAAACCTCCGTTAACGGGCTCGCCATATCCGTACTATCCATGCTGGATAGTGTGGAGAAATTTCAATCAAGTCCGGCCTATGTTCATGATTTTCAGGAATCCCTTCGAACGATCGCAGAGCAGTTCGGCCAGAATACAGACGGAGCGATGTCCTTCTATGTCAGATTTAATCCGGAATATACAGAACCGACCTCGGGACTTTTTTATGCCGACACCGATGGAGACGGTACAATCGAACCATTGGTGCCTACAGACTTCAGCAAGTATGATGCCACCGATGTAGAACATGTCGGGTGGTATTACAGCCCGATTCAGGCCCAAAGGCCTGTTTGGCTGGACCCTTACCGCAATGAGAATATCGGCGTCGATATGATTAGCTATGTGGTTCCGCTCTTTAAAGACGGCCAAACGATCGGCGTCGTCGGAATGGATATCGATTTTAAGCTGTTTACCGATATTGTGAATGGAATTAAACCATATGAGCATAGTTATGGGTCATTGTTAAATGCCAACCAAGGCTTCTTGATCGATCCTGAACGAACCCAGGAAGACCACCTAGCCAATATAAGCCCATATATATCGGAACAAATGAAGACAAGTGAATCAGGTGTCATGGAAGCCCTAATTCAGAATGAAGAGAAAATCATTTCGTACGCAACCTTATCCAACGGGCATATATTGCTGATCACTTCAACAAAGAAAGATTTGTACCATGATGTCGATTGGTTAACCAAACTGATTGCTGCGGTACTGGTTGGGATGATTATCATTGCTGCAGTGACAGCGCTGCTGTTAGGGAATAAGTTCGCGAAACCGCTGAAGCTGCTTATCGCCAATATGAAAAAAGTGAAGGATGGCGATCTGACGATTCAAGCCAATATTAGAAGCAAAGATGAAATCGGTGAGATCGGCAACAACTTTAACGACATGGTTAAAGAACTGGGCAATCTTACGAGGAACATTCGCTATGTTTCAGACAGTATTCATACATCGATCCTTTCATTAACTTCATCTTCCCATGAAATAGCGGCTGCATCGGATGAAGTGGCCGCATCCGTCAATGAAATTGCGCGGGGGAATAAAATACAGTCTGTGTCGATTGAGAGCAGCTCCCAATTCGCCTCGTCTCTTTCTGCCAAAAGCCAAGAGATGTATGCGAATACGACGAATATTCTAACGAGCATGGAAGAGATGAATGAGAAAAGCAGGGAAAGTCTGGCCGTTGTTTCAGGACTGAATGAGAGTAACGTCAAGAACCAATCCGCAATTGTTCAGATCGAGAAGGCGATTTCTGACTTGCAAGAAAAGCATAATGATATCGGCAAGATCGTTGAGCAAATGAATGAAATTTCATCGCAAATTAATCTTTTGTCATTGAATGCGGCGATCGAATCGGCAAGAGCGGGCGAAGCGGGGAAAGGCTTTGCTGTTGTTGCCGCTGAAATTCGCAAACTGGCGGAGCATTCGAGAAAATCATCGGAGGATATTGAAAGCATTATTTCGACGGTGCAAAAGAATTCGAACGGGACCGTCCAAGCGATGCAAATTGTTAAGGAGCGAGCAATGGAGCAAACGGAAGCCGTATTAAAAGTAATCGGAGCCTTCCAGCAAATATCCGCATCCATTGCCAAAATTAACGGGCAACTGGCGACCAACAGCGAGTATATGAATCAATTAACCCGGGATGCGGAGCAATTGGCAGCAGAAATTGAAGAGACTTCGGCTATCTCGGAAGAAAGCGCGGCCTCTTCGGAACAGGCATCCCATTCCTTGCAAGCCCAAGCGAAGGATCTGGACACCGTCGTTTCTGCGATTGACAATTTAAAGCAGTTAGTCAGTTCATTAAATGAACTGAACATGAAATTTAAAGTTGAGGGATAGAGGCACGCAGCGTCATTAGTCCACGCGCTCAAACCGGTGCGCCGATACGCGGTAAGCGATGATCATGCTGATGGTAAAGATGATCACACCGCCGAGCAAGATCGGCAATTGCCGCAGCATCGTCTCCGATGATACGATGTCCAGCCGCTGGAAGCCCGGCAGATGAACGAGACCTCCATGGCCAACACACCGAGTGAGGCTGGGACGATCGCGAGCAGGAACGCTTTGCCCGCTTTATATGCCGTGTGAAAGAACTGTGTTAAGAAAATGAGGTTGAATATCGCGTAGATTTCGGAAGACTTCCGGCAATGAAACCAACCGATCATTACCGTTTACGTTAATGTTGGTTGTGAGAGCTTGCTATCTTTATCAACGAATGAAAATTACATGGAAGTTGAGGGGATATGCATGAGAATGGAACAGATCGTCAGATGGTTAGGATTTTTAGCGCTTTTGGGCGGCGTTGCCCGCATCGGGATGGCTCCCAGCGAATCCGCGGCTGATCACGACGGTTCATGGGGTCGGATATAAGCTGGATATACCGGCATGAGGAAACCCAATCGTTTCATTCATCTGAAAAATCCGCAGCCACATCGGTTGTGGATTTTGTTACAATTGGAGTATTGCTGTAATGGGGATGATCCAAAACAATATTGATACGTACCGCGGAGGTTTTCGAAATTGACCGATAAACACCCTCGTCTCATTCAATCTGTCAAGCGTGCGCTTGATATTATCAATTGCTTCGATTCGATGCATGTCCAGCTATCCCTTACGGAGATCAGCGAGAAGCTGAATTTGAATATAAGCACCGTGTACGGCATTATCAATACGTTGTGCGCCTATTCCTATATCGTCAAGAATCCGAACAACGGAAAGTATAAGCTTGGGCTGGAATTTTTGCTGAAGGCGAATCTTGTCTCCCAGAGCCTGGACTTGAAAGAAATCGGGCATCCGTATCTCGTGGAGCTCACGAAGAAGTATAACGAGACGTCTCATCTGTATGTCTACCAGCAAGAGCAGCTCTATTGTGTGGATAAGGTAGAGTCTCCGAACAATTACTTTATCATCAGCTCCCGAGCCGGTAACAAGCTGCCCATGCATGCTTCGGCTTCCGGTAAAGTATTTTTAGCGTATATGTCCGAGCAAGAACTTGAACATTATTTGCAAAAAGGATCTTTGCCGAAGCTGACCGCCAAAACGATCACAGATCGGGAGACGCTCTTGAAATCATTAGAACAAATCAGAGAACAGGGGTACAGTATTGAAAATGAAGAAATTGAGGAGGGCGCCTACAGCATTGCCGCCCCGGTGAGGGATGCCGACGGGCAAATCGTCGGCACCATTAGCGTGGTGGGTTCTTTGAATCGGATTCGGGATAACGAGGCGCAAATTCGCGATGATTTGCTGGAGGCGGCGCGCTCGATCTCTTCACAATACGGCTATCAGCCCGCAGTGAACGGACTTTAGGAGCGGTTGGCGAGTTGAAGCAAGGTATGATAAAGCAGCTCCGCTCCCATCGTACAATCCTCCTTAGAGCTGAATTCCGAAGGGTGGTGGCTGACACCATCCTTGGAACGGACAAAGATCATGCCGATCGGGCAGAGGGAATGAAATTGCATGCCGTCATGGCCGGCGCCGCTGATTAAGGCAGGGAGGTTTGTAAGACCGATGAGGTTCGCCGCCTCGGTGATGGCCTCCCTGACGATCGGAGAACTTGGCGCAGGCGCTACACGCTGCAGCAAATCAATCTGAAGCTCTATGGCATTCCGCTCACAGACCGTCTGAGCAGCTTCCCGAATCTTGCGTTCCAGCCGATCCCGATCCGCCTCGTTGATATCTCGTACATCCAGCGTGAATTCAACCTGACCCGGGATGACGTTGACCCCACCGGGAAGCGCGCGAATTTTTCCAACGGTGGCTACCGCATGGGGATATTGCTTTGCTTCGTTATAAATAAAGCTTAACAACTCGGCTGCCGTCTGCATCGGATCTCTTCTCATGTTCATCGGCGTTGCTCCCGCATGTCCGGCTTGGCCGGTTAACGTGAACTGGAGCCAGAGCGGACCGGCAATTCCCGTAACAAGCCCGACCGGCTGATCCAGGCTCTCCAGAACCTTGCCTTGTTCAATATGAAGCTCGACGTACGCCTTCACTTCAGCCGGCGATTTGGCCGCGTCACGGATTCGTTCGGGAGCGTATCCCGCAGCTCGCATCGCTTCGGCGATCGATATCCGATGCTCATCGGACTGCTCCAAATGTTCTTCCCGCAATGTTCCCGCCAAGGCCCGGCTGCCAATCATGCCGAATCCGAACCGGGAGCCTTCCTCGTCGGTGAAGGCGATCACTTCAATCGGATGGACATGCTGTTCTCCCAGCTCCTCCATCCGCTGCAGCGCTTCGATGGCGGAGAGGACGCCGAGCGCTCCGTCAAAGGCGCCGCCGTCCGGAACCGTATCAATATGGGAACCGGTCAGAACCGTCTTGGACTTGGGGTCGGTGCCTTCGCGGCGTCCGATGATGTTCCCGATCGCGTCTTCTCTCACTTGGAGGCCTGCTTCCTTCATATAAGAGATGACAAGGTTCTTAGCCTGCCGCTCTTCTTCTGTAAACGAAAAGCGGGTGACGCCGCCGCTCTCCCGCTTGCCAATCTCACGGAGTTCCTGCAGCCTCGCCCATAAGCGATCGCCGTTAACCTTCATTGCTCTCATCCCCAGCTTTTCCTTCGGAGGATTTCATCTGGAATCGGAAATGGCAATGGCCATCCTTCACTAAATATTTATCGTGGACCACTTCGAAATTTTTGTTGTACCCTCTGGCAATGGACGGGTCTATCATTTCACAGTAGAGAACGCCATACTCTTGCATCCCGTCCGCCACCCATTGGTCTCCGAAGGGACATTTCGTAAAGGTCTGCTCGATTTCATTCGGCTTGTATTCTGTTTCATACTCGAATAAATCGCTGCGGCCCATATCGTAGTTCGGCAAATAACTAAGAATATCGTTCGGTTGTCCCGCAGCCGCCGCCCTGCGGGCGATATCGCGTCCGCGCTCCTCGCCGAACGCTCGCACACCTTCCCGAATGGCATCTTTCCCTTCCTCGCCGAAGCGGTCAACAACCGACTTCGCGAGGTGAGCGAACAGTTTCGCCATAATGGTGTATGGAGAAACCGGCTCCAAGCTTTCGTCGCCATTGATTTTCAATTGTTCGTCTTGCTTTGTCATGATTCATCTCTCCTTTGATTCTCGTTCAAGCCTAAATATACGGATTTCACTACATCATTGGTTCTCAATTGTTCCGCGAGTCCCTCAACAACAACGCTGCCCGTCTCCATCACGTAGCCGCGGTGCGCCGTTGCTAAGGCCATCTTCGCGTTCTGCTCTACGAGCAGAATCGATACGCCATCTTGGTTAATCCGGCGAATCGCCTTGAAAATTTCCTTCACGATAATCGGAGCAAGCCCCATAGAAGGCTCATCCAACAGCAGGAGCTTGGGTCTTGCCATCAGCGCCCGGGCAATCGCAAGCATCTGCTGTTCTCCGCCGCTCATTGTCCCGGCCTGTTGGTTTCTTCGCTCGGCAAGCCGCGGAAACAACTCGAACATACTTTGAATGTCGGAGGCGATTCCGGCTTTGTCCTTGCGAACGTACGCCCCGAGCTTGATATTTTCCAGTACCGTTAGATCGGGGAATACGCCTCTTCCTTCCGGGACCTGCGATATCCCTTTTTCAACGATGCGGTGGGGGGGCAGCTTGGATATATCGCTTCCTTCAAACACAATGTGTCCGTGATCGATCGGTTGAATCCCGGATATGCTGCGAAGCGTCGAAGTTTTCCCCGAGCCGTTCGTGCCAATTAAAGCGACGATTTCTCCGCGGCGAACTTGCAAACTCACTTGCTTCACCGCTTGTATTGGTCCGTACCGTACGCTTACATCCTTCAATTCGAGAATGTTTGATGAATCGCTTGTCATCTGTTAATCGACCTCCCCGCCAAGATATGCGCTGATGACGTTTGGGTCATTTTGAATTTGGGCCGCGGTTCCTTCAGCGATCTTCTGACCATAATGAAGCACGGCAATTCGGTCGGATATTTCCATAATCATGGCGATATCATGCTCAATCAACAGGATGTTGATCTGATATTGCTTGGATAGTTGCTTGATCTTATCGACCAGCTGGACTTTCTCCGCTTGGTTCATGCCCGCCGCCGGCTCATCCAAGAGCAGCAGCTCGCAGCCTGTGGCGAGGCCTCGGGCGATTTCCAGCAGCCGTTGTTCCCCGTAAGGCAAGCTCCCGGCAAGAACGTCAAGCTTATGCGCAAGGCCGACGACTGCAAGCTTCTCGATGCATTCTTCTACGATGGCGGCTCGCTTGCGCTGGATCGATCCGAACGAGAAGATCGATTCGAACAAGCCCTCCTTATTGCACTGTGCATGAGAGACGAGAACATTTTCCAGAACGGTCATGTTTTTCAACAATCTCGTATTTTGGAACGTTCGCGCAATTCCGAGATCTACGCGCTGATAAGGCTTTAGCTTGTTAATGACCTTGTTTTTAAATAGAATGGTCCCCGAAGTAGGCTGGTAAATCCCAGTCATGAGGTTAAAAAGTGTCGTCTTTCCAGCACCGTTCGGCCCGATGATCGATAATATTTCGCCGCGGCGTACCGTTAGGTCGACTTGATTGACAGCGACGAGTCCCCCGAATTTTACCGACACCTTCTGCAGTTCAAGTATATGATCCATTACTTGACATCACCTTTCCTGGCCCCCGAACCGTAGAAGTTGATTTTGCGGTGCTTCTCACCCCAAAATCCAGCAGGCTTAAATATCATCATGAGGACAATCGCCAACCCCAGCAGCAGCATTCTGTATTCATTCACATACCGAAGAAGTTCAGGCCCGGCGACAAGAATCGCAGCTCCCAGGATCGATCCGGGAAGGCTGGCGGATCCGCCGAGAATAACCATGGCCAAAATATTCACCGAATCCAAATATTTAAAGGCGTCCGGACTGACGTATGAAATATATGAAGCCCAGAAAGCTCCGGCAATTCCCGCGAAGAATGCTCCGACAGTAAAAGCCAGCAGCTTAAATTTATTTGGCCGAATCCCGATGGATGCCGCTAACGTCTCGTCTTCGCGAGTCGCCAGCATACTAAGTCCGATTCCGGAATGAACGATTCGATTGACGACGAGATAGGTGATGACGACCAGTACCAAAATTAAATAATAAAATTCTGTTTTGCCAGTAAAGGTGTAGCCGAATAAGCTGGGAGCCGGAACGCCGGGAAGTCCCATCGGCCCGCGGGTCACATCCACCCAGTTGACGAAGATAAGGCGTACAATTTCGCCAAACCCCAAGGTGACAATGCCCAAATAATCTCCTCTGAGCCGTATGACCGGGGTTGCGAGCAAGAAACCGAACAAGCCGGCGATCATAGCGGCAGCAGGCAGCGCAAGCCAGAAGGAGATGTCCAGATGGAGCATCAGCAGTGCCGCCGCATAGGCGCCAATGCCATAAAACGCCGCATGGCCCAGGGCAAATTGTCCAGCGTAACCGATGATGACGTTCAGGCCCATGGATAGGATGGAGAACACCCCGATCATAATGACGACGTGCATCCATAAATCGTTAATTTGGCTTAAGAATAATGGGAGTATCAATAACAGTATGGCGATTGCTGATCCGACGGCTGCTTTTTTGTTCAAGTAAATCACCTACACTTTATTGATATCTTTCTTGCCCAGAATTCCGGATGGTCTGATCAGCAACACAATAATCAGGATGGAGAAAGAGATGACGCCTTTATATTGTGTTGAAATATATGCCCCGGCCAAGGTTTCCACCAAACCGAGCAGCACCCCGCCCAGCATCGCGCCGGGAATGCTTCCGATTCCCCCTAGCACCGCCGCCGTGAACGCGTTGATCCCGGCCATATATCCCATGTTCGGGTACACTGCGTTATAGTAAATTCCCACTAAGATCCCCGCGACAGCAGCCAATGCGGAACCGAGCCCAAAGGTCAGACTGATCATGCGGTTCGTATTGATTCCCATTAGCGCTGCATTCGTTAAATTCATCGAGGTCGCCCGGAGCGCGGTTCCAACCTTTGTCCTCGTGACGAATAAGTGCAGACCGAACATGAGGACGAAGGAAAGGATAAAAATCAGAATTTGAATCTCTGAAAAAGTGACGCTTCCCACCGCATAGGTTTTGCTGCCGAAGGCGGTCGGAAACGGGTGCATCTCCGTCCCCCATAGGAGCTGTGCCAGGCTGATCAGAAAGGTAGATACTCCTAGAGCGCTGATCAAAGGGACAATACGATCCGCTTTGCGAAGCGGACGGTAAGCCGTCCGTTCAATGATCATACCGAGAATAGCCGCCGACACAGCCGAAAATATAAATGCAAGATAGAGCGGCATGTGCAGCTCTTTCATGAAGAACAGCCCAAAAAAGCTGCCCATCATATAAATATCGCCGTGCGCAAAGTTTACGATTTTCAGGATGCCGTAAACCATGGTATATCCGAGAGCAATCAGCGCGTAAATCATCCCGATCGACAATCCGTTGATCAACTGCTGTAGAAGCATTAGGAACTCCTTTCAATGCCAAGGAGCAGGAATGTAGTTTGTTCCCGCTCCTGAAAAATCACGATGGATTATTGATAAAGTTGAAACTCTCCGTCTTGAATCGTCAGACGGGAAGGAACCGTCAAGACGTCGCCATTCTCGTCGAAGCTTATGACGCCTGTCGGACCTTCGAAGCCTTCCAGCGTTTCCAAGTACGTCTTAATGCTTTCCCGATCCGCACCTTTTTCTTTGATAGCTTCCAGAACGACAGCGGTAGCAACATAGGCGTATGCGGCATACGTATCCGGCTTGCTGTTGTAAGCCGCTTGATACTCTTCAGCAAAGGCAGTGGCTTTCTCGTTGTCTCCGCCCGGATAGAAGAAGCCGATTAATTTCAGCCCGTTCACCGATTCTCCGCCGAGCGAGAGCAGCGCTTCGGAATAGAGGCTGTCCACCCCGATGAAATCCGCTTTGAGGTTGAGACGTTCGGCCTGCTGAGCGATCAGCGCGGCTTCATTGTAGAATCCGCCGATAAAGATGGCTTCAGGCTGCTGTTCCTTCAGTTTGGTAAGAATAATGCTGAACTCTTTATCCCCTGGATTGTAGGCTTCAGCGCCAACAATTTCGATGTTATGTTTTTTGGCCGATTCTTGATATACATCAAGCAAGCCAAGGCCAAAGTCCGACTGTTCGTAGATGAGCGCGACTTTCTTGTAGCCCAATTCCGCCGACCAATCGGCCAAGTAATCCGCTTGGAAAGCATCCGTCGTGATGACGCGGAAGGTGTATTCGCCTGCATCGGTCACAGCCGGTGCACTAGAAGACGGAGAGATCTGTACAATCTTATTCTTGTTATAGACCGGAGCTGTCGCGAGGGTCGCAGAGCTGTTAAAATGCCCGACTACCGCCAGAATACTGCGGTCGGACGCTAATTTATTCGCGACATTCACGGCTTCATTAGAATCACCTTTATCGTCGTGAATTATGATTTCTACATTCTTGCCTTCAATACCGCCTGCTTCATTGATTTGGGCAGCCGCCAATTGAGCGCCGTTCTTGAACGATTCCCCATACTGCGCTTGCGTCCCAGAGATCGGGGCGGCAAGACCGATGCGAATCGATTCGCTCCCGCCCTGAGTACCGCCGCCGCCGGCGGCGCACCCGGCGACTGCTCCTGCTAATAATGCTGACAACGCGATCGATCCAATAGTGCGTTTCATTTCTGTATCCCCCTGTGAAGATCAATTATTCCAACTACATTAGTATGATTTAATTATAAGGCTCGATCACGAAAATGCAACAAGTTTTTTGTATTGTCAAAATCATTTTGATAATGTCAAAATATGCCGAGAATATGTCGCGAGAAAAGCAAACGCCCTAAACAGATCGCCTTGGCGGCAGGTCTGTTTAAGGCGTTGATTAGATCAGAACATTTCGTTGATACCCAAATAATCAAGCAGTTCGCTCTCAATTTGGCGAATGCGTTCCACCCTTAAGCTGTAAGCCGATATGGACTCGCCGACAATATGGGCATTCAACAATCCGGCAGAACGTAAATTGGATATATGGTCATGAGTAATGCCTTTCGAAATGCCAAGATGCCGGACGACTTCGATGAAGCTGCGCGGTTCGTCGCGAAGAAAGCGCAGAATCCGAAGACGGCTCTTCTCGCTGAGGCTGCGGAGCAGCCGATACAATTGGAGCGAAGGATCATCCTCATCGGAAGAGGGCTCGATCCTGGCCGCATAGTAACAGATGGTCAGACTGCCGAAGGAAAAGACGATATTTCCGGGCTGAAAATGAAATTGTGGAATCAAGACAAGCTTCTCGAGTCCATTCACCGGTTCGAAGCAAAATCCGTTCGTCAATTGTGCGGCCTGCTCGTAAGCGTTCATTCCGTCCAACGCCGAAATATTTTCCACTGCGGACTGCAGGCGGGATATCGTGCTCTGGTCTACATGTTTGAAATAAACTTGATTCCATTCTGCAAGCACGTCGTGCAGACGATCGCGCACAGCTCTGAAATCTTCCGGAAAAGTCTGAATGTATGGAGACAAGGTCTCGTAGAGCTGTCCCAAAGAGAGGCTTTTCAGCCAGAGTAAAAAATCATCAACCTTGTCATTGTTTGGGGACACGTATGCTAGCAGCTGGAGCAGCTTCCATTCGAGTCCGGTGTCAATCTTCTCTAATTGATCGGCGAATTCGGGGGACAACGAGGCTTGAACCTTCTGAGGCCATTCCATACCAAGATCAATTTTTTTGTACCAGCTTTTACAAAGGAATGTATGCATACTGATGACCAGCTCATAGACCGGCTTGAAAGATATCTCCAATTGATACGTCAAAAGTTGCACTCCTTCATAACCTAGAATGAGATCTCCATATTGAAACAGTAATTCTACATGTCCCCCTGAAATCCTCTTTACAACTAGTAATTTCTAGTAAAAAGAACGTTATGCATCAACGGATTATGCCAAGTGACAAGCGACATAATGGTCGTTGCCGACGTTGCGAAATTCGGGCTGCTGCTCCTTGCATTGTGCGACAGCAAACGGGCAGCGAGTGTGAAACTTACATCCGGAGGGAGGATTCGCCGGGCTTGGAATATCGCCTTCCAAGACAATTCTCTCCCGTTTCAGCTTCGGGATCGGTATGGGGATCGCTGACAGCAGCGCCTTCGTGTATGGATGAAGCGGCTGGCGAAACAGCTCATCCCGTGGAGCCATCTCCATCATGGTCCCCAAATACATCACGCCGATCCGGCTGCATAGATGCTCAACGACGCTCAAATCATGGGAAATAAACAAATAGGTTAATCCGCGGGTTTGTTGAAGCTTCTGGAACAGATTAATGATTTGTGCCTGAATGGATACGTCCAGAGCCGATACCGGTTCGTCCGCAATAATAAAATCAGGATTCAGCGCCAGTGCGCGAGCGATGCCGATTCTTTGCCGCTGGCCGCCTGAAAACTCGTGAGGGAACCGGTGGTAATGGTAGCTGGAAAGGCCGCAGGCTTCCATCACTTCAAGTACCCGATCGCGAATCTCGTCATTTGCAGCCAATCCATGGTCAAGCAGTGCTTCCCCGATCGCGTCGCCGATCCGGATGCGGGGATTGAGCGAGCTGTACGGGTCTTGAAAAATAAGCTGCATCTTTGGCCGCAGCTTGCGAAGCTCCGGTTTGGACAGATCGTGAATGTTGATGCCTTTAAAGAGCACTTCCCCGTCGGTCTTCTCATGAAGCCGTAAGATCGTTCGCCCAACGGTGCTTTTGCCGCTGCCGGATTCGCCTACGAGGCCGAAGGTTTCCCCGGGCCGTATCAAAAAGCTGATATCGTCAACGGCTCTAACATGTCCGACGGTCCTGTTGAACAGCCCCGCGGTAATCGGAAAATATTTTTTCAGATGACGTACTTCAAGCAATGCTTCACTCATGCTGCGCCTCCTCATCATACAACCAGCAGGCCACGCGTTGCCCATTATCCATCTTCATTAGCCGCGGCTGCCGGGTTTGGCAGATCGTCATGCAGTTTTCACATCGGTCGTGAAAATAGCAGGATTCAGTCAATTCTAGGGGATTCGGCACTTGGCCCGGAATGGAATATAATTGATCCTTCCGCTGTCCAATAATAGGCTTTGATTTAAGCAGACCTTGTGTATAAGGATGCTTGGGCCGCTCGAAGAGCTCCACTACATCCCCTTCTTCCACGATTTTCCCGGCGTACATGACGATGACATAGTCCGCCATCTCCGCTACTACTCCAAGATCATGGGTGATAAGCATAATGGACATGTTCGATTGTTCTTTACTTTTCCGAAGGGTCTCAAGCACCTGCGCCTGGATCGTTACATCGAGAGCGGTCGTCGGTTCGTCGGCAATCAGCAGCTTAGGTCCGCAGGAAATGGCAATCGCAATCATGATCCGCTGCAGCATTCCCCCGGACAGCTGATGCGGATACGAATTCGCGATTTGCTCGGCGCGGGGGATGCCCACGAGTTCGATGAGTTCTATCGCTCGGGCATAGGCTTGCTTTTTGGTCATTTGTTGATGAAGCATCAGCGGCTCCATGATCTGCTTGCCGATGGTGATGACCGGGTTCAGCGAGGACATCGGCTCTTGGAAGATCATCGAAATCTCGTTGCCGCGAATGCGTCTCATCTCTTCCTTGCTTATCTTCAGCAGATCCTTGTCCCCGAAGCGAATCTGACCGCCCGCAATCTTCCCGTGCGGTCCTTCGATCAACCCCATGATGGACATCGCCGTAATGCTCTTGCCGCATCCGGATTCGCCTACGATGCACACCGTCTCTCCTTCACGGATGCGAAAACTGATATCATCTACCGCTTTAATGGTACCGTCCCCGGTTTGAAAATGGGTGCTTAGATGATTGATCTCGATTAATGAATTCATTTTTATCCGTTCACCTGCTTGTATTCTGTTTGGGATCGAGTATGTCCCGTAAGCCGTCGCCGAAAATATTGATGGCGATGACCGTCAAGAAGATGGCTAGACCGGGCGGGATCCACAGCCAAGGGCGTTTCTCGAAGTCGATGACATTGTTCGCCGCGTCGATCATATTGCCCCATGTCGGAGTCGGCGGCATGACGCCCAATCCGAAGAAGCTCAGCACGGATTCCGACAAGATCGCTCCTCCTGTGCTTAAGGTGCCGATGACAATGAGAAGCGGGAAGACATTGGGAAGCAGATGTCCGAACAGCTTCCGCCGGTCCCGCAGGCCGAGAACGTCGGCGGCGAGCATGTACTCCCGCTCCCGGAGGGTGAGCATCTGGCTGCGGACAAGGCGGGCGACACCCGGCCAGCCGATCAAGCTGAGCATGATCATCACGATGTAGAGCCGGTAATCCGTTGGAACCTTCCACTCTGACATAAGCGCCCCCATAATGAAGAGAAGCGGGAGACTCGGAATCGTGAAGAGCAAGTCGGCGATTCGCATAATCAGTTGATCGATAAAACCCCGGTAATAGCCTGAGGTAATGCCGAGCAGTGTTCCTATGGTCATGGACAGCGCCATGGATGCCAGACCTACAGTCAGCGAGATTCTGCCGGCCTGCAGCAGTCTGGTCAGGACGTCTCTGCCTAACAAATCGGTGCCGAGCCAATGCTCGGCGCTCGGAGGCTGGTGCATCTGGGCGGGATTGATTTTCCCGTCGGCGTAAGGAGAGAATAGGGGACCGATAAAACAAATCAAAAACATAAAGAGGATAAACACGAAGCCGGCTACAGCCAGTTTGTTTTTCCGCAATTGGCGAATCGATTGTCTAAATAATGAGGTGGAAGCCTCCGGAGCGCTTCTAGCCTTGCTTATTTTGTTGACGGTTGTTGTTATGGACAACTGCATACACTCCTTTCTTTACAGTTTGACGCGCGGGTCGGAGGCGTGATAAAGAATGTCGGATAACAGCGTGCCAAGGACGGTTAGAATGGCAATAAACATCGTAAAGCCCATCAGCAGCGGGTAATCACGAACCGTGAAGGATGACATATACAGCTGCCCGATGCCCGGCCAGTTGAAAATTTTCTCAATAATGATCGAGCCCCCGAACAGTCCCGGCAGCTCGAAGCCGATGAGAGTAATCGCCGGAAGCATCGCGTTTTTTAAAGCGTGGCGGTATAGAACCGTTCGTTCTTTCAAACCTTTGGCGCGGGCGGTCCGTACGTAATCCTGCCGAATGACTTCCAGCATATTGCTGCGGAAGTAGCGGGTCAGCGAACCGACGCCGAGCAGTACCATGACCGCGACCGGAAGGATCATATGATGCAATACATCCTTGATATATTCCCAGCCTTCCGCTCGGCTGCCCGTCGTGATCATTCCTCCGGGCGGAAGAAGCTTTAAGTCCACGGCGAACAACTTGATCAGGAACAGCCCAATAAAGAAGGAGGGAATGGACATCGCTGCAAAGATGCCGATCATGACGAGCGTATCGAACAGCGAATACTGCTTATAGGCAGTAAGCACACCGATAATCACAGCAAAAAACCAGGTGAAAAACGTGGCTGCGGACGCAAGCAAAAACGAGTTCCAGATGTAATCCTGAAACAGGTCAAGGACGGGCCTTTGCTGCGCCAAGGAATAACCAAAGTCACCTTGGAAAATGTTAGAGATCCAGATGACATAGCGTTCTAGAATCGGCTTATTTAAACCGTATATTTCTCGAAGCTCAGCCTTCCGTTGATCGCTTAGATTCAAGTTGTTATCGACGTAATCACCGGGTGTTAAGGAATACAGGAAAAAAATTAAGATGGATGCGCCAAATAGAATTAAAAGCATATACAAACATCTTCGGAGCAAATATGTTCTCATGTTTTCTCCTTAAATCAGACATCTCCTCCCGGATCAGCTCGGGCAGGAGATGTCGTAGTTGAATGCATCAAATTGGATTATTTCAGTTCCCAGTTCGGCAAGCTGTAGGCGATGCCGGCCAGCGGGTTTAATTCAAATCCGTCAATACGGCCGTTGATTGCGATAATCGATTTGGTATAGGTCGTAAACATGACAGGCAGTTCATCGTTCAAAATTTTGAACATTTCATGGTAAATCTTTTTACGCTCTTCAATGTCGCTGGTTGCCAAGCCTTGCTCATAAAGCTCATCTAACCGCGGATTGCTGTATCCCTTCGTCTCTCCTTTTACGAAACTGCTAACCCCTTGAGACGGATCGCTGATAATGGTCGTAGAGAAGGACGCCATGTCGAAATCTCCGCTGTCCACCTTGGAAACAAGAGTGTTGAAGTCCGGGAATTGCTCAGGAGTAAATTTAATGCCGAGCGCTTCGTAGTTTTCTTTCGCGACCGCGATGAAAATATCGGTGTTTGCGTTCTTCGAGCCGAGATAGTGGATCTCCAGTTTTTTGCCGTCCTTTTCGCGAATGCCGTCTGCGCCGACGACCCAGCCTGCTTCATCCAGCAGTGCCTTCGCCTTCTCCGGATCATACGGATATGGATTGATGTCTTCTTCCGTATAGGACCACAGAATTGGCGAGGAAGGAATGTTAGCGAGGCGGGCAGCCCCTTGACGGGATTCGACGTAGATCAGCTGGCGATCAAGGCCGTAAGTTAACGCTTGCCGAACACGCTTATCTTGAAGATGCTCTTTTTCCAAATTGAACATATTGTATCCGTAGTTGCTTGCAGTGTTTGGAATCAGGTTTAAGAAACCGAGCGATTCTAATTTTTCAATATTATCTTTCGTAGCCGAGAAGCTGCCGTAGTCCGTTTCTCCCGTTTCGATAAACTGCCAAGTGTCGCCTTCGGTTGTTTTGTAGATAAAATACTCTGTCTTTGGTTTTCCGAATATGTAGTGTTCATTCGCGACAAAACGGACTTCTTGGCCAGGAATAAACTTTTCCAGCTTGTAAGGGCCGTTCGTAATTGGATTCGCGTGCAAGTTTTTAATGTAATCCAAATTTCCAAACTTGTAATCCTTGCCGTAGTATGCTTTGGATAAGATTGGCCCGCCCAGCACCGTCAGCGCCGTTGCGTTGGTCGATTCTAAGGTTACGGAAATCGTGCGTTCATCGATGATTTGAATCCCTTCGATCGAGTCCGCTTTGCCTTCCTTATAAGCTTGACCGCCTTTAATCTTCGTTTCCACAACGTCATTCAGGCCGTCATAGGACGGGTCGTGAAGCAAGGTCCACGTGAAGGCTACGTCTTCCGTCGTCATTGGGGATCCGTCGCTATATTTCAAACCTTCGCGGAGATAGAAAGTATAGGTCAGCTGATCCTCGGAAATTTCCCATTTCTCAGCGAGAGCCGGCTCTGGCACCCCATTCGGATCGACCCGAACTAGTGGAGTGTACAGGACGGAGTTGACGTTGCCGTCATAGCCGACTTGTGTGAAATAAGGGGTGAAAGCGCCGCTTGGATTCGTTAGGCCAACGATAATCGTATCCGTTCGCTGCTGCGCTCGCTCCGGAACTTTGGATAAATCGACCTGGAACGATTCCGATACTTGGTTCTCCGATTGCGGTTCAGATGAATTCGTCTCCTTGGGCGGCGAAATCTTCTGCGTATTGGTTGTCGCACTCGATCCGCACGCAGCTAGAACGATCGAGAGAACCAAGAGTAATAATAGTGCTTGAAAATGTCGCTTTTTCATTGTTAACCACCTTTACCATTAAGAATTTTGTTAGGTCTTTCGGCTAATAGTACAATTCCTATAAGATAACTATGAATTGATGCATCGATGTTAATTATATCCACAGACATCGTTTCTGTAAATAGGGTACATAAAAATATTTCTCTCTAGACAGAAACAAATATTTGAGGCGGCATTCGATTTGTTCTGGGAAACGTTGTTAATTCCAGTATCCTTGTTTATACTTTAAGAAAAAATTCTAAAGGTGGGTAAATGATGGAACTTGGAGCATGATCGGTAAGTTTAAGGAAGGACCCGCACATTTGATCATTGAGGGACCCGGACGGGAATCAAATTGTAGTCGGTCAACATCGTTAAAAAAATAGTGATAGGACGTAGCCAAATGAAATCGAAGGATCGCCAAACCTTTCATCTTCGTTTCCGACATATGGTCAATACGCTGCGCGAAGAAATACATGCCGGGACATACCGCCACGGGGACTTCCTTCCTGCAGAAACGAGATTAATGGAACAATACAACCTGGGGAAACATTCCGTCCGTTCAGCGCTGGATCAATTGGTGAGAGAAGGGCTAATCGAGAAGATCGATCGTGTCGGCACTCGTGTCTGTTATATGGCTCCGGCACAAATTACACTCCGCTTCGGTGTGTATTCCACTCTATACGAAGAAACGAATTTGAAAGAAATCATCGCATTGTTTCATCAGAAATACCCGCACATTAAAGTGGAATTGATCGAGTTGCCTTATCATCAAGCAGAGAGTGTCAGGAGTTTGACCCAACTCGGGATTTTCGACGTGCTCACGGTCAATTTATTCGATTTTAATTATTTCAAAGACCATGATGGACTAGCCCTGTTAGAACCGCAAACCATGTTGCCGAAGACGTATCCCTTTCTAAATCATCTGTTCTGCGCGGACGGTAACCGGTTAATGCTGCAGCCCTTCGTCTTTTCCCCTGTCATTATGTGCTATAACAAGGATCATCTGCGCGAGCAGCAGCTATTGGAACCGGACAGCACTTGGACATGGGACGATTTACATCAATTGCTCCGACAATTAAAAAGGGCGAACCGCCGAGGCCTGTTTTTCCACTTGTCATCCGTGAATCGCTGGCCGATCTTTCTGATCCAACAAGGCGTGAAATTTACGCGCGAAGAGGAGAGGCTGGTGATGTCTGAGAGCAAGGACGGTTTCGCCGCGCTGCGCATGCTGCGGGATCTCATTCATGAAGAAGGGATGTTCCCAATCGGGATAGGGAAGTACGGAGAAGAAGATTTATTTTTGCAAGAGAAGGTCTCCGTCATTTTAACAACCTATTTTACATTGAATCGGCTGAAGCATGCCAACTTTACCTACGATATCGCCCAATTGCCGCGCGGCAAAAACAATGCAACACTGTTGCTCTCGATCGGAATAGCCATCTATGGCAACTCGCCTCAGAAGGAGGCGGCGCGCACGCTCTCAGACTTCTTAACGTCAGAGGAGATCCAAGCCTACATCCGAAGAACGACATTCAGTTTGCCCGCGAACAAATGGATTGCCGAAACGGTCGAACCGGAACAAGGTAACAAACCGAAAAGGGGGGAGCTGTACCGGGAGATCATGCCTTTCTGTGCTACGCATGATCAGTTGGGATTATCCATGGGTGAAATTTTGATCATGGGCGGGTGCCTGAAGCAATATTTTTCAAATCTGATCGATGAAGAGGAACTGCTGGAGATGTTCTCCGCCAAAGTGAGCAGTGAGGAAATGACCAGATAAGAACTACTAAAGAACTAATTGACACTTTTTGGCTGATTATGCTAATGTTAGTGTGAAAAATGGGGAACCACAGAAGAACCAAATCTCTGCAGCAATAGCAATGAGGAGACAGGTTCTGTACAGTGACGTCCCCTCCGTTGGATATGAAAGCGTTTCCGGTAAAAATGCGTTCCAATTTTTCAAAGGAGTTGAGGTTATGTTTGGCATGCTAGGCGGGAAGTCGTTGCGAAAACGAAAGTTGCTGATCGGTGCTCTGGTCGCGGTTGTAGGTATGACTTCGTATACACCTCTGTATCCATCATCCACCGCGGAAGCGGCATCCGAACCTGTTGTCCCTTTGGTCTTTTCGCCGCCGGAGGAGCTTGGGACGCTGGCGTCTTCACCGGTCACCCTCAGCGCCGCTTACGGGGTGGAGAATGGCATACCGGTCATGTACACCACGGTAACCGGCGGAAGTGACAATCCGGCCATGTTTTGTGTCATTGACATGACCAATTACAGCCTGATTCGGGCCATGCCGCTGGAGCAAGGAAACGGTGGTGCAGACGGGCATATTCTCGATTCGAAGGGCAATGTTTACACCATTGCGCGGAATGGCATTTATCGTTATACACCCGGTTCGGCATCCGTTGAAAGACTGGCCGGCGTCCCCGGGGCAACGGCGCTGTACGGTCTTGCCATCGACGAGCATGACACAATTTACGGCGGCACCTATCCGACGGGAAGTGTATTCAAGTTCGATACGGTGAATGAGGAGCTTACCGTATTCCCTCAGCTTTCTCCCGGCAGAGAATATGTGAGAAGTGTTGCATATTACGAGGGAGTCCTTTATGCGGGAACGGGCGCAATCGGTGAACTGTGGAAAATGGACCCCGCGACAGGAGAAGCTGTAAAAATCCCGTTCCCCGAGACGTCGCTCTACACGGTGCCGAGCGAAGTGAAACAGATGTATACGCTAAGTATTGCCGGCAGCCTTATGTTCATTTTGACAAGCAATCAGAATCTGCTCATCTACGATCTGGAGGCGCAAGATTGGTATGACGGCTGGTCTACGGATGAGCAGCATCGGCGTTATTATCGAGGAATGTATGTTTCGCCTCCGTTAGACGGGAAAGTTTATTTGAATATGGAAAGGGAATTTTACTCCTTCGATCTGGCGACCGGGGAGATGGAAGCAACGGGCATACCGTACGAACAATATCTTCGCGGGGTAGGCTGGGTCGAGTTAGGCAACGAAGAAGGCGATATGCCCGGCAAGTCTTTAGCTACGCTGTACAATGGCGGCATCGTGCTGGTGAATTTCACAACCAAGAAGATGAAGGTTTACGATCCGGTCGTACCGGGGCAAGCCGTGTCCATCCAATCATTGGAGTTTGGACCGGATGGGAAATTGTACGGCGCAGGGTATTTGGGCGCTTTCGGAGCGCGTTACGATATCCGAACGGGAGTCAAGGAAGAATTCAATATGGGGCAAGCGGAAGGCATGGTCCCTTATAACGGAAAGATGATGTTCGGCGTATATTCGGGAGCTTACATATACGAGATGGATCCGGCGCTTCCGATCCAACCGGGAGAAAACCCGAAGATGATCCACCACATCGGGGGCAAAGAAGATCGTCCTTTTGCGATGGCCGCGGGCGGGGGGAAATTGTTCGTCGGAACGATTCCGAAGATCGGTACGCTAGGCGGGGCCTTATCGATATACGACGGATCGTCATGGGTAACATACGAGGATTTGATCCACAATCAAAGTATTATGGGCCTCGCTTACCGCGAAGGCACGGGATTGCTGTACGGTTCGACTACGGTTTGGGGCGGTTTAAATATTGAGCCAACGGAAGCGTACGCGAAGATATTCGTATGGGACGTTGCCGAAGGCAAGCTGGTGAAGGAATTTGTTCCAGGCATTCAACAGCAGAACAACATCGGTCCGAAAACGATCGGCGCGCTCACTTTTGGTCCGGACGGATTGCTCTGGGGCGCGGCTTACGGCACACTGTTCGCCATGGATCCGGATACGTTCGAGATCGTAAAGGAGAAGGAAATCCATCCGACGAACTGGGCATTCAGCCATTCGTGGGTACCCACGAAGCTCCGTTGGGGAGACGACGGTTTCTTGTACACGACGCTGGGCGGCGTATTGACGGTCGTCGATCCGCAAACGATGGCGCATGC
>Ga0182742_1001979_pt1 | contig 24177 bp, 20 predicted proteins | sample eDN5th37CBELigMG_FD_128880 | JGI IMG/M metagenome (GOLD analysis project Ga0182742, IMG submission 128880) | Enriched Miracle-Growth compost microbial communities from Emeryville, California, USA - eDNA 5th pass 37_C BE-Lig MG (version 2)... ...
ATGCCATAAATCAATTTTGGCTTGGATTTCGTCACGAACAGCAAGTAGTTCTTTATTTTTTGGAGCCAAATCTTTTACCAGCTGGCCAAAGCCTTGCCAAAATTCCTCGCCATCCACTTGGCTACCAGGAATTACATCTGAATTAACAAAATCATAGAGTTCTTTAGCTACTTGAAGATTACCAACTTTTACATATTCTGTCATTTGTCTATTTCCTCCATTTCTTTGTCTCATAGGGACATCATATCATTATTTTTAATCCGCTTACAAAGCGTTTTCACAATATTTTAAAATCCGTCTCATACTATGAATTTGCTGCTGCCTTCATTTCCTTCTTAACTTCAACACAGCGACTTGGTGAAGGGAAGAGCTTCCCAGCATTTAGTAGATTCTTAGGATTAAAGACTTCTCTTACATCTGTTTGAGCTGCGATTTCTTCCTCTGTAAAAACAAAACGCATTTCTTCTCGTTTCTCAATTCCAACACCATGCTCTCCAGTAATTGTACCTCCAACATCCGCACAGACCTTCAAACAAGCACTCCCTGCTTCTAATGCTTTTTCTATTTGCCCTGGAATCCGAGCATCGAATAAAACAAGTGGATGAAGATTTCCATCCCCCGCATGGAAGATATTCGCTATTCTTAATCCTGTTTCTTCACTAATTTGATTGATCCTTTCTAAAACAACAGGAAGTTTACTTCGTGGAATAACTCCATCCTGTACTAAGTAGTCTGGAGAAATGGCTCCCATTGCACCGAAACCTGTCTTTCGATTCGCCCACCAGCGCCCTCTTTCTGCCTCATCCTGGGCAACTTTTACTTCACGAACATTGCGGTTACGGCATACTTTTAAAATTTCATCAATTTGTTCATCAATCCCTGCTGAAATTCCATCCACTTCAATTAATAAAACCGCCTCAATGTCCTTAGGATGTCCAACTGGGAAAGCTGCTGCTTCAACTCCTTCAATAGCAGTTTTATCCATCATTTCTAATGCAGCAGGGACAATACCCGAAGAAATGATATCAGAAACAGCTTGACTACCGTCTGCGACATTGTCAAAATACGCAAGCACCGTTTGCTTATCTTCCGGATTCTTTAGGATTCGTACCGTAATCTTGGTAACAATGCCTAGCGTCCCTTCAGATCCAGTCAATAAGCCTAGTAAATCATACCCTGGTACATCCGCAATTCCTTCTTTACCGATGTCAATAATCTCTCCATTCGGCATGACAACTTCCAGGCCGAGAATATGGTTAGTTGTTACCCCATATTTAAGACAGTGGGCCCCACCGGCGTTTTCCGCAACATTTCCCCCAATCGTACAGCAATATTGGCTAGAAGGATCGGGTGCATAGTAATAGCCTTTATCCGAAATGGAATTTGTTAATTTTAAATTTACAAAGCCTGGCTCAACAACAGCACGACGATTTTCCATATCAACACTTAAAAGACGTTTCATTTTCACTAAAGAGATAATCACTTCATCATTTAACGGAATTGCTCCACCACTTAAGCCTGTTCCAGCACCACGTGCTAGGAAAGGGAGATCATTTTCATCGCAATATTTTACGACATTAGCTACTTCTTCCGTATTCTTAGGAAACACAACGGCCTTAGGTAGGTGTTTATGAATAGTAAAACCGTCACAGTCATAAGCCACTAAATCTTCTTTTAGGTATAGGATGGAATTAGCTCCTCCTACCAAAGCAGCAAGTTGTCTAATATGGGGATCGTTTGTCTTAATGGTTTTTTTTCCGGCCATATTAATCCTCCTTTCCATCCTCTTTTTGGTAGGCCCAGTCAAGCAATTGGACGGTATGGACAATTTGCTGATTCCGTCCATATTTTTGTACCCCGATAGCCATCTGAAGCATGCAACCCGGATTTCCCATCGAAATCATCTCAACATCATCCGGAACATTCTGCATTTTATTCTCTAGTACCTCTCCAGCCATTTCTGGGTTGGTAATATTATAAATACCTGCACTTCCACAGCAACGGTCTGAATTTGGCATATGAACCATTTCTACACCTGGGATGTTTAGAAGTAAGTCACGTGGTTCTTGACGAATCCCTTGGCCATGCGCAAGGTGACAGGCGTCATGATAAGTAATTCGCTTATTTAGCTCAGCCTTTGGCTTTTCATACCCTGTATCATGTAAATGTTTAGAAATATCCTCTACCTTATTTGAGAATTCCTCGGCTTTTGCATGCCACTCTGGATCATCTGGGAATAATTCCGGATATTCCTTCAGCATACAGCCACAACCTGCAGCATTAACAATAACTTTATCTGCATCTTTAAACGCTTCAATATTTTCCTTTGCTAGCTTTCTTCCCATGTCCCGATCACCAGCATGAACATGTAGCGCTCCACAACAGCCTTGATTTTGTGGAATCGTTACATCATTTCCATTACGCGTTAACACATTAATAGTTGCTTCATTAATGTCACTGAACATTACATCCATAATACAACCTGTTAAAAAGGCCACTTCGCGTTTTGTTTCTCCCTTTGCTTTGATTACCTTTTCATTTTTATATTTTTCCCTAACAGGTTGCTTAATTTCAGGCATAATCGATTCCATCTCAACAAGATGGTCAGGCATAATATTGATTAAACCTGTTTTCCGAACCGCCGTTTGCATTCCGCTCTTTTGATAAAACTTTAGCAATCCTCCCAATTTATTTAAGCGCGTTTGTTTCGGGAAAACTCCTTTTAAGAAAAACTTACTTACAGCCCCTTGCCACCCTGTTAGTGGCATCGCTTGACGAACTTGGCCACGCGCTTCTTCAATTAAACCACCCACATCCACATCCGCCGGACAAGCAGTTGTACATGCGCGGCAATCAAGACAAGCGAAGACAGGATCGGAGAAAAACTCGTTTAGTCCTATTTTTCCTTCAGCCACTGACTTAATTAAGTGGACCCTTCCTCGAGGAGAATGCTGTTCCTGGCCAGTTATTTCGTAAGTAGGACATGATTCGAGACACATCCCACAGTGAACACAATCAGCCCATTTATTTTCATCCGGATGATCTTTCGAGAAGTAATTGCTTAAACTGTTGGTTGTACAAGCCGGATCCTGACTTAAGTCCATTTCTCTTAAACTCAATTTAAATCCCTCCCACAAAACGATTTGGATTCATGATTCGATTCGGGTCCATCTTTGCCTTTATCCCTTCAAGAAGTGGATAATAGGAAGGCTTATCCCCCCAAATATCTACAGTTTCGGCTAAAGCCCCTGGCAGATAGCGAACGATTCCATATCCATTCAAGTTCTTCGCATATTCCCTTAACCGAGTAATTGTTTGAACAACATCTTCCTTTGAGCCCCGAATCATCACCTGACAAATACCTGTTCCTAAACCACCGTGGGCTTCTACGGTAACAGCCTGACCATCGGACAACAGCTGTGACTCCCGAATGACTTTAACAACATCTAAGTTGACAACCCCAATTTTCATTGAGACAGCCTTTTCGCTGTCAGCATCCTTTTGCTTTGAATCGTTTCCATTTGGTAAGGTTGTATAAACTTTCTTCCAGAACTGTTTAGCTCCCTCTTCAGAAACAATTTCAAGTTCCGCTTCAGTTGGACAAAGTTTTTGAATCAACTCTTCTTGGTAGCGAACTGAGCTTTCTACATCCTCCAAACTTATCGCCAGAGTATAAACATTTTTATCTAGTAATCTCGCACTAATACCTGGATTAAATAATTCAAGTGAAACTGGTTCCATCATGGAATCAAGGAGTTTAATAGCAAATGATCGAACTTCTTCAAGGTTCCCACTAGGAAATGATAATATCAGTAAGCTTTCACTCTTTTGGACTGGTCTAAGCTTCAAAGTGATTTCCGATAAAACCCCAAGTGTGCCCATAGAACCAATAAACAGTTTATTCATATCATAGCCCGCGACGTTTTTAACAACTCTTCCTCCAGATCGAATGATTCTCCCATCCGGATAAACGGTTCTAATTCCTATGACAGAGTCACGTGCTGTTCCATAGCCTAATCGTTTCGGGCCACTATCATTTGCAGCAATCACTCCACCGATTGTGGCGTGTTCCGGCCAAGATGGGTCCAAGGCTACTCTTTGATTATGCTGTGCCAAGTATTCCTGTAACTCTTCGTACCTTGTACCTGCCTTTACCGTAACTGTCATATCCCCAACTGTGTGTTCCACAATTCCGGTATACTCAGATAAACACAACTTTAAATCCACTGTTTCATTTGGGAAACCTAAACTACTTTTAGTTCCGCCGCCGAGGACTTGCACCTTTCGTTTATTCTCGTTGCAGTACTTTAACACCTCAGAGATTTCACTCTCAGTTTGTGGATAAACTGTTACTTGCTGATCACTTGTTTCCACCTTTAGATTTGGTAAAAACGTTTTCATTTCTCCCAATAGTTCTGTTGTTACCACACGAACACCCCCTAAGTCCTTGATGGTCCTATGCTCTTTCTAGGACACTGCTCTGCAATAATGATTCGACAAATGTTAAGTGATTCAACATTTCTTGGCGAGCTTTAGATGGATTTTGCTCTTTAATTGCTTGTAGGATCTGTTCATGCTGTTGGTCGATCTTTTCAATTAGTTCTTGATCCTTCTCAATCTGCTTATAAAACTCAATCATGACCTTTTTCATAGCTGTTGAAATAAATTCAATCAATTGGAGTAGAATTTCATTTTCAGCTGCCTTGGCAATCGCTAAATGGAAACTATAATCAGATCCCCAACCTGACTCATTTTGATCAGAAAGAATTCTTTCCATTTCACTGACCATTTCCTTAGTTCGATTAACTGAAGCCATTTCGACCATCCCTGTTTCCAGCATTTTTCGCACTTGAAACAGTTCATGAATATCTTTTAGGCTTGGCAACATGATTTGGCTCTTAAATAAACTAGAAGAGTCAAAGCCGCGAATGAAAGTTCCTTCACCGTGTTTCACCTCTACTGTTCCCTTGCCCTTAAGCGTTGTGATCGCGTCACGGACAGCCGAACGGCCAACCCCAAATAAGTCACAAAGTTCTCGAACAGATGGCAATTTCTCACCGATTGTGAACTCACCTGAATCAATCATCTTTTCAATAAGCTCTACTACGTGGTCAGAAACTTTTCTATTTGGAATTTTCCCTATATTCAAGCGACTTTTCACCTGCCTTTTCAGATATCACATATCTGATAAGTGTTATCCTAATCACTATTTAAACATCCTAATCAGGAAATTTCAACAAATATTTAAAATAAATAAAAAAATCTAAATATTAACTCGGGTGCTAAACTAGTAAACACAAGCAAAAAGAAGGAAGTTTAGCAAGCAGTTTGATAAAATATTTATGAATACTCATCAAGTAAGGAGGATTATAGAATGTTTGATATTGCGATTATTGGAGCCGGGCCTGCAGGAGCAAGTGCTGCTATTTTTACGGCAAAGGCTGGTAAGAAAACACTACTAATTGATAGTGATAAGAGCATGACCAAAAGAGCTTGGATTGAAAATCATTATGGTGTGAGTGAAATTAGTGGGCCAGATCTAGTTGAAACAGGTAAAAAGCAAGCAACAAAATTGGGTGCAGAGGTTGTCCTAACAGAGGTAACAAATATCACCAAAAACGAAGACGGCTTTGAAATTGAAACCGATGGGACCCAATTCCAGGCAAAGCAAATCATTTTAGCCTCCGGTGTTTCCGTTGCACTCGCTGAGAAAATTGGTGTAAATACAAAAGAAGGAACAGAGCCAAGAATCAAAACAGTCCTCGATGTTGATACTGATGGGAAAACAAATGTTGAAGGAATATGGGCAGCTGGTACTTGCGCAGGTGTTAGTGTACATACAATCATTACAGCTGGTGACGGTGCTAAAGTAGCGATCAACCTTTTAAGTGAACTTAATGGTGAGCGATACGTTGACCACGATATTTTAAAATAAAGTGAAACAGCGCAGGAATTGCATCCTGCGCTGTTTTTTTATATAGAATTACTTCGCAAATTTATGATTTCCAATTGTAATTGTCTCTTGACGTGTTGTGATCCAATCACTTTTCGCTGTTTTGGGATTATAGAAGAATAAAGACCCGTTTCCCTGCCCCTGAAAAGCGATTGCCTCATTTACCGCTTTTTTCGACTCTGCATCAGCATTGTTCTTAATTTCACCATTTTGAACAGGGGTAAACGCGTAGTGTCCATTTGCTACTTCATTAACAACTCCGCTCACAGTATTTGGAAAATCAGGGCTAACCACTCTATTTAAAATAACGGTTGCGACCGCTACTTTCCCTGCATAAGGCTCTCCTTTTGCCTCAGCATGGACAAGACGGGCCATTAAGTCTTTCTCAGCTTCTGTAATTTTTGATTGCGGAATGGCAAACCTCTGTCCTGGATAAATGACGTTCGATGATAGTTTATTAGCTGTTTTTAGTTGTTGTATGTTTACACCGTATTTCACTGCAATTTTCCAAAGAGTATCACCAGTTTTAACCGTATGTTGTGTTGCTGCGGCTGCGTTTGGTAAAAATGCTGTTAGTGTAAGCGAGGCTGTCATTGCCATAGCTAGTCCAATTTTTTTCAATTTTTTCATCTTTGATGTACCTCCTAGTTTTCTCGTTTCTCTCTACTAGTAGGCTATCAGTTGTAACATAGTGATTCACTACCCAAAAAGTGGAACCTGCTGCTAGTTTGCTAGATTGCCCGTTATTATTGACCCTGTTCCTTTTTATGAAAAATTTTCCACCAGTTCCTAACAACCATTTTTTGTAGTTTTAGGAATTACATGGTTCAATTATTACATCCTGTTATTAGATTGAAAATCTACGAAAGAACAGAAATGATTTCCGGTTTAACAAAAAATCTTATTATGATATAATATTATTGTTATAAAAACAACTTGGAGATGTACCCAAGTGGTTATAAGGGGGCGCACTCGAAATGCGCTAGGACGGGCAACCGTTGCGTGAGTTCGAATCTCATCATCTCCTCTATAAACTGTTCAAGCGCCCAGCGACTTACTTTAGTTGCAGGCGCTTGAATCATTCTTGAGGATTAAACAGTCTTCAAGCAGATACTAGATAACTATCATAAGCATAAAAAAAGGACAGCTCCGTAAACGATCGCAAACATTAAAAATGTAATCAAAATGACCTTCAAATTTGGAGGTCTATTTTGTTGTTACAAAGGGATTTTGATCACTATTTTGGGAGAATATGTAGTGCAATTTATGTGGGGGTACAATAGTCAGTGTTCTACAGCAAAATACACTTGCAAATTGATATACTAAGGTTGGCTCTGTTCTAACTGAATGTTGATTTCACAACGTATGAAAAATAAACAGAAAAATTCCGGTTAAATTGGGGAAATACCCATATTTCCTTGAAAATTAGAGGAGTTTTTCCGGTTATATTAGCCAAGTCTTTGGATTTTAGTATTCATTAGAGTAGTTAATCGGAATAACTCCGCCTATATCCCTCTTCTTAAGCCCCCTATAATACAATAGCAGGAGATTCTCCGCCTATGAATTCTCATACCTACACAAAAGTCGCAATCTGCAATTAAAAGCAAAATAGCAAGGGGAAAAACCCTCTTGCTATTTCTAATGTTATTTAATTTCTATAGCCTTACAAATTGCCCTACAGTTTATAGTGCATCTTGGTTTCCATTTTCATGTAAAAATTGACGTTGTACGCTAGAGAACAGGAGCCGTATTATACAGCTGCCCTTTTTATTTGTCTATCTTCCTAAGAAGGAATTTAACATCCAAACATGTTTTTCCAGAGTAGAATGAATTGATAATAACAGATCTCCTGTTGTCTCATCCCCAGCTTCTTCAGCAAGGCTCATTCCCTTTTTCAATTCTGTGATAATCTTAGTGAAATCCTCTATAATAGACTGAACCATTTCACTAGCATTCTCGCCGCCAACAGCTTCGTTTACGGATGACAACGCTAAACACTCCTTCATTGTAGCCACTGGCTTATCACCAAGAGCTAAAAGGCGTTCTGCCAACTCATCAATATGAAGCGCTGCTTCATTATAGAATTCTTCGAATTTGGCATGCAAAGTAAAAAATTCAGGGCCCGTTACATACCAGTGATAATTATGTAATTTAGTGAAAAGAACACTCCAGTTTGCAATTTGCTGATTTACGGCCAAGGTTAATTCTGTCTTCAAATTCATTTCCTCCTATATTAATATTTTCCTATTAATTATATAACTAAAACTACTGAATTTCCCCGTTCCTAATTATTGTTCACACATCGTTCATTTTACCCGCAGAAATATGGATAGTGATTGTTTTGAACTCTATCGACATATAATGATTAAGAAACCTCCTTTCTGATGCTCTGTTACATTGATAAGGGGAATATGAAGTGTTTGGGCTTTATTAATAAGTACTTACACAAGTAGAAATTATGTTTGGACTAGATAAAAAACTATTCATAAATAAATTTTAAAACTAGTAGGCTCCACTTGGAGTCTGTTATTTATTCCTTATTCTCATTTAGATACCTATATCATCAATTATAGTAGAAAACTATCGATACTTTCCTCCGATAATCTACTCCTTTTAATTGAGAATATTTTATTAATATTTGAATGAATTGAGAATAAAATGTATCAGAGAATAATAGACAACCAATCCAGCCCAGTAAAACGGGGTTTTTCTCTACTATTGAACATTACTCTCAATTTTATTTCTATTACTATTTAAAATTAGTATAAATAAGCTTGACGTTTTAATAATACTCATATTATAATAATTATAAATTAAGATTGATTTTCAAATTAATCTTGATTTAGAAAAATATAGTGTCAAAGAGATGTAAAGGGAGGACGAAACATGAGCAAAAAGCTTACTACTAGCTGGGGAGCCCCAGTAGGTGACAATCAAAATTCAATTACAGCCGGGTCACGCGGACCTACTTTAATTCAAGATGTACATTTATTAGAAAAACTAGCGCACTTCAACAGAGAGCGTGTTCCTGAGCGTGTCGTTCATGCGAAAGGTGCCGGTGCACACGGCTATTTTGAGGTAACAAATGATGTAAGTAAATATACAAAGGCAAACTTCCTTTCTGAAGTAGGTAAGCGCACACCGATGTTCATTCGTTTCTCAACTGTTGCCGGTGAGTTAGGTTCTGCAGATACAGTTCGTGATCCACGCGGATTTGCCGTTAAATTTTATACTGAAGAAGGAAACTACGATATCGTAGGAAATAACACACCTGTGTTCTTTATCCGTGATGCTATTAAGTTTCCTGATTTTATCCATACACAAAAGAGACATCCACAAACACATTTAAAAAACCCGAATGCGGTTTGGGATTTCTGGTCATTATCTCCTGAATCCCTACATCAAGTAACAATTCTAATGTCCGATCGTGGTATCCCTGCAACCCTTCGTCATACGAATGGATACGGAAGTCATACCTTCAAGTGGGTTAACGAAGATGGAGACGCTGTTTGGGTGAAGTACCACTTTAAAACTGACCAAGGTGTCAAAAACCTTGATGTAAATCTGGCAGCTAAACTTGCTGGGGAAAATCCAGATTACCATACTGAGGATTTATTTAATGCCATTGATAAAGGGGATTTCCCTTCCTGGACTCTTTCTGTTCAAATCATGCCAATTGAAGATGCAGATACGTATAAATGGGATCCATTCGATGTTACAAAAGTTTGGTCTCAAAAGGATTATCCTCTAATTGAAGTTGGTAAAATGGTACTTAATAAAAACCCTGAAAACTATTTTGCTGAAGTAGAGCAAGCTACTTTCTCCCCTGGAAACTTTGTACCAGGAATTGAAGCATCACCAGATAAAATGCTTCAAGGACGTCTATTCGCTTATGCTGATGCACATCGTTACCGTGTTGGTGCTAACCATAACGCACTTCCAATTAACCGTCCTAAAGTAGAAGTAAATAACTATCAGCGCGATGGATTTATGCGTCCAGATAACAACGGCGGAAGCAGTGTCTACTATGAGCCAAATAGCTTTAGTGGTCCTAAAGAGTCACCAGCAGACCGTACCACTCCATTCCCAGTATCTGGCGTGGCAGAAAGCGTACGTTATGATCATGACGACCATTATACACAAGCTGGAGACCTTTATCGCCTAATGAGCGAAGAGGAAAGAACTCGCTTAGTAGACAACATTGTTAACGCAATGAAACCAGTTGAATATGATGAAATCAAACTCCGTCAAATCAAACACTTCTACAAAGCAGACCCAGAATACGGAACTCGGGTAGCAAAAGGACTAGGCCTAGAAGTCCCTGTTGAGGTATAGAAAATACAAAAAGGTCGAATGTATCAGCATACATTCGACCTTTTCCTACTAGTAGATATTCTTCTTATGAGCAGGCTCTTTTCTCAAACCTTGTTGTTTTTCAAAATAAAATGAAGAGAAATCACTTTATTTTCACCTGGAAGGACTTTTTAGATTAGGAGAAAATGGCCAGCAAACTTAGTACAAACACTCAAAATGGCTGATTCTGCGTTAAAATCAGCTTTTAGATTTTAACAACAAATTGTTACGAAAACAACCTATGAGTAAAATACGCAAATCTTTTCTCTATCAATCTCTTCAATTTTAAAGTCCATATCATAGACTTCATTTAATACGCTCGGATTGATAATCTCATCTGTTGTGCCTTCTTTGATTACACGACCATCTTTCATCGCTACAATATAATCAGAATAACAAGAGGCAAAGTTGATATCATGAATGACAATCACAACTGTTTTTCCAAGTTCATCTGTTAGCCTTCTTAAGGTTTTCATGATTTGAACAGAATGCTTCATATCTAAATTATTTAACGGTTCATCAAGAAGGACATACTCTGTATCTTGAGCAATGACCATCGCAATATATGCCCGTTGACGTTGCCCACCACTCAATTGATCTAAGTATTTGTCTTGGATTTCTTCTAACTCCATATAGCGAATCGCTTCATTTATAAACTTACGGTCTTCTTTTGTTAATCTTCCTTGAGAATAAGGAAAACGACCAAAAGAAACTAGTTCTTTCACCGTTAAACGAACATTGATATGGTTAGATTGCTTCAGAATTGAAATCTTCTTAGCTAAATCATTATTCTTACACCGTGTAAGATCCATTCCATCAATGTAAATTTCCCCTTCATCTTTTGCGATCAATCGGCTAATCATAGAAAGCAATGTACTCTTACCTGCACCATTCGGTCCGATAAAAGAGGTAATTTTCCCTTTGGCAATTTTAACTGAAACGTCAGTGATTACATTTTTATTATTGTACCCTTTAAAAACATGTTTAACGTCTACCATGATTTACGCTCCTTTAACAGCAGATAAATAAAATACACTCCGCCAATAAAATTGACAATAACACTTAAAGTGGTATCGAAAGTAAAGACTCGTTCGACAATAAATTGACCGCCTACTAATGCAATAATCGAGATAAAGATTGAACCTATAATTAAAATACTATGCTTATAAGTATTTAGAAACTGGTAAGCCACATTCGCTACCAATAATCCTAAAAATGTAATTGGGCCAACTAGTGCAGTTGAAATGGAGATAAGAACTGCAATGACTATTAATAATCGTTTTACGATATAGTCGTAGTCAACACCAAGATTTATGGCCTGATCTTTTCCTAGTGACAAAACATCCAAATATTTAATAAGCCTTAACGAGTATAAAGCGACTAAAATCACCAAAACCGTGGAAATAAGCAATAAATCTGTTTTTACATTGTTAAAACTTGCAAACATTCGGTCTTGGACGACCATAAACTCATTCGGGTCAATTAAAACCTGCATAAACTCTGAAATACTTCTAAAGAAAGTACCAAAGATAATCCCCACTAACAGCAGAAAATAGATATTCTCTCCGTTTCCTCTGAACAATATCTTATACAGGAAACTCGCAAAAATCACCATTAAAATAACGGAAACAATAAAATTAATATTTTCGTTTGTAATGGCAAAACTCATTGAGCCAAACACAAAAATCAAAAAAGTCTGAATTAACAAATACAAAGAATCGAGACCAATAATGCTTGGAGTCAAGATTCGGTTATTGGTAATGGTTTGAAACACAACAGTTGCAAAAGCAATTGTTGCCCCTGTTAATATTATCGCATATACTTTTTTCAGCCTTCGAGGTAATGCATAATCCCAGTTGCTTCCTAAATCTATAAAAATAAAGGCTGCAGCTAACAGAATCGATACCACTACTAACGCTACCAGTTTACCCTTATTACTCATATGCCTTTCTCCTCATAATCATGTAAAGAAAAATTCCGCTACCAATGACTCCAACTGTCATGCCGATTGGAATTTCATATGGATAAATAATCACTCTGCCCAATATATCACAGGCTAAAAGAAAAACTGCTCCTAACAAGGCTGTATGAGAAAGGCTTTTCTGCAAATGATCTCCGCGGTACATCGTTACGATATTCGGAATAATTAACCCTAAGAAAGGAATCATTCCCACCGTCAAAACAACAATTGAAGTAATTAAAGCAACGATTGTTAATCCAACATTCGTTATATGCTTATGATTCAAACCTAAATTTACAGCGAACTCTTCTCCCATACCTGCAATTGTAAATTTGTTCGCATATAAATAAGCAATAATAATAAGTGGAATGCTAATGTAAAGTAGCTCATAACGTCCTTGGATCATCATCGAAAAATTCCCTTGCAACCAAGAAGACATGTTTTGAATTAAGTCCTCTTTATAGGCAAAAAAGGTCGTAATCGAACCTACAATGCTACCAAACATCATTCCCACAAGCGGAATGAAAATTGCATCCTTAAACTTCACTTTTTCTAGAATTCTCATAAAAATAAAGGTACCTAGTAGAGCAAAGAAAAAAGCAACTAACACTCTTACCAATTGGCCTGATCCAGAAAACAACATCATTGAAACCAAGATTCCAAATCTAGCTGAGTCTTCGGTTCCGGCGGTTGTTGGAGAAACAAATTTGTTTCTCGTTAATTGTTGCATAATCAATCCAGCTATTCCCATCCCAATACCAGCAAGAATGATTGCCATCAATCGGGGAAATCGACTTACCATGAGAACATGAAGTTGTTCCTCCGATAACTGAAATATCTCTAATGGTGAAATATCCTGTACCCCAATAAACAATGAAGTGATTGATAAAATGATAAAAGCGAGAATTAAGTAAATAAGTTTCATTGTGAATTCCTTACTCTTTCTATGAAGTCCTTATTAAATCGTTGATGAAAAATGGCCATTCACCATCCTTCAATCAGGATTTGATAAACCTTTGAGGTCATTGATTATTGCCTCTAATTAAATGATAATGATTTTCAATGTCGAATGCAATGACTATTTTGTGACAGTGTATAACTTTTTTACATTTTTCATAATTTAATCGCTAATGTAATGAGAAACTTTACTATAAAAGAGTACTTAAACAAAAAGACTACCTTTAAAAGGTAGTCTTTTTGTTTATAATTTATTCTTGCTCATTTTCTTCTATCGAATCACTTTTATTCGTGTACTTATATTGAGAGCGATTAACAGGTGTAAAGTTTTCCGGCGTGTAGAATCGCAATAAGTCACCATTTACTACTTTATCCGAAAGCTCTAACTGCTGTCTCACAATTTGTTTATATTGTGCAAACTCGTCGGTTTCTTCTATCAGTTCCCCAGTTTCCGGGTCGTAGTATTTCTCATTAACAGAAGTAACCTCTGGACTGACAAAATCTCCGTTACGGAATGCTACTAATTCACGATGCTCATCAGATAGTAAATCCGTACCTAGTTGGACGTATTTTTCTGATTCGATTCCAAGCAAATGTAATAGCGTTGGCAATAAGTCAATTTGTCCACCAAACGTATGGTTCACTCCACCTTCTAAACCTGGTGTATGAATGATTAACGGCACTTCTTGTAATTCTGCTGATAAAGCAGGAGTCACTTCTTCCCCTAACACAGTTTCCATTGCCTTATTATGATTTTGTGAAATTCCATAGTGGTCACCATACATGACAATAATAGAGTTCTCATATAAACCAGATTCTTTTAAGTCATCGAAGAACTGTTTTAGTGATTCATCTGCATATCGAGCCGTTTGGAAATAATTATCAACCGATTTATCCCCTGTCGTATGCTTATCCAGGGTTGTTAACTCTTGATCCATCGTAAACGGATAATGGTGAGTTAGCATAATAAATTTAGAATAAAACGGCTGTTGTAGTGATGTTAACAATGGAATGGACTCTTCAAAAAATGGTTTATCCATTAATCCATAGTTAGTAACATGTTCAGGTCTCATATCATAATAGCTTGAGTCAAAAAACTTATCGTACCCAAAGGATTTATAAATTTCATCACGGTTCCAAAATGACCTTGTGTTACCGTGGAATACAGCTGACGTATACCCTTTTTCTTGTGCTAGAATCGCTGGAGCTGCTTGATATGTGTTAAGACCTTTCATTGAAAAAGCTGAACCTTGTGGCAAACCAAACAATGAATTTTCAAGCAAGAATTCTGCATCAGCCGTTTTCCCTTGAGCTGTCTGATGATAGAAATTATCAAAATACAGCGTGTTCGAATCACGAGTTAAAGAATTTAGAAACGGTGTTACCTCTTCTCCATGTAGTTCATAGTCTATTAAGAAGTTCTGAATGGACTCTAAATGGAGATAGATAACGTTTCGATCCTCTGCAATTCCAAAATACTTAGGATTTGGTTCTGCAAATTTTGACTGAGTATAGTTAATCACTTCAGTGATGTCATTGCTATCGGCCATTACTCGTTGTGCTGAAGCTTTTGTACTTTGGACAGCATCATAGACTGTGTAGTTGTACATTCCGAGATACTTTACAATATAGTTACGGTCAAAGGTTCTTGTTAACAACTGCGGACGGTCTGCTTCAGCCATTCCTAAGTTGGCACTGAAAATAGCAAGCCCAAGTAACAGAACGGCTGCAATCTTTTTCCCGCTGATTTTTCTAGTATCCAGTTGGATCAGATTTAACCGTTTTGATGCAAGAATCGCAATTAGAACAAAGTCAATAAAGAACAGTACATCGTAAGGCTTTAACAGTGTAAATACACTAGAACTTACATCACCAAAGTTTTGCGTTTGGAATAATGTTGGTAGTGTGATGAAGTCATTAAAGAAACGGTAATAGAGTACGTTCGCATATAATAAAAAGCTAAGGACAAAATAATTAATAAGTAACCAACGGTATTTTTTTCGTTCTTTTCTAAACAAAGCCAGTCCTAAGAAAAGAATTGCTGAAGCAAGCGGGTTTAAGAACAATAAGAACGATTGAATGGAGTTTTCTACTCCGAGAGAGAACTGCGTTAATTGAACAGTATAAGTTTTGATCCATAATAATAATACGGCTAAAAAGAAAAACCCCATATAAGTATTGAGAGATCGTCTTCCAAAATTTATGATGCTCTTCATTTTTTCACCTGCTTTTCTTTTAAAGTTGCAATAGTTTTTCTAGTATATTTATATTTTGCTTTAACGAGTTCCGATGAAGAACTTCCGGTTACAAAAACATAATATACTCCAGTTTATCTAAATTGTAAAGTGGAAATATCCTCTATAATTCGACAATGCCTCCATCTTCCTCTTTGTAAAAAAAGCTTTACTCACAAAGATTCCTCTTCTCTTTCATGGCATTGCTAAATTTTTTCTTCCACTATTAGTGCTTCATTTTTAGTGTAGGTCTATCCCTTCTACCAAAAGATAAATAAGCAACAGTATCTTCTTATTATAGCTACCATTTATCATTCATAACTCTTCCAAAGCTTTATTACTGGCTTTTTCTATAACTTTAATCGTAACATCCGCCTTGTTGATTGTTTCTATCCATTTCCTTGTAAAAGATGGCTAATAGCATAATCACCGTATAAATTCGCTTCATATAGTAAATATAATAAATAAAGATTTGAGGTGATATCATGGGATTACTTAATGCCTTTCAAGATTGGAAAGACGCTCGCTATCAACGCCACGTCTCCGAAATGCAAGCACAAGACAAATGTCCGGACTGTTATGGGCGAGGTTACCACATCTTCCCGGCCACAGAGTTCATTTATAATATCGCTCCGTATGACTGTGAAGGATGCAATGGGACTGGTCGTTTTTCTGAATGGACAAACATAGGCGAGACAACTTGATTTTATGAAGACATTTAACCAAATATGCTTTTTTTCAAGACCATACAAATAATGTACTGGTCTTTCATTTGGTGTATGATAGATACTAGTTATCTTTTAGGGAGGAAAATAGATGAATAACAAAAACAAATTCCTTGGATTTATTGGTACATATACGAAAGGTGAAAGCAAAGGAATCTATTCTTTTACTCTTAATCCTCAAACCAAAACAATCGAAAACTTAGATGTTGCAGCTGAGTTGGAAAACCCAACTTATTTGGCTATCTCAACGAATGAGAAGTTTTTATATTCAGTTGCAAAAGATGGATCCTCTGGCGGGATTGCCTCGTATTCGATTTCAGAGAACGGAATACTTGAATTCATCAATCACACACTTACTGAAGGTGCACCACCTTGCCATGTGAGCGTTGGACCTGATCAATCCCTTTTATCCACTAACTACCATAAAGGGACAGTGGATTACTATCATTTAACAGATAATGGTGGCGTTCAAGCAGCTAGTTCGGTTAAAGAACATCACGGTTCCGGTCCAGACCCAAGACAAGAAAAAGCCCATACCCATTACGCTAGCTTTACACCAGACGGAAGATATGTCGTTGTTGTGGAACTTGGCACAGACAAAATTCACACCTACCGGATTGTTCAGAATGAATTAATCCATCAGAATGCCCTGTCTACTAAACCTGGTAGTGGCCCTAGACATCTGGTATTCCACCATAGTGAACCTATTGCCTATGTGATGACTGAATTTAGTTCAGAAGTGATTGTCCTCCGATATGACAATGAAAATGGAAGCTTTGAAACTTTGCAGACCATTTCTACACTACCTAGTGATTTTGCCGACAATAACCAGGGCAGCGCCATCCATATTTCTTCAGACGGAAAATTTATTTATGCCGGTAACAGAGGACATGATAGTATCGCCGTTTTTGCAGTCAACCAAGATACATTCCAGTTAGAATTTATTGAACATACATCTTCTTATGGGAATTGGCCAAGGGACTTTATTCTCGATCCTTCTGAAGCATTTCTTATCGCGGCAAATCAAAATTCAAATAATTTATCTTTGTATGCTCGTGATCATAAAACAGGGAAGCTAACACTCCTGCAAAAAAACATTAACGTACCTAATCCAGTATGCGTAAAATTCCTGAAAAACAACTAAAAAGTATATTAATAGTATGAACGAAGGCACCCTCGGGTGTCTTTTGTTGTTTCTATATTCAATTATGACAATACTGTTCAAATCTTTTTTACAGAAGTTTGAAATTTCCCTCCCTTCAGATTCCTCTTTCAAAAAATTTGATATTCTTAAAGCGTAAACAAAATAAGAGCAAGGAGTGATTAGAATGTTGTTGAAAACTTTACGGAACAATAACATTGTTGCAGCTATTCTTGCAGTGATTCGGATTTACTTAGGTTATGCTTGGTTTACAGCCGGTTATCATAAGATCATTGATGGTTTCGATGCAACAGGCTTCTTAAAAAATGCGATTGCAAATCCCGTAACAGGTCCAGACGGATCCGCTGTATATGGCTGGTATACCACTTTTATAGAAGCCTTTGCCATCCCTAATGTTGAACTTTTTAACTTCTTGATTCCTTGGGGAGAAGCTGCAGTCGGACTGGGTCTGATGCTAGGGTGTTTAACAACAGCCGCTGCTTTCTTCGGATTAGTAATGAACTTCGCATTTTTCTTTGCCGGTACAGTTTCTCATAATCCAACAGACATTCTTATGGGCTTCTTTATAGTCACAGCTGGTTACAATGCGGGAAAATTCGGTTTAGACCGTTGGGTAATCCCATATGTTCGCAAAAATCTATTCAAACTAGACACATCTGTTTCCGATGAAGCTGTTTAAATATGATGAACAGATTCCTTCTACATATAAAGGAATCTGTTTTTCTTTTATTCAGGCTCTTTTCTCAAACTTTGTTGCTTTTAATACATAGAGAAAAGGTAATTGCCGTGTTTTCACTGAATAGCAATTTTAAATCAGGAGAAACGAGCCAGTAAACTTAGTATGAACGCACAAAATGGTTTAACAGGCATTAAAATCGGCTTTAGGATTTTAACAACAATCTTTACGAAAATAGCCTTTATTTATTCAAGGATAGGGATTCTAATCGTAAATTTTGTCCCTTGATTTTTTTCGCTCTTCACAGTAATTTCACCATTATGCATTTCAACCAAACGCTTAACAATTGATAACCCTAGTCCAAATTCACCATATGGATTCGTTCTCCGTGATAAGTCTGCTTTATAGAAACGTCTCCAGATTTTCTCGATTTCTTCCCGATTAATTCCAATCCCAGTATCTTCAATCTCAATTACACTATCATGTCCATTCATTTTTCCTCTTAAGGTGATTGTACCGTTCGTAGTAAATTGAATACTGTTTTTTGTTATGTTAATTAGAATTTGTAAGATTCGATCATAATCTGCAACAACCATAGCCCCTTTCTCAACATCAAGAAAGATTTCATTTCCTTTTTCCTTTGCTTGTAAATATAATTGCTCTTTGATAATTTCGAGCAATTCCTCTAATTCAATTTCTTCCTTCATTAGTTTTACTTGGTTTGATCTTATTTTTTCGTAATCCAAATTCTCATTAACAAGCCGAATCAACCTTTTTGTTTCTTTACTAACTAAATTAATACCTTTTTCCCTTTCTTCCTCAGGAATCATGTCATTCTTTAAACCCTCAATTACCCCGCTAATCGTTGTTAGTGGAGTTCGCATTTCATGAGAGACGTCTGCCATAAATTGCCTTCTGCGATTTTCTAAGCTCTCAATTTCCTCCATCGATGTGTTGATTTTATCGACCATATGATTAAAGTCTTTCGCCAATTCTCCAATTTCATCAAAATCAGAGGAAGGGACGTTCACATGATAATTTCCTGAAGAAACCATTGAGGTTGCCGCTTGAATTTTCTTAATCCGATTTACATGAACCTCTGATAGTAGCCAACTTAAGAGCAGCGAAACTCCTAACGCAATGAGTGCGGCATAAAATAAATAATGATTAATTTGAGTAATCATTTCTTCTGTGCCCTCGATGGGAGCTGTTAATAATATCCCCCCAACGAAGTTCCCCCGAACTATATAAGGAACCACCACAAAAGATACCTCTTTTTCAAACCGTTTCAAATCAACCTTACTTACAATGGTTTTTCCTGACTGTAACCTCTTCCACTCACTTTCCGTTAATACAAGAGCAGGCCCTCTCCAACGGATTGGGTTAAGAAGATTAATTTGTTCATCAAAAACGCTAAATTGGATATCCCTTCCAAACAGAACATTTGCGTATTGTGTAATAACTTGTTCTGGACGTTTTTCCCCTCGTTCCAATTCAAATAAAATATTTTCCCCATAATTAATCAATTCATCTGTCTTCTCGGTGTAAACGAGATTCTCAATATATTGAGTAAACAATAAACTTAATACGATAAAAGCGGCTAATAATACACCAATATGGCTAAAAATCTGTTGATACAGATATTTAACTTTCATTCTTTTCCACCGACTCATCAAATTTATAACCAACTCCCCAAACGGTGTGGACAAGTGGTTGAGTCGGAGTGCCTAGTTTCTTTCGTAGCCTTTTCACATGAACGTCAACTGTTCGTTCATCTCCATAAAACTGGTAGCCCCATACTCTTTCTAATAATTGTTCTCGAGTGAACACTTGACGAGGATGTTGAGCAAAATAAGTTAACAAATCAAATTCTTTGGGTGTTAAATTGCTCACCAGGTTTCCATCTAAAAAAACCTCGCGTGAATCCTTATCAATTTTTAAATGCTTTGTATGGAGAATACTTTTATGATCTTCCGTACTATTTTTTTGATAGCGTCGCGAAACTGCCTTGATACGGGCCATTAGCGCTAGTGGGCTGAAAGGTTTTGTTACATAATCATCTGCTCCCATTTCAAGCCCTAACACTTGGTCTGATTCGCTATCTTTTGCCGTTAACATTATGATTGGGACTTCACTATTATCTTGGCGAATTTTCCGACAGAGTGTGACACCGTCCATACCAGGTAACATCCAATCGACAATTAAAAGATCCCACGTCCCTGTTTTAAATTCGTTATATCCTTTTAGACCATCATGGACGAAAGTTCCATCCATCCCTTCCTTTTGGAAAAACATTTCAATCATTTCACAAACACTTTCATTATCTTCTATCACTAAAATTCTCATTTTAATCTCCTCATCATTTCCAACTTTCTATTTTAACGTAGCTCTTCCACCTTTGTTATTCAAGCAGTACCAACGATATTTACATATTTTTTCTTTCTTTATTAATAATTTGTTCATACTCTTTGTTCAAAGCTAGATTAATTCTGTCCCCTCTAGTCTTTCCAAGATTTTGCGTTTTTGGTATAGCATGATTCCAGACTCTGCTACATCATGAATCATTGATCGGTTCGCAAATGCTCCAAAGAGAATTCCCGCAATTGGAATCATTTGCAACAATTTCTTCCATCCAAATTGATCCATATAAGTGACCGTTACTTCCCTCCATCCTTGGAGTTGCGAAATCATCTCTTGTGATTGCACTTCACCATAACTAGATAATTCATTTAAAATCGCTTCTTTCCCGACAATGTCACTTGAAGAGAATTGGAGACATTTTAGGATAAAAATTCTTTCTTTTCGATCATTCGGGTCATAACCATGTAAAATCGCAATATCTTGGAGCGTTTTTAAAGAAAGTGTTAACAAAGCAGGAATGTCAATTGCCAACGTAAAAAGACCACCGATGCCTGTCCCCGCTCCTTGAGCAGTTGCTACCTTTTTTTGCTGATCTGCAAGACTTAAAGACAGTTCCTTCATCTCTTTTACAGAGATTTGTTGTAAATCAGCAAGGTTGTTTACCTCTGTTCCAGTTTTCCTCTCAACTAACTTTAAAACCCTCTTTTCATTTGAAAGATATCTCCCACCATTTTGGATATAATTCCCCAACTCATCTAGAAGAAGACTTATTTTTTCTTGGATAAATTTTGGCGTCAACTTATCTAGCATCTTAAATGGAAGTCGACCGAGACGCTCCCAAAACCATAAACCCTTTTGGTCTTTTTCCCATTTTTCAATTGTCGTAAGTTCGTTTAATAGTTCGTCACGCGTTTCCATTCTCTAATCCCCTATCGTATGTTTCTAGTTGTATGACGTTTTATATTTATCAAAGGTTTCATTGGGAGATAAACCGAAATAGACTCTATTTGTGTGAAGCCAATGCAATAGAGATCTACCAATTTTTCTTACTACATAAGAAAAAACCACATCAAAAGATGCGGTTAAGTTAGACTAATGGGGTTGTTTATTCTTCATTAAGATAGAAATATACAATAATATTGCGATAAGGACTGAAATTCCTGATGTTAAATAAATACTAGAATATCCCCAAAGATGACCAATTTGTCCAAAGAGAATCGCACCAACACCAACCCCAAGGTCAAAGAATGAGAAAAATGTGGCATTGGCCATTCCTTTTCTATTAGCAGGTGCTTTTTCAACTGCCCAAGCCTGTAAAGCTGGTTGAATCGAACCGAACCCAAGACCATAAAAGGCAGCTGCTACAAAAAGCGTCAAACTATTTGGAAGCCAAGCTAATAAGAGCATTGCTATCAAAATCAGTGTAGTTCCCGGTATAAAAACAGCTCGATGGCCTTTACGGTCGTATATTTGCCCAGCAAATGTCCTAGAGATCATTAGGAAGAGTGCATATAACAAAAAGTACCACTCAATCCCCATAACTCCTTTTTGGGTCGAATATAATGGAAGAAATGTAGCAATACCTCCGAAAGTAACCGTAATAAAAAACAATAATAAGGATGGCTGTAATGCACTTTTTTCATATACATCCCATTTTGCCTTTTGAACAGGCACACTGGGTTTCTCAACCTCTCGATAATGAATTCTTGTCGCCATTATAAAAGCAATGAGACCGAGCAGCGCACAGAATAAAAATAAGGCTTTAAAAGACAAGACTCCTACAAGAGCTAGTCCTAGTGTTGGACCTAGCGCCAAAGCAAGATTTCCTGAGAGTCCATAATATCCTAAGCCCTCTCCTCTTCGACTTGCTGGCACAACGTCTGTCGCAATCGTCCCGGAAGCGGTTGTTGAAAACCCCCAACCAACTCCTTGAATAATTCTTAGTAAAAACAAAAGAATGATTCCGCCTGCAAACCCGAACAACCCTACTGAAATGACAAAAATAAGCAGGCCATACAAATAAACAAATTTCCGTCCTTTTGTTTCAAGAGCATGACCAGCGTATGGTCGAAGCAAAAGTGAAGAAAAAGTAAAGATTCCCACCACGAGTCCGATCAGTTGATCATTTCCCCCAAGATGTTCCACAAACAGCGGAATCGTCGGAAGTGTCATTTGAAATCCAAGAAAGATAAAAAAATTAGCAAAACAGATTAAAACAAAGTCTTTCGTCCAAATTTTTTCCTTTCCGACATTATTTTTGCTAACAAGTTGTTTCTCCATATAATCCTTCTCTCTATGTTCATTCGTTTTAATATGACAATTGTCTGTCTAGCCCTTTATACCTCACTTTAAATAATCATTTTAAAGATGGTTAGTACTAAACCAATAAAAAAGCCACAAACAGCACCATTAACCCGTATCCACTGGATATCTTTCCCAATATGATTTTCCATCATATCAATTAATGTCTCAGTCTCTAATTTATCTAGGTTTTCCTTTACTAAAGCACCAATCTTTGAATGGTTCCTTTCAATTAATAAGGCCACTTGTGAATGGATCCACTTTTCGATAGCAGTAACCTTACTGTCATCCGCCTCTAAATCTGTAAGAAAGCGAAGAATCATTGGGATTACTTTTTTATCAACAAAATCCGCTTGGTTCACATACTGTACCATTCTTTCCTTTGCTTTATCCAATAATTGGTTTAATGGGCTTTCAAGTTTCAGATCATCAACCAGTCTATCTTTCCAGTCGTTGATTTCGTTCATGAGTTGCTCCCGCTTATCAATTTCAACCAGTTCTTTTCGAATCCATTCTAAAATCAACATTCGATAGCGGTTATCTGCTTTTCTAACATTGCGAATACGGTTCAATAGAAAAGTTTGCATCATTTGACCTAATCGTTCCTCATTCATAAACTGATTAAATGATTGAATGGCAAACTTAAGGAGGCCATCTGCTTCACTTGTTTCAATTAGCTGTTTCCCTAATTTCCCCATTGTCTGTTTCGCTTCAGCTGTTTTCGCCCACTTTTCTGTTTCTTGTAAAATATAGTCAAACGCCGATTCATCATAACCGCGGGTAACAATTCCATCAGCCACCGACTTCAAAAACCTTGGGGCATCGACATCATATAAGTAATGCTTTATTTCTTTTTCTAATAGCGGTGATAATTGTTCAAAGTTCATCTTCTCAATTGTTTCATTCAAGAACCTTTGAATAATCGCTTTTGTATAAGTCGAATCCAATTCTTTACGAATAATATTTAAGATTTTATCTGTAAAACTAATTTTTTTCATTTTCTCGGTAATACTTGTCACCGTTAACCACTCATTCTCCAACATACGTACCAACGCCTTGGTAATTCGATCCCGATTTTTCGGTAGTAGAGCGGTATGAGGGATTGGTATTCCTAGTGGATGTCGAAACAAAGCCGTAACTGCAAACCAGTCTGCTAGCCCACCGACTAGTCCTGCTTCAAATCCGCCTTGTAACAACCTTCCCCATAATTGGTCTTGAACAGGAATCGTTGTCAAAAACCCCGCTCCCATGATGGCTAATGATATACCAGCTAAGTATCTTGATTTCTTCTCTTGTTTATTCATAAAATCTCCCTCAACCTATGTAATAATCTTCCTATATTATTGTATAGTTTTCTTCCATTTTCAAACATCTATCAAAACAATTTTCATTCTTTTTTCAAACTATATTCAAAAATCTCTTTGTAATCCCCTCTAAACCATCAACTTGCAAATGCAAAATGAAGGCGTAAAGTTTGTTGTTAAAATCCTAAAAC
>Ga0182742_1001981_pt1 | contig 24162 bp, 22 predicted proteins | sample eDN5th37CBELigMG_FD_128880 | JGI IMG/M metagenome (GOLD analysis project Ga0182742, IMG submission 128880) | Enriched Miracle-Growth compost microbial communities from Emeryville, California, USA - eDNA 5th pass 37_C BE-Lig MG (version 2)... ...
CGAGCGGGTCGTCGGGCGCGGCGACGCCGTTCGAGCGCGTAGGCCGCGGTGAGCCGGCCGATCGCGCCGCGGCCGGCGCGCGGACGCGCCAGCGCCCCGCCGAGGTGGCGCAACTCGACCGAGAAGCAGGATCGCGTGCTCGAGCGACCCGAGCGCGGCGGCATGGTGGCCCGAGCCCTGGGCGGCGATCCGCAGCCCGCGGCGCGCAGCGTACTTGACGACGGCAGCGACGTCGGCGGCCGAGGCAGGGGTCGCGACGAGCGCCGGCCGCTGATCGGCGAGGCGGTTCCAGGCGTGCCGGGCCCGCTCCCACGCCGGGGTCCCGCGCTGGGCGATGGGGGACGGCATGCGCACAGTCATGGGACGATCGTGCGCCGAGTGCCGCGAAGGCGCATCGGGGCATCCCCCCTGTGCGCGGCGCGCCGGGGGACGGCAGAATGCGCCCGTGCCCGTCCCCCGTCCGCCGTTCGTCGGCCGCGCCGACGAGCTCGCCCGCCTGCTGCAGGCCGTGCAGGACGTGCGCGCCGGCGCGGGCCGGCTCGTGGTGGTGCGCGGTCCCGCGGGCGCCGGCAAGTCGGCGCTGCTGAACGCGCTCGTCGCGCGCGCCGACGCCGTGCCGGTGCTGCGGGCGACCGGCGTGCAGGGCGAGCACGAGCTGCCGTTCGCCGCGCTCGACGCGCTCGTGCGCCCGCTGCTGGATCTCCGCAGGCAGCTTCCGGAGGCGCAGCGGATCGCACTCGAACAGGCGCTGGCGCTGGCCGGCGGCGAGCCGCCCACGCGCTACGCCGTGGCCGCGGCGACGCTGTCGCTGCTGGCCGCGGGCGCCGAGCAGCAGCCGCTGTTGTGCGTGATCGACGACCTGCAGTGGATCGACGGCCCGTCCTGCGACTGCCTGCTGTTCGCGGCGCGCCGCCTGAGCCACGAGGGGATCGCGATGGTCGTGGCCGCCCGCGACGACGACGAGCGCACCGCCGCCCTCGCCAACCCGCTCCAGCTCGCCCCACTGGCTCCGGACGCCGCCCGCGAGCTGCTCGGCGCGCTGACCGGGGGCGCGCTGCCGGCGGAGCTCGCGGACCAGTTGGTGGAGGCGGCGCAGGGCAGCCCGCTGGCGCTGCGCGAGCTGGTCGCGCGGCTCGACCGCAGCCACCTCGAGGGCCGCGAGGCGCTCGTCGGCCCGCTGCCGCCCGCGGCGGGCGCGGCCGAGCTGATCGGCGCGCGGCTCGCCGGGCTGCCCGACGCGACCCAGCGCGCGCTGCTCGTGCTCGGCGCGGCCGACGACGCCGACACGCCCACGCTCACCCGCGCGCTGCGCGAGCTGGGCCTGACGCTCGACGATCTCGCCCCGGCCGAGGCCGCAGAGCTGGTCACGATCCGGCCCGACCGCGTCCAGGCCGGGCATCCGCTCGTGCGCTCGGTCGCCTACCACGCGCGCCGCCCCGACGAGCGCCGGCAGGCGCACCGCGCCGTCGCAACCGCGCTCGACCCGCGCGACCGGCGGCGGCCATGGCAGCTGGCGGCGGCCGCCGACCGTCCCGACGAGCGGGTCGCCGCCCAGCTCGACGCGGGCGCGAACGACGCGCACCGGCGCGGCGGAGCCGGCTCGGCTGCGCGCACGCGCCGACGCGCCGCTGAACTGACCCCGGATCCGCGGCGTCGCGCCGAGCGGCAGCTCGCGGCAGCGGAGGACTTCTTCGCCGCCGGGCTCGGCGACGAGGCCCGCGCGGTCGCCGCCGAGGCGTTGGCGGCCGAACCCGGCGAACCGCTCGGAGCGCGGCTGCGGGCCCTGCTCGCGCGCACCGAGCTCGCGCGCGGCCGCACGCGCGCGGCCCGCGACCGCCTGCTGGCCGAGGTCGAGGCCCTCCCGCCCGGCGACGCCGCCCACGCGATCCAGGACGCGACCTACGCCAGCCTGCTGCTCGGCGACCTCGACGCCGTCGACGCACACTCCGAGCGTGCGCTGGCGCTCGCGCCCGACGACGACCACCGCCGGGCCGCGATCGCGCTCCGCGCGGCCGCGCTGGTGGCGGTCGGACGGCCAACCCGAGCAGCCGCGATGCTGCGCGGCGAGGACACCAACGGCGACGCCGACACGTTCGCCCGCGACGTCCGCACGGGCGCGGTCCACATGCACGTGCTGCTCGCGCACGCGCGGCTGTGGCTCGGCGACTGGGACGACGCCGAAGCGCTGCTCGGCCGGCTCGTCGCGCACGCACGCGCCACCAGCGCGCTGGCGATCCTGCCCTACGTCGTCGGGCTGGAGGCCACGCTCGACCTGCGCCGCGGCCGCTGGCCGGCGGCCTGGGCGAAGGCCAGCGAGGCCGTGACGCTGGCCGAGACCGTCGGCGACGGCGGCTACCTGACCGGCTCGCTGACGATCCGGGCGGGGATCGCCGCCGTGACCGGCCGCAGCCGCGAGACGGTCGCCGACGCCGAGCGCGCGCTGGCGCTCGCCCGCGACTCCGCGCCGCGGCTGCGCGTCTTCGCCCACCACGCGCTCGGCCTGCTCGCGCTCGGGCAGCGGCGCGTGCACGACGCCGTCGAGCAGCTCGAGACGGCCGCGGAGGCGGCGGCCGCCGACATGCTCGCCGAGCCGGGCGCGATGGTCTGGGAGCCCGACCGGATCGAGGCGCTCGTCCGCGACGGCCAGGCCGCGCGCGCCGAACGCGCACTCCAGGCGTGGGAAGGGCTCGGCGAGCGCTACGGACGCATCTTCACCGCCGCCACCGCCGCCCGCTGCCGCGGCCTGCTGGTCGCCGACGAGGAGCTCGACGCGCAGTTCACGCACGCGCTCGCCCTGCACGACGACCTCGGCCTGCCGTTCGAGCGCGCCCGCACGCAGCTGGTCTACGGCGAGCGGCTGCGGCGGGCGCGGCGACGCGCCGACGCGCGCGGGCCGCTGCGCGAAGCGCTGGACGCCTTCGAACGCCTCGGCGCGCCCGACTGGGCGCAGCGGGCGCGGGTGGAGCTGCGCGCGACGGGCGGCGCCGTCCCGCCCGTCGCCCGCGAGCTGCAGGCGGAGCTCACGCCGCACGAGCTGCAGGTCGCGCTGATGGCGGCCGAGGGGCGCACGAACCGCGAGATCGCGGGCGCGCTGTTCCTCGCGCCCAAGACGATCGAGCACCACCTCAGCGCGATCTTCCGCAAGCTCGACATCCGGCGGCGCACGGAGCTCGCCGCGGCGCTGGCTAGCTCTGAAGCGTCGCCGAGACCTCGATCGCCAGCTTGACCCTGTCGCCGACGAGCATGTTGCCGCCGCCGAGCGCGTGGTTGAAGCGCATGCCGAAGGCGGCGCGCGAGAGCTGCCCGGTGAGCTCCGGGCCGACGCGCGTGAGCCCGTCGGCGTCGACGATCACGCCGCCGAGCTCGCCGCGCAGGACGAGCTCGTTCGTGACGCCCCGCAGCGTCAGCTCGCCGGCGACCTCGACCTCGCCGTCCTCGATCCGCACGCTGCGCGAGACGAACGTCATCCGCGGGAAGCGGTCGCAGGCGAAGAAGTCCTCGCTGCGCAGGTGATCGTCGCGCTGGGCGACGCCGGTGTCCACGCTCGTGAGCTCGACGCTGCCCGCGGCGCGCACCTCGTCGCCGGCCTCGAGCGTGCCCTCGAACGAGCGGAAGCGGCCGCGCACGTTGGAGACGCCGGCGTGGCGGACGCTGAAGCCGACCGTCGTGTGCTCGGGATCGATCGCCCAGGTGCCGGCCGGGATCGTCGGAGTGGTGGTCTCGATGGCCATGGGGAGGGTCTCCTTTTCGGGGGGTTGGGAAATGGCTCCCCGGCACCGTGGAGCGCGCAGCGGCAGGCGGCAACGGGGGAATGCCCCTGTGCCGCGGCGCGCAGGGGGTTCTCCGCGATGCGGGCACGGGCGCGCCGGCGTGTTCCCCAGCAAGGCGACCTGATGACCGCTTCGGCCCTGTCCCCCGTCGGCGCGCGCTCGCCGGCCTCGGCGGCGCGCTGCTGGGGCTCGCCCTGTTCGCCTGGCACGAGCGCCGCAGTCCGGACCCGCTGCTGGAGCCCGCGCTGTTCAAGCGCCGCGCCGCGCTGGTCGCGTTCGGGCTGATCGGGATCGGCGCCGCCGCCCTGTTCGCGATGTTCTTCTTCGTGACGCTCTACATGCAGAACGTCGAGGGCTGGTCGGCGCTGGAGGCCGGCGTGTCCTGGCTGCCGTTCAGCGCGGCGATGATCGGCGCCGGCGGCGTCCTGCTGAAGGTCCTGCGCGGAAGCCGGTTGCGCCCGTTATGGCAGTCGGCGCGCAGCCTTCTGGGTCGCGGCCGGCCTGATCGCGCTCGCGCTCGGCCCGATGCGCGCGCCGCGGGAGCCGCTCACCGCGGCCTGGAGACACAAAACCGCGCCGTGGCGCGGTTCGTGAGGCGAGTGGGCGATCCTGGATTCGAACCAGGGACCTCTTCCTTATCAGAGAAGCGCTCTAACCGACTGAGCTAATCGCCCGCTGCGGCGCGCAATGATAGCCGCTCTGCGAGCGCTTCGGCCTCGGCGAGCGAATCGAGTGTCAGCGTGACCGTGTAGCCCTCCTTCCGGGGGGCGACACGGACCTCCGCGGACAGCGCGCTGGAGAAGACGTCCTGCAGGCGCTCGGCGGCCTCGAGCTGGTCCGGGTGGAACGTCCGCACGGCACGCGGCTCGCGCACGGGACGGTCGACGGACTCGCGCGCGCGGGCCTCGGTCTCGCGCACGGTCCAGCCCTCGGCGACGGCGGCGCGGGCCAGCCGGCGGCGGTCGGCGTGGTCGGGCGCCATCAGCAGCGCGCGGCCGTGGCCCTCGGTCAGCCGGCCCTCCATCAGCAGGTCCAGCACCTCGTCGGGCAGGTCGAGCAGGCGCAGGAGGTTCGAGACCGCGACCCGGGAGCGGCCGACGCGCTTGCCGATCTCCTCGCGCGTGAGGCCGAGCTCGTCGACCAGCACGGCGCAGGCGCGCGCCTCCTCGACCGGGTTGAGGTCCTCGCGGGCCATGTTCTCGATCAGGGCAAGCTCGAGCGACTCGCGGTCCTCGTGCGGCTCGACGACGGCCGGGACGACCTCCAGGCCCGCGAGCTGGGCGGCGCGCCAGCGGCGCTCGCCGGCGATCAGCTCGTACGTCCCGCCCGGGCAGGGCCGCAGCAGCACGGGCTGCAGCACGCCGCGCTCGCGCACGGAGTCCGCCAGCGCCAGCAGCGCCTCCTCGTCGAACTGGTTGCGCGGCTGGCGCGGGTTCGGCGAGATCATGTCGACGGGCACGCGGCGCAGCTCGGCCGCGGCCGCCGGCGAGCTCGGCGGCGAGAGGATCGCCGACAGCCCGCGGCCCATGCCGCGTGTGCGCTCAGCCACGGGCGGCCACCTCCTTGGCCAGCTCGAAGTAGGCCTCGGAGCCCGCGCAGTGCGGGTCGTGCAGGATCACCGGCACGCCGAAGCTCGGGGCCTCGCCGAGCCGGACGTTGCGCGGGATCACCGTGTCGAAGACGAGCGCCGGGAAGTGTTCGCGGACCTCGCGCTCGACGTCCTGGCCGAGCTTGGTGCGGGCGTCGTGCATCGTCAGCAGCATGCCCGCCACGGTCAGCCGTGGGTTCAGCTCGCGCTGGATCAGCGACAGCGTGTCCAGCAGCCCGGCGAGCCCTTCGAGCGCGAAGTACTCCGTCTGCACGGGGACGATCACGCGCTCGGCGGCCACCAGCGCGTTGACGGTCAGCGGCCCGAGCGAGGGCGGGCAGTCGAGCAGGATGAACTCGAACTCCTCGCGCAGCGGGGCCAAGGCGTCGCGCAAGCGGGTCTCCGAGCCCGGGAGCCGCGGCAGCTCCATGGTCGCGCCGGCCAGATCCGGCGTGGAGACGAGGATCGAGAGGTGCTCGACGCTGGTCGGGCGCACCGCGTCGGCGGCGGTGATGTCCCCCGCGAGGACGTCGTAGACGCCCGGGCTGTCGTCGCGCGAGACGCCGAGCCCGACGGTCGCGTTGCCCTGCGGGTCCACGTCGACCACCAGCGTCTCGTAGCCGGCCGCCGCGATGCAGGCCGCGACGTTGACCGCGGTGGTCGTCTTGCCGACCCCGCCCTTCTGATTCGCGATCGCGTAGATGGTGCCCATTCAGACCCCGACGCTAGCGGCGGGGTCGGTCGGACCGGGGCGTTTCACGTGAAACAGGCCTACGCCAGCGGGCGCTTGACGGCCATTCCCACGCGGCGCGGGAAGCGCTCGGGCGTGGGCGCGATCTTGCGGAACGGGTGCAGCGTGTGATCGCGCGCGCCCGCGTACGGGGTGACCGGGACGGGGGCGAGTGCCTCCAGGCCCACGATCGCCGCCGCGGCCAGCCCGGCGGCACGCTCCTCCTCCGGGACCGCGCCCTTCCAGGCCACGAAGTGCCCGCCTTCGGCCAGCAGCGGCGCCGCGTACTCCACGAGCACGGGCAGCGCCGCCAGGGCGCGAGCCGTGACGAGGTCGTGCGCCCCGAGGCCCTGCGGCCACGCCTCGGCCCGCGCCGTCACCACGACGACGTTCGTCAGCCCGGCGACCTCGACCGCGCGCTCGAGGTACTTCGTGTGCCGGCTCTGGCTCTCCACGAGCCACACCGTCGCCTCGGGGAGCGCCGACGCCAGCGCGAGGCCGGGCCAGCCTGCGCCCGACCCGAGGTCGGCGATCCGCCGCGCCGCCGCCACGTACGGCAGCGACAGCGCGGAAAGGGAGTCCGCGACGTGCCGGTCGACGGCGGCCGCCGGGTCGCGCACCGTGGTCGACGCCGTCGGATCGGACGCCTGCAGCTCGAGGATCCGCGCCAGCGGTTCGACCGCGTGCGCGGGCGCCGCCGCCGCCAGCTGTTTCACGTGAAACTCAGAGCGGCGCGACGACGAGATGGCGATCCGGCTCCGTGCCCTCGGAGTAGGTCTCGACGCCCTCGCGGTCCTTCAGGTACTCGTGGACGACCTTGCGCTCGGTCGCGCTCATCGCGTCCAGCGCGACCGGGCGGCCCGTCTTCAGCGCCTGGTCGGCGGCCTCGTCGGCCTGCCGCTGCAGCGCCGCCTCGCGCCGCTCGCGGTAGCCCGCGGCGTCGACGATCACACGCAGGCCGGCCGACGGCGGGTGGTCGCGCGTGGCGGCCTTGAAGGCCAGGTGCTGGACGGCGTCGATCGTCTGGCCGTGGCGGCCGATGAACAGGCCCAGGTCGTCGCCCTCGAGCGTGCCGCGGATGATCGGGCCGTCCTCCTCCACGACGACCTCGGCATCGAGCGCGAGCGCCTCGCTGACGTGCTCCAGCAGATCCTTGACGCGATCGGCCGATGCGCTCATCGCCGCCTCCCCGAACGTTTCTTCTTCTTTCGCGGCGGCGCCGGCGGTGGCCCTGACGGCCGCCCCTTCGGCTCCGCGCCCACATTCGCCGGCTGCTTCTTACGCAGCGACGGCCCGTCGGCAGCGGGCTTCGGCCCGAGGCCGCCGAGCAAGCCTCCCGTTGCGCCACCGTCCGCCGGCGGCCGGATCGGCCCGAGCCGCTTGCGGATGATCGCCTGCTGCACGATCGTCCACAGGTTCGTGGTGATCCAGTAGACCAGCAGGCCGGCCGGGAAGTTGATGACGAACAGGACGAAGATGAACGGCAGCGCCAGGAAGATCATGCGCTGCGTTCGGTCCGTGGTCGTCGACATCAGCAGCGTCGACAGCACCTGCGAGCCGACGTAGAGGACGATCAGGATCGCCAGCGTCGAGCCCGTCGCCTTGTCGGTCAGGTCCGAGATGAAGAAGAACTGCGACGCGTCCGTCGACCCGCACGGGATCGGGTCAGGCCGGCCGGCGTTGACATCCGGGCAGATGTCGTACCGCAGGTCGATCCGCAGCATGTAGAAGAGCGAGATGAACACCGGGAGCTGCGCGAGCATCGGCAGACACGAGGCGAACGGGTTCACCTTGTTCTCCCGGTAGAACTTCATCATCTCCTGGTTGAGGCGCTCCCGGTCGTTCTTGTACTTCTCCTGGAGCTTCTTCATCTCGGGCGCGAACTGCGCGAGCCGCTGCATCGAGTGGAACTGCTTGAAGGTCAGCGGCAGCAGCGCGGCGCGCACGAGCACCGTGAGCGCGATGATCGACCAGCCCCAGCTGAGGCCCACCGAATCGTGGATGAACTGCAGGATCCAGTGGAAGAAGTCGATCAGCGGCTGGATGACGGGGGTACCGTCGTGAGCGTCGGCGAAAAGCGGGTTCATGAACGGGGAGCGCGAAACAGGGTCTGGGAAAGCACGGGGTCATAGCCGCCGTGGCTGAACGGATTGCACCGCAGGATTCGCCAGGCGCCGAGCACCGAGCCCCTGAGGATGCCATAGGTCTGGATCGCCTGCACCGCGTACTCCGAGCAGGTCGGGTGGTACTTGCAGCGGCGCGGGAAGGCGGGTGAGAGCCAGCGCTGGTACGCGCGGATCGGCGCGATCCACAGCTTCTTCATGAGCGCTCCGGTGTGCCGCCGAGCCCGTCGACGAGCTCGGCCAGGGCCGCGCGGATGCCGTTCATGCCCTCGCGCTCGGCGAGCCCGCGCGCGTCCGGGCGGGCGACGACGACGTAGTCCGAGCCCTCCGGCAGGCGCTCGGCCTCGGCCCAGAAGGCCTCGCGCAGCACGCGCTTGACGCGGTTGCGCTCGACGGCGCCCCCGACGCGCTTGGACACGGACAGCCCGAGCCGCGGGCCACCGTCAGCGCCCTCCTCGCGCGGGAACGCGTAGAGGACGAGGAAGCGGTTCCCCTTCGAGCGACCCTGCCGATAGACGCGCTCGAACTCGGCGCTCCGCGAAAGCCGGCGTCGGCGCGGGGGCACGCCGCCCTTAAGGTCGGATGATCGGGGTGGGGCGGAGGGGATGCACTGACCTTTAGACAGTCAGTCGCTTGCGGCCCTTGTCGCGGCGGCGCTTGAGGATGATGCGTCCCGCGCGGGAGCTCATGCGGGCACGAAACCCGTGGGTGCGGGCGCGCTTGCGCTTCTTGGGCTGATAGGTGCGCTTCACGTTCGTGGACTCCTTCGCCGCGGGCCGGGGTTCTGGAGGGCTCGGCGCAGCACCGAGCCGCCTCGCTGCGCGGCGGCGTACAAGGATACACAGCGCCGTGCACAACCCTGCGAACAGGGTGTTCACGACATTCGTGCGCGATTTGCGGACCCCTCCCGCGGACCCTCCGAACGGGCCCCCGAGCCTTTGCTATGTTCGCCGCCCGGGCCGCTCCGCGGCCCTTCTTTTGAGTCCACCTCCGAGCCTCGGCCGCCACCGAGGAGGTCCGTCTGCGCGCCGTGTCAGAGTCCGATCCAGCGTCCATCTGGCACCGTTTCCGCGCGGAGGTCCGCCGTGCGGTCAGCGAGTCCACGTGGCACATCTGGCTCGACCCGGTCCGCCTGCTGGAGGCGCGCGGCCGCACCCTCTACGTCGAGGTCCCCGAGGACAAACGCGCGTGGGTGCAGACGCGCTTCGCCCGGCTGCTGAACGCGTGCGCGGAGACTGTCCTCGGCCCGGGCGCGCGCGTGGAGTTCGGGGTCGCCGAGCCCGAGCCGGAACCCGCCCGGCCGGCGGCGCAGGAGTTCAACCCGCGGCTGACGTTCGACCAGTTCGTGATCGGCGACTGCAACCGGCTCGCGCACGCCGCCGCGCTCGCGGTCGCCGAACTGCCGGGGCTGGCCTACAACCCGCTGTTCATCTGCGGCCCGCCCGGGCTGGGCAAGACACACCTGCTGCACTCGATCGCCAACTACGTCAACGCCCACGGCGGCGGACTGACGGTCCGCTACACGACCGTCGAGGCCTTCACCGACCAGTTCGTGGGCGCGCTGCACGGCGGCGACCTGGACGCCTTCAAGGCCGCCTACCGCGGCGTCGACGTCCTGCTCGTCGACGACGTCCAGTTCCTGCAGTCCAAGGCCAAGACCGAGCAGGAGTTCTTCCACACCTTCAACGCCCTGCACCAGGCCGGCGCACAGCTCGTGCTGACCTCCGACCGCCCGCCGCGCGACCTCGACGCGCTCGAGGACCGGCTGCGCGAGCGCTTCGAGGCCGGGCTGGTGTGCGACGTCCGCCCGCCCGAGCGGGCCACGCGGCTGACGATCCTGCGCAAGCGCGTGGCCCAGGACGACGTCGGCGAGGTCGAGCCCGATGCGCTCGAGCTGATCGCCGACCGCGTCACCTCCAACATCCGCGCGCTCGAGGGCGCGCTGATCCGCGTCGTCGCCTTCGGCTCGCTGACGGGCCGGCCCGTGACCGCCGCGCTGGCCGACGAGGTGCTCGCCGGCCTGTACCCCGAGCTCAAGCCGCGCCGGCGCTCCGTGCGCGAGATCCAGGAGCAGACCTGCGCCGCGTTCGGGGTCACGATGGACGACCTGCTGTCGTCGAGCCGGGCCCAGCCCGTGGCCTTCGCCCGCCAGGTCGCGATGTACCTCTCGCGTGAGCTGACCGACGCGACCCTGCCGGCGATCGGCCGCGCCTTCGGCAACCGCAACCACACCACGGTCATGCACGCCTGCAAGCGGACCGCGGAGCGGATCGCCACCGACCGCGAGGCCTACGACACCGTGCACAAGCTCACGCGCGAGCTGGGGGGCGAATGATGCGGTCCGGAGCGCCTGACAGACTTCGACAGTTCGTCCACAGGCGTTCACCGCTCTGCAGCGTGCAGCGCGAGGCTTGTGCACACAATGAACAGCCCTGATGAAGACTGAATTGACCCATCACCCGATCTCGACGCGAGAGGCGGCAGCCGCATGAAGATCACGACCCGGCGCGACGCGCTCTTCGGACAGCTCCAGACCGTCACGCGCGCGGCCTCGACCCGCAGCGCCGTGCAGGCGCTCTCCGGCGTGCAGGTCCTCGCGACCCAGGGCGGGATCGAGCTGCGGGCCACCGACATGGAGATCGGCCTGCGCGTCCCGCTCGAGGGCGAGATCGTCCGCGAGGGGTCGGTCGTGCTGCCGGCGCGGCTGGTCGTGGACGTCGTCCGCGCCCTGCCCGGCACGGACGTCTCGCTCGAGCTGCGCCCCGCCGAGCAGGACGTCGAGATCATCGGCGGCTCGGCCACGTTCCACATCCGCACGCTGCGCTCGGAGGACTTCCCGCCGTTCCCGGAGCCCGAGGGCGACCGCGTCAACGTCCCCGCCGCCGCGTTCGTGGAGACCGTGGCCAAGGTCCAGCGCTCGGCCAGCCGCGACGAGACGCGCCCGGTCCTGACCGGCATCCTCGTCTCGGCCACGGGCGACGAGCTGCGGATGGTCGCGACCGACTCCTACCGCCTGTCCGTCAAGGAGACCAAGCTCGAGGAGGCGCTGAGCGCCGACTTCGAGGCCAACGTGCCGGCGCGCGCGCTGCAGGAGCTCGCGCGGATCGTCCAGCACGAGGGCGCCGAGCAGCTGGCCGTCTCCGTGCGCGCGAACCAGGTCGTGTTCGAGGCCGGCGGCGTCGTGCTCTCGTCGCGCCTGATCGACGGCCAGTTCCCGAACTACCGGCAGCTGCTGCCCGACGCCTATGAGCACGAGCTGCGGCTCGCGGGCTCGGAGATCTCCGACGTCGTGCGCCGCATCTCGCTGCTGGCGCAGAAGAACGCGCCGCTGCGGCTGGCGTTCACCGAGGGCGAGCTGACGGTCTCGGCGCGCACCCCGGACGTCGGCGAGGCGCGCGAGACCGTGCCCGTGCCGTTCGCCGGCGAGCCGCTGGAGATCGGCTTCAACCCGGAGTTCCTGCGCGACGGCCTGGAGGCGATCGAGGGCGGCGACGTCGTCCTGAAGCTGATCTCGCCGCTGCGCCCGGGCATGATCGAGGCCGCCGACGGCTCGGGCTTCCAATACCTCCTGATGCCGATCAGACTGAATGTGTGATCGTCACCCGGCTCACGCTGCGCGACTTCCGCTCCTATGAGGGGGCGGACGTCCGGCTCGGGCCGGGCCTGACGGTCATCGCGGGCCGCAACGGGGCCGGCAAGACGAACCTGCTGGAGGCGGTCTACTTCGCGTGCACAGGCCGCTCCTGCCGGACGTCCAACGAGCGCGAGGTCGTGCGCTTCGGGGCGCAGCTCACGCGCCTGGAGCTGCGTTGCGAGGACGCGCTCGGCCGCCACGAGATCAGCGTCGGCTTCAAGCCCGGCGAGCCCAAGCGGCTGCGCGCGGACGGCGCGCCCGTGGACAACCTGACCGGGGTGGAGGCACGGCCGCTGGTCGCGGTCTTCCTGCCCGACCGGCTGGAGCTCGTGCTCGGGGCGCCGGCGCTGCGGCGCGCGCACCTGGACCAGGTCGTCGCCGCGCTCTGGCCCGGCCGGGCCGGGACGCGCAAGGCCTACGCGGCGGCGCTCGCGCAGCGCAACGCGCTGCTGTCGGCGATCCGCGCGGGCCGCGCGGGCCGCGGCTCGCTGCCGGCCTGGGACGCCGAGCTCGCGCGCCACGGCGTGGCGCTGATGGCCGACCGGGCGGCGACCGTGGAGCGGCTGCGGCCGCGCTTCGCCGAGCACGCCGCGGGCCTCGGCCTCGAGGGCGCCGCCGAGCTGCAGTACCGGCCGCGCTCGAAGGCGCAGGACGCCGAGACGCTGGCCGCCGAGCTCGCCGAGCGGGTGGAGTCCGACCTCGAGCGCGGCTTCACGGGCCACGGCCCGCACCGCGACGACCTCTCCTTCAAGCGCGAGGGCCGGGAGCTGCGCGCGTACGGCTCGCGCGGGCAGCAGCGGCTCGGGTTGCTGGCGCTGCTGCTGGCCGAGCGCGAGGAGCTGGCCGCCGAGCGCGGGGCCGCGCCGCTGCTGCTGCTCGACGACGTGATGTCCGAGCTCGACGCCACCCGCCGCGAGCGGCTGACGACGCTGTTGCGCCGCGACGGCCAGGCCGTGATCACCACGACCGAGCTCGCGCACGTCCCGGGCGCCGAGGAGCCCGACGTGGAGCGGATCGAGATCTCGGGCGGCCAGGCGCTCCAGGAGGTCGCGGCGTGAGGCGCACGGGCCCGCGGCCGTTCTCGCACGCCCTCGAGGCGCTGCAGGACTCCCTGGAGCCGCCGACCCTGCTCGCGGCCGTGCAGCGGGCCTGGCCGGCCGTCTCCGGCTCCTTCGCGAGCGTCTCCGAGCCCGTCGCCGAGCGCGACGGCGTCGTCACCGTCGCCTGCGACAGCGCCGTGCTGGCCCAGGAGCTCGACCTGATGTCGGAGCTGGTCCTGGCCCAGCTCAACGCGGCGCTCGGCCGCGCGGCGGTCAAGCGGCTGCGGGTACGTGCCACGCGCACCTGACTGTTGACATTTGCAGGAGATTTGCTACGCGCGCGCGTCCTTATTCGGAACCCGCGCCTGCTAATATTGAGGCGTTGATTGGCCACGCCCCGGCCTCGGACGGAGCACCGTCCCGCCGGGGCGTCGCTTGTGTGGACGAAAGGGACCCTTGAGCACCGGCGACCCAACGAACGGACAGCAGCCAGCGGGCTACGACGCCCAGGACATCACGGTCCTCGAAGGCCTCGAGGCCGTCCGCAAGCGCCCGGGCATGTACATCGGCTCCACGGGGGTGCGCGGCCTGCACCACCTCGTCTACGAGGTTGTCGACAACTCTGTGGACGAGGCGCTCGCCGGCTTCTGCGACACCGTCTCCGTGACGATCCACCCCGACGACTCGGTGACCGTCGTCGACAACGGCCGCGGCATCCCGGTCGCGACGATGGAGAAGGAGGGCAAGTCCGCCCTCGAGGTCGTGCTGACCGTGCTGCACGCCGGCGGCAAGTTCGGCGAGGGCGGCGGCTACAAGGTCTCCGGCGGCCTGCACGGCGTCGGCGTCTCGGTCGTCAACGCGCTCTCGGACGAGCTCAGCGTGACCGTCAAGCGCGACGGCTACCACTGGCACCAGTCCTACGTGCGCGGGGTCCCGCAGGGCCCGATCGTCCAGGGCGAGCCGACGGAGGAGACCGGCACGACGATCACGTTCCGGCCCGACGGCGAGGTCTTCGAGACGCTGCACTTCGACTACGCGACGCTCGAGCAGCGCCTGCGCGAGACCGCGTTCCTGACCCGCGGCCTGCGGATCTCGATCGCCGACGAGCGCGTGACCGGCACGGACGAGGACGGCACGCTCGAGGCCGGCAAGCGCGCCGAGTTCCACTACGAGGGCGGCATCGAGGACTTCGTCCGCTACCTCAACGAGAACAAGGACCAGCTCCAGCAGAAGGTCATCTACTTCGAGGGCGAGAGCGACGAGGGCTCGGTCGAGGTCGCGCTGCAGTGGAACGGGACCTACCAGGAGTCCGTCCACTCCTTCGCCAACAACATCAACACGCACGAGGGCGGCTCGCACCTGTCGGGCTTCCGCTCGGCCCTGACGCGCACGATCAACCGTTACGCGCGCAAGGAAGGGCTGCTCAAGGAGAAGGACAAGGCGCTCGAGGGCGAGGACATCCGCGAGGGCCTGACCGCGGTCATCTCCGTCAAGCTGACCGACCCGCAGTTCGAGGGCCAGACCAAGACCAAGCTCGGCAACCCGGGCATGCAGGGCTTCGTCGAGTCGGTGGTCAACCAGAAGCTCGCCGAGTTCCTCGAGGAGAACCCGCGCGAGGCGAACACGATCATCCGCAAGGCGATCGACGCCTCACGCGCCCGCGCCGCGGCCCGCAAGGCGCGCGACACGGCCCGCAAGTCCGCCATGGGCGGGATGGGCCTGCCGGGCAAGCTCGCCGACTGCATGGTCAAGGAGCCCGAGATCGCCGAGCTGTTCATCGTCGAGGGCGACTCCGCGGGCGGCTCGGCCAAGCAGGGCCGGGACCGTTCGACGCAGGCCGTCCTGCCGCTGCGCGGCAAGATCCTCAACGTCGAGAAGGCGCGCATCGACAAGGTGCTCCAGAACGCCGAGATCCAGGCGATGATCACCGCGTTCGGCACGGGCGTGCGCGACGAGTTCGACATCGAGAAGCTGCGCTACCACAAGATCATCCTGATGACGGACGCCGACGTGGACGGTGCGCACATCCGGACGCTGATCCTGACGCTGCTGTTCCGCGAGATGCAGGACCTCGTCGAGGCCGGCCACGTCTACATCGCCAAGCCGCCGCTGTACAAGGTCACGCAGGGCAAGCAGGAGCGCTACATCGAGAAGGAGTCCGAGCTCGAGGCGCTGCTGCTCAACGACAAGTTCGACCGCTTCGAGATCACCGACAACGAGGGCCGGCCGTTCAAGCTCACCGACGTGCGCTGGCAGCGCTACTCGCGCCTGCTCAAGCAGTACGAGGGCTGGTCGAGCGCGCTGCGCGCCGAGCACGGCCACGAGGTCGTCCAGTTCCTGGAGGAGTCGCAGATCCTCGACAACGAGATCAAGACCCCCGAGGAGCTGCTCGAGCTGGTCAACCGCGAAGCGTCGGAGACCGACCCGTTCCTGACCGAGCTCATCTCGGCCGACGACGGGCTGATCCGCGTGAAGGCCACCGAGCGCCGGTCCAACCTGGCGCGCACGTACCGCCTGCGCCGGTCGATGTTCACCGCCAACGAGTACCGCCAGCTCGCGCGTGTGCACAGCGACCTGGTCAAGCTCGCCGGCACGCCGCCGTTCACGGTCAGGCTCGGCAACGAGACCGAGGAGGCCCTCTCCTTCGAGGAGCTGCGGCGCGCGGTCATGAACGTCGCGGCCAAGGGGGTCAAGCTGCAGCGCTTCAAGGGCCTCGGCGAGATGAACGCCGAGCAGCTCGCGGACACGACCATGAACCCGGCCACGCGCACCCTGGCGCAGGTCACGATGGACGACGCCGCGGCCGCCGACCGCCTGTTCACGATGCTGATGGGCGACAAGGTCGAGCCCCGCCGCGAGTTCATCGAAGAGAACGCCCGAGTGGCGACGCTTGATGTGTAAGGCGATGCAGCCCCTCCGCCCCACCCCGATCATCCGACCTTAAGGGCTCCGATCCGTGAGCACGACCATTCAGCCTGGCAACATCGAGCCCCGCGGGCTCGAGGAGGAGATGCGCTCCTCCTACCTGGACTACGCGATGTCCGTCATCGTCGGGCGCGCGCTGCCCGACGTCCGCGACGGCCTGAAGCCCGTCCACCGCCGCGCCCTGTTCTCGATGAACGAGAACGGGCTGCAGCCCAACCGCCCGTACGTGAAGTCGGCCCGCATCGTCGGCGACGTGATGGGCAAGTACCACCCGCACGGCGACTCGGCGATCTACGACACGATCGTGCGCATGGCGCAGGACTTCTCCCTGCGCTACCCGCTCGTCGACGGCCAGGGCAACTTCGGCTCGGTCGACGACGACCCCGCGGCCGCGATGCGGTACACGGAGGCGCGGCTGGCGCCGATCGCGCGCGAGCTGCTGCGCGAGCTCGACGAGAACACCGTCGACTTCGGCCCCAACTACGACGGCTCCGAGCAGGAGCCGCTGGTGCTGCCGGCGCGCTTCCCGAACCTGCTGGTCAACGGCTCCTCCGGGATCGCCGTCGGCATGGCGACGAACATCCCGCCGCACAATCTCAAGGAGACGATCGCGGCGGTCATCGCCTTCATCGAGAACCCGGACATCGACGTCGCGGGCCTGATGCAGCACATGAAGGGCCCGGACTTCCCGACCGGCGGCGTGATCCTCGGCCTGAGCGGGATCCGCGACGCGTACGAGACCGGCCGCGGCCGCGTGCGCGTGCGGGCGACCGCGCACATCGAGCAGATCCGCGGCAACCGCGAGGCGATCGTCGTCACCGAGCTGCCGTTCATGGTCAAGAAGGGCGGCGACGGCGGCATCATCCGCAAGATCGCCGAGCTGGTGGCGGACAAGAAGCTGCCGGAGATCTCCGACGTCCAGGACCACTCGGACCGCAACGGCATGCGGGTGGTGATCGAGCTCAAGCGCGACGTCAACCCGAAGGTCGTGCTGAACAAGCTCTACAAGCACACGCCGATGCAGACGACCTTCGGCGTGAACATGGTCGCGCTGGTCGAGAACGTGCCGCGGCTGCTGTCGCTGCGCGAGGTCATCCGCAGCTACGTGCGCCATCAGCGCGAGGTCATCGTCCGGCGCTCCAAGCACCGCCTGGGCCGGCTCGAGCGCCGCGTCCACGTGCTCGAGGGCCTGCTGATCGCGCTCGACAACCTCGATGCCGTGATCGCGCTGATCCGCGGCTCGAGCGACCGCGACACCGCCCGCACCGGGCTGATGGAGCGCTTCGAGATGACCGAGGTGCAGGCGCGCGCCGTGCTCGACCTGCGCCTGCAGCAGCTGACCGGGCTGGAGTCCAACGAGCTGCGCGCCGAGCACGCCGACAAGACCGAGCAGATCCGCGAGCTGCGCGAGCTGCTGGGCAACGAGGACATGGTGCTCGACGTCATCAAGACCGAGCTGCAGGAGGTCGCGGACCGCTACGGCGACGAGCGCCGCACCAAGATCGCGCCGTCCGAGGACGACATCGACATCGAGGACCTGATCGCCGACCAGCAGATGGTCATCTCGATCACGAACTCGGGCTACATCAAGTCGATCCCGCTCGCGACCTACCGCGCCCAGCGCCGCGGCGGCGTGGGGATCATCGGGATGGACATGAAGGACGATGACTTCATCGAGCACCTCTTCGTGTCCTCGACCCACGACTTCCTGCTGTTCTTCACCAACCGCGGCAAGGTCTACCGGTCCAAGGTCTACGACCTGCCGGAGATGTCGCGCACGTCCAAGGGTCGCTACCTCGGCAACTTCCTGCCGCTGCGCGAGGGCGAGCGGGTGCAGTCCGTGCTCGCCACGCGCGACTTCACGGAGGCGCCGTACATCCTGTTCGCGACCCGCAACGGCACGGTCAAGAAGACGGCCTTCCAGGCCTACAACACGCCGATCCGCGCCGACGGCATCATCGCCATCAACATCCGCGACGACGACGAGCTGGTCGCGGTCCGGCGCGTGGACGACGACGACGAGATCCTGATGGTCTCGCACGCCGGCCTCGCGGTCCGCTTCAAGGAGTCCGACGCGCGCGCGATGGGCCGCGACACCAGCGGCGTCCGCGGCATGGACGTCTCCGACCCGGACAACTACGTGATCGCGATGGACGTCGCGCGACCCGGCCAGGACCTGCTGGTCGTCACCGAGGGCGGCTACGGCAAGCGCACCTCGGTCGAGGAGTACCGGCTCACCTCGCGCGGCGCCAAGGGCGTCAAGACGATCACGTTCACCGAGACCAAGGGCATGCTCGCCGGCGCGCTGGTCGTGCGCGAGCACGAGGAGCTCATCTTCATCTCCCAGAACGGGATGGTCCAGCGGACGTCGGTGCGCGGCATCAACCGCTACGGCCGCGCGTCGCAGGGCGTGAAGGTGATGAACCTGCGCGAGGGCGACAAGGTGTCCGCGGTCGCGCTCGTGGTCGAGTCCGAGTCCTCCACGAGCGCCGCCGTGCCCGACGAGGAACTGCCGCTCGAGATCCCGGTCGACGGGCCCGCCCCGGCGGCTGTCAGCCAGGACACCTCACCGGAGGTCGAGGAAGACGAGTAGCGGTGGCTGTCCGCCTCAAGGTCCGCTACCCTTCGGATCACCAGAGAAAGGGGGTGGTCCGAAGTTGAGTGACAGTTCTTGTGGGACCCTGGAGGTGCCCGGCCGTTAGACCAGCCGGCGCTGGACCCGCGTTCTAGCGGAATCCACACCGGTGCACCGCCGCCGCCGATGCCGGAGCTCGTCCCCCCGGCCGCCTAGCCAGTCGGTGACGGCCTAGAAGTCCAGCAAGTTGTGCGAAGGGCCCCGGAGTCGACCGGGGCCCTTCGTCGTTCTGGGCCGGCGCGGCGGTCAGGCCGCTTGCGGCAGGTACTGGCGCCAGGTCGCCGGGATCGTCGGCGAGGCGAGCTGGATGAAGATGTGCGCGCCCGGCGTGTGCGGCTTCTTGCGCGGGTGCATGTTGATCTGGTGCGGCAGGCGGTCGGCCTTGCGGCGGTTGCACGGCGCGCAGGAGGCGACGATGTTGTCCCAGCCCGACCCGCCGCCCTTGGAGCGCGGGATCACGTGGTCGACGGTGAGGCTGGTGCGGGCGCCGCAGTACTGGCACATCCAGCCGTCGCGAGCGAAGACGGCGCGGCGGGTGATCTTGCGCTTGTGCGTGTCGCGCGGGATGCGGACGTACGTGACCAGGCGGATCACGACGGGGCGCGGGAGCGAACCGGTCGCCCAGTGCAGCTCGTGGGTCCCGACCTCGACCACCTCGGCCTTGGCCTTCAGGAGCAGAACCGTCGCGCGCCGTACCGTGCACACGTTGATCGGCTCGTACGTCGCATTGAGGACGAGCACGCGACCACCACTCCAACGGCCACCCGAGCCGTCAGCCTCAGGTCCGTGCCGCTGGTGGTCGCCGGGCGGCACGGACCCCAGTGGTCCTGGGGGTACAGCGGTTGCCACGTTGCGGAGTGTAGCGGTACGCGATGCCGGAAAAGTCAGGCCGGCGCAGTGGAGAAGGAACCGAGGACTCGAACCACCTCGGCGTGGCGGCGCAGGCCCTCGAGCGCGCCGGCGACCGCCGGGTCGGCCGCGGAGCCCTCGAGATCGAGGAAGAACATGTACTCGCCCATGCCCCGGCGCAGCGGCCGTGACTCGATCCGGGTGAGGTTGATGCCGGCGAACGCGAACACCGCCAGGCAGGACACGAGCCAGCCCGAGGCGCCCGAGCCCATGCCCCAGAACACGAGGATCGTCTTGGCCGGGCCCTCGGCCGGCGGGGGCGGCGCGTCGTCGGCGTGCGCCAGCCAGGCGAAACGGGTCGCGTTGCCCGGGTCGTCCTCGAGGTCCTCGGCCAGCATCACCGCGCCGTAGCGGCGCGCGGCCAGCCGCGGGCCGATCGCGGCCACGGTCCCGTCGCCGGACTCCGCCACCTCGCGCACCGCGTCCGCGGTCGAGGCCGCGGGCAGCACGGTGGCGTTGGGCAGGTTGCGCGCGATCCACTGCGTGCACTGGCCGAGCGCCTGCGGGTGCGAGCGCACGAGCTTGATCTCCGCCAGCTCGATCTGCCGCCCGGCCGCCAGGCAGTACGACACGGGCTGCACGATCTCACCGGTGAGCGTGACGTCGGGCGCCTCGAGCGCCAGCGCGTCCAGCACCGGGTCGACGCCGCCCTCGAGCGCGTTCTCGATCGGCGCCAGCGCGCGCTCCGTGCGTCCTTCCTGCACGGAGAGCACGACGTCGCGCAGCGACGCCAGCGGGACCGCCTCGACGTCGGGGGCGGCGGCGCTCAGCGCCTCGTCGGAGACCGTGCCCGGCGGGCCCAGGTACGCGACCCTCAATGCGACTCCAGGATCACGGACTTGACCTCCCCGCCGGCCAGCGCGAGCCGGATCGCCTCCTCCTCCTCGGGCGAGAGCTGATGCTCGCCGCGGCCGGCGTGCACCTGCTTGCAGTACAGCCGCGCGGTGTCGCGGTGGGCGATCGAGGACAGCACGACCCCGTTGTGGTCGGCGTCGAGCAGCGCGATCGTCGTCGACTGGTGGCCTGACATCTCGCCGTAGGCGTCGTAGCGGACCAGCGCCCGGTAGGCGATCGCGCCGTCGAGCCGGTCCTCGGCCTCGGCCATGCGCGCATCGAGGTCGGCGGCGAGCTGCTCGACGCGCTCGTGCAGCGCCTCGAACGCGCGCTGCAGCTCCGCGGCGTGCTGGACCAGGTCGGTGTTGTCGTGCTCGCCGAGCACGACCTTCTGGGCGTTGCGGTGACGCCGGAAGCGGAAGCTGAGGACCAGCAGCCAGACCAGGGAGATCAACGCCGCCGCGGCGGCGGCAAGGGCGACGATCCCGGGGGCGTCCGAGAACTCCGACATCTTCGCGGAGAGGCTAGCCCTCCGCGAAGAGCGTCGGGTAGCTCGACTTGTTGTTGTCGGTGGTCTTCTCGCCCGGGACCTTGGCGACGTTGGTCTCGATCGTCAGCGCGGCTCCGATCGGCGGCTTGCGGTTGAGCGGGAGCTCGACGGTCGCGCTCTCGCCCGGGGTGATCTGCTCGACGGTCTTGTTGAGCGTGATCGGGTCCCCGCTCTGCGGCCGGATCCGCACCGTGACCTTGATGTTGAACTCGTCGTTCTCGCCCTGGTTGGTGAAGCGCACCAGGAACGGCTGGCCCTCGACGTAGGTGAGGCGGTTCGAGGTGCCGGGCTGCAGGGTCACGTCGCCGTAGGACGTGGCGTCCAGGCCCGTGCCGTGCAGGCCGGGGCCGGTCGGCTCGTTGTCACCACGGCCGCCGCCGCCCCCCTCGCCGTCCTCGTCGGCCGCGAGCTCCTTCCCGAGCTCGGAGGCAACGAACGCGGGGGAAAGCCAGGACACGTCGTCGATGAACTGCGACTGCGCGATCGTCTGGCCGCCGATGCCGGCTTCGCGCAGCGCCTCCTTGATGAAGGGCTGGACGCGCTGCTGGTAGAGCACGTCGGACGCGTTGAAGGTGCTCATGGCGCCCGCGATCCGGCGGATCGCCTGGTCGACCGCCTCGCCCTCGTCGCCGAGCGCGGGCCGGATCTGCTCCGCGACCATGGACAGGCCGTCACGGCGCAGTTCGAGCAGGATCAGCAGCGACTGCTGGGCGGCGCTCATCTCGTCCGGGACGCTGAGGTCGCGCGCCTGCTTGAGCGTGTTGTCCGCCTCGCCGCGCAGGCCGAGGATGCCCTGGTAGAGCTCGTTGGGCGACTGCGAGCCGGCCTGGCCGAGCTGGTCGAACAGCTGCTGGCTGGTCTGCCGCGACGCGGTGGCGAGCGCGGAGACCTGGCGGTTGTACTCGCGCATCGCGTTGTCGCGGCGCGTGTTGTTGCACGCGCGGACGAGGAAGAAGAGCAGCAGCAGGATCACGACGGCCGCGATGCCGGCGACCATCCTCCGGACCAGCACGGTCTGGGGATCGGCGGGCCCGCCGGGGACGGGCCGGGCGCGGCGCGGCGGCGACGGCCGCACGCGGGTGCGTTGGGTGCTGCGTGGGGGCTCGTCGTCCTCGTCGAAGAAGGACAAGTCGTGGTCTCCTTCAGGCTGTCCTGAAGCCGGGAACGGGGACGATCCGTCACCGATCCAGCGCTTCCAGCATGACAGGAGGCCCGGAGGGAACAACGCGGCGGCGCCGAACCCGCGCTCAGATGGAGACCACCACGCTCGTCGCCGGACCGCTCGTGCTCGGCCGCTACCGGCTCGGGGAACGGCTCGGCGCGGGCGGCTTCGGAACGGTCTACGCGGCGACGGACGAGCGCCTGCAGCGGCCCGTCGCGGTCAAGGTGATCCCGTCCGCGCCCACGAGCGACCCCGAGCGCGGCCGCCGCGAGGCGCTCGCCGCCGGGCGGCTCGACCACCCCGGGATCGTCGCGGTCTTCGACGCGGGCGAGGACAGCCGCGCGCGCTACCTGGTCTCCGAGCTCGTCTACGGGCGCACGGTGGACGAGCTGAGCGCCGAAGGCGTGCTCTCGGACCGCGACGTGCTGCGGATCGGGCTGGCGCTGTGCGGCGCGCTCGAGCACGCGCACGAGCGCGGGGTCGTGCACCGCGACGTCAAGCCGCAGAACGTGATCGTCCCCGACGCGCCGCGCTCGGCCGCCGGCGTGGCCAAGCTGGCGGACTTCGGCGTCGCGCACCTGGCCGGCGACGACCCGCTGACCCGCACGGGCGACGTCGTCGGCACGCTGGCCTACATGGCGCCCGAGCAGGCCGCGGGCAAGCGCGTGGACGAGCGCGCCGACCTCTACAGCCTCGCGCTCGTGCTCTACGAGGCGCTGTCGGGCGCCAACCCCGTGCGCGCCGGCTCGCCGGCCGCGACCGCGCGCCGCGTCGGGACCGTGCTGCCGCCGCTGCGCCGCGCCCGCAAGGACCTGCCCGGGGAGCTGTGCGACAGCATCGACCGCGCGCTGCGCCCCAAGCCCGACGAGCGCGGGACCGTCGACGAGCTCGCCGAGGCCCTGGCGGAGTGGCTGCCCGAGGTCTCCGACGAGGGCGGGACGGTCGCGCCGCACCCGCTCGAGCGCTCGCTGCCGCTGCCGCGCGGGACCGAGCGCGCGCTCGCCGCCGCGCTGGCCGGCGGCCTCGTGGCCGCGGCCCTGGCCTGGTCGGAGCAGCCCGTCTACCCGGCGCTGCTGGCGCTGGCCGCGGTCGCGGTGCTGCCGCGGCTGGGCTGGATCGCGTCCGCGCTCGCGGTGATCGGCGTGGTCGCGGCCGAGCGCCCCGGCGCGGCGCTGCTGATCGCCGCCGCGGCCGCCCCCGTGCCGTTGCTGCTGCGCCGCCGCGGGACGACGTGGTCGCTGCCCGCGCTCGCGCCGCTGCTCGGCCTGGCGAGCCTGGCGGGCGCCTTCCCGGCGCTGGCCGGCCGCGCCGGTGGGATGGTGACGCGGGTCGCGCTCGGCGCCCTGGGCGCGTGGTGGGCGCTGCTGGCCGCGCCGCTGTTCGGCCGCGAGACGCTCGGGGGTGTGCCGCCGGAGGCCGCCGCGGCGGGCGGCGGCGAGCCCGCATGGGCGGCGGCGCGCGGCGGCGAGGCCGCGCGGGCCGGCGGGGACGCCGCCGCGGCGCTCGCGGCCGGCGCCGACGCGCAGGCGGCGCTCGACGACGTCCTCATCCCCCTGATCACGTCGGGCGCGCTCATCTACGCCGCGATCTGGGCGCTCGCCGCGCTGACGCTCCCCTGGCTCGTCCGCGGACGCTGGCCGGCCGTCGACTTCGTCGCCGCCACGACCTGGGCCGCGGCGCTCGCGGCCACGACCGCGCTCGCGGCCGACGCGATCGGCGCGCCGGAGCCGCGCGGGCTGTTGGCCGGGGCGGTCGTCGCGGGGATCGCCGCCTTGGCCGTACCCCACCTCCGGGGAGTGCGGATGCTGGAGCCGTGAGGCCTGGACGGATACTGTGCACCCGCAATCATGGCCACCATGTTCGGGTAGTCGCCCATGAGCGTGCTGCGCAGTCTTGAATCCAAGCTCGCCGGGCTCGTCGAGGGCACGTTCTCACGTGCCTTCAAGTCCGAGGTGCGCCCGGTGGAGATCGCGCGCAAGCTGGCGAAGGAGATGGACGAGCACAAGGTCCAGTCGCTGAGCCGCGTCTATGCGCCGAACGAGTTCACGGTCTGGCTCTCGCCCGAGGACCGCGCCCAGTTCGAGGGCACGGAGGACGAGCTGGCGCGGGAGCTGTCGGGATACCTGCTCGAGCACGCGCGGCGCGAGCGGATCACGCTCGGCACGCAGCCGCGGGTCACGTTCAAGACCGACGAGCGGCTGCGGCTGGGCGAGTTCGGGATCCAGGCCCGTCGCGTCAAGCCGCCGGAGCGCGAGCACCACG
>Ga0182742_1001982_pt1 | contig 24159 bp, 24 predicted proteins | sample eDN5th37CBELigMG_FD_128880 | JGI IMG/M metagenome (GOLD analysis project Ga0182742, IMG submission 128880) | Enriched Miracle-Growth compost microbial communities from Emeryville, California, USA - eDNA 5th pass 37_C BE-Lig MG (version 2)... ...
CATCCGCCACCACCCGCCTGCCGGCCGCGACCAGCCGGCGCAGCGCGTCGCGCGTCGCGGGCTCTGGCGGCAGGCCGGGGCCGGCCAGCCAGACCTGCCGGCGGTCGTCCGCCAGCAGCGAATCCAGCCCCTCCTCCGTCACGATCGTGTCGGGATCGCCGGTGCGGTAGACGGCGGCGGAGGCAGCATCCGGCGCGGCGATGGTGACCAGCCCTGCCCCCGCCCGGTGCGCCGCCCCAGCAGCGAGGCGCGTCGCCCCCGTCATGCCCGCGCCGCCCAGGATAGTTAGGTGGCCGCGGCGGTATTTGTGGCTTCCGGCATCCAGGCGCGGCAGGTTCCAGAGGCCCGGCCCGTTGCGCCAGGCGCGCGGCCGGACCTCGGCCAGGACGCTGGCCGGCAGGCCGATATCGGCCAGCAGCACCTCCCCGCAGAGGCTCCGGCCCGGCAGCAGCAGATGGCCCGGCTTCAGGCGGAAGAAGGTGACGGTCAGCGCCGCCGGGGGCGCGAAGCCGCGGACCTGACCGGTCTCGCCATCCAGGCCGGAGGGAACGTCCACCGCCAGGACCGGGGCGCGGATGGCGCGTAGCACCTCCGCCGCCAGTCCATCCACTGGCCGGGCCAGGCCGGCGCCGAAGACGGCATCCACCACCAGCGCGGCGCGCGCCACCGACTCCGCCCCGAAGGGGATGGTCGGGCCGCGCCAGGATGCGGCGGCCAGGGCCGCGTCGCTGCCCGGCCGCGGCGGGGCAAGCGCCGCCACCGCCACCGGCCAGCCGGCCTGCTCCAGCAGCCGCGCCGCGACATAGCCGTCGCCGCCATTGTTGCCGGGGCCGGCCAGCACCAGCGTCCGGCAGGGCCGGAAGCGGCGCATGGCGGAGCGCGCCACGGCGCGGCCGGCGGCCTCCATCAGGGCAATGCCCGGGACGCCGCCGGCGATCGCCGCCGCATCGGCGCGCGCCATCTCGGCGGGAGTGAGCAATTCCCGCGGGCCGGATCGCGCCACGCCGCCGGCGAACCGGATCGCCTCCCATGCGCTGTTCCCGGCGAATTCGTATCGGTGTCTGCCCATGCCGCGACTCTCCCTCACCTACCTGATCCCGGTGCTCCTCTTCGTCTCCACCATCGCCCTGTTCGTCCATGGATGGACCAGGTCGGCACCGGAGCCCGCAGCCCCCGCCGCCACGGCCGCCACGGGCGGGGGGGCCAGCGCTGTGCCTGCGCCCGGTAGCGCCGAGAGCCCAGCCCCGGCCGCCGCGCCGGCACAATCCGACCAGGGCGGCTGATCCCGCCGCCCGCAGGACTCTGCTAGCCTGCCGCCGGATGCAGGGGGAGTCGCGGGCATGGCCTTCGTGGTGGCGGTCGCGCAGCAGAAGGGCGGCGCCGGAAAATCGACCGTTGCCGCCAACCTCGCCGCCACCCTGGCCGCGGAGGGACACCGGGTCGCCCTGCTGGACACCGATCCACAGCAGAGTCTCGCCCGCTGGAATGCGGAGCGGCAAAAGCAGGGCCCCCGCGCCACCCCGCTGGCCTTCGAGCAGCCTTCCGGCTGGCGCGTCCCCGCGGCGCTGGACCGGCTGCGGCGGGCTCAGGATTTCGTCATCCTGGACACGCCGCCGCATGCCGAGACCGAGGCCAAGCTGGCGATCCGCGGCGCCGACCTGGTGCTGATGCCCTTGCAGCCCTCCCCCGCCGATCTCTGGGCCAGCGCCGCCACGCTGAAGCTGGCGGCTGAGGAGCGGCGCCGGGTGGCGGCACTGCTGAACCGGGTGCCGGCGCAGGGAAAGTTGCGGGAGCGGATCATCGCTGACCTCGCCCGCCAGGGCGTGCCGGTGCTGGAGCCGGTGCTCGGCAACCGCGCGCATTTCGCCAGCGCCTTCCTCGACGGGCTGGCCGTGACGGAGGCGGCGCCGCGCAGCCCGGCGGCGGCCGAGATGCGGGCCCTCGCCGCGGCGATCCGCGGGCTGGCGGGCGGCTGACTCGCTGGGCCAGAGGGTGCACCGCAGCCTGCGGATGACGGACGGAAGGATGGATGATGCTCGGCAATCTGCTTTACATGCTGCATCTGCTCGGCGCGGTGCTCTGGGTCGGCGGCATGGCCTTCGCGCTGCTGGCGCTGCGGCCGGCAATGGCGGCGCTGGAGCCGCCACAGCGCCTGGCGCTGCATGAGGGCGTGCTGCGCCGCTTCTTCCTGATCGTCTGGCACGCCATGCCGGTACTGCTGCTGACCGGCTGGGCGCTGGTCTTCGGCTGGTTCGGCGGCTTCCGCGGCACCGGCTGGCACGTCCATGTGATGCATCTCACCGGGCTGGTCATGGCCGCGATCTTCGTGGCGCTCTTCATCGGACCCTGGAGGAAATTCCAGGCGGCGATGGCGGCCGCGGATCGTAACCACGCGGCAATGGCGATGGACCGTGTCCGGCAACTGGTGTTCATCAATCTGGTGCTCGGGCTGCTCACCGTGGCGGTGGCGGCCTGGGGCCGCTTCGGCGGCTAGGAAAAGGGCGGATGGGCACCGACGACATCGAGATCAGCGAGGACGAATTCCCGGAACTGGAGGCCGTGGCCGCCATCCAGCGCGGGCTGCACGCCTTCAACCAGGAAATGGGCGGCCCCTATGACCGGGAGCCGGTGACGGTGCTGGCGCGGGACGGTTCCGGCACGGTCAAGGGCGGGCTGCTCGGCCTCACCTACTGGAACTGGCTGTTCATCGACTGGCTCTGGCTGGCCCGCGACATCCGCGGCCATGGCCTCGGCAGCAAGCTGCTGGAGCGGGCGGAGGCGATCGCCCGCGACCGCGGCTGCACCGATGCCTATACCGACACCTTCAGCTTCCAGGCCCCAGGCTTCTGGACCCGGCACGGCTATGTGGAATTCGGCCGGCTGGACGGCATGCCGCCCGGCCACAGCCGCATCTGGTTCCGCAAGAAGCTCTGAGCCTTCCGATCGCCCGATGCCTTAGGCAGAGGCGTGAACCGGCCGGCAAGAGACAAGCCCCGGCCTCCGCCACCGCTTGTGCCGCCGCCCCGGGCGGGCAAGGAATGGCCAGAGCCAACAGACGGGAGAGACTCCATGAAGGCAGCCGTCGTCACCGAATCCGGCGTGCAGGTGAAGGATGTACCGGAGCCGAAGCCCGGTCCGGGCGAGGTCCTGGTCCGGGTCCGCGCGAGCGGGCTGAACCGCGCCGATCTCGGCGTCGCCGCCGGGCATATGCATGGCCGGATGGGCGGACCGGGGACCATCCTCGGCCTGGAATTCGCCGGGGAGGTGGTGGAGGTCGGCGCCGAGGTGCCGGACAGCGTGAAGCCCGGCGACCGGGTAATGTGTTCCGGCAGCGGCGGCTATGCCGAATATGCAGTGGCGGATTGGGGCCGCGTCTCGCCGGTGCCGGACAGCAACATGTCCTGGGAGCAGGCGGCAACCCTGCCGATCGCCCTGCAGACCATGCATGACGCCGTGGTGACGAATGGCCGCCTGACCGCGGGCGAGAGCGTGCTGATCCAGGGCGCCAGCTCCGGCGTCGGGCTGATGGGCATGCAGATCGCCAAGCTGATGGGCGCGAAGCTGGTGCTCGGCAGTTCCACCAATGCGGAGCGACGGGCGAGGCTGAAGGAATTCGGCTGCGACCTGGCCATCGACACCAGCCAGCCGGACTGGCCGGACAAGGTGCTGGAGGCCACCGGCGGCAAGGGCGTGGAGCTGATCGTGGATCAGGTTTCGGCCAGCGTCGCCAATGGCAACCTGAAATGCTGCGCCATCCTCGGCCGCATCGTGAATGTCGGGCGGCTGGGCGGCGCGAGGGGCGAATTCGACTTCGACCTGCATGCGCTGCGCCGCATCAGCTATATCGGCGTCACCTTCCGCACCCGCTCGGTGGAGGAGGTGCGGGAGATCAATCGCCGCATGCGCGCCGATCTCTGGGCTGCGCTGGAGGCCGGCAGACTGCATCTGCCGATCGACCGGACCTTCCCGCTGGCCGAGGCGCCGGAGGCCCTGGCGCATATGCGGGCCAACCGGCACTTCGGGAAGATCGTGCTGCTTCCCTGAAGGCGATCCGCGCCGGGGATCAGCGCCGGATCCCCAGCGCCACCTCGCGATGCCAGATATACAGGCCGGAGGCGACCAGCACCGCGATCCCGGCGAAATCCCAGAGGTCCGGCAACTCGCCCCAGACCAGCACGCCCATCAGCGTGGTCCAGAGGATGGCGGAGTATTCGAAGGGGGCGAGCAGGGTCGCCTCGCCGCGCCGGTAGCCTTCGGTCATCAGCACTTGGGCCAGGGCGGAAACCGCGCCGGTGCCGATCAGCAGCGCCCATTGCGCCGGCGTCGGCGCGACCCAGACCGGGATGCTGGCCAGGCCGGAGACCAGCGCCGCGCCAATGGCGAACCAGAGGACGATGGTGACGCCCTGCTCCCCCGCCTCCCCCATGCGGCGGATGCTGATCATGGCGAGCGCCCAGCCGAGGGCGCCCATCAGTACCATCAGCATGCCGTCAATCTGGCCGCCGCCTCCCGCGCCGGGCTGCGCCATGATGAGCACGCCGCAGAAGCCGACCAGCACGGCGGCGCCGCGTCGCGGCCCCACCCTCTCCCCGAGCAGCGGGATGGAGAGCAGCGTCAGGAAGAGCGGCATGGTGAAGCCGAGCGCCGTCACCATGGCCAGAGGCAGTACCGCATAGCCGTAGAAGGCACCGGCCATGCCCATCAGCCCAGCCGCGGTGCGTGCTGCATGCATCAGGGGATTGCTGGTGCGCAGCGCCGCCCAGCCCCCATGCCGCCAGAGCAGGGGCAGCAAGGCGGGAATGGCAAAGAGGTTGCGGCAGAAGATCACTTGCACCAGCGGAATGGCACCATCCAGCGCCTTCACGAAGGCAGCGGCGACGCTGAAGACCCCGGCCGCGCCGAGAATCATCAGCACGGCGCGGCGGGTTCGGTCCCGGCGCAGCCGCTCGGCGGCATGGTCCGGGGCCGGGGGGCGCGCGGGCGGCCCGGCGATGGGCTGGGGGTCCATGGACGGCATTCCGATACGAGGCTAGGGTCCGCGACGCATGAAGGCCAGACCAGCAAAGGCGCCGCCGATCCCGGCGCATCCCGGGCTCACGGTGCTGGCGGATGAGGTGGTCTGGGAAGGCCGCTTCCCGCTCCAGCGCGTGCAGTTCCGCTACACCCGCTTCGACGGAACCCCCTCCCGCGAGCTGACATGGGAGCTCTGGCGACGAGGCCGCGGCTGCGCCGTGCTGCCCTATGACCCGGTCGCCGACGCGGTGGCGCTGATCGAACAGTTTCGCCTGCCGGTCCTGGCCGCCGGCCTGCCGCCGGTGATGACCGAATGCCCGGCCGGGCTGCTCGAACCCGGCGAGGATCCGGAGGCCGCGGCCCGGCGCGAGATCGAGGAGGAGACGGGCCTAAGGCCCGTCCGGTTCGAGACGATCGGCCGCTACATGCTGATGCAGGGCGGCTGCGACGAGTTGATGTTCTACTACGCCGCCCAGGTCACGCTGCCGGCCCCAGGCGCGGCCGGGAACCATGGCTCGGCGGCCGAGGGCGAGGATATCCGCGTCATCGTCCTGCCGGCGGCGGAGGCCTTCGCCCTGCTCGATGCCAACCGGATCCAGAACGTGACCGCCGCCGTCTGCCTCTACTGGCTGCGTCAGAACCGGGAGAGGCTGCGGCGGGAATGGAAGTGAGAGCGATGCCGACCGACCTTCTCTTCCGTGAGGATGCCTATGCTACCGAATGCACCGCCCGCGTGATCGGCGCCGGGCCGGAGGGCGTGCTGCTGGACCGCACCGTCTTCTACGCCCAGGCCGGTGGTCAGCCGGGGGATGCCGGGGTGCTGCGCTGGGATGGCGGCGAGATGCCGGTTGCCAAGGCAGTGAAGGGGCCGGATGACACCGTGCTGCACCTTCCGGCGGAAGGCGCGGCCCCGCCGCCGGTCGGTGCGGAGGTGGTGGCGCAGCTCGACTGGGCCCTGCGGCACCGGCACATGCGGATGCACACCTCGCTGCATCTGCTGTGCAGCCTGATCCCCGGCGCCGGCGTGACCGGCGGGCAGATCGGCGCCGACCGCTCACGGCTGGATTTCGACCTCGCCGCCCCGCCGGCCAAGGAATGGCTGACGGAGCAACTGAATGCGCTGATCGCCGCCGACCATCCGGTCGGCGAGCAATGGATCACCGAGGCGGAGCTGGATGCGAATCCCGGCCTGGTGCGGACCCTCTCGGTGCAGCCGCCGCGCGGCGCCGGCCGCATCCGGCTGGTGCGAATCGGCGATGCGGCGGCCCCGGTCGATCTGCAGCCCTGCGGCGGGACGCATGTGCGCCGCACCGGCGAGATCGGCCGGGTCGAGGTGACGAAGCTGGAGAACAAGGGCAAACAGAACCGTCGCGTCTATATCGTGCTGGCTGGGGAGTGAGCGCCATGGACAACCTGGTCTCGACGGAATGGCTGGCCGCGGAACTCGGCAAGCCGGATCTGGTGGTGTTCGACTGCTCCACCTACCTGCCGAATGAGCCGGGCAATGCGCATGACGGATTCCGCAAGGCGCATATCCCCGGCGCGCTGCTCTTCGACATTGACCGGATCGCCGATCCCGATACCGACCTGCCGCATATGATCCCGACGCCGGGGCGCTTCGCGAAGATGGTCGGCGCGCTCGGCGTCTCCAATGCGACGCGGGTGGTGTTCTACGACCAGCACGGCCTGCGCTCCTCCGCCCGCGGCTGGTGGATGATGCGCCTCTTCGGGCATGAGAATGCCGCGGTGCTGGATGGCGGCCTGCCGAAATGGATCCGGGAGGGCCGGAAGGTCGAAACCGGCGACGCCCCTGCCCCGGCCCCCGCCACTTTCATCCCCGATTTCCGCGCCGAGCGGGTGAAGGGCATCGGCGACATCAAGCGCATCATCCGCCAGGGGGGCGGTGCGGCGCTGATCCTGGATGCCCGCGCCAGGGGGCGGTTCGATGGCACCGCGCCGGAGCCCCGCCCCGGCCTGCCGAGCGGCCATATGCCGGGGGCGGCGAATCTCCCCGCCACCGAATTGCTGAACCCCGACCTGACCATGAAGGACCCGGCCACCCTGCGCCGCATGTTCGAAGCGGTGGGGGTGGAGGCCGAACAGCCGGTCGTCACCTCCTGCGGCACCGGCGTCACCGCCTGCGCCCTGGCCCTCGGCCTGGTGCGGGCTGGCTTTCCTGAACCCGCCGTCTATGACGGCTCCTGGACCGAATGGGCCGGACGGCCCGAAACTCCGAAGGTGACTGCCTGATGCCCGACGATTCCGCGTCCAAGCCCCCCACCCTGGGCTTCGCCACCCGGATGAGCCATGCCGGCCGTGCCGGGACGCGGGTGCATGGCTTCGTGAATCCGGGGGTCCATCGCGGCTCCACCGTGCTCTTCCCGAATTGCGAGGCGCGGCGCGAGAGCGCGAAGCACCGCTTCGAGCAGTTCATGACCTATGGCACCCAGGGCGGACCGACCCACTACGCCCTGGAAGACGTCATCGCCGAGATCGAGGGCGGCACGCGCAGCCTGATCGTCGGCACCGGCCTCGCCGCCGTGGTGGTGCCGTTGCTGGCCTATCTGAAGGCGGGCGACCACTGCCTGGTGCCGGACAGCGTCTACGGCCCGACACGCAACCTCTGCGACACGCTGCTGAAGGGCTGGGGCGTCGAGACCACCTATTACGACCCCACGGTGGACGAGGCCGGAATGCGCGCCCTGATCCGCCCGAACACGAAGGTCGTCTATACGGAAAGCCCCGGCAGCCACACCTTCGAGGTGCAGGACATTCCCGCCATCGCCCGCGCCGCCCATGCCGCGGGGGCGAAGGTGCTGATGGACAACACTTGGGGCATCCACCACTTCAAGCCTTTCGCGCATGGGGTGGATGTCTCGATCCAGGCACTCACGAAGTATGTCGGCGGGCATTCCGACATCCTGCTCGGCAGCGTCACGGTGAATGACGAGGCCGACTGGCTGGTGGTGCGCGGCGCCGCCTCAACGCTCGGCCAGTATGCCTCCCCGGACGATGTCTGGCTGGCGCTGCGCGGCGTGCGCACCATGGCGGTGCGGCTGCAGCGGCAGGCGGAATCCGGCCTGGAGATCGCGCGCTGGTTCGAATCCCGGCCGGAGGTGCTGAAGGTGATGCATCCCGCTTTGCCGGGCCATCCACAGCACGCCATCTGGAAGCGCGACTTCACCGGCTCCTGCAGCCTGTTCGGCGTTGTCTTCCAGCCGCGCTACACCATCGAGGACGTGATGCGCTTCATCGACAGCCTGAGGCTGTTCGGCATCGGCGCGAGCTGGGGCGGCTATGAGAGCCTGGCTCTGCCGACCACCGGCTTCGTCACCCGCACCGCCGGCACCGGCGATTTCGGCGGCCCGATGGCGCGCTTCCATATCGGGCTGGAGGAGCCGGCGGACCTGATCGCCGATCTGGAGCAGGGCCTGCGCCGGCTGGAGGGCTGACCCCCTCCAGCCACCACGCGCCCGGAGCGCCGCAGAGTGGGTTGGCGCGGGCGGGCCGCCCCGGCGCTCCTCAGCGGGACCGGGTCGTGCGCCCCTGCTGGTAGCCCTGCTGGAAGGCGCGCTCCTGGGACTGCTTGCTCTGGTCGTAAAGGAAGCCGCCAGCGGCACCCACGCCGGCGCCGATCAGCGCACCCAGTCCGGCATTGCCGGCTATGGCCCCGATCACTGCTCCGCCGGCAGTGCCGCCGACGGTACCCGTCAGGGTACGTTGCTCCGTAGGGCTGAGCCCGGCACAGCCAGCAAGCCCGATCGCGCCGACAAGCGCGAGGGGCACCAATTGGAAACCGCGCATCTCTGCTTCTCCTGTCCCGGTGCTATCTGCGGCGTGGCGGCTCCGCCTCGGAACGCGGGCAGGGATAGGTCTGCGCGGCGTAGCGCATCAGCCCATCGATCGCGCGCTCATTGGCATATTGTGGATTGGTACGAGCCCAGGCGACGAAGCCGACCCTCGCCTCATCCAGGGTCGGCGCGGGATCGGGCAGGCAGAAGAGGGGCTGCTGCACCCCGCCCGGCGCGCTGAGTTCCCTGTGATACTGTCCGGCCGCCACCATGAAGCCATGGCACCAGGCGATCGCGGAGGGGCCCAGGGAATCCTGGGGCGAGGCGCCGCAAAGCGCCGCCAGATCGCTTGTCTTGCCGCCGCGGAAATTCTGTGGGCTCACCTGCGCGGCTGCCGGTGCCGCTGCCGCGGCGAGCAGCAATCCGGCGAATGCCGTTGCATGGATGCTGCGGACAGTCATGTCGGTCCTGCTCCCTCTCCACGGCGCCAGTCGTCCGGGCAACAATTGCTACCCCGCCAGGGAGTCGGGATGGCAAGCTTGTTTCAGGGATTTGTTTTGCGGACCCGAGATAATTGCCAATCGGGTCCGATACTTGGGCTATTTCAGAGTGGCTTCGATCCCCGCCTTCCCGGCTTGCCCGCAGCGGGCGCAAAGACCCTCAGCTTCGACCGTGATCTGGTCCAGGGCAAAACCGGCCCTGGCCGCCGCGGCGGCCAAGGCCGCCGTCACCGCCGAATCGCTGATCTCGGCGGTGGCGCCGCAGCGGCGGCAGATCAGGAACTGGTGCTGGTGGTCATGCCCCTCGCCGGCATGGTCATGCCCGGCCTCGACGCAGCCGACATAGGCGTTCAGCCGCTCCACCTTGTGGATGAGGCCCTGCTCCAGCAGGAAATCCAGCGCCCGGTAGACGGTGGGCGGGGCGGCGCCGGCGCGCAGGCCTTTCAGCCGGTCCAGCACGGCATAGGCGCCGACCGGCTGTTCCGCCTCCAGCACCAGACGCAGGACCTGGCGGCGCAGCTCGGTCAATTGCGCGCCGCGGCTGGCGCAGAGCGTCGCCGCCCGGTCCAGCCTTCTCTCCAGCGGCCTGGCCAGGGCCATCGCCTCCTCCTGTCCCGACAACCGATCCGGATTATATGGGGTATCGGAGACCTTGCATGCCACAACGCCCCGCCCCCGATGCCGAGGCCCGCGCCCGGCTGATCGCGGCCATCCGCTTCGACCTGCGCGGCCTGGTGCCGGCCATTGCCCAGCAGCACGACACCGGAGAGGTGCTGATGCTGGCCTGGATGAACCGGGAGGCGGTGGAGGAAACCCTCGCCACCGGCCGGGTCTGCTACTTCTCCCGCAGCCGCAACGCGCTGTGGCGCAAGGGCGAGACCTCCGGCCAGGTGCAGAAGCTGGTGGATTTGCGCCTGGATTGCGACGGCGACACCTTGCTGCTGCTGGTGGACCAGACCGGCGTCGCCTGCCACACCGGGCGGCGGAGCTGCTTCTACCTCGCGCTCCGCGACGGCGCCGTGACCGAGATCGCCGATCCGGAGATGGACCCGGAGGCGCTGTACGGACGATGAGCAGCACCCGCGCCGAACCCGTCCCCGTCACGGTCCTCACCGGCTTCCTCGGCTCCGGCAAGACCACCCTGCTGAACAAGCTGCTGCGGCATCCGGAGCTGACGGATACCGCCGTGCTCATCAACGAATTCGGCGAGATCGGCCTGGACCACCTGCTGGTGGAACGGCTGGACGGGGACACGGTGCTACTGAATGCCGGCTGCCTCTGCTGCACCGTGCGAGGGGATCTGGTGCGGGCACTGCGCGACCTTGCGGCGCGAATGGAACAGGGGCACGCAATCCGCCGCGTAGTGCTGGAGACCACCGGCCTCGCCGATCCCGCACCCATCCTGCAGACGCTGATGAGCGATCCGCTGGTGCTCCACCGCTACCGGCTGGACGGGGTGGTGACGCTGGTGGATGCCACTTCCGGCATGGCGACGCTGGATGCGCAGCCCGAGGCGGTGAAGCAGGCCGCCATGGCCGACCGCCTGGTACTGACAAAGATCGATCTCGCCGCACCGGAGCAGTTGGCGGCGCTACGGGACCGGCTGCGCACCCTCAATCCCGGTGCGCCGCTGCTGGAAGCGCAGCACGGCGAAATCGCGCCGGATGCGCTGCTCGAATGCGGCCTCTACGACGCGACGCGGAAGATCCCGGATGTCGCGCGCTGGCTGGATGCGGAAGCCTTCGCGCAGCACGGGCATGACCACGGCCACGGGCACCATCACCACCACGACCCGAACCGTCACGATGCCCGCATCCATGCCTTCTGCCTGACCTTCGACCGGCCACTGCCCTGGGACGGCCTCGCCACCTGGCTGGAGATGCTGACCATGACGCGCGGCGAGAGCGTGCTGCGCATCAAGGGCATCCTGAACCTGGAGGGCGAGGAGCGGCCGGTCGCCATCCATGGCGTGCAGCACCTCTTCCACCCGCCGGTGAAGCTGCCCGCCTGGCCGGAAGGCGACGATCGCCACTCCCGCCTGGTCTTCATCCTGCGCGACCTTGACCGGGCGGTGGTGGAGAACGGCCTCCGCGCCTTCGTGGAGAGCGCCCGGGAACAGGCAGCGATCGCCTCAGGCTGACCATGGGGCGAAGCTGCCATCGCCCCTTCCGTCGCCGGCGGAAAGCCCCTTAATGCAGGCCACCATGAGTCCGAACCAACTCCGCCTGGAAAGCCTTTCCGGCGAGGCGCTGCGCCAGGCGCTGCCGGCGCTCGCCCGGCTGCGGATCGCGGTCTTCCGCGACTGGCCCTATCTCTATGATGGCGACGCCGCCTATGAGGAAGGCTACCTGGCCACCTATGCCGCAAGCCCCGGCGCCGCGGTGGTGGTGGCCTTCGACGGGGCGGAGCCGGTCGGCATGGCCACCTGCCAGCCCATGGCGGAGGCCGCCGGATCGGTGCAGGCCGCCTTCCACGCCCATGGGCTCGACCCCGCCCGCTTCTGCTATTTCGGCGAGAGCGTGCTGCTGCCGCAATATCGCGGCCAGGGCGCCGGCGTGCGCTTCTTCGGCATGCGGGAGGATCATGCCCGCCGCCTCGGCCTGCCCTTCGCCGCCTTCTGCGCGGTGGACCGCGACGAGAACGACCCGCGCAAGCCGGAGGACTACGTCCCGCTGCACGGCTTCTGGCGGAAACGGGGCTACGTCCCCTACCCTTCCCTCTCCTGCGTCTTCGAGTGGAAGGAAGTGGGCGACAGCCACGAAACCCCGCACCCGCTCAACTTCTGGCTGAAATCCCTGACCGGGGAGGCCCTGCCATGAAGCCGCTGCGCCTGGGCCTGCTGCAATATCCGGTGGAGCGCCCGGATGGCATCGCCGCCCTCTCCGCCAAGCTGGACCGCTGGCTGGCGGAAGGCCGTGCCGGCGGGGCGGAACTGCTGGTCCTGCCGGAATATGCCTGCGTCGAATTGGGCGCCACCCTCTGCACCGCCACCCGGCCGGACGAGGCGGCGGAACTCCGCGCCATGGTCGATTCGGCGGAGGAGATCCTGGCCGCCATGCGCCAGGCCGCCATCCGCGCCGGAGCCTGGCTGCTGCCCGGCACCCTGCCCATGCGCCGCCCGGATGGCAGCATCGCCAACCGCGCCCCGCTGATCGCCCCGGATGGCCGCATGGCCTTCCAGGACAAGCACACCATGACCCGCTTCGAGGCGGAACGCTGGGGCGTCTCGCGCGGCGCCGATCCGCAGGTCTTCGACACGCCCTGGGGCCGGATCGGCATCTCCATCTGCTACGATGTGGAATTCCCGAAACATGTCCGCGCCCAGGTGGAGGCCGGCGCCTGGCTGATCCTCGCCCCCTCCTGCACCGATACGATGCACGGCTTCAACCGTGTGCATTACGCGGCGCGGGCGCGGGCGCTCGAGAACCAGTGCTTCGTCGCCATCACCCCGACCGTGGGGGATGCCCCCTGGTCGGCGGCGCTGGACGCAAATCGTGGCTTCGCCGCCGTCTTCGGCCCGGTGGACCGCGGCTTCCCGGAGGACGGGATGCTCGCGCGCGGCGCGCTGGACGCGCCGGGCTGGGTCTTCTGCGACCTCGACCCGGCCCGCATCGAGCGGGTGCGGCGGGAGGGCGCGGTGCTGAATCACCGCGACTGGCCCACCGGCCCGGTCGAGCCGCCCCGGCCCGCGGTGTTCTCTTGACCCTCGTCTATCTGGTCGCGGGCGAGGCCTCCGGCGACATCCTCGGCGCGCGGCTGATGGCGGCCCTGCGCCGGCGGCGGCCGGAGCTGCAATTCGCCGGGGTGGGCGGGGAGCGCATGGCGGAACAGGGCCTCGCCAGCCTCTTCCCGATGCGGGAGCTGGCGCTGATGGGCCTGCTGGAGGTGCTGCCCAATCTCCGCCGCCTCGCCCGCCGGATGGACCAGGCCGCGGCCGACATCACCGCCCGCCGCCCCGCCGTTCTGGTCACCATCGACGCGCCGAGCTTCACCCTGCGCCTGGCGGAACGGGTGCGGCCCGCCGGGGTGAAGATCGTGCATTACGTCGCGCCGCAGGTCTGGGCCTGGCGGCCAGGCCGGGTGGAGAAGATCCGGCGGCGGGTGGACCGCATTCTCGCCCTGCTGCCCTTCGAGCCCCCCTTCTTCGAGGCGGCGGGCATTCCCATCACCTTCGTCGGCCATCCGGTGCTGGAAAGCGGCGCCGACGCCGGCGATGCCGCGCGCTTCCGCGCCGCGCAGGCGCTGCCGGAAGGCGACCGCCCCGTCATCGTCATGCCCGGCAGCCGCCGGACCGAGGTGCGGCGCCTGCTCGGCACATTCGGGGAGGCGCTGCGCCTCGCCGCGGCGGAGGTGCCGCGGCTGCGCCCGGTCCTGCCCCTGGCCGCGCCGGTGGAGGCCACCGTCCGCGCCGGCACCGCCAATTGGCCGATACAGCCGGTGCTGCTGCGCGAGGCCGGCGAGCGGCAGGACGCCTTCGCCGCCGCCGAAGCGGGCCTCATCAAATCCGGCACCTCCAGCCTGGAGATGGCGGTGGCAGGCATCCCGCATGTGGTCGGCTATCGGGTGAACCCGCTCACGGCCGCCATCGTCCGGCGGCTGATCCAGGTGCCCCACGCCTCCTTAGTGAACCTGCTGGCCGAACGGGAGATCGTGCCGGAACGGCTGCAGGAAAACTGCTCGCCGGACAAGCTGGCCACCGAACTGGTCCGCCTGCTGCGGGAGCCACAGGCCGCGGCGGCACAGCGCGCCGGATTCACCGAGGTGCTGGCGAAGCTGCGCCCGCCCCAGGGCCTGCCCAGCGAGGCCGCGGCCGATGCGGTGCTGGAGGTGATGGCGACCGGGGCCTGACATTCACCCCGGACGGCGCCGCATCCCCGCCAGCGCCTCCGGCCGGGGCCGGTCCATCAACTCCTCCAGCAGGACGCGCAGCTCCCGGCTCATCAGCGCGATGCTGGCTTCCAGGAGGTCCAGCATCGCGTCGCGCAGTTCCAGATCGCTGATCGTGTAGCGCCCCCCGCTGCCGAACAACAGGCCGGTGCGGTCCTGGTCCGGCGGCTGGCCATAGCCGAGTCGCTCATCGGCGCGCCATTCCGTGACCAGCAGCTCGGCGATGCTGGGACCATCCCCGGCGCTGCCGCGCCGGGCGGTCAGGAAGCGCCAGACCGCAGGCGGGAACAGGCTGGACCTGGCCGGGGCTTCCCAGACCTCCCGCAGCAGGTTGCGCTCGGTGCGCAGCTCGCCCTCGGCCGATCCGAACAGGAGGGAGCCGGCCACCGTAGCCTCGGTCACGCCGCCCACAATCCCGACGACATCCCCGCCCGCGGCATTGGCCAGGGACAGCCCGCCGGACAGGCTTGCCGTCAGGGCGCCGACCAGGATGCTGGCGAGGCTCAGGCGCCGGGTCCGTTGGTCCTCGGCGTTCTGCAGACGCACCCGCAACTGGTCGCCCCGCTCGCCTTCACAGTCGATCTCGGCAAGCGTGCCGGAGACGTCCAGCATCGCCAGGAGGATCCGGTCCATGATGCCCTGGCGCAGCCGGAGCAGCCGCAGCTCGGCACCCTGGCCACGGGCATTGCCGGCCTCCAGCGCCGCATATTGCCGGAGCAAGGGCAGCGCGCCGATTACCTCGGCAATCCGGATCGCGGTGGGGGAATAGCCTCGCGCCAGGAGCTCCGCCGCAGCCGCCTCGGCCTCGGCGGCAGGCAAGGGCGGTTCGGCGACCGCAGCCTGTCCCGCATGGGCGGCCGTTGTGCAGATGCGGGTGAATTCCCCGCGTGCGGCCGGACCCGCCGATGCGACGGGGGAGCTGGCGCATCCGCCCAGAAATGCCACGCCGAGCATGACGGCGCCGAGGCAGGTGGCCGCAGCCGCGTTCATGGATTCCTCTCCGCCAGATTGTCCTTGTGCCGCCCCTGCCCGTATGGAAGCCGGTGCGCCGGCAGGTCTAGCCGGCGCTCGTCGCGATGGCCCGCTCCACCCGCAGCGCCGCATCCAGCGCCCGGAGCCCGACTCCCCCATCCGCCTCCACCGGCGCGCCCTCGGCGATGCCGGCGATGAAGGCGGCCTGCTCGGCCTCAAGGCTGTCATGCTCGGTCCAGGTGGCGCGGTCGATGCCCCAGCCGGGCATGGTGGCGACCGGCTCCGCCCCGCCGGGCCGCACTGCCTCCAGGCTGCGGGCAAGGAAGTCCACCCGCATCTCCCCCTCCGGCCCCAGGATGCGCAGGCGCCGCTCCAGCCCCACACTGATCCGGCTGGCAGTGACGGTGGCGGCGGCGCCGCTCTCGAAGCGAAGCTGCGCCACGGCGAAGTCCGGATGCGGCGACATGACCGCCCGGCCCACCGCCCGCACCTCGGCCAGCGGGGAGGCCGCCAGGGTCAGCACCAGGTCCAGATCATGGATCATCAGATCCAGCACCACCGAGACATCCAGGCTGCGCGGCCGGAAAGGGGCGACGCGGGTAGCCTCGAAGGCCAGCGCCCCCTGTCCCGCCCCGCTCTGCCGCAGGGTACGGATGGCGGCGGAATAGCGCTCGATATGGCCGACCTGCAGCACCAGGCCGCGGCTCCGGGCGGCGGCGACCAGTTCCTCGGCCTCGGGGATGGTCGCGGCGATCGGCTTCTCGACGAAAAGATGCCGCCCCGCGGCCAGGACCTGCATGGCATAGGCATGGTGGAAGGCGGTGGGCACCGCCACCACCATCGCGTCACTGGCCTCGATCAGCGCCCCGGCCGCCAGCGCCGGGGCCCCGACCTCCGCGGCTACGGCGGCGGCGCGGGCCGGGTCGGCGTCATGCACCCCGGAGAGGCAGCCGCGCGCCGCCAGCTTCAGGGCGTGGAACCGCCCGAAATGCCCAACCCCCAATACGCCGATCCGCAGCCCCATCCGCCTGCACCCTCGATCCCAGGACCGGGGCAGCCTCTAGCCGCGAGCGGCCCCGCAGGAAACACCCCGGACGCGAATCGCGGGCCCGGGCCGGCTGCCCCAGGCCGGGGTTGCATCCCCGAAGGCACGCCGTCACATTCGCCACGGTTTTTCAGGGGGTTCGCCCCCGAAGGGTGACACGCCTCCATGATGTATTTCTCCCGCTGGAAGACCGCCGCGATCCTGGCCGTCTGCCTTCTCGGGGTACTGCTCTGCATTCCGAACCTCTTCCCGCGGGATGCAGTGCCCTCCTGGGCGCGGCAGTTCTCGCTTGGCCTCGACCTCCGCGGCGGGTCCTACCTGCTGCTCGAAGTCGATATGGACGCGGTGGTGAAGGAGCGGCTGGAGAGCCTGGCCGACAGCGCCCGCACCCGGCTGCGCGATGCCAGGATCGGCTATGTGAATCTGGGCTCCAACCCTTCCGCCCGGCAGGTGAGCTTCCGCGTCCGCGACCCCGGCCAGGCGGAGCAGGCGGCGCGGCAGATGCGGGAGCTGGCGAACCAGCTTTCCACCGGCGTCGGCACCACCACCCCGGATATCGAGGTGACCACGGCGCCGGACGGCACCGTCACCGCCAGCCTGACCGAGGCCGGGCTGCGCGCCAAGGCGACCGGCGCGGTGGAGCAGTCCATCGAGATCGTCCGCCGCCGCATCGACGAGACCGGCGTGGCCGAGGCGCTGATCGCCCGCCAGGGTACGAACCGCATCCTGGTCCAGCTCCCCGGCGTGGAGGATCCCAACCGGATCAAGCAATTGCTGGGCAAGACCGCCCGCATGACCTTCCGGCTGGTGGACGAGACCGCCAATCCCGCCGCCGCCACCCCGCCCCCCGGCGTGGAATTCCTGCCGGTGGAGGGGGGCAACGAACGCCTCGCCGTGCGCCGCCGCGTGGAGGTAGACGGCGCCAACCTGACCAATGCCCAGGCCGGCACCGATGGCCGCACCGGCGAGTGGGTGGTGAATTTCACCTTCGACAGCATCGGCACCCGCCGCTTCGCCGAGGTGACGCGCAACAATGTCGGCCACCGCTTCGCGGTCGTGCTCGATGAGAGGGTCATCACCGCCCCGGTGATCCGCGAGCCGATCACCGGCGGCCGTGGCCAGATCAGCGGCAATTTCACCGCCCAGGGCGCCAATGACCTGGCGGTGCTGCTGCGCGCCGGCGCTCTGCCGGCGCCGCTGACGGTGGTGGAGGAGCGGACGGTCGGGCCGGAGCTCGGCGCCGACGCCATCCGCGCCGGCGTGCTGGCGCTGGCGGCGGGCGCGCTCTTCGTCTTCCTCTATATGGGCCTGGCCTATGGCTTCCTGGGCTGGCTCGCCAACATCGCCCTGCTGGTCAACATCGTCCTGCTGCTGGCCGGGCTCTCCCTGCTGGAGGCGACGCTGACCCTGCCGGGCATCGCCGGCATCGTGCTCACCCTCGGCACCGCGCTCGACGCGAACATCCTAATTAACGAGCGCATCCGGGAGGAGGTGAAGAACGGCCGCACGCCGGTCAACGCGCTGGAGGCCGGCTTCACCAAGGCCAGCGGCACGATCATGGATTCGAACCTGACGAACCTGATCGCCATGGCCTGCCTCTATGGCTTCGGCAGCGGACCGGTCAGGGGCTTCGCGGTGACCGTGGCGATCGGCACGGTGGTCCAGATGTGGACCGCGACCACCCTGGTCCGCCTGATGGTGTCCTGGTGGTACCGCTGGAAGCGGCCGAAGGAGCTGCCGGTGGTGGAAGGCGGCAAGGGACTGCTCGGCCGGCTCGCCCGCCCGCTGTTCCGGCTGGTGCCGGACAATACCCGGATCCCCTTCATGCGCGGGGCACGGATCGGGATCATGACCTCCATCCTGCTCTCCACCGCCTCGGTCATCGGCGCCTTCTATCCGGGACTGGAGCAGGGCGTGGACTTCAAGGGCGGCATCGTCATGGAGGTCCGCACGCCGGAGGCCGCCAACCTGGCCCTGCTGCGCTCCACCGTCTCCGGCCTGAACCTGGGCGATGTTGGGCTGCAGCAATTCGGCGATGCCAGCACAGTGCTGATCCGCCTGCCGGTCCAGCCCGGGGAGGACGGCACCCAGCAGGCGGTAAACAAGGTCCGCAGCGCCCTGGAGCAGGTTACGCCCGGCACCCGCATCCTGCGCACCGAGGCCGTCGGCAACCGCGTCTCGGACGAGCTGTTCCGCGGCGGGATGATCGCCCTCGGCATCTCATTCCTGGCGATGCTGATCTATATCTGGTTCCGGTTCGAATGGCAGTTCGCCATCGCCGGCGTCGCCACCCTGCTGCTCGACACCACCAAGGTGGTCGGCTTCATGGTGCTGACCGGGATCGAGTTCAACCTGACCACCGTTGCGGCGATCCTGACCATCATCGGCTTCAACGCCAACGACAAGGTCGTGGTCTTCGACCGGATGCGGGAGAACTTGCGCAAGTACAAGCAGATGCCGCTGGAGCAGCTCGTCGATCTCTCGATCAACGAGACGCTGAACCGCACCCTCGGCACCTCCATGACGCTGCTGCTCTCGGCGGTGCCGCTGGCGCTGTTCGGCGGGGATGAGCTGGCGGGCTTCGCCTGGCTGATGATCTTCGGCATCGTGGTGGGGACCTCCTCCTCCACCTTCATCGCCGCGCCGATCGTGCTCTTCACCGGCCGGAACCGGCTGCGGCAGGGCCAGGCTGCCGCACCGGGCCAATCCGGCAAGACCCAGGCCGCGGCCAAGGTCTGATACACTGCTGCTGTCGCCCACCCTGGTCCCTGTCGGCCGCCGGGGTGGGCGGCCATGCATGCCCGCCATGGATGGTTCTGTCATCCATCTGAAATTCGCCGCAAAACGGATCCGAACAATCTAAAAATCCGCAGCATTCTGTGCGGGAGTGTTGAAGGCAGCGACACACTGTGCGAAAGCATTCGCAAAGATCGGTACAATCATTGGGCTGGCACGCCGCTGCCCGTGATCGGAAGACAAAAATTGGAACTCCCGATTGGCCTGACAGGATCGCCGCGGCACCACGAGAGGGTGCTGGTGCTGGCGCGCGACCCGGCCGTGATCGCCGCAGCCCAGACCGCCGCACGCCGGTTGCGCCGGCCGCCGGCCGTGGTGACGGAATCCGGGCAGGAAGCCCTGGCGCATCTGGCCGCGCCCGGTAACGGCCCTCTGCATCTGATCTGCGATCCCGCTGCCGCGGGACCGAGCTGGCCGCATTTGCTGGCCACCCTGTCCGATCCCTCGACGCGCACCGCGTTGATCCTCGTCTCCACCGCACCGGAGCAAGGCCATCCCGGCGTGGCGGCGCTGCCAGCCGATTCGCTCCGGGTCGAGGCCGCCTTGCAGCAGCCGGCGCCGCAGCCCGCGCAATTGCCACGGGAGGCCGCCACCGCCCTGCGGGACGGCCTCTCGAATGGAGAGATTGCGGTGCGCTACCAACCCATGGTCCGCATCGCCGATGGGCGGCCGGTCATGGTCGAGGCGCTGGCCCGCTGGGACCGGGCGCCGACGCCGATCTCACCCAAGATCTTCGTGCCGCTGGCCGAGAGAACCGGGCTGGGGCGCGCCCTGTCGGTCGCTGTCGCCACCCGGGCCGCGGCGGAAATGGCGCCGCTCTGGCCACGGTTGCGACTGGGGCTTTCGATCAACCTGCCGCTCGACCTGCTGCTGCAGCCCGACCTGTTGGACTGGTTGCGCCGGGCCCTGAAGAGTTCCGGCCTGCAACCCTGGCAGGTCGCGCTGGAGCTGACGGAAACCTCCATCGTGCGGGACAGCGCCATCCTGCGCAGGGCCGTGCTGCGGCTGCGCCAGGCCGGCTATGCGGTGCTTCTGGACGACATCATGCAGCATGACGAGCGGGGCCGGCTGCTGGACCTGCCCTTCGCCGGCTTCAAGCTGGACCGCAGCCTGGTGGAGGCGCTGCCTGCGGCGGCCCATGCCCGGCACGAGGTACGGCGGCTGGTGCGCCTGGCCGAGGCCCGTGGCCAGACGGTGATTGCGGAAGGGGTCGCCGATGCCCGGCTCTGGGCTGCGGTGCGCCGCCTGGGCGTGCATCTTGCCCAGGGATTCGGGGTCGGCCGGCCGCTGCCGGCGGCGGCCCTGCCGAGCTGGTGGGCAAGCTGGCGCGGCCGGCAGCCGGGCTGACCCGGACCACCCTTCAGCCGTACACCTTCCGATAGAGGGCGATGATCTCCGCTTCCGTCGGCACCCGGGGATTGTTGGCCGGGCTGCCGGAGGCAAGCGCCTGCTTCGCCATGGTCGGCAGCAGCCCGTCCCAGGCATCGGCGGCGATGCCGTAGGCTTTCGGGGTCGGCACCTGCAATTCCTGGTTCAGCGCCCGCAATTCCTCCAGCAGCCGGGCACCGGCGACCTGATCGGCATCATCGCGGGAGGCGACACCGATGGCGCGCGCGGCCTCCGCATAGCGCGGCAGGGCGTCGTTCAGGCCGAATTCCGTCACGGCAGGCAGCAGCATGGCGTTGGAGAGGCCATGCGGCACATGGAAATGCGCGCCGATCGGGCGGCTCATGCCATGCACCAGCGCGACGGAGCTGTTGGAGAAGGCCAGCCCCGCCTGCATGGCGCCGAGCATCATCGCCTCACGTGCCGCGGGATTGCGCGGCTCCTTCCAGACGGTGCGCAGATTGGCGCCGATCAGCCGCATGGCGGAAAGCGCCAGGCTGTCCGAATGCGGGTTGGCGCGTTTCGAAACATACGCCTCCAGCGCATGGGTCAGGCTGTCGATGCCGGTATCGGCCGTGGTGCGCGGCGGCACGCTGAAGGTCAGCGTGTAGTCCACGATGGCGGCCAGCGGCAGGGCGCCGAGCCCGGCGATCAGCATCTTCTCGTCCGTCTCGGTATCGGTGATGACGGTGAAGCGCGTTGCCTCGCTGCCCGTGCCGGCGGTGGTGGGGATGCAGATCAGGGGGACCAGCGCCGTGTCGGCCTGGGCCGGCACCTTGAACTGCCGCATCTTCGTCCCCGGCGGGGCGGCGGCGAGAATGGCCATGGCCTTGGCGGTGTCCATCGGGCTGCCGCCGCCAAAGCCGATCAGGCAGTCGAAATCCCCATCCTTCAGGATGGCGACGCCGGCCTCGACCACCGTGTCGGTCGGGTCGGGGACGGTGTCGGAGAAGACCTGGGCGGCAATGCCGGCCTTGCGCAGCGGATCCAGGCAGCGTTCCACAGTACCGGAACTGACCATCCAGGGATCGGTCACCACCAGCGGGCGGAACAGGCCGAACTGCGTCAGCACCTCCGCGATCTGGTTCACGCTGCCCCCGCCGATCCGCATCATCCGCGGCGAGACGATCGACGCCACCGTCATGGCACATCCCTCCCGTTCAGGCGTGAAGGATAAGGGCCGGCGGAGGCGGCGGCTAGGCGGGGGCGGTGGCGGGCTTTCACTCCCGGTAATCGGGCTGCTCGCGGTCAAGCTTCCGCTTCAGCGCCTGCCAGGGCAGCCAGCCGGTATTCGGCCCCGTCCCGAACTGGGCGCGCGTCCGCTCCACCGTGCCGCGCGAGGGAATGGCCAGCGGAACGCCGGAGGATTGCGCGGCAAGCTGGATGCGGCAGGCCTGCTCCAAGTAATACATCCAGTAGAAGGCTTCCGCGACCGTGCGGCCCACCGTCAGCAGGCCATGATGGCGCAGGATCATGCAGGGCTTGTCGCCCAGGTCGCGCACCAGGCGCTCGCGTTCGGAAAGGTTGTCCTCGGCGGCGATGCCTTCATAGTCGTGCCAGGCGACGCGGCCGTCGAACTCCATCGAGATCTGGTTGAGCGGCAGCAACCCGCCCGTCTGCGCCGCCACCGCCATGCCGGCCAGGGTATGGGTGTGCATGACGCATTGCGCATCGGCGCGGCCGAGATGCACGGCGGAGTGGATGACGAACCCCGCCGGGTTCACCGGCCAGGAGGTCTCCTGCGCCGACTCTCCCTCCGCATCCACCAGGACCAGGCTGCTGGCGGTGATCTCCTCGAAAAGCAGGCCGTAGGGGTTGACCAGGAAGCGGTGCGACCTCCCTGGCGTCGGCACCCGCGCCGAGAGATGGGTGAAGACCAGGTCGGTCATGCCGAAGAGGGCGATCAGCCGGTAGGCGGCGGCCAGGTCCTCGCGCAATTCCCGCTCCGTCGGCACATGGCCGGGATCGGGAGGAATGGGCGGCGGGGGCAGTGGCATGGCGTTCATCCTCCTCGCGGCATCCTCGCATGTGGCGGCGGCATGCGGGCAAGCAGGTTTGCGCTTGCCGCCCCCGCGCAGGGACGTGACCCTGTCCCGGTACCTATGACGGGGAGTCCCTGATGTCCCACCCGCTCTTCGCCCCCGGCTTCAAGACAACGCCCTGGTGGTGGGAGGCGGCCGAGCCGCCGGAACGTGACACCCCGCTGCCGGACCGCGCCGGGGTCGCCGTGGTGGGCGGCGGCTATGCCGGGCTGTCGGCGGCGCTGACCCTGCGCCGGCTGGGGCAGGAGGTCACGGTGTTGGATGCGGAGCGGATCGGCTGGGGCGCTTCCTCCCGCAATGGCGGCATGGTCTCAGGCGGGCTGAAACTGGCGCGCGCCGGGCTGGAACAGGCTTTCGGCCCGGAGAGGGCGCGGCAGATCACCCTCGCCGCCGCCGCCAGCTTCCCCTTCATCGAGGAGACGATCGCGCGGGAGGGGATCGACTGCGACTATGTCCGCTGCGGCCGCTTCACTCCCGCCTGGTCGCGCCGCCACTACGATGCGCTGGCGGCGAAGGCGGAGTCCATCGCGGAGATCACCGGCCTGCCCACCCGCATGCTGCCGAAGGCGCGGCAACGGGAGGCGCTGGGCAGCGACCACTACCATGGCGGCATGCTGGCCGAGGCGACCGGCAGCCTGCATCCGGGCAAATACGCCCGCGGCCTTGCCGCCGCTGCGGAACGCGCCGGCGCCAGGCTAGTGGATGGCGTGCGCGTGCAGCGCATCCGGGAGGAGGGCAGCGGCTTCCGCCTCGCCACTGACAAGGGCGAGCTGCGGGCCGACGCGGTCCTGGTGGCGACCAACGGCTACTCCCTGGACCGGCGCGGCACGGCGATGCCCTGGCTGGCACGGCGGCTTGTGCCGCTCAACTCCTACATCATCGCCACGGAGGAATTGGGGGAGGACACCATCGACCGCCTTTTCCCCGGCCGCCGCATGATCTCCGACACCAAGCGCGTGCTGAACTACTTCCGCCCAAGCCCGGACGGAAAGCGAGTGCTCTGGGGTGGCCGCGCCAGCTTCCGTGCGGCGACGGCCGAGGACACCGCCCCTGTCCTGCACCGCTACATGACCGAATGCTTCCCCGAGCTGAAGGACACCAGGATCACCCATGCCTGGACGGGGAATGTCGCCTTCACCTTCGACCACCTGCCGCATATCGGGGTGCAGGACGGCATCCATTACGCCGCAGGCTGCCAGGGCAGTGGGGTGGCGATGGCGACCTGGCTGGGCCACAACGCCGCGCTGAAGCTGGCCGGCGCGGCGAATGAGCCTTTCGCGCTGGACGGGCTGCCCTTCCCGACCAGGCCGCTCTATTCCGGTGATCCCTCCTGGTTTCTGCCCCTCATCGGCAGCTGGTACCGGCTGCGCGACCATATCGACCGGATCGCCGCCTGAAGCGCCGGCGATTCACCTCCCGGATGTCTTCACCCAGGACAACCGCAGGCTAGACCGCCCGATGGCGGTCCGGCGCGATCTCTCCGGCCGGGAGCCTCGCCGTCTCGAAATCCTCGGCCCTGGCGACCTCGACGCGATTCCGCCCGCGGGCCTTGGCCCGGTACAGCGCCGCATCCGCCGCCGCGATGACGGCCGACACATCCGTGCCGGCCGGCGCAACGGCCACGCCGATGCTGATGCTGATGCCCAACCGCGCCGGCCCGATGCCGATCGGCACCGCGCCCAGGGCAGCGCGCAGGCGCTCGGCGACAATGGCCGCGTCCTCAGGCG
>Ga0182742_1001983_pt1 | contig 24141 bp, 18 predicted proteins | sample eDN5th37CBELigMG_FD_128880 | JGI IMG/M metagenome (GOLD analysis project Ga0182742, IMG submission 128880) | Enriched Miracle-Growth compost microbial communities from Emeryville, California, USA - eDNA 5th pass 37_C BE-Lig MG (version 2)... ...
GCGGTGGTGAACATCTCCACCAGGTGAACGCTGGCCGACGCGGTTGCCGGCGGCACGCCGAGCAGGCTGACCAGCAGCGTCTGGGTGATGACGCCAAAGGCCATGCCCAGCGCGCCATCCACCATCTGCGCGGCAAAGCCGATGGCGATGAACGGCACCAGGTCGGCCCAGGTCAGGTCGGCAAATTCGAACATGAGGCTGTCCTCTCTGTCTGCTCGTCAGCTGTCAGAAGTTGTGTGAGATGGTGAGGCCGTAGGTGCGCGGATCGCCGGGATTGCCGACGATCAGGCCGGTATTGCCGGAGGGCACCTGCAGCTGCTCGAAATAGTCTTCGTCAAAGGCGTTGCGCGCCCACAGGAACGCATTCAGCCCCTCGTCGCTGCGGAAGCCGAGCCGGAAGTTGTGCAGCGAATAGCCGTCGATCCAGGTGTAGGCCGAAGGCGTCGGGTTGGAGGAGAAGCGCGAGCGGTAGCTGCCGTCGTAGCCAAGGTATGCCTGTCCCGGCAGGCCGAACAACGTCACCGGCAGGTTGCCCTCCGCCCCGAAGGACAGCGCCCATCTGGACACGCCCGGCAGCCGCTGGCCGGAGATGTCGCAGTTCTCAGGGCTCAGCCCGCCCGGAGTGCCCGGCGCGCTGGGCGTCTGGCCAGCGCCTACTGTGGTGCCGCCGGAAAGCTCCGGCGGGCATGGCGCATCGGGGAAGCTGCGATAGGTCGCATCCGTGTAGGCCCCGCTGACATAGGCGTTGAGGCGCGGGGTCGGGCGGATCGAGAAATCCCACTCGAAACCCTGCGTGCGCACCTTGTCCGCATTGGCCAGATAGCCACGCAGAACACCCGTCTGCCCGTTCACCACCTGCGCCTGGAAATCATCGATGTCCGTGCGGAAGGCGGCGAGGTTCAGCGTGGCGCGCCGGTCCCAGAACTGGGTCTTGAGGCCAAGCTCGTAATGGTTGACCGATTCCGCCTTGACGGAACCGACCTCGATCACGGGATTGCCCTGTGCGTCATTGGGCACGCCGTTGAGGTTGATGCCGCCCGGCTTGAAGGTCTTGGCGTAGGTCGCATGCGCGCGGATGTCCGGCGCAATCTCGTAGGCGGCGGTCACGTCGTAACTGACGTTCCAGTCGCTGAATTCCGGCTCGAAGAACTGCGGGGCCAGCACCCCGCGCTGGGCGACGATGCGCGGATCGGTGCTCGCGAATGTTACCAGCTGCCCCTGCCCGTTCGTCACGACGGAATTATACAAGCCGTCCTTCTTGTCATAATTGAGGCGGGCGCCCGGCTGGATGCTCAGCGCGTCGGTCACGTTCCAGGTGAGCTGTCCGAACAGCGCCACGCTGACATTGTCGAGCCGAATGTCGTTCGTGGCGGTCAACCCGTCGAGAACGCTCGGATCGCAGGCGAGCTGGTTGGACGCGCTGGGTCCGCAGCCGGCGGAACCAGCGGGCACATTGCCGGGATTGAGCAGCCAGCGGCTCGCGCCCGGCCCCTGCTGCTGCAGGCCCTGCGTCCGCACCTCCTGATAGAAGGCGAACGCGCCAAGCAGGAAGCCGAGCTGCTCGCCCTCCTGCGAATAGCGGAACTCCTGCGTGTACTGGTTCTGCTGCGACGGGTTGTTGGACGCGGTGGTGATCGGCACGCCGGTAAAGTCGCGGTCGTTCTCAGGCAGCCAGTCCCAATAACGCCAGCCGGTAATGCTGGTCAGTTGGCCCGCCCCCAGATCCCACCGCACGCGCAAGGATGCGCCGCCGATCTCGTTGCCGGCATTGAGGTTGGCATCAACGTCCGTCAGCCGGTCGAACGGATTCCTGCTGACGACATTGTATCCCTGAGCGGCCGCCAGCGCTTCATACTGGCGGTTGAGGGCACGCTGCGTCGGGCCGGTGCGGACGAACACTGTCCCGCAGCATTCCGGGTTCTGCGTGCTGAAATCGGCCGCCAGCGTCACGTCGATCGCATCGGTCGGCTCCCACAGAAGCTGGCCCCTGACGCCGATATTGTCCTGCTCGTTGATCCAGTTGCCGGTCGCGACGTTGAACACCGTGCCCCGGCGGCTGGTGCCGGAAAAGGCGAGGCGCGCGGCCAGCGTCTCGGACAGTGGGCCGGAGACGGACGCCTTTGCCTGCTTGAAGCCGAGGTTGCCGATGGAGGCCTCCGCGCGCCCCTCGAACTCGAAGGTCGGCTGCCTCGTGGTGATGTTCACCGCGCCGGCGGTGGTGTTCTTGCCATAGAGCGTGCCCTGCGGCCCGCGCAGCACCTCGATCTGCGCCACGTCGAGGAAGTCGAACGTCGCGGACGCGATGCGATTGTAATAGACATCGTCGACATAGATGCCGACGCCCTGGTCGAACCCGTCATTCGTCAGGCCAAAGGGGACGCCGATCCCGCGGATGTTCACGGCGGAGTTGCGCGGGTTGGAGCTGTAGAAGTTCATCGAGGGCGTCAGCTGCTGCAGCCGTCCGACGTTGAAAGCCCCGGTGCTGTCGATCTTGTCCGCGCTGACGACGGTAATCGCCAGCGGAACATCCTGGGACGTCTCCGCACGGCGGCGGGCAGTGACGATGATCGCATCGTCAGGCCCGGGGTCACGCGCGCCGGTGCCGACAGAAGGAGGCGTTTCGCCCTGGCGTTCCCCTGCGCCGGAGGGGAGCTGGGTGCTTTCCTGCGCCTCAGCCGTAGTGAAGGGCGCCAGCAGAGTGAGGGCCGCCAGCAGCGGCCCGGTGGACTTCGGGTGCATGATCTCTCGCTTTCATAAGGTGGAGATGCATCCGGTGGTCCGGTCTGCTTCCAGGGATCTGGCTAAGGTTTGAGAAGGGAACGCCTGCCGAGGCCTTTCAGTCGGCGAAGCGGCGGCGTTCCGTCACATCCACCTGCATGACCTTGCCGTCATGCACGGTGAGTTGGATGGTCCCGTAACGCAGGCGGCCCAGCGCCTCGGCGATGGTGCCGAGCGGCTCTGACACTTTGTCCGCGATGCGTTGGGGAGCGGGGGTCTCGTGTGCTCGCATCGTATGGCTCTCCGACTGCGACCTCGCGTCGCGGTGCAGGTCCTATTCTCAACTGGAACGGTTGACAATGGTTCCTGCCGCGCAGTTCGGCTTGGTGCGACAAGAGAGTTTCTTTTCGCGTCGAGACGAGCCTCAGACCTCCTCCACCTCCTCCGGCGAGAAGGGCGGCACAGTCTGGATCTGGTCAGACAGGCGGATCGAATCGAGCAGTTCGGCCGTGCGGTCCCTCACCTGCAGCATCAGCGCGCGGGTCCGGCAGTCCCCTTCCTCGACGCAGTTCTTGCACTTCTCATGAGCGAAGCGGCTGGCGCAGGGCACCAGCGCGAGCGAACCGCGCATCACGCGGATCAGGTCGCCATAGGTGATGTCGATGGGCGACAGCGCGAGCCAGTAGCCGCCATCCTTTCCCCTCTGGGAATCCACGATGCCGAACCGGCTCAGCTCCGACAGGATGACGGTGAGGAACTTGGCCGGAATCTTCTGCACCTCGGAGATTTCCGAAAGCTGCACCGGCCCCTGCCCGTAGCGATCGGCGAGGTGCTGCATGGCGCGAATGGCATACCTGGTCTTCTGGGACAGCACGCTTTCTCAATGGCCCCTTCCGCGGTGCCGGGCAACCGGGAGCTTGGAGCGCAAATGCGGGAGCGCCTGGACGTCCGGCCCGTTCAGCCCAGGATGATGTCGGGCGGCAGCTTGTGCTGCCGGATCTCCTCCGGCGTCAGGCCTTTCAACTCGTGCGGAAAGACGAGCCAGCTCTCCGTCTCGTGCACGTAGAAGTCCGGCACCATGTCCGTCCGGTTGCGCAGCGGCTTGTAGTAGACGGTGGCGACGCGCACCTGCCGCGGCATGTTGTTGCGGCAACGCTTGTGCAGCTTGTTCACCAGCGCCTCGATGCTGCGGCCGCTGTCGAACACATCATCCACAATCAGCAGCCGATGCTCCGGGTCCAGCACCTTGGTCAGGTAGCTGGTCGAATAGACCCTCACCTGCGGCCCCATCACATCAATGTTCTGGTAGGAAGAGGTGCGGATGGCGATGTGGTCGCTCGCCAGCCCGTGATATTCCAGCAGCTCCTGCACCGCGATCCCGACCGGCGCACCGCCGCGCCAGATACCCACGATGTGCGTGGGGTCGAACCCGCTGTCGAGCACCTGCCGGCCAAGCCGGAACGAGTCCTGCAACAGGCTGTTCGCGTCGATGAAGAGCTTTTCGACCGTCACGCTTCCTCCGCTCCAAGACCTGCTCGGCCCATGCGGCCTAGCGGAGCGGCGCCGGCTAATCCACCCGCCTGCCGTTCTGGCCGACATCATGCAGGTTTCGGATAATGTCCGCTTGCATCTTTCGACTCCGCTGCCGATGCTGAAAGCGCGCAATGCACCAGGCCCACCTGGCAGGATGCGCGAGAAGGGGCGATTTGCGGCCGCGGTTCAACCAGCTTTCACCCGCCATGCAATGACGTTGCACCATGGTTGAGAGCCGCCGCACCCGCCCCGCAACGGAGGTCCAAATGGCTGCTGTCAGCGCCCCTGAAATGATCGAGCGCGTCGCACACGACGTCAATGACGAAATGGCGGCCTTCATCGACGGCCTGCCCAAGGCGGAACTGCACGTCCACATCGAGGGCACGCTGGAGCCGGAGTTGATGTTCGCCCTCGCCCAGCGCAACGGCATCGCTCTGCCTTATGCCAAGGTCGAGGAAGTGCGCGCAGCGTACAACTTCTCTCGCCTGCAGGACTTCCTCGACATCTATTATGCCGGCGCCGACGTGCTGCGGACGGAGCAGGATTTCTTCGATCTCGCCCTCGCCTATGCCGGCCGCGCGGCCGCCGACAACGTCCGCCATGCGGAGATCTTCTTCGATCCGCAGACCCACACGAAGCGCGGCATCCCCTTCGGCACCGTGATCGAGGGTCTGCTCGCCGGGCTGGCGGAGGCCGAGCGCCGCCATGGCCTCACCTCTTGCTTGATCCTCTGCTTCCTGCGCCACCTGGAGGAGGAGGACGCACTGGCGACCCTAGCGGAGGCGGAGCCGTGGTTCGACCGGATCGAGGGGGTGGGGCTCGATTCCTCGGAGCTGGGGCACCCGCCTTCCAAGTTCGCCAATGTATTCCGCCGCGCAAGAGAGATCGGCCTGCATCGGGTCGCCCATGCGGGCGAGGAAGGGCCGGCGGACTATGTTCGCGAGGCGCTCGACATCCTTCAGGTGGAGCGGATCGACCACGGAAATCGCTCGCTGGAGGATCCGGCGCTGGTGGAGCGGCTCGCCCGTTCGGGAATGACGCTGACGGTCTGCCCGCTCTCGAATGTCCGGCTGTGCGTGGTGCCGGATATTGCCGCTCATCCGATGCGCCGGATGCTGGATGCGGGCCTGCGAGCCACCGTCAATTCAGACGATCCAGCCTATTTCGGCGGATATCTGAACGACAATTTCCGCGCCCTCGCCTCCACGGGCGCCTACTCACGGGCAGATTTCCTCACGCTCGCACGGAACTCTTTCGCGGGCTCGTTCCTTTCCCGTGACGCCGTCCAGCGGCACCTGGCTGCGATAGAGGCTTTCGTTCACAAAAGCTGAGTTACTATCCGCCCGGGAAGAGGGGTCCGTGCCGGAATCTGGCTCCACCGAGCCGTCGGCAAGGGGGAAGGAACGAGGAAAGTGACGAATGTTTCACCGTCGCGCCCTGCGACACGGCGGCGCGATTCGGATCGCACGCGCGCCAGCATCCTCAGCGCAGCCACTCGCGAATTTGGCGCGCAGGGTTTTTCAGGAGCGCGGATCGAGCGGGTTGCCAAGGCAGCGCGCTGCAACATCCGGCTGCTCTACCACTATTTCGGCAACAAGGAGGCGCTCTACGTCGCCGTGCTCGAAACCGCCTACGCCCATCTGCGCCAGCAGCAGGCGGCGCTGGACTTCGATCTTCGCGATCCCCTCGGCTGCATAGAGAAGCTGCTGCGCTTCACCTTCACCTACTTCGAAAAGAACCCCTACTTCGAGGGCTTGCTGCGCGCCGAAAACATGATGCGCGGCAAGTTCGTCGTCCAATCCACTCGCGTGCCGGAAGAGGCCGCTCGGCTGAAGTCGCGGCTGCGCGAGATCCTGCAGGCGGGGGAGGAGCAGGGGGTAATCCGCCCGGATGTTGATCCGGTGCAACTCTACGTCACCCTTACGGCGCTCAGCCGCTTCCACCTCGCCAATTCCTATACGCTCTCGGTCATGCTGGACGTGGACGCGCAGAGCAGGGAATGGCGGGCCGAGCGGCTGGAGCATTCCGTTCAGCTGGTGCGCGACTGGCTGACGACGGGGACGCCCATGCAGTTCGCATTCGAGGGCGGGCTGGAACGACAGCAGGCTCCGCTAGCGATCTAGGCGACCCTCTCCGCCGCGGGCATTTCCACGGGGGCCCGATTCGCCAGCCGGCGCGCGATGAAGGCGCACGCGACGAGCTGCAGCTGGTGGAACAGCATCAGCGGCAGCAGGATGGCGCCCACTTCGGCCGGCGGGAACAGCACACCGGCGATCGGCACGCCGGAGGCAAGGCTCTTCTTGGAGCCGGCGAACAGGAGCACCACGGCATCCTCCCGCCGGAAGCGCAGCAGCTTTCCCGCCCACCATGTGGCGAGCAGCACCAGCGCGAGGAGCGCCAGGCAGATCAGCATGACCCAGATCAGGTCCCCCCACGAGACCTGGCGCCACAGGCCTTCCACCACCGCCGCGCCGAAAGCGGTATAGACGATCAGCAGGATGGAGCCCCGATCCACCCTGCCCACCAGGCCTTTGTGCCGCGCGACCCATGAGCCGATAACGGGCCTCATCAGGTGCCCCACGATGAACGGCAGCAGCAGCTTCACGACGATGGCCGTACCGGCGGACAGCGACATCTCCACATGCGATCCGCTCATCAGCGCCACTGCCAGAAGCGGCGTCAGCACGATGCCGAGCAAGTTGGAGAACGAGGCAGAGCATACCGCCGCCGCGACATTGCCGTGCGCCATGGCGGTGAAGGCGATGGAGCTCTGCACGGTCGAGGGCAGCAGCGTCAGGAACAACAGCCCCGCGGCAAGCGGCGCCGACAGCCCCGGCAAGGCGCTGAAGCCCAGGCCGAGCAGCGGGAACAGCAGATAGGTCGCCGTCAGCACCGTCAGATGCAGCCGCCAGGCGAGAAGGCCGCCAATAATCGCTTCTCGTGAGAGCTTGGCGCCGTGCAGGAAGAACAGCAGCACGATGCCGGCATCGGCCGCCCCTTCCGCCACCGGCACGAAGCCCCCGCGTGGCGGCAGCGCCGAGGCCAGTACGACCGCCCCCATCAAGCCGAGGATAAAGGGGTCGAAGAGGATGGCGAGGCGGCGGATCATGCCGTGCTAATGCGCTGCCGCGCGCCGATGGGCCAGCCCTGCCGCGGAGAACGCGCCGCGCCGGACCGCCGTCGCCCGGTCCGCGCGGCCCGCATCCGTTTGCGTTGGCTGGCGCTTCGTGCAAGCTCTGCCGAAGTGGTCGCAGATTGCGAGGGGCGTTCGGCATGGCGGAAGAAGCAGGCGAACCGCTCGACCGTGAGGCAATCGAATTAGAGGCCTGCGCCAGTAAGGCGCCGGCAGGCGGACCGGCATCCGGCGGATGGCTCGACCGCTTCTTCCAGCTCGGCGCACGAGGATCGACCGTCGGCCGCGAGGTGATGGCCGGGCTGACCACCTTCCTCGCCATGGCGTACATCCTGTTCGTCAACCCTCAGATCCTGGCGCAGGCGGGGATGGACCCCGGCGCGGTGTTCGTCGCCACCTGTTTCGCCACGGCGGCGGGGACGCTGATCATGGGGCTCTATGCCAATTTCCCGATCGCTGTGGCGCCTGGCATGGGGCTGAACGCCTTCTTCACCTACGGCGTGGTGCTCGGGCTCGGCGTTCCCTGGCAGGTGGCGCTAGGGGCGGTGTTCCTGTCGGGCGTCGCCATGCTGGCGTTGAGCCTGTCGCCCATCCGCGAGTGGATCATCAATGCAATCCCAAGGGACATGAAACTGGCGATCTCCGCTGGCATCGGGATGTTCCTGCTGATCATCGGCATGTCGGACATGGGGCTGGTCGTTGCCGACCCGGCGACCTTGCTGACGGTGGGCAACCTGACCGCCGCTCCTGTGGTGCTGGCGGTGGTCGGCTTCCTTTTGATCGTGCTTCTGGAGGCACGGAGCCTGCCCGGCGCGATGATCGCCGGTATTCTCGCGACCGCGCTGCTCGGGGTAGGGCTCGGGCTGGCGGAGTTCAGCGGCATTACCTCGGCACCGCCATCCGTTGCGCTGACCTTCATGGCGCTGGATGTGGGGAGCGCGTTCACGCTCGCCCTGCTCGGCGTGGTGATCTCGCTCCTGTTCGTCGACTTCTTCGACACTGCGGGCACGCTGATTGCGGTGGCGCACAAGGCCGGTCTGCTGGACGAGGAGGGTAAGCTGCCGGGGATGCGCAAGGCGCTGGTGGCGGACAGCACGGCGACGATCATCGGGGCCGCCGTCGGGACCTCCTCCGTCACCAGCTATGTAGAGAGCGCGGCGGGCGTGCGCGCCGGCGGGCGGACCGGGTTGACCGCGGTGGTGGTCGCGGTGCTGTTCCTCGCCGCGCTTCTGCTGTCTCCGCTGGCGGGCATGATTCAGAGCTACGCCACCGGACCGGCGCTGGTCTTCGTCGGGTGCGTGATGGTGAGCGGACTGGCGGAGATCGACTGGCGGGATCCGACCAGCTTCGTGCCGGCGGTCATCACCGCTGCGGGCATGCCCTTCACCTACTCGATCGCGACAGGCCTTGGCCTTGGCTTCATCGCCTACGCGGTGCTGAAGGTGGGCAGTGGGAAATGGCGGGAAGCGGGCGTTGGCGTGCTGGTACTCGCGGCTTTGTTCTTCCTGAAATTCGCGCTCCTCGATCCCGCCTGAGGTGCGGCGCTGCCGGCTGTCTTCCTCGACATTGCGGCTGCGCGGGAATATCTGTGCCCGTATGCGGGAAGCCAACGACGAGAGCGAAATGAACGTGTCCAAGTCCATGATAACCGCGCCCGCCGCAATCGACCCGATCCGCGCGGGCGCACGCTAGACCGTGCCGACACAGCTTCACGAGATCCCCGCACTACTCGACCAGCTTGAGCAGCTGCATCGCCGGTCCACGGACAATCTGCACGCGGCCTTGCGTGCCTTCGTGGACCAGGGCGAGGTGCCTGACCCGGCCTCTCGCCGCGATGGCAGTTTCGCTTATCCTGAACTCCGCATCGCCTATGATTCGCATCGCGACGTGCCGGTGCCTTCGCGCGCCTATGCGCGGCTGAAGCAGCCAGGGCTCTACACCACGTCCATCACCGCGCCTGCCCTGTTCCGTCCTTATCTGGCGGAGCAGCTGGAGCATCTGGTGCGGGACTATCCGGTGGTTGTCTCCGTCGGCCTCTCGGCGGACGAGATGCCCTATCCCTACGAGCTGGACAAAGCGGGCATCGACCTTTCCAGCGTGACGAGCGCGGAGCTGTCGCGCCACTTCCCATCGCACGAGCTGGTCCGCATCGGCGACGAGCTGGCGGACGGCACCTGGGTTTCACAGGGACAGACGCGGCCGCTCGCACTGTTCGATGCGCCGCGCACCGATTACAGCCTCGCTCGCCTGCGGCATTATACCGGCACCCCGGCGGGCGATTTCCAGCGCTACGTCCTGTTCACCAATTACATCCGCTATGTGGACGAGTTCGTTGCCTTCGCGATCGCGGCCATTCGCAATGGAGAGGGGCAGTATACCGGCTTCTCCGTCCCCGGCCTGCACTTCACGCGCGATAATCTGGAGGATGCCGAGCGCCGCATCGCGGAGGGAAGCTGGCGGCGGCACCAGATGCCCGCTTACCACCTGATGGCGGAGGGCCATCGCGGCATCACCCTCGTCAACATCGGCGTCGGCCCGTCCAATGCAAAGACGATTTGCGATCATGTGGCGGTGTTGCGGCCCGAAGTATGGCTCATGATCGGCCATTGCGGCGGCTTGCGGCCGAGCCAGTCCATTGGCGATTATGTGCTTGCCCATGCCTATCTGCGGGACGACCATGTCCTCGACGCGATGCTGCCGCCGGAGATCCCCGTTCCCCCGATCGCGGAGGTCCAGACCGCGCTTTACACCGCGGCCCTCAGCGTGGCGGGGGAGCCGGAAAGCGACCTGAAGCAGCGGCTGCGCACCGGAACGGTCGTCACGACGGACGACCGGAACTGGGAGTTGCACTACACCCGCTCCGCGCTGCGCTTCAACCAGAGCCGGGCGGTGGCGATCGACATGGAATCCGCCACCGTTGCCGCCCAAGGCTATCGCTTCCGTGTGCCATATGGGACGCTGCTCTGCGTGTCGGACAAGCCGCTGCATGGTGAGATCAAGCTGCCCGGCCAGGCCAACGCCTTCTACCAGCGCTCGATCAGCCAGCACTTGAGGATCGGCATCGAGACGGTGAACCTGCTTCGCCAGCAGGGCGACAGCCTGCATAGCCGCAAGCTCCGCAGCTTCGATGAGCCGCCGCTGCGCTAGACGCGCGCAAAAGAGGTTGACCGGCACCGGCGCGGCCATCACCGTGCCCGTCGGGAGTCCGCCACGGCAAGGCACAAGTCCAGCCGCCGGCGTCCGGACGTGAGAGGAACCGAGTGATGACGCGTTTCGACGTGGAGGCGTTCATTGATCGCCAGCGGATCGGCCGCACGCAGCTCAGCGTGCTGCTGGTGTGCGGCCTCGTCTGCTTCATCGACGGATTCGACATTTTCATGATCGGCAAGATCGCCCCGGCGATCGCCGCTGGCTTCGGCCAGCCGGCCGAGGCGATGACCTTCGTGTTCGTCTGCCAGCAGATCGGCCTCGCGGCGGGCGCGTTCCTCGTCTCGCCCCTGGCGGACCGCTTCGGACGGCGGCGGATGCTCATGTGGTCCTGCGCCGCCTTCGGCTCGATCACGCTCGTCAGCGCCTTTGCGCAGAGCCTGGACCAGCTGGCGATCCTGCGCGGCATTGCCGGCCTCTTCATGGCGGCCGGGCTGCCGATGGCGCTGGCGCTCATCGCGGAAATGACACCGGCGGGGCGCCGCTCCACCTTCATAGCCCTGTCGCTGGCCGGCTATTCGACGGGCAGTGCCGCGAGCGGGGCGGTCGCAGCGTGGCTGATCGATGTCTACGGCTGGCAGAGCGGCTTCTGGATCGGCGGCATCGTGCCACTGCTTTGCGTCCCGCTGTTGCTGTTCTTCGTACCCGAATCCCTGAAGTTCCGGGCGGAGCGAGACCCGAAAGATCCGCGTGTCGCCCGTACGCTGCGGCGGATGGACCCGCAGCTGATGCTCACGGGAGACGAAGTCTTCGTGCTGGGCGACGGCAGCACCGCGCCGCGCAAGGCCAAGCTGACCGACATCTTCACCGAAGGGCGCGGCTGGATGACGGCAGTGCTTTGGGCCGCCTGCATGCTTTCCATGACCAACATCGCGCTCATGGGATCATGGCTGCCGACCTTCTTCCAGGAAATGGCCGGCATCCCGATCCAGGAATTCGCGATCAGCGCCATGATCGCCTATCTCGGGGGCGTCGCGGGCACCCTGTCGATCGGCTGGCTGATGGACCGCTTCAGCGCCACGCGGATGATCCCGCTCTACTATCTCGGCCTCACTGCAGCGCTGCTGGGGATGGCATGGGTGCCGTTCGGCGCGCCGGTGTTCATCGCGATCCTGATCTTCTGGAACTTCGTGCAGACGGGTGGGCAGGCCGGCCTCAATACGTTGATCACCCAGGTCTATCCGCCACGTATGAGGAGCACCGCGCTCGGCTGGGCAGGCGGTGCAGGCCGCGTCGGCGGAGTGCTGGCGCCGCTCTATGGCGGGTTGGCGATCGCGCAGCATTACTCTCTGCAACTGACGCTGGGTCTGGCTGCCCTGCTCCCCTTCACCGTGGCGGTGCTGATCTCCTTCCTCGGCGTTGCCACAGCGAAGCGTCATTCAGAGGACGGGCGGCAGCCTGCTGCGGTATGACAATGACGGAAGAAATCGGTTCGCGCGAGTGGTTCCAGCGCTACCTCACCGCCTTCAACGAGGCGCGGTACGAGGATTACGCCGCCTATTATCATGAGGATGTGGAGTTTCTCGGCCGCGCAGCCACCAAGCATGGGCGGCAGGCGATCGTCGACCATTACCGGATGATCCGCGCTCGCATCGACGAGCATATCGAGCTGTTGACCTTCGTCGGCTCACCCGAGGTGTGCGCGGCGGAAATCGTCACCACGCTGGATCCGCTGGAGGACTGGCCCGACTTCCCCACCGGCCCTTTGCAGAAAGGCGTGCGGCGGCAGAGCATCAACTTCCTGTTCTACGACATCGAGGATGGCCAGTTCCGCCGCATCCGCGCCGCAGGGTTCCGCCAGATCAGCTGACGCGCTTGAGTTCCCCCGCCCTCGCGACGCGGATGGAGGAGATCAGCCCCTCGCGCAGGGTGTAGTAGACGAACACGCGCACCTCCACCGCCTCTCCCTTCGCCAGCGGTGCCACGACGAAATCGGGCGCGTCCACCACGGCAGTGAAGCGACTGGTCGAATCGACGAAGATCGCATCCTCGTCCGCGAGCAGCTTGTGGATCGTCAGGTGCTCCCGAACCCGCTCGAACATCGGGCGGTAGAAGTCGACAATGCCCTGCTTGCCTTCAATGAGCGGCAGGTTGGTGAGCTTCAGCGTGACGTCATCGGTGTAATAGGCGGAGAAGCGCTCCGCATCAGCATTGCTGAAGGCCGAGGTATAAGCGTGGTAAGCCGCAAGCTGGCTCGGGTGCGAGCCCAGGCGGGGCGCCTTCGTCACCCCATATTCCGGAGGCCACGTCATCGAGTTGAGCGAAGCGATCTTCTCGTCGCGCAAAGTGTAGGTGACGTGGAATTTCACCGTCACCGTGTCACCCGGGTAGAGGTGGCCGAAGGGGAAGTCCGGCCGTTCCTTGCTGGCGTGAAAGTCCATGTCCACGTCCGCGAACAGCACGTTCCCGCTGCGGGCGTAGCTCTGCACCCGCATCACCTCGCGCACCCCGTCATGCGCCCAGGCAAGGAAGCCGCGCAGGCCCTCCTTGCCGTGGTGCAGGCGGCTGCCGCCGGTGAAGGTGACGTCGTCATGGTAGAATCGTTCCACCAGCGCGTCGTCATCGCCGGTGTTGAACACCGCGATGTAATCCTCATAGTTGAACATCGGCTCAGGCAGAGGCGAGGCTGTAATTGTAGCGGCCTGTCCGCAGCGTTTCCTCCGGCACCCAGGTGCCGTGGAAGGTGGCGCGCACCCGCACAGGCAGCTTCAGCAGCGCGACCGGCCCTGCCTCGACGTTCTGCGCATCCAGAATGGCCAGATCACTGCGCACCTTGGAAACGCGCGAGACCGGGACCAGCAGCCAACCGTCCCCCTCCGGCGAGTCCGGCCGGCGGGGCACGAATTGCGACTCCTGCACGGTGTCACCTTCACCGGGCCGCCAAACGGAGAGCTTGCCGGTGGCTAGGTCGATGTGGCCGGTGCCGCTGGACCCATCCCGATTGCGCACGATGCAGTAGCCGTGGCGGTAGGGGCGCCCCTGATAGCGATCGTCGGTGCGCGGCATCTCGCAGGGGACGCCCAGCAGGCGCTCCATCTCGTAGCCCTGACCGTTGCGCGACAGGTCGAAGGTCATGCGCGTGAGGAAGGGCGGGCATTCCGGCGTCGGCTCCCCCGTGGGCGTTGGGAAGAAGCTGAAGCAATTGCCGTCGTAATAGCACAGGTCCAGCATGATCTTGTTGCCGTAGCGCACGGCGTTCATCATGTGCCCGGCGCTACCGGCGGGGCCGGTGAACCAGCGAATATCCTCCGCCTTGCCGTAGCGGGGGATCAGCGCGACGTGGGTCTGCTTGTCCGGATGGTACTGGTAGTAAGGCCCTCCTGCCTTCACCACGTCCATGTCCGTGATCATGGGGAAGAACGGCACGACCACCCATTCGTCCGTGATGGCGAAGTCGTGGACCATGCCGGCGAAGGGCATCTCGAACCAGATCTCGTTCTTCAGCCGGCCTTCCGCATCGAACAGGTAGAAGACGAAGTCCCGGCTGGCATCGCCACGCGCCTGGTAGGAGAAGCCCAGCATCTCGTCCGTGATCGGGTCCACCTTCGGGTGGGCGGTGAAGCTGATCGATGCGAGCTGGCCGGAGAGATCATCCTTGCCGATCGTCTCCAGCGTGTCCGGGTCGATCCGATACGGGTGATCGTCTTCCTTCAGCGCGTAGAGCTTGCCTGCGTGGAACATGGCCGTGGTGTTCGCCGTGCCCATCGGCACGCTGTGGTCCACGCTGGGATCGTTGGTGTAGCGATTGCGATAGCGGCCGAAGAGGCTGCGGCGCGCCTCCTCCTGCATCTGGTATCGCGTGGTGCGGACCCAGCGGTTCACATAATCCACCTGCCCGCCCTTGAAGCGGAACATGTGCATCATGCCTTCGCCATCGATGAAGATGTCGTCCGTGCGGCGGGACGGATATTGGCGGTCAGCGCCAACCTTGTAGAGCGCCCCTTCCAGCTCGGCGGGCACTTCGCCGGAGATCAGTTCCAGCCCGCGGATCGTGCATTCCGTCCGCATCGGCTCGCCCCAGCCCTTGTAGAGCTCGATCTCGGGGAATTGGATCGGTTCAACCATTTGCGGCTCTCTCCGTTAAGTGGGCCGCCGCCTTCTGGTGGGGGTCAGCCGTTGTTGCTTTGCATTATATCCTGTTCGGCCGGTGCGGGCCAGATCAGCCCTCTGCGGAGCCGATCCGCAGGACGGGCTTGATGACCCGGCCGCTCTCCGTATCCTCGAAAGCGCGGGCGATGTCGTGGAAGTCGTAGAAGGTCAGCAGCCGGTCGAATGGGAACCGGCCCTGCCGCCAGTAATCGATCAGCTTGGGGATGAAGAGGCGCGGTGCGGCGTCGCCGCCGAGGATGCCCCGCATCTGCCGCCCACCGGCGAGCATCGGGAACATGGACGGCGACCACTCTCCGCGAGGTGCCGCGACGAAGCCGGCGGTGCCGTTCATCGCGAGGCAGTCCAGCGCCGCGCTGTGGACGGCAGGGACGGTGGTGGTGTTGAGCGTGTAGTCCAGCCCGCGACCGGTGATGGCACGCAGCTTCTCCACCAGCCCTTCCTCATCGGCAGCAATCGTATCGGTTGCGCCGAGTTCGCGCGCCAGCTCCAGCCGCTCCCGGTTGATGTCCACGGCAACGATGCGCCTTGCACCGACCAGCCGCGCAGCCATGACCGCGCTGAGGCCGACACCGCCGACGCCGAACACCGCGAGCGTATCGCCGAAGCCGACCTTCAGCGCCTCGATCACGCCGCCCGCGCCGGTTATGACGCCGCAGCCGAGCGGGCCAAGCTTCTCCAGCGGCAGGTCCTTCGGCACCTTCACCGCCGTGCGTTCGGGCACGATGGCGTGGGTGGCGAAGCTGGACTGGCCGAAGAAGTGCGAATGGATCGGCTCGCCATCGCTGCTGAGAGCGGTGGTGCCGTCCGGCCGCTGGCCGCCGAAGCAATGGCGGATCGCCTGGTCGCAATAGGTCGGCCGGTTGTTCTCGCAGCTTGGGCAATGGCCGCAGGAGGAGCCGCTGAGGATGACATGATCGCCGACCTCGAAGCCGCGCACGCTCTCGCCAACCACCTCGACCACGCCCGCGCCTTCATGGCCGAGCACGATGGGGTGCGGTGCGTGGCGACCGGGGTGTTCGTGCAGGTCCGTGTGGCAGATGCCGGTGGCGACGATGCGGATGCGCATCTCGGTCGCGCGCGGCTCTTCCAGCTCCAGCGGCTCAATGGTGGGGGCCGGCTCGCCCCCACGGCTGATGGCGGCCTCGATCCTCATGAGGCCGCTTTGGCCTCCAGCGCGGCGGGCGCCCCGCCCTTGCCCTTCATCACGATCTCGCCCTGCCAGGGCACCTCCTTCATCTCTGTCCACGCGTTGACGTGCAGCTGCTCGAACCGCCACTTGCCGTCGGTATCGCGGCGGATCACATCGCACCGCGTGCCGATGCCGAAGACGAAATTGTTGCGGTATTCGACATTGAACTGGAGGATCTGGAAGAAGCAGCGGCAATCCACCTTGCCGTCCTCCCGCTCGTCCATGATGAAGTGGTTCATCATGTGCTGGCGGCCGTACCACCAGCTCTGCCGATCATACCACAGCGATTCCAGGTTCTTCCGGATCGCCTCGTGCCCCTGCACCCGGCCCTGCCACAGATGGTCGAACCAGGCGTCCTGCGTGAAGGTGGAGAGCGCGAGGTCCGTGTCTGCCAGGTCGATGCCCCAGGCATAGCGGGCGTAGAGTTCCTGGATCTCGAGCCGGTCCTCGGCCGTCAGCCGCCAATCCGCCATTATGCAGCTCCCTTGCCGAGGTGATGGTCGTCCATGATGTCCGCGACCGGCCCGTGCTGCGTCATCAGTGCCTTGCGGCGGACGAAGCGCAGGATCGATTCCGGCCCGGTGCGCGATCCGCCGAGCCCGGAGGCGCCGAAGCTGTGCGTGCCGATCGTGCGGTTCTTGCCGAAAGTGAGGAACGTGTCCTGGATGAACACCGCGCCCGCGTTGACTTGCGCGGCAATGGGCAGCGCTTCCTCCTCGCTCCCGGCGATGACGGAGGCGGTGAGGCCGAAGATCGTGTCATTGGCGAGGCGGATGGCTTCGGCGGTGTCGGTGTAGCGCATCACCGGCATGACAGGCCCGAACGTCTCCTCCTGCATGATGAGCATATCATGCGTTACCCCGGTCAGCACGGTGGGGCGCATGTAGAGGCCGCCGCCGATCTCCTCCACCTTGCCTCCGGTGGGGATCGTCGCGCCCTTTGCCACCGCATCGGCGAGGTGCCGCTCCACAATCTGCGCTTGAGGCGCGAAGGTGAAGGGGTGGATGTGCCCGGCGCGCGGATCGTCGCTGTTGAGGCGGACCTTCTTCGCTTTCTCGACCAGCATCGCCACGAAGGCATCGTGGATGGCGTCGGCAACGTAAATCCGTTCGACCGAGAAGCAGACCATGCCGTTGGCGTGGACCGCTCCACGCAGCACGGACGTGGTCGCGCGATCAAGGTCCGCGCTGGCCGTGACGATCGCCGGGTCCTTGCCTCCAAGCTCCAGGAAGCAGGGGATCAGCCGCTCCGCGCAATGAACGGCGATCTTTCGGCCGGTGGGGACGCTACCGGTGAAGCAGACGAGGTCCACTTCGTCGATCAGCGCCTTGCCTGCTTCACCATCGCCCATGATGTAGTCGAATACGCCCGCCAGTTCCGGCACGGCGGCGACGCTTTCGAACAGCGGCTTGATGAAGCGGGGCGTCACTTCGGAGGGCTTGAGCAGCACGGCGGAGCCCGCGAACAGGGCCGGCACCGCGTCCAGCAGGGCCAGCATCATCGGCGCGTTCCACGGGCTGATGACGCCGACCAGCGGATAGGGCACCAACTGGCTGCGCACCTCCACCTGCGGCATCGCGCGGGAGGGGCCGTGAAAGCTCGCCCGCTCCAGCGCGTCGGACGCATCCTCGAGCCAGCCCTTGATGTTGCCCATGGTGATGAAGCCCTGGAGGTAGGAGGTGTGACAGCCCCCTGTATCCTCCGCATCGGCCTCGGCGATGGCACTAGCGCGCTTGGCCACCTCGCCCAGCCAGCGCTGCATCACCGAAAGCCGCGCCTCCAGCGGCTGCGCGGCCCAGGCGCGCTGGTTCTGGCGCAGCCGCTCTGCCTTCAGGCGGATCTCCCCCGGCGGCGTCACCGGCAGGTCGAAATCGACCTGGCCGGTGCGCGGGTTGCGGACGGGGATGGTGCGCTGGGCGCTATCCGCCGGCCTCGGCAGGGTGTCAGTAGCGGACACGCATGCCCACCCGGTAGCTGCGGCCGACAACGTCATAGAGCACGTTGTTGGTGGGGCCGAAGCTGGAAGGCGCGTCCACCGGCGGGTCCTTGTCGAAGAGGTTGTTCACCACCCCGAACAGCTCCGCATTGCGATCCCCATCCGACCACAGCGTATAGCTGGCGTTGAGGTTGGCGTAGGTCCACGCGCCGATGCGGTTGTCGTTGATGCTGTTGGCCAGCAGGGGATCGTAGCCATCCTCGTCCGGCCCGATCAGCTCCGTATTGTAGCGCCCGCCGGAGATGTGCCGCACCTGCAGCTGGGCGGAGAACAGATCGCCCGAATAGGTGAGGTACGAGTTGATGATGTAGCGCGGCACGCCGGAGGGCTGCGAGACGGGCGAGCCGTTCATGCCGGCGCGGTCCACGCTCCTGCCGCTCGGGTCGGTGGTGATGAGGTCATCCACGATCGTGCTCAGCACGCGGAGCGACAGGTTGCCGTTCGCCCCGGACGACAGCGCCGACATCGGCAGCGAGTAGGATGCCTCAAGGTCCCAGCCGCGCGTGATCAGCGTGTTGAGATTCAGGTTGAAGTTGCGCACCTGGGTGATGGCGCCGCCCGCATCGCGGGTCACGAGCTGGCAGAGCTCGGTCGCGCCCTGGAAACAGCGGTTCACGATGATCTGCGCACCGAGGGTGGAAACCGCGCCGTCCAGCTCGATGTCGTAATAGTCGACCGAAAGGCGCAGGTTGCCGGGCCCCAGATCGGGCTGAAGCACGATGCCCGCCGTCCAGGTATCCGCCTCCTCAGGCACGAGAGCGCTATTGCCGCCGAGCAACACGGACGAGAGCACCTGACCTTGGCCCGGGGTCGGGTCGAGGATCGACTGGAAAGAGGTTTGCGGCGGGCCGAACAGCTCGAACACGTTGGGCGCACGGATGTCGCGCGAGCGGGTGCCGCGCAGGCGCAGCCAGTCGAGCGGCTGCCAGTCCGCACCGATCTTCCACGTGGTGACCGACCCGCTGGTGCTGTAGTCGGTGAGACGGACCGCGCCGTTCAGCTCGGCTCCGTCGAACACGGGAAGCACCGCCTCCACGAAGCCTTCCCAAACCTCGATCTCGCCGTCGATCGGGTTGCCCGGGCTGGTGTAGAAATCGAGCGCGCGGGAGATCGGGTCTGCCGTGCCCTCGGCACGATCCTGCCGGAATTCGGCGCCGGCGGCGACGCCGAGCGGACCGGCCCACAGGTCCACCAGATCGCCTTGCACTGAGAAGGCGGCGACATGCTGCGTCAGCTTCGTCGTCTGCAGGGCGGTGTCGGTGACATAGCCGATTGCGGCGTCGGACGGGCTGCCCTCGCCGAAGGGGTTGAGCGGCACGCACCCGGCAGCCAGCGGATTGCCGGCAAGCGTGGCTCGGCAGGCCACACCGCCGGTAGCCGGGTCGCGTACGGCATCGAGCGCGAAGGCCATGCGGCTGTTGACGGTCGTGTTCCGGCCGATCTGCGAATAGTCGGTGCGGCCGAACTGGTAATAGGCGTCGAGCGTCCAGCTGCCGCCGAGCTCCGCCTCCACCCCGGCCACGCCGCGATAGGTCTCACGTGTGACGGAGCCGACCTGCGGACCGATATCATTCCATATGCGGCCGATGCGAATGCTGGTGAGGCCGTTCGCGTCCATCTGCGATGCGACGGAGGCAGGCAGGAACGGGTTGCTCCGTTGGATCAGGATGCCGCTGGTTGGGCTGGTGAACAGGTCGCGGCGCTGCGCGCCCCGGGTGCTGCCCTCAACCCGGCCGTAGGAGCCCTCAACGAACACGGTGAGCGCATCGTTCAGGTCGAACTCCGCATGGGCGAAGCTGTTGAGCCGCTCGCTGGGCGAGGAGATCGGGTAGTGCTGATAGAAGGCGAGCTGCTCGTCACCCCCGCCGCTCTGGAAGATGCCCGCGCCGTAATAGGTGCCGTAATCATGCTGGAAGGTGCTGCCGTCAGGCCGGAACTCGGTGCCGCGCAGCGGGCCGAAAGCGATGATGCCGTTGTTGGTCGCGGTCGCCGTGCGAGCGTTCGGCACAATGAGCGTCGCCGCTTGGCCGCCCACGCGTCCTGGATTGCTGATGGTGTTGTAGCTTTGCGCGCACCAATCGCGCGAATAACAGCCGCCGGTGCCCTGATCGTTCACGTACTCCACGCCCGCGACAAAGCGGCCCCGCCCATCGGCGAAGCTGGTCCCGCCTGCGAGGGAGACCACGATCTCCTCATCATCGCCTGCCTCGGCCTTGCCGAACTGGATGGATGAGCGAAGGCCCTGAAGATCCGTGTCGAGGATCAGGTTGACGACGCCGGCGACCGCGTCCGAGCCATAGACGGAAGAGGCGCCGCCGGTGACGACCTCGGCCCGCTCAATGAGCGAGGTGGGCACCATATTGAGGTCGACCGTGTTCGCCGCGGCAAAGCCGCCGCCAGCAACCGTCGCAGGCACCACGCGCCGACCGTCGATCAGCACCAGCGTGCGGTTGGCGCCGAGGCCGCGAAGATCGGCGGTGCTGGCGCCGATATTGTTCATGAAGATGGCGGTCGTGGCCGGCGTCGCCTGCGGGCGGAAGGCGGGGATCTCGTTCAGCACGTCCGCCACGGTGGTCGCGCCCTGCCGCCCGATCTGCTCCGCACCGACCATGGTGACGGGCGTGGGCGTGTCGAAGCCGGAGCGGGCGATGCGCGAGCCGGTGACGACGATCGGCTCGCCAGCAGGGCTGTCCACCACCCCGGCCTCGTCCGCCTGCGGACCTGCGGCTGCCTGCTGGGCGAAAGCGGGAGTTCCGAGCCCGAGCGCAAGTGCCACGGCCATGATGCTGCTGCCCGCACGCGCAACTGCTGCTCGCGGATGACCCGCTGAATACTTCAACATTGTTCCTCCCTCGGAGTGCCGGGGTCTGTGCCCCGGTTCACGGTGTAACTGCCTAAAGGATGCCTCGACGCGCCGCTGCTGGCAAGGCTGCTTGAGATGGCCTTTGCTCCCGCTGGTTCAGCCCGCCGACGGTACCATCGGCAAAAGCAGGCTGGAATCGAAGCGGCCGCCGGTGCGAATGATGTGGGTGCCCTGGTTGCGGGTCTGCTCATGCAGCGGGAAAGGCAGCATGAGGCCTTCCTCACGCTTGTACAGGTCATGCCCCGCGATCACGAGGCGCAGGCTTTCTCCAGCTTCGAACCGCGCTGAGAAGGGCCAGATCTCGATCTCCACCGGCACGCATTCGCCGGGGCTCAGCAGTTCCTCATGCGTGTGCAGGTGGACGGGCTGCTCCGGCGTGGAGCGCCCAGGGTCCAGCGCGCGGTGGCTCACCCGCTGCCAGCCGAGCGCAATGGGGCCGTTTTCGTAGAAGGCATACCAGGTGAAGCCGACCACCTCGCCGGACGCATCCAGCTTCTGCAGGGCGACGAACAGGTCCATGTCGTCGCTTCCTTCGGCCTCCACCCACAGGCGCAGGCTGGCATAGCCGGTGAGCTCCGTCGCGGCGTCAAAGCGATGGTCGAAAGTGGCGCTGCCTGTGCTGGCGTCGTAGCGGACTTCGCCTTCTGCAGGTGCGTTCTCCGTCAGCGATCCCGTGGCTGCATCAAGCTGAAGGCGGCGGTGCTGCGTCCGGGCGAGGGGCCATTCCTGCTCCGCCCGCTCCTGCGCGACGCCGTGCCGCTCCCGCACTTCCAGCCGCACCTTGGGCCAGGCCGCCAGCGAGGTGGGCCGATCCCGCAGGAAGTGGTCGAAGAAGGCGACCTGCCGCTCCCGGCTTTCCGGCCGGTAGTAGTGCGCCCATTTCTTCTGGCCGTGCACCTCGAGCCATTTCTGCTGGCTGGACATGCGGCGATAGGCTTCCAGCGTGCCGCGCAGGTGCAGCCCCTGATCTGACCAGCTGGCGACCACGTAAGATGGTTGGCTGATCCCCTCCAGGTCGAGCGCCTTGGAGTGCCAGAACTCGTCGATCAGCGGGTGGGCCTGCACGTTCTCCCACGTGTTTTCGGTGCGATTCAGCGAATACTGGATGTTGTCGGAAGCGCGGGGGAGGAAGCCGGTTTCCAGGATGCCGCCGTGATAGGCGAACTCGCGATACCAGTCGGAGAACCCCTCCCACGGATTGAGCGCCGCGAGCGGTTCCGGCTTCAGCGGCGCGACGAGGTACTGGATCGCCGCGAGGTAGGAGACGCCGGTCATCCCGACGCGGCCGTTGCTCCACGGCAGGCGGGCGAGCCACTCGATCGTATCGGCGCAATCCTCCCCTTCCTGCAGGCCATTGTGGTGGAAATCACCGCCGGAAAGCCACGCTCCGCGCGGGTCCACCACGCACACCGCGAAGCCGTGCTGGCCCCAGAAAACGGGGTCCGGCCCCTCGAACGGGGTAAGAGTGGAGAGCCATTCGGGCTGCACTCCGGAGCGGGGCCAGAACACCTGGTTCGAGAGCGAGTGCTTGCCGTAAGGGCTCCAGGCGAGGAGGATCGGCAGGTCCCGCTCCGCCCCTTCCGGCCGGTAGAGGTCGCAGAAGATCTCCACCCCGTCGCGCAGACGGATGATGCAATTTCGCTCTATGGTGAGGCCCTGCTCCGTCAAGCGGCGGTAGTCGGCCGGCGGCAGCGGCGGCTTGTGCTTCGCGCTGAACGGATCGACGCCCGGCCGCATCAGCGGCTGGAACCGCTCCCCTGTCATGTCCCTCTCCCTGCTCTTGTTGGGCGGCAGCATAGGCAGTCGCCTGCGCTGCCGCCAACCCCTAGCGCGTCAAGGCGAAATATACGGGCGAGGTGGTGAAGAGCTGGGCTGCCTGCAGCCTCTCATGCGCGTCACCCTCAAGGGCGATGGTCGTATCCTCCCACCAATCCGTTTCGGGCACGGTTTCCGTCCGGTCGAGCAAGGCCGGGGCGCAGCGCAGGGCGACGGCGCAGGTGAGGGTCGCGCCCTCATGATTGCGGGTGAAGGCGATGATGTGGTCGGCCTTGGAGCCGCGCACTTCGAGGGGGCGGTAGTCTCCCTTGGCGAAGAGCTCCGGGTTCTCCTTCCGCAGGGTCAGGAGCTGCTGGATCAGCGCCAGTTTCGGATGCTCTCCGCTGGCGAGCAGTTCCTTTCGCAAGTCGTAGTCGACGGGCCGGCGATTGTCGGGGTCGACGAGGCTGAAGTCCTCCAGCTCCGTGCCCTGATAGGTGTCCGGCATACCCGGAACGGTCAATTTCAGGGCTGTCTGCGCCAATGCATTGGCCATGGAAGCGCCCTGCAACCGGGTTACAAAGGCATGCACCGCATCCAGAAAGGGGGCGGATTCAGCCGGGTCGAGCAGCTTTTCGACCATCTCGGTACAGCTGCGCTCATACTCCTCGCCTGGCGATTCCCATGAGGAGCGGACCTTCGCCTCCCTCAGGGCCTTTTCCTGCCAAGCTATGGTTCTTTCAGCAAACGATTTCAAACCAGACGGGTTGGTCGGAACCAGATCGGCCGGCCAGGCGCCGAGCAGGGTCTGGTAGAACATGTAGCGGTCCGCCGGGTGCACGCCGCTGCGCTCACCTCCCGCCAGCCAGTCCCAGCCGGTAACTTCGGCGCGCCATTCCTCCGGCACGCCGCTCAGCACCGCCAGCCGCGCGCGCACATCCTCGCCGCGCTTGTGGTCGTGCGTGGCGGTGGCGAGCATGGAGCCGGGGAAGTCGCGCGCGCGGACCTCGCAGCCCTTGTGGAACTCCTCAATCGATTGCGCGATGCGGCCGGCATCGAAGCCGACATCGTTGCGGCTGAGCAGGCGGCCGTAGCGGTAGAAGGCGGTGTCCTCCAAAGCCTTGGCGGCAATCGGCGCGGTCAGTTGCTGGAAGCGGCGGCGCGCCTTCTGGAGCAGCGGATCGCCCGCGCTCGATTCCTCCAGCCAGGCGAGCACCTGCTCCAGCACTTCCTGCTCGCCGGGAGGGGCGTGGCGGGTGACGGCCTCTCGCACGTGGTCCAGCAATTCCCGCTGGCTGGGCGCCTCGTCCTCCGGGCGATAGGTGCGGTACATTGGAAAGACCCACAGCAGCCGTTCCAGCGCGCGGCGCAGCATGCCGGAGGTCCAGCCGCGGCTCTCCGGCCGGGAGGCGGCGAGGAGGGCGAACAGCTCCGCACAGGCGCGGAACTGGCCGTCGAAGCTCCAGGACAGGAGCTGCTGGCGGGCGAGCAGCTCTTCCTGATGGTAGGTGAGGTCGCGGCCGGAAAATTCGTGCCAGAGGGTGGTGAGCGCCTCTTCCCCCGAAGGATCGTGGATGAGGGCGCTGACCTCCTCCATGAAGTCGTAGCCGCTGGTGCCGTCGATCTGCCAGCTGGAC
>Ga0182742_1001985_pt1 | contig 24126 bp, 17 predicted proteins | sample eDN5th37CBELigMG_FD_128880 | JGI IMG/M metagenome (GOLD analysis project Ga0182742, IMG submission 128880) | Enriched Miracle-Growth compost microbial communities from Emeryville, California, USA - eDNA 5th pass 37_C BE-Lig MG (version 2)... ...
CCCATGGCGACGTTGCAGACGGCCATCTTGCGGGTCATCGCCGCGGACAGCTTGAGCGCGTCGGCGAGCCCGTCCTCGGGCCGCGGGTAGACCGCCATGCGCGTCCCGCCGCCCGAGCGCCCGCCGCTCGCCGAGTGCACGCCGATGAACATCCACGTCCGCAGCTCGGGGTCGAAGCGGACCGCGACCTGCTGCCCGTCCCACCCCGTGATCAGGTCCTCGAAGGCGCTCATCCCGCGAGAGCGTATAGTGCCGCGGAGGCCGTTTCGGGCGGCAGGATGCTCTCTGCCCAAAATTAGGCAACGGCCGCCGCAAACATAGGTGGCCGCTGCCGATGCGCGGGGTGTGGCGCGCGCGGGAGATTTGGCGCGATGCCTCCCCACGTCTCGCTTCTCGACCCTCAGGCCGCGGCTGACCACCGCGCCCGCCTGCTGGCCGTCGCCCGCTCCCTCTGCGGCTCGGCCCAGCTGGCCGAGGATCTCACCCAGGAAACCTACGCCCGAGTGCTGGCCAAGCCGCGCCGCCTCTCCGACGGCGCGGACTTCCCCTACCTCGTCCGCGCCCTGCGCAACGTCGCCAACGACCACTGGCGCGCCGAGCAGCGCCGCCCGCTGGTCGTCGGCGAGGTCGACGAGGACCAGCCGAGCCTCGCCGCCGACCGCAACCCCGAGCAGGCCGCGATCGCCGGCGAGGTCTACTCCGCCGTCAACGACCTGCCCGAGGACTTCCGCCGCGTCGTCCAGGCCGTGGACGTGCTCGGCATGTCCTACGGCCAGACCGCGCGGACGCTGCGGATCCCGCCGGGCACGGTGATGAGCCGCCTCTCGCGGGCGCGCTCACGGCTGGCCTGCACGCTCGCCGCCTAGCTCGATCGCCGCGGCCTCGCGGCGCGAGGAGACGCCCAGCTTGGACAGGATCGCGGCCACGTGGTGGTCGACGGTCCGCACGCTGAGCACGAGCCGCTCGGCGATCTCGGCGTTGGTGAGCCCTTCGCGCAGCAGCTCGAAGACCGCGAGCTGGCGCGGCGTCAGACCTGCCGGGTTCGCGCGCGTCGCCGCGCGCGGGCCGCGCGGGACGGGCGCGCCGAGCGCCTTCAGGCGCTCGCGCGCCCACGCCGCCGCGGCGGTCGCGCCGAGGGCTTCCAGCTCGCGGACGGCCTCGGTCGCCGCGGCAGCGTCGCCCTCGGCGAGCTCGAGCGCGGCCTCGTACGGGTCGCCGGCCTCGCGCCAGGCGGCCGCGGCGCCGCGCCAGTCGCCCCGCAAGCCGGCGGCCCAGCCGGGCGGGCCGGCGGTGATGACGCCCGCGGGGAGGGCGGGCGCCGCGAGGCCCGCGGGGGCGGGCGGCGTGCCGCCGCCGGGCGCGGCCGGCGCGGTCGCGGCGACGTCGGCCGGCGGCGTGCCGCCGGGTGCTGCGAGGGCGGCCGGGGCGCCGGCGGGCGCGGCGACGCCGGCCGCGGGCGCGCCGGCGAGCGCCGCGGTCGCGGCGGCCACCGCCTCGTCGCGCACCCCCGCCCGCGCCAGGTAGCGCAGCAGCTCCGCGCGGAACGGGGCGGCGCCCGGCTGCTCGAGGTGCGGCAGCAGCGCGGTCGCGACCGACCGCGCCTCGTCCGCGTCGCCGGCGAGCCAGGCCCACTCCACCCGCGCGATGCCCGCGTAGGCCAGGCCGAGCACCTGGCGCGTGCGCAGGGCGCGCTGCCAGGCCTCGCCCGTCAGCTCGGCGGCCGCAGGGTCGCCGCGGCGGGCCAGCAGGCGCCCGAGCCAGGGGGCGCTGTAGGCGAACAGCATGCCCGGGTCCTCGACGCGCTCGAGCAGCTCGCGCAGGCCGCGCTCGGCGGGCTCCCAGTCGCCGCGGCGGACGAGCAGCAGGCAGCGGTGGACGTCGAGGTTGTAGGCGTGCGACCAGAAGCCGCGCTCGCGCGTGAAGGCGAGCCCGTCCTCGACGCAGCGGGCGAGCTCGTCGAGCCGGCCGACGCGCAGGAGCAGCTCGGCCAGGTTCGTGTAGCCGCGGGCGGTCACCTCGTGGTGGCCGCCGGCCTGGGCCAGGGCGATCGAGTTGCGCATGGTCTGCAGGCCGTCGTCGCGGCCGGCCTCCACGCGCGCGATCGCCAGATAGTTCAGCGACAGGGCGGCGAGGTCGCCGCGCCGCGAGCGCAGCGCGAGCTCGTCGGCGCGCTGGAGCAGCTCGGTCGCCTCCTGGGGACGTGAAAGCGCGAGGATCGCCCCCAGGTACAGCGTCGCGTGCGCCAACGCGGCGTCGTCGTCGACGCCCTGCAGCGTCACGACGGCGCGCTGGGCGGCCTCCTCGGCCAGCAGCGTCGCGCCCGCCATGAACAGGTACCGCGAGAGCCGCACCAGGCACAGCGCGAGCGGGACCGTCGCGCCCAGCTTGTAGTAGAGCCGCTCGGCGGCGTGCGCGGCCTCGACGGCATCGCCGAAGCGGTGCGCGTTGTAGAGCTCCCAGCCGTAGTCGTCGAGCACCGCCGCGCGCTCCGCCTCGCCCAGCCGCTCCGCGTGCGGGATCACCGCCTCCAGGTGCGCCAGCGCCTGCCGGTGCGAGCCGGCGCGCGACGCCTCGCGCGCCGCCTCCGGCCCGACCTCGAGCAGGGTCTCGACGTCCCCGGCCTGGGCGGCGTGGTGCAACAGCCGCGCGCGGTCGAAGCGGCCGTTCGCGCGCAGCGCCCCGACGACCTGCTGGTTGAGCACCACGCGGCGCAGCTCGGGCAGCGACTGCTCGATCGCGCGCCGCGCCAGCTCGTGCCGGAAGCCGATCCCGTCCACGCGCAGCTCGATCAGCCCCGCGGCCTCGGCCTCGGCCAGCGGCTCCAGCGCGCCCAGCGTCATCGCGAACTCGGGCGGGATCGTCGACGTCAGCACGGACAGCCGCTCCAGCGCCTCGCGGCACTCCGGCGAGAGCAGCCGGGCGCGTGCCAGCACCGCGTCCTTGACGTTCGCCGGCACCTCGTCGGGCGGCGCCGCCAGCGCCTCGGCCACGAAGAACGGGTTGCCGCGCGTCAGCGCGTGCACCAGGTCGGGATCGCGGCCCGTCCCCGCCGCCAGCGCCGCGACCGCGTCGCGCGACAGCGGATCGAGCTCCAGCCGCACGACCGGCTCGCCGGCCAGCACGCCCAGCAGCCGGTGCAGCGGATGCCCGGCCACGAGCGCCTCGTCGCGCAGCGTCAGCACGAGCAGCGCCGGCCGCGACCCCACGCGGCGCGCCAGGTAGCCGAGCACGTCGAGCGTCGCGTCGTCGGCCCAGTGCGCGTCCTCGATCACGAGCACGGTCGGCGTGACCTCCAGCAGCCGGTCCAGCGCCGCGGTCAGCGCGTCCTCGTCGCCGAGCGGCCCCAGCGCGTCGACCAGCGGCCCGAGCGTGCGCGGCGTGGCGAGGTCGTCGCAGGCGGCCTGCAGCAGCCGCGCGCGCTCCCCCGCCGCCCGCGCGAAGGCACGCACGAGGCTGGTCTTGCCGATCCCCGCCTCGCCCGAGATCAGCGCGGTCGCCCCGCGCCCGGCCGCGGCCGCGTCGAGCGCGCCGAGCAGGGCGCGCAGCGACTCGTCACGCTCGAGGAGGGCCATGGCCACATCGTGCCATGGCCCTCCGCGCACGAACTACGGGCCGACGCGCCGCCCGTCGACCACCGGGGCGACGGGCGAGTTGGCCTCGATGTACTCGATCATCACGTCCAGCAGGGCGTCGCCGGGCTGGAGCACGTCCGTGCCCTGGGTCAGCACCGTGTAGCCGTCGCCACCCGTGAACATGAAGTCGTTGGTGACGAGCCGGACGGTGTCACCGGGACCCATCGGCGTGGTGCCCTTGAGGATCTCGTCGATCACCGGCACGGCGCCGTTGCAGTGGAACGTGACCTTCAGGCCCGCGAACTGCGGCGTGCGCCCGGTCCCGCCGGACGAGTCGCCGCACGGCGGCCGGAAGCCGTTCTCGAACGCCTCCACGAGCTGCTCGTAGGTGAGCGTCATGATCACGGTGCGGTTGCCGAACGGCAGCACCGCGAACGCTTCGCCCCACGTGATCTCGCCGGGCGCTTCGCCGGCGGCGGACGCGTCGAACAGCAGGTCCTCGCGCAGGCCGCCCGAGTTGGTCAGCGCGGCCTCGACGCCCGGGTACTTGGCCAGCATGGCGTCCGCGACGAGGTTGCCCATCGCCGACTCCTTCAGGCGGTCCGGGTTGTCGCGCAGGATGTCGAACGCCTGGCGCCCGATCACCTTCTTGCGCTCCTCCTCGGTGTCCCGGTTGGCCTTGTCGACGATCGCCTTGACGTCCGGCCGCTCGCGCACGCCGAGGTTCTTGGCCACGCGCGTCGCCGCGCCGGCCCAGGCCACGTCGTCGCCGCGCACCAGCAGCTGCGCGACGGAGTAGCTGCCGCCCGCGTTGACGCCCTCGACGACCGGGATCCGCCCGATCACCGTGTTCGCCGCGCGGTGCGTGTGGCCCGCGATCACGAGGTCGACCGTCGTGTCCTGCAGCTTGTTGACGATCCCCACGATCGGGCCTTCCCACGGCGTCGCGGGCTGGCCGTCGACCGCGTTGGAGCCGGTGACGGCGCCCTCGTGGATGACGACGACCTGGACCTTGACGCCCTGCGCGCGCAGCTTCGCCGACTCGCGCCGGATCCGCTCCGCCTCGTCGAGGAACAGCAGGCCCGCGGTCGCGTCCGCGCGCACCAGCTCGGGCGTGTTGCGCACGGTCGAGCCGATCACGCCCACCTTCACGCCGTTGACGCGGAAGACCGCCGAGGTGTCCATCCACGGCGGCTCACGGCCCGTCTTCTCCTCGACGATGTTCGTCGAGAGGAACGGGAACTTCGCCCGCTTCAGATGCTGGAGGATGCGCTCGACGCCGAAGTCGAACTCGTGGTTGCCGTAGCTGGTGGCGTCCATCCCCCACGCGTTCTCGACGTCGATCGTGGGCGCGTCGTCCAGCAGCGCCGAGATCGGCGGCGACGCGCCGACGTTGTCGCCGGCCGCCAGCAGCAGCGTCGGCTTGGGCAGCGCCGCCGCCTCCTCGTCGAAGAGCGTCGCGAGCTGCGCCGCGCCGCCCACGCTGACCGCGCGGCCGTCGATCGTGGTCGTGGTCGGCTCGAGCTGACCGTGGAAGTCGTTGAGCCCGATGATCGAGATCGGCGTGTACTTCTTGCCGCCGTCGAGGATGTCGCGCCGCACGACGCCCTGGCTGTGCTGCGGCACCGGGATGCCGAGCAGGAACGAGGCCGTCGGCGCCAGGTCGATGCTGCGCACGTCCTTGGCCGTGCCGCGGCCGATCGCGCCGCCGCCCGCCAGGAACGTCGCCCGCATGTTCGTGTTGGACTTGAGGTCCTGCACGTCCGGCACGTAGCCGTGCTGGCCGAAGAACGCCGAGCGCGCGAACAGCGTGCCGGGCGTCGCCGCGTCGAACTGGTACGGCGGATAGGAGAACGCGACCACGTCGCCCGTGCGGGTCGGGTGCGCCATGTCGGCCGTCGAGCCCTTGCCGTTCGGGACGTAGCGCGCCTGCGCCTTGGTGAAGACGCGGTCGATGACCTTCCACTTCTCGGGCTTGCGGTCGCCCGTCCAGTCGTTGGGGTCCTTGAGCGCCTTGAAGGCGTTGACGATCCTCTGGACGGTCGCGGCCTCGTCGGCCGCCGCGACCTGCTGGAAGTCGCCCGCCGGGTCGCGGCCCTGGAGGTTGAGGTAGATCTGCACCGTGCCGCCGGCCCAGCAGGCCTTGGCCATGCCGATCGTCTCGCCCGTCGCCGGCCGGCAGTTGGAGGTCTGCGGGTGCGAGAGCAGCCCGAGGTCGACCAGCACCTTGGAGGCGTCGATGGCCAGGAACTGCGGCGCGAAGCCGTGGTCGGAGGCCACGAACGTCGTCAGGTCGCGGTCGTTCATGTACTTCTGCGCCAGCCGCATCGTCTCGTCCGCGCCCGCGTAGGCGTCGCGGATGAAGCGCTCGCGCTGCTTGACGCGGCCGTCCTTGGAGCCGTCGACGGCGACGTCGTCATAGGACGGGTTCTTGTCGCCGTTGGGCAGCTTCTTCGTGACCAGGCCGAGGAACTGGTGCTGGACCTCGTCGGTGACGGGATAGCCGACCAGCGCCACATCCGGCTTGTACTTGCCCAGGACGTACTTGATCAGCGGGTGGTAGGACTGCTCCCAGTACTCGCCCTGCTCGATGTAGGTCTCCTCGCTCACGATCCCGGCCTCGAGCACGGCGAAGTCGCCGGCCTGCGAGGACGCGAAGCGCTCGTTGACGAAGTCCTCGAAGTCGCCCTTGAAGCCCGGCTCGCCCGGCCACGTCGGCCAGCTGGCGATCGCGCGCGTGACGCTCGTGTGGAATAGCCGGACGCGCTTGAGGTCGGGATCCAGGCGCTCGACCTTGACGAGGAACGCGCCCGTCTTGCCCTCGTAGGCGCCGCCGACGATCTTGACCTTGACGTCGGCCCACTCGCCCTCGCGCAGGTCGCCGACGGCGTTGGCGCCGTTCTTGGTCGGGCTCAGCAGGACGCGGTCATAGCGTGTCTTGCGGTCGTCGCGCGAGTCGTAGATGTAGGCGTTGAGGCCGTACTTGTCCGTGCCCGCGTCCAGCACGCGCAGGCGCATCTGCTTGGCCGGGCTGTAGGAGCGCGGCACCTTGATCCAGCCCGTCGCGTTCGACGGTGCGGCCTCCGGGAACGGCGCGTTGCCGGCGAACCCCTTCGGGTGGTCGAACTGCAGCCCGAAGCTCTGCGTGAAGCTCGCGGAATCCTCCTTGGCGATGTAGTTCGTGGCCACGCCGCGGCCGGAGAGGAACGCTCGGTAGTCGAGCGTCGGCCCGTTGATCGTGGCGCCGCGGCCGCCCGCCCACTCGATCTGGGCGACCTTCTTGCCGCCGCGCTCGGCGGCCTGGGCCAGCGTCTCGGCCTGGAGGACGCCGGGGTCGAACGCGGCCGTGCGGTTGCCGAACGGCTGGCCGTTGACGTGGAACGTGTTGTTCGTCGACCCCGCCACCGCGGGCCAGGCGCCCGTGGTCAGCGTGAACCAGCCCGCGCCCGTGTTCGGCGGCGCCTGCGTGAGCAGGCCGTCGTTGGACGCCTTGACGCCCTTGCGCAGGAGGTCGCGGAAGCCTGGCGCGTGGCCGCTGTCGGCGTACTCCTGGACCCGGTTCTGGACCAGCCCGTCGGAGGCGAAGAACAGCAGCTTGCCGCTGCGATCGCCCGCATGGTGGTGATGCCCACCGCCTCCCTTCGCCTGCGCCCCTACCAGGGGTACCGCCAACGCACCTGCCGCTGCGGTGACTGCGACCGCGGCGGCCACCCGCCTGCTCTGCGACACCCTCATCCACCCTCCGATCCGCGAAGTTCCGGTCAGATGTCCCCAACCATACGCCCGCGGGTGACGCCGTGTCAGCCGACGTCGAACGTCATCCCCGCGTCTTGCAGCCGCGCGACCAGGGGCGAGCCGAGCGCGCTGGCGGGCGTGAGGACGCCCGCGCGCCGCGGCAGCTCGTCAAAGGCGAGTGACAGCGCGCTCTCGCCGAGCATCATCGCGGTCGCCGCGTAGCCCGGGTCGCCCTGCGCGGCGACCGTGACCACGCGGCCGGCCCCGTGGATCTCCATCCGGAAGGAGCCGTTGCGGCGGCGCTCCTCGCTCGGCCCGTCGCCCGGGCCGGGCAGGACGCGGTCGAGCAGCTTGCGCGTGGGCGGGAAGGCCAAGCCGGCGGCCAGCGCGCCCATGCCCGTCGTCACGGCGACGGCGGCCGCTGGGTTGGGGTAGCGCGAGATCTCGCGGTAGCGGAAGTCCGGCCCGTAGTCGAGCAGCGAATGGCTGCGCTGGACGATCCGCGTGTTGTAGAGCGCCATCAAGAACGGTCCGACCCAGCCGTGCTTCGGGTTGCGCGTGACCTTGCGCAGCTCGGGCTGCGGCGGGCCGCTGCCGCCGAGCGCGTACGGGTCGAACACGATCCGCCGCGCGGCCTTGTCGCGCGTGATCTCGTCGATCTGGCCCTTGACGGACGCCAGCGTGCCGCCGCTGAAGCCGCCGCGCAGCGACGTCACGACGAGCTCAGTCGGCCCGAGTGGGCCGGCGTGCGCGTGCAGCTGCAGGACGCCGAGGTCGGACGGGATCGAGTCGAACCCGCAGGCGTGCACGATCTTCACGCCGGCCTCCGCCGCCCGCTCGTGGCGGCTGAGCATGTCGTGCACGAACAGCACCTCGCCCGTGAGGTCGCAGTAGTGCGCGCCCTCGGCGATGCAGGCGTCGACGAGCGCGGCGCCGTACTTGCGGTAGGGGCCGACGGTGGTGGCGACCACGCGCGCGGAGCGCGCCAGCGCGGCGAGCGAGCCCGGGTCGGCGGAGTCCGCGACGACCAGCGGCCAGTCGCGCCCGAGCGCCTCGCGCGTGCGCTCGAGCTTGTCCCGCGAGCGCCCGGCGAGCGCGACCGTGACCTCCGGCCCGGCGTGCGCTGCGAGGTACTCGGCGACGAGGCGGCCGACGAACCCGGTGGCCCCGAAGACGGCGATGTCGTGCACGTCCGGGAACCTAGCGCTAGCGCGGAACTTGCGAAGTACCCTAAACTCGACCGTGAATCACGGTTGAAGTCCGCCCGCACTGAGGAGACCGCACGAACGATGCCGTTGCAGATTGGCGATACCGCCCCCGATTTCGAGGCCGAGACGACCGAGGGCCCGATCAAGTTCCACGAGTGGGTCGGTGACTCGTGGGCCGTCCTGTTCTCGCACCCGCGCAACTTCACCCCGGTCTGCACGACCGAGCTCGGCTACCTCGCCAAGATCAAGCCGGAGTTCGACAAGCGCGGCGTGAAGGTGATCGGCCTCTCCGTGGACCCGGTCGAGAACCACGCCAAGTGGGCCGACGACATCGAGGAGACCCAGGGCTTCCGCCCGAACTACCCGCTGATCGGCGACCCGGACTTCAAGGTCTCCAAGGCCTACGGGATGCTGCCCGCCGACGTCTCGGGTGACCCGACGGAGCGCACGCCGGCCCAGAACGCGACCGTGCGCAACGTCTTCATCATCGGCCCGGACAAGCAGATCAAGCTCGTGCTCGTCTACCCGATGACCACCGGCCGCAACTTCGACGAGGTGCTGCGCGTCGTCGACTCGCTGCAGCTGACGGCCAAGCACAAGGTCGCGACGCCCGCGCAGTGGAAGCAGGGCGACGACGTGATCATCGCCGGCTCGGTGTCCAACGAGCAGGCCCGCGAGGTCTACCCGGACGGCTGGAAGGAGCCCAAGCCCTACATCCGGATCGTTCCCCAGCCGACGAGCGCCTAGCGCTCGGCCACGATCGCCGCTAGGGTCGGGCGGTGCCCGACCCTCTGCGGGATCTGGAGCGACAGGCCGAACAGGGGGCCCTGTTCGCCCACGCGGCGCTCAAGGACCAGGCGGACCGGTTCAACACCACCGACGCCCTGATCAACGGGCTGGTCGAGCTGCTGATCCGCCACGACGTCGTCGACGCCGCCGAGCTGCTGGAGTCCGTCGAGTCCGTGCGCGGACAGATCGCGGCGGCGGGGGCGGCCGCGGAGCTCAACGTCGCGGTGCGCGTCGACGGCGACGCGATCGCCGACGGCCCGCCCGTCGACTGCGAGGCCCGGCTGCCGTACTGCAAGGCCGTCTGCTGCCGGCTGCGCTTCCCGCTCTCGGCCGAGGAGGTGGAGAACGGGCCGCTGCGGTGGGAGCTCGGCCGCCCCTACTTCAACCGCCACGGCGACGACGGCTACTGCCACCAGTGCGACTCCGAGACGCACGCCTGCCACATCTACGAGCAGCGGCCGGCGCCCTGCCGTCAGTACAGCTGCGTCGGCGACACGCGCATCTGGAAGGACTTCGACGCGATGGTGGTCAACCAGGAGTGGATCGACGAGCACCTCGGCACGCGCGGGCCGGTCGAGATCTTCATGGCCGAGGAAGCGGGCACGCCACCGGCAGGCGCCTGAGCGTCGGCCCGCCCTGGACCTTCACCCGCGCCCGGGTGTAGATGAACGCGTCGAGCGTGTCGCACGCGCGCGGCGCCGACAGCGTGACCGTCGCCTCGCGCGACCCGAGCCGGCCGCGGCCGACCGTCACGTCGCGATTCCAGCGCCGCCAGGTCAGGCCCGTGAGCCGCAGGCGATCGCCACCGCAGCGCAGCGTGAGCGTGCGCGGCTCGAGCGCCTTGCGCCGGCAGCGGACGACGGCCTCGATGCGCCGCTCGATCGGCAGCGGCACCGTCACCTCGCGCGTGCACGTCGCGTCGCCGGCGGGCTCGGTCCAGGCCGCCCGGACCGTGAACGGCGCGCGCTCGAGCCCGACGCTGAAGGCCTGCGTGACCCCGTGCGCGGACTCGTAGCGCGCCGACCAGCCGCGCCCGCTCGCGTCGGTGACGCCGATCTCCGCCCCGCCCACGACCGGCCCGTCGCCGGTCAGCTTCGCCTCGTACGTGCGCCCCGGGATCGCGACCGCCGGGATGCCCTCCAGGCGCAGCGACGGCGGCGCCTCCGAGCCACACGGAGCGAGCGCCGCGGCCACGAGAAGGGTCAGCATCTGACAACCGTACAGGGGTGAGCGAGATCACCCCTTTAGGCGATTCCAGCTCGTGCCGATAGGGGCCACGATTGACGTACAGACAAGACAGAGGCTGACCCCCTCTGAACCACAGCAAGGCCCCCGGGTAGTCCCTTTCTCTCTCCTCCCCGACGCTCGCCGGCCAAGCGAACTGCAGGGCCGTCGCGCCTGACCAGCGCGGCGGCCCACCCTCCCTCTCTCAGACGTGCAGCAGCGGCTCGCCCTCGGGCGTGACCACCGACACCGGCACCCCGAGCCGCGCGACCCTCCGCGGCAGGCTCCGGCGCAGCCAGCGCGAGCGCGAACGCGGCAGCGTCGAGATCACGACCTCGTCGAAGGCCTCGGCGCGCAGCGCCTCGGCGATCGCGTCGTAGGGGTCGCGGGCGTGCACGAGCATCCCGCTGACCGGCGCGCCCGCCGCCCGCGAGACCAGCGGGATCGCGTGCTCGAGCGTCCACTCCGCGACCGAGTCGTCGGCCGCGTCGGGGATCAGCAGCGAGAACGCGCACGCCTCGGCGGTCGAGCGCCGTTCGATCTCCTCGAGCAGCGCCGGCGTCGCCACGGACCGGTTCGCCACCACGAGGATGTGCTTCGAGTGCTCCATGGGTCCTCCCCTTCGGAACTCCCGGCAGCGTCTCAGACGGCGCCCGCCGACGCCAAAGGACCTAAAGGCGGTGCTGGGAGAAGAACTCCCAGAACTCGGCCGGGGCGCGGTCCGGGTAGGCGTGGCCCAGGCCTTCGAGCACCGTGAAGCGGTACAGCGGCCGCAGCGCCGGCCAGCGCAGCGTGGCCGCGTCCGCGAACACGGCGGCCCCGTAGAGGTCCGGGTCGAGGCCGAGCGTGGCGAGCTGGAGGCCCAGGTGCCCGGCGATCGTCGGGTGCGTGCGCAGCACCTCCGGATCGAGTGGGAGCTCCGGCAGCGGCGGGTCCAGGTTGTCGAGGATCCTCGGGTCCAGCGAGCCGATCGTCTCGTAGGTCGGCACGCGGCGGGCGGGCGAGTGCTCGCCGGTCAGGCCGCCGCCGGAGAACGCGACCGCGGCGAACGTCTCGGAGCGGTCGACCGCCAGCCGCGCCGCGAAGCCGGCGCCGTTGGAGAACCCGGACGCGTAGACGCGCCGCTCGTCGACCAAGGGCGCGAGGTCCGCGAGCATCGCGTCGACGAACCCGACGTCATCGGCGGGCGGCGTCTCGTCCTCCTCGATGTCGTTGACGAGGTCGAAGTCGGCCCACTTGGTCACCAGGCGGCCGCTGTCGGTCATGCGGTAGCGCAGCCCGGTCGGGAAGACCGCGATCAGGCCGGTGGCGTCGGCCTGCTCGCGCCAGCCCGAATGGTTCAGGAACTGCTCGCCGGTCCCGCTGCTGCCGTGGAACATGAACACGAGCGGCGCCTCGGGGCGGGCGTTGGCGGGGACGTAGACGAGGTAGCGCCGCCGCTCGCCGTCGTGCTCGAGCGTGCGGCAGTTGACGCCGGTCGCGTAGGCGGTCGGCGCCGGGCCGGCCGTGTCGCACTGCTGGGCGCTCGCCACGGCGGGGAGGGCGAGCGCGATCGCCGGGGCGATCAGGAGGGGAGAGAGCTTCATGCCAGTCCAGACCCGGACGCCCCTGCCCGGGTTGGTGGGTTAGCCCGCGAGCGCGCGCAGCTGGCGCACGGCGAGCGTGAGGCCGGCGAGGTCCGGCTCGCCTTCGCGCGAGAGCGAGCGCAGGAACGCCGTGTAGCGGCGCACGGCCGGCTCGCGGTCGGCGAGGTAGGCCGCGACGTCGCCGTCGGGGTGCTCGGCCAGCACGCCGCCGGCCAGCTCGCGGCGCAGCTGGGCGGCGTCCTCGCGCACGGCCTGCAGCGCCCAGCGCTGCATCCGCGTCGAGGCGGGGACGCGCTCGAGCTCGGTCTCGATCCAGTCCAGGCGCAGGTGCTCGCCGACGGCGAAGAAGACCTCGGCGACCTCCTCGATCGGGCGCGCGGTCGCGCCCGCGACCCAGATCATGTCGGGGGCGTAGCGCTGCTCGGGGCGCAGCGCGTGGCCGCGCGCGATCTCCTCGGGCACGCCCCGGGAGACGAGCCGCTCGACGGTCCGCTCGCGCCGCCGCCGGCGCTCCTCGGAGCCCATCTCGCCGAGCACCGACGCGAGGCGCTCGAAGCCGTCGCGGCCGGCCGCGATCGTCTCCTCGATGTCGCCTTCCGGCTCCCAGGTCAGGTACCAGCGGGTGGTCTCCTCGACGAGCAGGTCGACGCCCGACATCAGCTCCAGGTGCGACTCCTTGTCGATGCCCTCCAGGCGCTCGACGACGTCCCAGCGGGCGTCGGCGCCGGTGACCGCGCACGCGATCCGGAACGCGCGCACGACGTCGGCGGGCTCGGCGCCGCGCTCGGCGATCAGCTGCGAGACGAACGTCGGGCCGAGCGAGTTGACGACCAGGTTCGCGTTGACCATGCAGATCAGCTGGCGGCGCAGCGGGTGCTCGGACAGCAGGTGCCCGAAGCGGCGCACGACTTCGGCCGGGAAGTACTCGCGCAGGTCGCGCTCCAGCCACGGCTCCGTCACGAAGTCGGACTCCTCGAGCGCGCGCGCCAGCAGCCGCTTGGCGTAGGCCACGAGCACCGCCAGCTCCGGGCGCTCCATGCCGCGGCCCGCGCGGCGGCGCTCGGCGATCTCCTCGCTGGACGGCAGGTCCTCGGATCGGCGGTCGAGGAACTTGTGCTCCTCCAGCAGCGCCATCAGGTCCTCGTAGGCGTACAGGCGCGAGGCGGAGCGGTCGACCTCCTGGGCGATGATCTGCGCCTGCAGGAACGAGTCGTAGAGGACGTGCGCGACGACGTCGTCGGTGACCGCGAACAGCAGCTCGTCGCGTTCGGGCCGCGTGAGCTCCCCGCGCTGCTCGGCCAGTCCGAGCAGGATCTTGAGGTTGACCTCGTGGTCGGAGCTGTCGACGCCGGCCGAGTTGTCGATGAAGTCGGCGTTGATGTGCCCGCCGTTGGTCGCGTACTCGACGCGGGCGCGGCGCGTGAAGCCGAGGTTGCCGCCCTCCCCCACGACCTTCGCCCGCAGCTCGTCGGCGTTGACGCGGATCGCGTCCGAGGCGCGGTCGTGGGCGTCGGCGTCGGTCTCGTCGGAGGCCTTGACCACGGTGCCGATGCCGCCGTTCCACAGCAGGTCGACGGGCGCGCGCAGGATCGCGCGGATGACCTCGGTCGGCGGCAGCGACTCCTCCTCGATCCCCAGCGCCTCGCGCGCCTGCGGCGAGAGCTTGATCGACTTGGCGGTGCGCGGGTACACGCCGCCGCCCTCCCTGATCAGCGAGCGGTCGTAGTCGTCCCAGGACGAGCGCGGCAGCTCGAACAGCCGCTTGCGCTCCTCCCACGAGACCGCGGGGTCCGGGTCGGGGTCGATGAAGACGTGCCGGTGGTCGTAGGCCGCGATCAGCCGGATGTGCTTGGAGAGCAGCATCCCGTTGCCGAACACGTCGCCGGACATGTCGCCGATCCCGACCGCGGTGAACTCGTCGCGCTCGGGGTGGATGCCGAGCTCCTTGAAGTGGCGCTTGACCGACTCCCACGCGCCGCGCGCGGTGATCCCGAGCGCCTTGTGGTCGTAGCCCGCCGAGCCGCCGGACGCGAACGCGTCGTCGAGCCAGAAGCCGTACTCCTGCGCGATCCGGTTCGCGGTGTCGCTGAACGTGGCCGTGCCCTTGTCGGCGGCCACGACCAGGTAGGTGTCCTCGCCGTCGCGCACGCGCACCCGCGGCGGGTGCACGACCTTGCCGTCGACGAGGTTGTCCGTGACCGACAGCAGCGAGCGGATGAAGGTCACGTAGTGGCGCTCCACGTCGCCCTCGCCCTTGATATAGAAGCCGCCCTTCGCCCCGGCCGGGACGATGATCGCGTTCTTGGTCAGCTGGGCGCGCATCAGCCCGTAGACCTCGGTGCGGTAGTCCTGGCGGTCCGACCAGCGCAGCCCGCCGCGGGCGATCGGGCCGCCGCGCAGGTGGATGCCCTCGACCTCGGGCGAGTAGACGTAGATCTCCACGAACGGGGCCGGCTGCGGCATCGCGGGCACGTCGGCGCTGCGCAGCTTGAAGGCCAGCGCGGGCCGGTCCGGGTCGTAGGCGTTCGTGCGCAGCGTGGCGTCGATCGTCGCCAGCTGGTTGCGCAGGATGCGGTCGTGGTCGAGCGCGGCGACCGCGTCGAGGTCGGCGAGGATCTCCTCGCGTAGCGCGGCCTCGGCCTCCTCGTCGGTCTCGATGTCGGGGTCGAAGCGCAGCTCGAAGTAGCGCACGAGCTTGGCCGTCAGCTCGGAGTTCGCGACCAGCACGTCGTTCTGGTAGCTCTCGGTGAAGCGCGAGCCGACGCGCTGGCGGTACTTGCGGTAGGCGCGCAGGATCGCGACCTGGCGGCGGTCCAGCCCCGCGGTGATCACGAGCCGGTTGAGCGTGTCGGTCTCGGCCTCGCCGCGGTGGATGGCCGCCAGCAGCTCGGCCACGCGGTCGCCGACGGCCTCGATGTCGAGCGGCTTGCCGTCCGGGCCGAAGACGCGGAACTCCTGGATCCACGTCTCGTCCTCGCCCACCAGCCGGGTCGAGATCTCCTCGATCACGCGCAGCCCGAGGTCCTCGAGCATCGGCAGCGCGTCGCCGAGCTCGATCTTCGGCCCGCGCACGTACAGCGCCACGCGCGTGTGGATGCGCAGCTGCTGCAGCGAGACCAGGAACGGGCCGTCCTCGGCCAGCTGCTCGAGCAGCGCGATGTCGTTGGCGCCCGTGGCCGGCGCCGTGTAGCCCTTGTAGTGCTCGGGCAGGTGCGGCGCCCAGATCGAGTACAGCAGCCGCGCGCGCGACGCGCCGAAGCGCTCGGCGAGCGTGTCGCGCAGCGCGTCGTCCCACGTGCGGGCGTACTGGACGACCTCGCGCTCGAGCTCGGCGATCGGGATCTCCGGCAGCCCGTCGGACGAGTGCACGCTGAAGTGCACGCGCACCCGCGGGCTCTCGCCGAGCATGTGCTGGGCCTCGACGTCGCGGGCCTTGAAGCGGCGCTGGAAGAGCTTGCGGACGCGCTCGACCATCGCGGGCCGGTAGCGGTCGCGCGGGAGCGCGAGCACGAACGAGGCGCTGCGCCCGTCGGGCGAGCGGCGGCCGAGCAGCCGCACGCGCTCCGTGCCCTCCAGCGCGAGCAGCGCGACGACCGTGCTGCGCAGGTCCTCGATCGAGGCCGCGAACAGCTCGTCCTTCGGGAAGGAGTCGAACAGCGCGACCGCGCTCTTGTAGTCGTGCGAGCCCTCGATCAGGTCCTCGGCCTCGAGCACCTGGCGCAGCTTGCGGTGCAGCACCGGCGTCTCGGACGCCGGTTCGGAGTAGGCCTTGCTCGTGAACAGGCCGAGCAGGCGTGCCTCGCCGGCGATCTCGCCGTCGGGCGTGACCCGGCGCACCCCGACGTAGTCCATGCGCTCGTGGCGGTGCACGGGCGAGCGGGCGTTGGCCTTGTCGACGATCAGCAGCTCGCCGCCCGTGGCGCGCCGGCGCAGCGACTCCGGGAGGTCCTTGAGCGGCACGGGCTGCGCGTAGGCGCTGCGCTCCTCGTCGGCGAGGATGCCCAGGCCGGAGCCCGGGATGCAGCGGTAGTGCTCGTCGCGGATCTCGTACTCGCGCGCGCCGAGCAGCACGAAGTTGCCGCGCAGCAGCCAGGCGAGGAAGTCGACGGCCTCGCGGACCTCGTCCGGGTCGTAGCGTGCGGCGGCCTTGCGCGCGAGCCCGATCATCGACTCCACCCGCTGGGTCATCGCGCCGAAGTCGGTGACGGTGTGGCGGACCGCGTGCAGGACGTCGGTGACGTCGCGCTCGAGCTCGGCGAGCTCGCGGTCGGTGAGCTTGCGCGCGAGGTCGAAGTGCATCACCGACTCGCGGTGGACCGCGTTGCGCGCGTGCGACACGCTGACGATCCGCCCGTCCTCGCGTGTGATCCCCATGATCGGGTGCACGATCCGCACGACGTGCTCGCCGCGGCGCTCGAGCGCGGCGCTCACGCTGTCGACCAGGAACGGCCAGTCGTCGGTGTTGGTCTCCACGACGGAGCCGAGCGGCTCGTAGCCCTCGTCGTCGAGCGTCGGGTTGAACGCGCGCACGGCGACGGGCCGCCGCTCGCGCGAGGCGGCGAACTCGTAGGCGCCGATCACCTCGGCGGCGAGGTGCTCGGCCGAGATGCCCTCGACCGCGAGCCGGCGCACGTAGGCGGCCGCGAACGCGCGGGCGGTGTCACCCGCGCGCTCTCCGACGATGCTCAGCAGCCGTTCGCGGTACTGGCTTGAGCCGGTCTCGGTCTCCTCCGCGAGGCTCACCCGGACGACGTTAGCTCAGCCGCTGCTCGAGCGCCTCGAACTGCTCGCGGATCGGCTTCGGCAGGCGGTCGCCGAACTGGGCGAGGAACGCCTCCGTCTGCTCGAGCTCCGCGCGCGCCTCGTCGAGGTCGACGCTCAGCGCCTCGGCGACCGCGCGGTGGTCGAGGCCCTCGATCGGCAGGTGCTCGGGCTCCGGCACGTAGCCGATCGGCGTCTCGAACGCCTCCGCCTCGTCGTCGCAGCGGCGGAACACCCAGGCCAGCACGCGCGAGTTCTCGCCGAAGCCGGGCCACAGGAACTTGCCGTCGTCGCCCTTGCGGAACCAGTTGACGTGGAACATCTTCGGCAGCTTCGCGTCGGGGCGCTTGCCGATGTTCAGCCAGTGCTGGAAGTAGTCGGCCATGTGGTAGCCGCAGAACGGCAGCATCGCGAACGGGTCGAAGCGCAGCTCGCCGACCGTGCCGGCCGCGGCCGCGGTCTTCTCGGAGGCCATCGTGGCCCCGAGGAAGACACCGTGCTCCCAGTCGAAGGCCTCGCGCACCAGCGGCGCGCCGGACGAGCGGCGCCCGCCGAACAGGAACGCGTCGATCGGCACGCCCTTCGGGTCCTCCCACTCGGGCGCGATGCTCGGGCACTGCGCGGCGGGGGTGGTGAAGCGCGCGTTGGGGTGCGCGGCCGGGCCGTCGTTGTCCTCCGGCGTCCAGTCGTTGCCCTTCCAGTCGATCAGGTGGGCCGGGGTCTCGCCCGTCATGCCCTCCCACCAGACGTCGCCGTCGTCGGTCCTGGCGCAGTTGGTGAAGATCGTGTTGCGCTCGATCGTGTCCATCGCGTTCGGGTTCGTCTTGCGCGCCGTGTTGGGCGCGACCCCGAAGAAGCCGTTCTCGGGGTTGACCGCGTACAGGCGGCCGTCGTCGCCGAACTTCATCCAGGCGATGTCGTCGCCGATCGTCTCGACCTTCCAGTTCTCGAGCGTCGGGACCATCATCGCCAGGTTGGTCTTGCCGCACGCCGACGGGAACGCGCCGCCGATGTACTTGACCTTGCCCTCGGGGCTCGTGAGCTTGAGGATCAGCATGTGCTCGGCGAGCCAGCCCTCGTCGCGCGCGATCACGCTCGCGATCCGCAGCGCGAAGCACTTCTTGCCGAGCAGCGCGTTGCCGCCGTAGCCCGAGCCGTAGGACCAGATCTCACGCGTCTCGGGAAAGTGGACGATGTACTTGTCCTCGTTGCACGGCCACGGGCTCGAGGTCTCGCCCTCCTTGAGCGGCGCGCCGACGGAGTGCAGGCACGGCACGAAGGCGCCGTCGTCGCCGAGCACGTCGAGCGCGCCCTGGCCCATGCGGGTCATGATCCGCATGCTCACCGCGACGTAGGCCGAGTCCGTCAGCTGGACGCCGATCTCGGCGATCGGCGAGCCGAGCGGGCCCATGCTGAACGGCACGACGTACAGCGTGCGGCCGCGCATCGAGCCCTTGAACTTCTCGAGCAGGAGCGCGCGCATCTCCTGCGGGTCGCGCCAGTTGTTGGTCGGGCCGGCGTCGTCCTCGGACTCGCTGCAGATGAACGTGCGGTCCTCGACGCGGGCCACGTCGCCCGGGTCGGAGCGCGCGAGGTAGGAGTTCGGCCGCTTGGCCTCGGAGAGCTTCTCGAACGTTCCCGCCTCTACGAGCTCGGCGCACAGCGAGTCGTACTCCTCGGCCGATCCGTCGCACCAGTGGATCGCCGACGGCTGCGTGAGCTCCGCGATCTCCTCGACCCAGGCGAGGAGCTTGCGGTGTTTCGTGGAGACGGGGGTTTCGAGTGCCACTTTCGCGTTCGACCTCTTCTGGTTTGGCGGGACCGTACAAACCCTGCGGGAACGGAACGACGGTTTCAGCGCGCCGCCAGCGGCAACGCGCCAAAACGATCACTCCGCCTTCCTTCAGCCTACGCGATGGTTCCCCGGAACACCACCAGACGAACGGCTGGTGCGCTCTGGCAGGTTTTGCCAGTTACGTTCAAACTTCGCGCTTCGGGACGAGCACAAGCCGTTTGAACTCGGCCACGAGCGTCCCATCCTGGTTCAGTACCCGCGTGTGGACCTTCACGGTCCCTCTGTCGGGCTTGCTGCGCGAAGGCTTGACCTCGAGCACCTCGGTCTCGGCGAACAGCGTGTCCCCGTGGAAGACCGGGGCGGGGTGGCTGAGCTCCTCCGTGGCGAGGTTCGCGATCGCCTTCCCGGAGATGTCGCTGACGCTCATGCCCAGCGCGAGGCTGTACACGTACGGGCCGACGACGACGTTGCGGCCCTGCTGCGACTGCGCCGCGTAGACGTCGTTGATGTGCAGCGGGTGGTGGTTCATCGTCAGCAGGCAGAACAGGTGGTCGTCCGCCTCGGTGACGGTCTTGGCCGGCCAGTGCTTGTAGACCGCGCCGACCTCGAACTCCTCGAGGTAGCGGCCGTAGGGGTGGGCGCCGGACGCCTCGCGCGCCGCGCCATCGGTGTCAACGGGGGTCATGGAGCGCCATGATGCCCCGGATGCGCAGCCCTCGCTCCCACTTTGCGCCGTTGGCGATCGGCGCTCCCGAACCGGTCCGCGAGCTTCCCGTGGCGCCCTCGCGGATGATCCACTTCTTCGACCCGTCCAACGAGAAGATGCTCGCGCGGCTGGCCGACATGGCCGCCTCCGCCGACATCGTGCTGGGCAATCTGGAGGACGCGATCCCGGCCGACCGCAAGGAGGCGGCGCGCGCGGGCCTGGTCCGCGCGGGCCGCGAGATCGACCTGGGCGACACGCCGCTGTGGGTGCGGGTCAACGCGCTCGAGTCGCCATGGGTGCTCGACGACCTGGTGACATTGGTGACCGAGATCGGTTCCGCGCTCGATGTCGTGATGGTGCCCAAGGTCGAAGGGCCGTGGGACATTCACTACGTGGACCGTTTGTTGGCCCAGCTCGAGGCCCGCGCGGGGCTGGAGCGGCCGATCCTCGTGCACGCGATCCTCGAGACCGCCCAGGGCGTCGCCAACGTGGAGGAGATCGCGGTCGCCTCGCCGCGCATGCAGGGGATGTCGCTGGGGCCGGCGGACCTTGCCGCCTCGCGGCGGATGAAGACCACGCGCGTGGGCGGCGGGCACCCGGGCTACCGCGTGCTGGCCGACCCCGGCGAGGAGCGGCCCTCGTTCCAGCAGGACCTCTGGCACTACACGATCGGGCGCATGGTCGACGCCTGCGCGGCGGCCGGGATCTTCCCGTTCTACGGGCCCTTCGGCGACATCCGCGACCTCGAGGGCTGCGAGGCCCAGTTCCGCGCGGCGTACCTGATGGGCTGCGTGGGCGCCTGGTCGCTGCACCCGGCGCAGATCGAGATCGCCAAACGCGTCTTCTCCCCCGACCCGGAGGAGGTCGCGTTCGCCCGCCGCGTGCTCGAGGCGATCCCGGACGGCCGCGGCGTGGGCATGCTCGACGGCAAGATGCAGGACGACGCGACCTGGAAGCAGGCCAAGGTCATGGTCGACCTGGCGGAGCTGCTCGCCCGCAAGGATCCGGAGTTGGCAGAGGCATACGGCGTTTGATGCAGTGATGTGACGAACGCGCCTTGTTCCGTTGCAGGGCGCGGCCGGATCATCGGGGGTGTGCTCCGCAGCTCCCGCCTGACGCAACCGCAGGATCACACCCCCTCCCTTGACGCGCGCCTTGCCGCCCTCGCCGGCCGCCAGCACGGGATCGTCACGCTGGCGCAACTCCTCGCGCTCGGCCTTACGCGGAGCGGTGTCTCGCGCCGGGTCGCCCGGGGCGCATTGCACCGGCTGCATCGCGGCGTCTACGCGGTCGGTTTCGCTGTCCCATCGCGCGACGGGGCGTGGATGGCGGCGGTGCTCGCCGCCGGACCGGGCGGGGCGCTGAGCCATCGCTCGGCCGGCGAGCTGCACGGCGTCTCGCGGCTGCGGGCGCCCGTGATCACGGTCAGCACACCTGCGCAGCGCGCGCCGCGGGGTGTGCGCGTGCACCGCGTGCGCCGGCTCGACCCGCGCGACATCACGACCGAGCGGCGGATCCCCGTGACGACGGTGCACCGCCTGCTGGTCGACCTCACCGACGCCCACACGCCGCACCAGATCGCCAACGTGATCCACGAGGCGGCGTTCCGCGGGCGCTTCGTCGAGGCGGCCGTGCGCGACTGCATGGCGCGCGCGAACGGGCGGCGCAACCTGCACGTGCTCGAGCGCGCGATCGCCCTGCACCGCGCCGGCAGCGCGGGCACCCGCAGCGGCGCCGAGGACGCCTTCCTCGCGCTCGTCGAAGAGGAGCCGCTGGTCAACGTGGGCCTGCTCGGCTTCGAGGTCGACTTCCACTGGCCGCACCTGCGCCTGGCCGTCGAGATCGACGGCGGCGGTCACGCCCGCCGCCCGACACTCGAAGCCGACAAGCGCCGGGACGCCGCGCTCGCCGCCGCGGGCTACACCCTGCTGCGCTTCTCCGACCGTGACGTCTACGAACGGCCGGGCGAGGTGCGGGCCGCGCTGCGCTCATGTAGCGTTGCGGCGTGAGCAGGATCACCGACCTGCTGCGCCTCGACCATCCGATCGTGCTGGGGCCGTTCGGGGGTGGAGCCTCGTCCGTCGAGCTGGCGGTGGCGGTCTCCAACGCGGGCGGGCTCGGCGGCTTCGGCGCCGTGCAGCTCAGCCCGGACGAGATCACCGAGGCGATCGCGGCGTGCCGCGCCGGCACGGACCGCGCGTTCAACGTCAACCTGTGGGTGTCGACCCACGACGTGCCCGAGGAGGACTACGACGGCTGGGACGCCGCGGTGCAGCGGCTCAAGCCGCTCTACGACGCGCTGGGGATCGCCCCGCCCGAGCGGCCGCCCCGGTCGGCGTACGCGTTCGAGCCGCAGGCCGAGGCGCTGCTCGCCGCCCGGCCGCCCGTGTTCAGCTTCGTCTACGGGATCCCGTCACCCGCCGTGCTCGACGCCTGCCGCGAGGCGGGGATCTTCACGATCGGGACCGCGGTCACGGTCGAGGAGGCGGTCGCGCTCGACCAGGCGGGCGTGGACGCGATCGTCGCGTCGGGCTTCGAGGCCGGCGGCCACCAGATCGCGTTCCTGCGCGCCGCGGAGGACTCGCTCGTCGGCACGCTCTCGCTCGTCCCCGCCGTCGTCGACGCGGTCGAGGCGCCCGTGATCGCGGCGGGCGGGATCGGCGACCGCCGCCAGGTCCGCGCCGCGTTCGAGCTCGGCGCCGATGCGGTCCAGGTCGGCACGGCGTTCCTGGCCACGCGCCAGTCCGGCGCGACCGCCGAGCACCGCCACGCGCTCACGCACGGCCCGCGCCTCACGCGGCTGACGCGCTCGATCACCGGCCGGCTCGCGCGCGGGCTGGACACGGCGATCACGACCGCCGAGGTCGCCGCGCCCTACCCGTACCAGGCGGCGCTGATCGGCCCGATCCTCGGCGCCGCGCAGCGGCAGGGCCGCGAGGACCTGTTCGCGTTCTGGGCCGGCCAGTCCGCGCCGCTCCTGGCGCCCGACCGCGACGCGGCCGAGCTACTCCGGGAGCTCGCCGGCGACGATCAGCGCTGACGGCGCCCGCGCCCGGGCGAGCGCCGCGACCAGCGGCGCGAGCAGCGGGCGCACGCGCAGGACCGCGGACCGGTCGCGCTCCGTCCAGGCCCGCGGCGCGCCCGTCATCCCCGGCTGGACCGTCCCCCACAGGCGCCCGTCCACGTGCAGGTTGCCGTGGATGAACGCCCGGTGCCCCAGCGCGCGCTCCAGCGCGTTGTCCGACGCATCCGCGACGCAGTCGAGCTCGACGCCCGCCAGGGCGCGCGCGAACAGCGGATCGCGCGCCGCCAGGTCCGCCCCCTCAACAGACCACGTACGGATGTCCTCCGGCACGTCGCGCACCCCCGGCGCCCGCAGCCAGCGCACCAGCGCGATCCCCTCGCCCGCGTCGGGATCGCGCGCATAGACCCAGCAACGATCGACGGCGAGCTCGCGCGCGAGCGCACCGATGAGTTCCGCGATCTGCTGACGTTCAGACGGCATGCCCTACGCCCAGACCAACGGTATTTCCCTCTACTACGAAGAACACGGCAGCGGCGACCCGCTGATCCTGCTGCACGGCGGACTCGGCTCGATCGAGATGGTCGCCGACCTGATCGGACCGCTGAGCGAGCAGCGCCGCGTGATCGCCGTCGACCTCCGGGGCCACGGGCGCACGCCGGACGCCGAAGGGCCGTTCCGCGTCGAGACGATGGCCGACGACGTCGCCGGCCTGATCGACGACACCGCCGGCGTGCTCGGCTACTCGCTCGGGGCCGCGGTCGCGCTGCGCCTGGCGATCCAGCACCCCGAGCGCGTGCGCAACCTGATCCTGGTCTCGGGCGCGTTCAAGCGCGCCGGCAACCACCCCGAGGTGATCGAGCAGTTCGACCGGATGGGCCCCGAGTTCGCGCAGCTGCTCAAGCAGAGCCCCGTGTACGACCTCTACAACCGGATCGCTCCACGGCCCGAGGACTTCGAGACGTTCGTGGCCAAGAGCGCCGAGCTGCTGAAGGTCGACTTCGACTGGTCGGACGAGCTCGCGGCGATCACCGCGCGCACGCTGCTCGTGTACCCCGACCAGGACTGCATCGGGACCGGCCACATCGCCGAGTTCGCCGCCCGGCTCGGGATCGGCGTGCGCGACGCGGGCTGGGACGGCTCGGCCAAGCAGACCAACCAGCTCGCGGTCCTGCCCGGCGCCACGCACTACGACGTCATCCGCTCGCCGCTGTTCGTCCCGGTCGTGCGCCGGTTCCTAGGCGGCGCGGCGTAGCGGCCGCGGCGCGCTGGCCAGCGCGAGCGCGCCCCGGGCGGCCTCGACCGCGCTCCCCCACGAGACCTCGCTCAGCAGCCCGGGCGCGGCCGTCCAGTCCCCGGCGATGAAGACGCCGTCGCCGCGCGCGACCGCCGGGCGGTCGCGCCAGGTGAACCCGGGCTCGTCGAGCGCGCCCGTGCGGCCGTTCATCACCAGCCGGCGGCGCCAGGTCGTGCGCTCGCGCAACCCGGGCAGGGCGAGCTCGAGGAAGCGCTCCAGCCGCGCCTCGGCCGCGTCCGCGGATTCGCCGGGCCGCACCGGCATCTGCGCCTGCACGAGCTCGTGGCCCGGCGGCGCCAGCGACGGGTCGGGCGCGGTGAAGCGCTCGATCCAGCCCGCCTCGTCGAGGTCGGAGACGATGAACGGGTCGCCGCGGCGCGACTCGAAGCCGACGTCGAGGCAGAGCGTGTGCCCGCTCGTCCAGCGCAGCG
>Ga0182742_1001986_pt1 | contig 24118 bp, 21 predicted proteins | sample eDN5th37CBELigMG_FD_128880 | JGI IMG/M metagenome (GOLD analysis project Ga0182742, IMG submission 128880) | Enriched Miracle-Growth compost microbial communities from Emeryville, California, USA - eDNA 5th pass 37_C BE-Lig MG (version 2)... ...
AAGCGTGGGGTACGAGGCGAGGAACAGCGATAGCGGAACGGCAATCCGGTCCGGGCGTTAGGCAGCATTATCGTTGTAACGGGCGCCAGCTGCCCAATTTCCCGCGCATTCCGAGCTTGCCGGCTCGGCAATTCATAGAACCCCGGCTCGGGCCGGCGCTCAACGCACTCGGCCTGATAGATCGCCGGTTCAAAGTGCGGGTGGCAGCCGGAATCCCCAGCATGCAAAAGGCGGCATAAGCGATGGCTTCCCCCGACCAAATGAAGGATGGCATTCGAAAAGAACGCTGCTGGGATTGCGTCGTTGTCGGCGCTGGCCCGGCAGGGCTTACGGCCGCCGTCTATCTGGCTCGTTATCTGCGCTTGGTGCTCGTCCTGCATGATGGAGAGAGCCGCGCTGCACTCATCCCGACCAGCCACAATATTCCGGGCTATAGCGGGGGCATCAGCGGCCAGCAGCTTCTGTCCGACCTTAGCCGTCAGGCATCGCGATACGGTGCGGCCATTGAACGCGCGAATGTAAGCCAGATCGACAAGGACGGGGATGCATTCATACTGCGAACCGCATCCGGCGCCCTGCGGGCGAGCCGGGTCATCCTTGCGACTGGCGTGGTCGATATCAGCCCGGATATTCCCGGCCTTCACGGCTCCATCTTCGATGGGCAAATCCGCTACTGCCCCATCTGCGATGGTTACGAGGCTGCGGACAAACGAATTGCCGTGCTCGGTCCGCTGCCCCATGCGATCCGCAAGGCGGAATTCTTGCGAACCTATTCGCGCTTGCTCACGGTCATAACGTCGCAAGAACCTTCACGCGAGGAGATCGAGCGCGTGGACGATCCGTCAATCCATGTCGAATGCAGCGGGGTGCGTGACATACAGGGTGGGAAGGAAATGAAGGTGACATTCATGAGCGGCAAGATCCAGGCATTCGACATCATCTATATTGCGATGGGTTGTTCGGTTAGGTCCGACCTCGGCGTTGCGCTAGGCGCATCGGTTGATCAGGCCGGTGCGCTCAAAGTCGATGCTCAGCAGGAAACTAGCGTCAAAGGGCTGTACGCGGTCGGCGACGTGGTGTCATGTCTCGACCAGATATCGGTGGGGACCGGGCATGCCGCCATTGCCGCGACGGCAGTACACAATTCCTTGCCTCGGAATTGGCGCGCCGGATGATCCCGTTTCGATCACGTCCCACTGATCCTTCGCTCGATCGCTTCGGTCGTCCGTATCGCCCGCCATTTACAGCGCAGGCTACAACGCTGACCCTGGTCGGCGGCGCCCCACCCGTTTCGCAAGAGCGTCGTGGCCGAAAAAATCTCGCGCCTGCCTCATTTGAGGTAGCAGGCCGTTCAAGCCGGTGCATAATGCCCCATCGCCGGCTTCGGATGTGTCCTCCCGTAGGCGCCGGTGGCTGAGAGACCAATCGTGCTCCCGCCTGCGTAGCGAGGGTGCCATGGCCTCTAAAGACCCATTCATTATAGCCACTTCGCGTTCGGTCGCGCCGATCCCCTGCATCAAATGCGGCAACAACATGCATTGTATCCGGCGTATGCCGATCGGCGCCGGCGAACGACAGACATTCATGTGCGCGACCTGCACGCACTCCATCCAGCGCACCGTCGGGTCACAAGCAAGTGACGCTGCAGTCCAAGCCGAAGCGGAGAGGAGATCCGGCGTTTCGCCACGCGCCCCTAGATAGAACCACGTGTGAAACCCCTCGGGAGAAGGGGGCGCTGGATCGCCTCAGGGCCCGACCCGGCAGTCAGCGCCTCTTGATTGGATGGGTTTGATCGCGTCACTCGCCGTCTTGGACCTGACCGGCGAACGTGGAGTACGCCTTTCCAATTCCGCAATGGTGTGCTGCAATCGGACCGGACAGGACGCGTACAGTGTGGTCCAATGATACTGGCCGGTTTCCGGTGGTGGCGTTTCGCCCTCGTGGCTATCGTCTTTTTCGCCGCTTGCCCGGTATCAGCGATCGGGCTGGAGACGGGATCGAAGAAAGTGCTGGTGTTGCACTCTTTCGGTCGGGAGTTCAGGCCGTGGAGCGAATACGCCAAGGCAATTCGGCTTGAATTGGAGCGGCAATCGCCATGGCCGCTCGACATTCAGGAGCACGCGCTCGTTTCGGCGACATCGAGCGATGATAACCCGGAAGATGCGTTTGTCGCGTATCTGGGTGCGTTGTTCTCGAAGCGGGCTCCGGATCTGATCGTCAGTATCGGCGCGCCTGCTGCCAATTTTGTTCAGCGGCATCGGGCCAAGCTGTTTCCTGCATCGCCGATGATTCTCACCGTGGTCGATCAGCGTCGTGTCAAATATTCTGCACTCGGGCCGAACGACACCGTGGTCGCAGTTGCGATCGATTATCACGCAGCTATCGAGAATATCCTGCAGGTGCTGCCGGATACCAATCATGTGGCAATGGTTGTCGGAACCTCGCCCATCGAGCAGTTTTGGCGGCAGGAAATCGCGCGTGAGTCTGAGTCGCTCGAGGGGCGCATAAAGATCACCTGGTTCGATACGCTGTCCTTTGAAGATATCCTCAAGAGCGCGGCATCACTTCCGCCGAATTCCGCGATCTTCTGGGAGTTGATGATCGTCGATGCCGCGGGCGTCGTTCACGAAGATGGCAGGGCGTTGACGCAGCTGCATGCCGTCGCCAATGCGCCCATATTCAGCTACACGGACGCGTTCTTTGGACGAGAGATCGTGGGCGGTCCTCATGTGCCGGTTCTTGAAGCAGGACAGCAGGTCGGTGACGTTGCGGTTCGTATCTTGAGTGGCGAGAAGGCTGGCTCGATCAAGGTTGCCCCGGTCGGAATGGGCAGGCCGAAATTCGACTGGCGCGAAATGCAGCGCTGGGGAATTCCCGAAAGCCGGCTGCCACCGGGCAGCGAGGTCTATTTCCGACGCCCAACGGTATGGGAGCAATATCGCGCGTATGTATTTGCTGTGGGCGCGGCAATCTTGCTGCAGACCCTAATCATTCTCTGGTTGCTCTACGAGCACCGCCGGCGACAGGCGGCGGAGGTGTTGGCGCGCAACACCATGGCAGAGCTTAGCAATGTCAATCGTCTCGCGACGGCTGGTGAATTATCGGCCTCAATCGCGCACGAGGTGAAGCAACCGCTGACCGCGGTCGCATCCAACGCATATGCTGCGCTGAACTGGCTTGCCGCTGGCCGGCTCAATGTCGACGAAGCGCGAAAATCGCTTAATCAGATCGTGTCGGCCACGCAGCGCGCGAACGACATCGTGTCCGGGATCCGGGCGATGTTTAGCCGGGACGAACAAGCAAGGCACGCCATCGATGTGAACGAATTGATACGCTCTGTTCTGGCGATCGGACGGCTCAACTTTCGAAAATACGGCGTTGAGCTCGAAACGCAACTCGACGAAACGATCCCGCTCATTGAAGGTCGTCGTGTCCAGCTGCAGCAGGTCATTCTCAATCTTGTGATGAACGCCCTCGAAGCCATGCAGACGACCCGAAGGAGAACGCTTCACGTGCGCTCAGGTCGCACGGCGTCTGGCGACGTTCGCATCAGGATCGAAGACACCGGGATCGGTATCGAGCCGGCCAATCTCGACCGGATATTCAAGCCCCTTTTCACCACAAGGGCGAACGGCATGGGGATGGGTCTTTCGATTTGTCGTTCGATCGTGGAGGCGCATTCTGGACGAATTTCGGTATCCGAGTCGCCGGAAGGTGGTGCCGCCTTCGAAATTGAGCTGCCAGTCACGCGCGCGAAGGCGCGGAAGCGGGTTGGAGGGCAGGCCGAAGGGCACTTGCCCTAGGCTTTGAGTGCGGGCCGTGCAAGGTCAAGCGCGTCCGCCTGGCGAACGAGTTCGGCGAGCGACTTCGCGTTCATCTTGCGCATGATGCTGGCGCGATGAACCTTGACGGTTATCTCGCTCAAGCGAAGCAGTCCGGCTATCTGCTTGTTCATAAGACCGGAAACGATATAGGCCATCACTTCCTGCTCGCGCGGTGTCAAGGACTTGAAGTTGTTGCGCAGTACAGAAAGTACCGACAACTTCTCGCGCTGCAGGGCATCTTGCTTGATCGCCGAGCGGACCGCCCGCAGGAGTTCTTCTTCCCGGAAGGGCTTGCACAGAAACTCCACTGCGCCCGCTTTCATGGCCTGAACGCTCATGGGGACGTCTGCGTGCCCGGTCACAAAAATGATCGGCATTGACACGCCGAGCCGTGCCAAATCTTGCTGGAAGTCGAGACCGCTCGTTCCGGGCAACCGCACATCGAGAATCAGACAGGCCGGCCTATCGGGTCTCTTGCTGCGCAGGAAATCCTCGGCCGAACCGAAGGTTTCGACTGCGATGTCCACGGATTTCAGAAGATTGCTCAGGCCATCGCGTACTGTCGAGTCGTCGTCGAGGACGAAGACGATAGGCTGATGCTCCTGCTGCTGGCTCTTTTGCATCATGGTCCGGACCGACGACCGCCTCGCGTGACATCCGTGGAAATGTTACTGCCCTGAACAAGTCAAATATGTGGAATTATACCTCAAGACGGGGGTGCTTGTGTCAGCTGCCAGGCGGTCATTGGCTGCGGTGCTCAATGGCGGATTCAATGCAGTCGATCAGGCTCTGTTGCGAGCATGGCTTCGCCAGTACGGAATGAGCGCCGCTCTCGAGCAGGCGCATCCGTGCCGGAGCGTCTGTAATAGCAGTCAGGAAAATAACCGGAAAGTGAAAACCACGCGTTGCGAGACGGCGCTGAAGCTCGTATCCGTCAATTTCCGGCATCATGACGTCGGCAACAAGACATGAGGTCTTGCTCAAATCGGTCCAGTCAAGGAACGCGCCACCTGAACGAAATGTTCGAACCGTGTAGCCAAGAGATCGGAGTAGGCTGGCTATAGCCTCCAGGACTGTGTCGTCATCATCAACCAGAGCGATCATGGTCCACAGGTTGGAGGCCGGTGCAGCTCCGAAGCGTCAAAACCAAGCCTTAGGGCCCGCAATTGCGCGCCTTTCGTTACAAATTTCAGAGCAGTGTGCCCCTGTCCTCAACTTGACAGCACCTGACCCAACACGTTCCCGGCAATGGGGTCTATTGTCTCTTGGCATAGCACGAGTGCGATCCTAATCGGGTCAGGTCGTGTAGCATTGCAATAGCGTCCCGGCGGTCACCCTGGCCACTACGCTTCAATTTGGGATGCCCGGGCGTCGCCCGCGGCTGGTCGTGGTTTTAGCCATGAAGAAGGGACGCGGTCCCTGGAACTGCCAAACATCGTTGGTGGTGCGCGCCAGATGATGGTAAAGTCAGCCGAATAGCCATTGGAGCCGGCGAGGAACGATAGCGACTCGCCGACACGGTGTTGGCGTGACTATCCCTTCGAACCACAGTTAAACCAGCGAGCAAAGACTCGGCCGGATCAGGGCCGACGAATTGTTTAAACCTCCTTGTATCCGAGCGCGATCGGTCATGATCGATCAGCCTGTGAGCTACTCGGCAATCGAGACGTTGCGCGATGGACAGCGCGTGGAGATTCGGGCGCTGGCGCCCGGTGATCGGCCCGCTCTGGAGGCAGCGGTCGACCGCACCAGCCCGCTCTCGCTTTACCGGCGCTTTTTCGCGGTCAAAACAACCTTTACTGAGAACGAAGCACAGTTCTTCTTGAGCGTCGATTTCAAGAAGCATGTCGCGCTTGTCGCAGTCGTCAATGAAAGAAGCCGGCCAGCGATCGTTGGCGGCGGCCGCTATGTGCTTGTCGAAAATGGCAAAGCCGAGGTCGCCTTCACCATCATCGATGCGTATCAGGGCAAGGGGCTTGGTACGATGTTGCTCAGGCACCTGGCCGCAATCGCGAGATCGGCTGGACTTCGGCAATTTGTCGCGGAGGTGTTATCCGAAAATCGGCCAATGCTTGACGTCTTCGAGCATAGCGGCTTGCGGATGAACGTCCGGCCGGAACCGGACGTCGCGCACGTTACCCTCGATCTTTGAACGCCGTCCTCCGTCGTCATGGCTTGGCAACGTCGTCGGGCCTCTCGTCGGTCCTGATCAGCTTGGGGATATGACTGACGCACCAGGCGACCACGATGCCGACCGTGGTCTCGACGAAGCGATGCATTGCGTAGGACCAGACATCGTCGCCCTGGTACAACATGACGACGCCGCACACGAACCCCGCAATTCTTGCACCGTCGGTACCTTGCGCAACATGGGAGATCAACATGGCGACGGTGATACCGGCGCCGATGGTCCACGGGTTGGAGGTTGCGATAGAGCTGAAGAGCGCGCCGAGCACGGCACCCTGCATCGTTCCGGCAATGCGGTGAAAGCCGAGCCGCCGGCTTTGCGAAGGCGTCAGGTCGGTAACAATGACCGCAGCAATCATCACGAACAATGGAAACTGCAGCTGCAATGCTTGGGCGATCGCAAGCGCAAGCGCGGCGGCGATGCCAGCTCGGAGTGCCAATTGCAGTCCACTCAGGCTCAATTTGGGGGGCGCGACGAACATCGGCATACGAGACGACAGATTTGAATGCATCACGACTGTTCAGGGGTATCTCGCGACTAAACCTAGGTTCAATACACATTCGGCCGGCGCGCTCGTACCGATTGATATCCCCTCATAAGAACGGGAAATGACATTTGGAGGAAGCAGATGCCCAAGTCGATTGTGATGCTGAGCGTTGCTGCTGCCTTCTCGATCGCGGCTGTGCTCGCGGTGCCGGCATCGGCCCAAAAGACCGCCAAGAAGATCAGCTACGAAGAGGCGTTCAAGCGCTGCAAGGCCTTCATCGACAAGGAGAAGGGCGGTTTTGCGAACAGCACGACGAATGAGCTGGCAAGGACGTCGCGCGGCGCGGCGTGCATGCAGAAGTTCGGGCACAGGCTCTGACGCAAAACAGCGCGGCCGGCAAGAATCGGCGACCCGCTCACTTCGCAGGAAAAGGCAGCGATAGGCCCGCGGCGAACGCCCGATAAGGGCCGCGCCGCTCGCTAGCTACGACCACTCGCCCGTGTGCGAGAGGCGGGATCGATCCAGATACAGGAGGCTTTCATGCCCAGTTCAGCCGCCCTCAGCATGACCCAGCAGGAAGAGAACGCATGGCGCAACTTCCATCCGGGTGACTGGTGCGCGACCATCAATGTGCGCGATTTCATCGTCCATAACGTGACGCCGTATTCGGGCGACGAGAAATTCCTGGCTGCACCGACGGCGCGGACGAAGGCGGTCTGGGCGAAGCTGCAGCCCTATTTTCAAGAGGAGCGGAAGAAGGGTGTTTTGGCAGCCGATGCCACGACGCCGTCGACCATGCTCGCGCACAAAGCCGGCTATATCGACCAGAACAACGAGGTTGTTGTCGGCCTGCAGACCGATCAGCCCTTCAAGCGCGGGATCTTCCCGTGGGGCGGGTTGCGGATGGTCGAGGCGGGACTGAAGGCGGCCGGCATCGAGGCGGACCCATTGGTCCACGAGGCCTTCACCAAGTATCGCAGGACCCATAACGACGGCGTGTTCGACGTCTATACCGACGAAATCAGGGCGTGCCGCAAATCCGGCATCATCACCGGGCTGCCGGATGCTTATGGCCGTGGCCGCATCATTGGTGATTACCGCCGCGTTGCGCTTTACGGGGTGGCGCGGCTAATCGAGGCCAAGCAGGAGGAGCGACAACAGGTCGACGACATGTGGCCCACGGATGAGATCATCCGCGTGCGCGAAGAATTGTCCGAGCAGATCCGCGCGCTGAAGGATCTGGCCGCGATGGGCAAGCTCTATGGCTTCGACATCACCCAGCCGGCGACGAACGCGCGGGAAGCGTTCCAGTGGACCTATTTCGCCTATCTCGCCGCGATCAAGGAGGCGAACGGCGCGGCGATGTCGCTTGGCCGCGTCTCTAGCTTCCTCGACACCTATATTGAGCGCGATCTGAAGGAGGGTGTGCTCTCCGAGGAAGGTGCCCAGGAACTTTGGGACCAGCTCGTGCAGAAGCTCCGCATCGTCCGCTTCCTGCGCACCCCCGAATACGACGCGCTGTTCAGTGGCGACCCGTACTGGGCGACGGAATGCGTCGGCGGCATGGACCTGAATGGCCGCCCGCTCGCGACCAAGAGCAGCTATCGGATGCTGCATACCTTGACAAATCTCGGGCCGGCGCCGGAGCCCAATATCACGGTGCTGTGGTCAAAGGACTTGCCGGAGAATTTCAAGCGCTATTGCGTCCGCATCAGCAAGGAAACCTCGTCGCTGCAATACGAGAACGACGACCTGATGCGACCCTATTGGGGTGACGATTATGCGATCGCCTGCTGCGTCTCGGCCATGAAGCTCGGCCGGCAGATGCAGTTCTTCGGCGCCCGCGTCAATCTCGCGAAGGCCCTGTTGTATGCGATCAATGGCGGCCGCGACGAGGTGTCAGGCGAGCAGGTGGCGCCGGCAACGCCGCCGGTGACGGGCGATGTCCTCGACTTCGAGGACGTCTACCAGAAGTTCGACAGAGTCATGGAGTGGCTCGCGCGCACCTATGTGCATGCAATGAACTGCATCCATTACATGCACGACAAGTATTTCTACGAACGTCTGGAAATGGCCCTGCACGATCGTGACATTCTGCGCACCATGGCGTTCGGCATTGCCGGCCTCTCGGTGGTCGCTGACAGTCTTTCGGCCATCAAATATGCGAAGGTTCATGTCATTCGCGACGACACCGGCCTTGCGGTCGATTATCGGATCGAAGGCAAGGGCACGCCGCCGCAATTCGGCAACAATGACGATCGGGTGGACACCATCGCGGCGGACCTCGTCACCAGCTTCATGCAGAAGATCCGAAAACATCCGACTTATCGCAATGCCACTCATACCCAGAGCGTGCTGACGATCACATCCAACGTGGTCTACGGCAAAATGACCGGCAACACGCCAGATGGCCGGCGCAAGGGAGAGCCATTCGGCCCGGGTGCCAATCCGATGCACGGACGCGACAGCCATGGCTGGCTTGCGTCGTGTTTGTCGGTCGCCAAACTGCCCTACAAGGATTCACAGGACGGCATCAGTTACACGGTGTCCGTCGCGCCGCAGAAGGCACACCTGTCCGAACAGCAATTGATCGATGCCGCGGTCAAGGCCTTCGACATGTATTTCGGGCAGGGCGGCTTCCACATGAACCTGAACGTCATCGACAAGGAGACGCTCGAAGACGCGATGAAGAACCCGGACAAGTACCCGCAGCTTACCATCCGGGTGTCGGGCTATGCCGTGAATTTCGTGCGCCTGACCAAGGAGCAGCAGCAGGATGTGATCAGCCGCACCTTCCACGGTCAGGTCTGAGCCGAGGCGAGGGGCGGGGAGCATGCTGCAGCTTGGCACGATAGAAGCCGGCAGTCGGCACGATCTTCGCGTCGGAAAATCTCCCGACGCGCCAGACGAAAGCGACGTTCTCGACGAGAAGAGCGGCACCTATGGCTATGTGCATTCTTACGAGACCTCATCGCGTTATGACGGGCCGGGCTTGCGCACGGTTCTGTTCGTTTCCGGCTGTCTGCTGCGCTGCACCTATTGCCACAATCCCGACACCTGGCATCTGAAGGACGGTACGTACATTTCATCGAAGCAAGTACTCGACCGGCTTGCGGGCTTCACGCCCGCTCTGCGCTCGCTCGATGGTGGGCTCACCATTTCCGGCGGCGAGCCGATGGTCCAGATGGCGTTTACCCAGGAAGTCCTGGCCGGCGCCAAGAAGCTCGGCCTCCACACTGCGATCGAGACGTCGGGCTTTCTCGGGGAAAGGGCTTCCGACGCGTATCTGTCTCTGATCGACCTCGTCCTCCTGGATATCAAGAGCTCAATTCCTGAGACCTATAAGAAGGTCACCAGCCGTGATCTCGCACCAACGCTGCGTTTTGCGCGGCGGCTCGCGGATATGGGAAAGCCGACCTGGATTCGCTTCACGCTCGTGCCGGGCCACACCGATGACCCGGACAATGTCGAGGGCATCGCGACCTTCGTTGCGCCCATGAAGAATGTCGCGTGGGTCGAGGTGCAGCCGTTTCATCAACTCGGTGAGTTCAAATGGAAGGCGATGGGGCTTCCTTACGTGCACGAGGACACACCCACGCCAACGCCTGACCTGATTGGGCGTGTCATCGGACAGTTCCGCGCCGCGGGTTGCAACGTGCGCTGATCGGTCCCCGCCACCTGCATGAAGCTGGAGTGATTGCCATGGTCGACCTTGCCCGCGACATCATCGGCACCCAGCCGATCCTCGCGATCTTTCTGGCGATAGGCATCGGATATCTGGTTGGCCAGATCAATCTGGGCGGCTTCTCACTCGGTGTCGGCGCGGTGCTGTTCGTCGGTCTCGCCATCGGAGCCTTCGCGCCAAAAGCCAACATCGTCGGCCCGATCGGGCTCACCGGCCTTGTCATGTTCCTTTACGGCATCGGCATCCTGTACGGGCGGCAGTTTTTCGAGGGCATGGCCGGAGCGGAGGGTCGCAAATACAATTTCCTTGCCTTGATCGCCGTAGTGGCGGGGCTCGCGGTCGCGCTCGGGCTCGGCCACGCCTTTGGAATCAAGATCGGCCACACGCTCGGCATGTTCGCAGGTTCGATGACCAGCACCGCGACCCTGCAAGCGGCGTTGGAGGTCATGAAGAACAGCGACCCCTCGATTGGCTATTCGATCGCCTATCCCTTCGGTGTGATCGGCCCAATCCTGTGCATGTATTTCATGACGCGGCAGGTGAAGCCTAAGTTTCCGCCCAAGGCGCAGCATTTCCACATGGGTGAGATCGCGCTCGGCAGCGCAGCAGACGGGCGTTTGCTCAGCGAGTTCTCAAAGGCGCTGCCGCCCGGCGTCCAGGTTACGATGGTGCGGATCGGCAACGTCAATCTTGTCCCGAAGAATGACCTGATCCTTGCCGAAGGTAGCGCGTTGCTGGTTGTTGCGGACAGTGAGCAGGGGCTTGCCGAGGCCGCAGCCCGGTTCGGAAAGCTCGAGCCAGGGAGTCTCGTGAAGGATCGATCGGCGCTGGATTACATACGCGTCTTTGTGAGCAGGCCCAGCACGGTCGGCATTCCTTTGTCGAAGCTGTCGCTTCCGGCCGGCGCCAGGCTCCTGCACGTCCGCCGCTATGACGCCGATATCGTTCCAACCCCTGATCTGATGCTTGAGTTTGGCGACCGCGTGGGCGTTCTGGTGTCGCCGGGTCAGAAGGAGGAGGTGCGCAAGCATTTCGGCGACACGGTCAAGTCAGCCGCGGAATTCAGCTATGTCTCGCTCGGCATCGGCATGGTGCTCGGCATTCTGCTGGGGCTGGTTCCGATCCCGATCCCGGGTGTCGGCACCGTTACCCTGGGGATTGGCGGTGGCCCGCTGATCGTCGCGCTTATTCTCGGCAAGCTGCGCCGGACCGGTTCCCTGCTGTGGACCATGCCGCTGCCGGCGAACATTGTGCTGCGCAACTACGGACTTGCGATCTTTCTCGCCGCGGTCGGCATCAATGCCGGCCAACCTTTCGTGCGGACTGTTGCGGATTCGGGGCTCACCTTGTTGTTCATCGGCGCAGCCGTGTTGCTCACGACCGTCTTAATCGTGCTAGTCGTCGGCTATTACCTGATGAAAATCCCCTACGACGACCTGATGGGCGTGACCGCCGGCGCGACGGGCAATCCGGCAATCCTGGTCTATGGAACGCGGATGGCGCCGACCGAGCGGCCTGACATTGGATATGCCATGATTTTTCCATCCGCGACGATCCTGAAAGTCATCGCCGTACAGATCATAGGGCTCATCTTTATTGGGAGCGGCGGGTAGCGGCGGGTGTGCGATGTTGGACAACGCTCCGCCACCGCAATCTGTAAGTATCGACACCATTTTGCCGTCCGCGATGGCCGTCCGAGCCGAAGCGGGCGGCGTCGCACGGGCCGCGGCGGATCCGCTCGCCGTGTTCGTGCTGAGTATTCTTGCCGGTGCCTTCATTTCTTTCGGAGCCGTGTTCGCGACGACCGTCGGCGCCGTGGGCATTGGGTCGGATGCGGCTTTGCCATACGGCGTAACGCGACTTCTGACCGGCCTGGTGTTCTCGGTAGGCTTGATTCTCGTCGTTGTCGGAGGTGCCGAGTTGTTCACCGGCAACAACATGCTCGTGATGGCTTGGGCCAGCCGCAAGGTGACGACCGGGGCGGTGCTTGTGAACTGGACGATTGCGTTCATCGGCAATTTCATCGGCGCGATCGCCACGGCGGTGCTGCTCTTTTTCTCGACCCAATACACGTTCGGCGGCGGCGCGGTCGGGCTGAACGCGCTCGCCATCGCAAACAGCAAATGCGCATTGTCATTCCTCCCGGCCTTTACGCTCGGTATCCTGTGCAACGCGCTCGTGTGTCTGGCGGTCTGGATGTGTTACGGCGCGCGCACCACGATTGACCGGGTCGTGACGATTATCCCGCCGATCTCCGCCTTCGTCGCCGCCGGGTTCGAACACAGCATCGCCAACATCTATTTCATCCCGAGCGGTTTGTTCATCAAGGCCGGTGCGCCGGAGTCGTTCTGGACAGCGATCGGGAAATCGCCCGCTGAATTTCCGGCGCTGACCTGGGGGAACTTCATCTTCGCCAACCTGATCCCGGTGACAGCGGGCAATGTCGTCGGCGGGTCGGTGATGGTGGCCGCGGTCTACTGGTTCGTCTATCTGCGGAAGAAGTCACTCAGCTAGCGGGTGCCTTCGAATTCGCGGAAGGGTTGCCGTACCGAAACTAAACTTAAGTACAGTACCTCAAAACCGGGGCTTCGTGATCGGATGGCAGGCAAGATGCCGGGAGCCCGGATGGCCGCTTCTGACGCAGGCACGAAATAGGGCGTCCGAAAGGATCTTTCCCATGATGTCGCTCGAATCCGGCTCGCCCAAAAGCGAAATTTCGGTGCACTCGTGGCTCGACGCGGCAAGCGAATATGCCACCGATGCCGCACAGCGCTCGCTGCTGTTTCTCGATGTGATGCGCCAGCGGAGTAATGCCTATCATGAGCACGCGTCGAAGGCTGCACCGCATGTTCTGGAATTCAATTGCGAGCTGGTGATGGACGGGCGCAAGCTGAACCGTCCGGTCAATTATGCGCTGGTTCGTATTATTCCACCGGAAGACGGGCAGATCAGCCACACCGCGCGGCCCTTCGTGATTGTCGATCCGCGTGCCGGACATGGCCCCGGCATCGGCGGATTTAAGGCCGATAGCGAGATCGGCATGGCGATGCGCGCCGGTCATCCCTGTTACTTCATCGGCTTTCTCCCTGAACCGATGCCCGGGCAGACCATTTCGGACATCGCGCGTGCGGAGGCCGAATTCCTCGCTGAGGTGATCAAGCGCCATCCGCAAGCCGACGGCAAACCTTGCGTCATTGGCAACTGCCAGGCCGGTTGGGCGGTGATGATACTCGCCGCGGTCCGCCCGGAACTGCTCGGCCCTATCATTATAGCCGGCTCACCGCTCTCCTATTGGGACGGCGTACGTGGCCAATATCCGATGCGTTACAGTGGCGGGCTGCTTGGCGGGAGTTGGCTCACGGCTCTGACGAGCGATCTCGGGGGCGGGAAATTCGATGGCGCATACCTGGTTCAGAATTTCGAGAATCAGAACCCCTCCAACACGCTCTGGACCAAGCAGTACAATCTTTACTCCAAGATCGATACCGAAGCAGAGCGCTATCTCGGCTTTGAACGCTGGTGGAGCGGTTACGTTAGTCTGAACGCAGAAGAAATTCAGTTCATTGTCGATGAATTGTTCATCGGCAACAATCTTGCCGCCGGCCGGATCAAGGCGGCTGACGGCACGACAGTCGATCTTAGGAGCATCCGATCGCCGATCGTGGTCTTCTGCTCCAAAGGCGATAATGTTACGCCGCCCTCCCAAGCGCTTGGCTGGATTCTTGATCTGTACGACAATGCTGAGGAGATCCGCTCTTACGGGCAGACCATCGTCTACACCATACACGAAGAGGCAGGGCATCTTGGCATCTTCGTCTCGGCCGGTATCGCGCGAAAACAATACAGCGAGTTTTCCGACAATATCGACCTGATCGATACCTTGCCTCCCGGGCTGTATGAGGCGACTTTCACGAAGCGGCCGGCGGGTGCAGCGAATTCCGATCTCGTTACCGGCGACTGGGTGATGCGCTGCGAAGCTCGCACCCTCGACGACATTCGTGCGCTGGGTGGCAATGACGCCGATGACGAGCGCCGCTTTGCGACGGCCGCGAGGGTATCGGAAACGAATCTGGCGCTTTATCGCGCTTATGTTCAGCCGCTCGTGCGGACCTTCGTCAATCCGATGCTCGCGGAATGGATGCGCCAATTGCACCCGCTGCGGCTGCAATGCGAGATGTTTTCGGACGCTAACCCGTTCATGGCGCCGGTCAAGGTCGCGGCTGAACGAGTCCGGGCCGAGCGCAAATCCGTGTCGAACGACAATCCTTTCCTCGCGCTACAGGAGAGGATATCGCAGCAGATCGTGGCCGGGCTCGATACATGGCGCGACATGACCGAAGGCATGGCCGAGCGCACATTTCTCGCGGTTTACGGCTCTCCGGCCTTGCAGGCTGCGTGCGGCATCGATGCGCAGAGCAGGGAGCGTTCGTTGCGCAAGGCGGCCAAGAGTCCGCTGCACCAGCAGCTGGTGGAGAAACGGATCGCGGAGTTGCGCGCTGCGATGACGACCGGTGGCCTGCGTGAATGCGTGGTGCGCGCTGCGCTTTATATCGGCATGGCACGTGGTGCGGTTGATGAGCGTGGCTTTGAGACAATTCGCAGGATTCGGCTTGCATCGACCGAAAGTCAAAGGCTGACGCTCTCTCAGTTCAAGCAGTTGGTGCGTGAGCAATTCCTCATGATGGTCATCGACGCAGAGGCGGCGCTTGCAGCCATTCCGTCGCTGCTACCCGCTGACGACGGATCGCGCCGAACGGCCCTCGCAGCAATCGAGGAGGTTGCCACCGCAAGCGGCGAAATCACGGGAGAAGCGGCCGAAAGAATGAAGCGTGTCGTTCGTCTGTTTGAAGGCGGCAAGCCGCGGCTCGCCAGGACCGATGCGCGGGTGCAGAGCCAGTGAATGCTTATCCGTGAGGTGTTGTTATGGTTGCTCCCGACACGGCAGTCCAGATGCGGGCGGCACCTCCAGTGCCGCATGTCAAATACGAGCGACTGATCGCTCGCGCGAAGGAGGCGCCGGCATCGTCAACCATTGTGGTCCATCCCTGCGATGAGACCTCGCTTCGGGGACCCGTGGAGGCCGCCGAGGCTGGCATCATCCAGCCGATTTTCGTCGGTCCCGCTGCGAAGATCACCGCCGTGGCGAGTAAGGTTGGTCTTGACATCAGCAAGTATGAACTTGTCGACGTCGAACACAGCGAAGCCGCGGCGGCCAAGGCCGTGGAGATGATTCGGGCTGGCAAGGCCGAACTGCTGATGAAGGGCAGCCTGCATACCGATGAGCTCATGCGCGCAGTCACGTCCTCAGCCGCCGGGCTTCGGACGGCGCGCCGTATCAGTCACGTCTTCATCATGGACGTGCCGTCGCATCCAGATACCCTGATCGTTACTGATGCTGCGATCAATATCGCGCCCGATCTCGACGTAAAGCGCGACATCGTGCAGAACGCGATCGACCTGTTCTTGCAGATCGGCGATGGTACGCCACGCGTCGCGATCCTGTCGGCGGTCGAGACGGTCACAACCAAGATCCCTTCGACCATCGAGGCGGCTGCACTGTGCAAGATGGCCGATCGTGGACAGATCACGGGCGGTATCCTCGACGGGCCGCTTGCCTTCGATAACGCGATCGATCCGGAGGCTGCACGTATCAAGGGAATCAGGTCCGAGGTCGCCGGGCGAGGGCAGATCCTGGTGGTCCCCAATCTCGAGGCTGGCAACATGCTGGCGAAGAATCTCATTTTCCTTTCGAATGCGGATGCGGCGGGCCTCGTCCTCGGTGCACGTGTTCCGGTTATCCTGACCTCGCGCGCGGATTCCGTGCGAACTCGCATGGCATCCTGCGCGATCGCATCGCTCTCCGTAAATGCGCGGCGGTTCAGCACCGCGCTTCCCGTCGCGTGACCGCCATGGACGCGATCCTTGTTGTCAATGCCGGCTCATCGAGCGTCAAATTCCGCGTGTTCAAGGTCGAAAACCCTCAGACGCTGCGGCAGTTGGTCAGCGGCCAGGTGGACGGGATCGGCGTTCGCCCGACGCTGAAGGCAAGTGGCGCCGACGACCGAAAGCTCGTGGACCGAAGCTACGAGGCGAAGGATATTCCTGATGTCGCGACCGCGATGCGCACCGCCGGCGCCTGGCTCAGGAGCGAGCAGAATCTTGATTTCGTGGCGATCGGTCATCGGGTTGTTCATGGCGGGCCGCACTACGACCGGCCAGTTCTCGTCGATGAAAAGGTGGTGGCTGATCTCGAACGTTATGTTCCGCTCGCACCACTGCATCAGCCGAACAATCTGGCCCCGATACGCGTGCTGCTTGAGCGCTTTCCCGACATGCCGCAGGTCGCGTGCTTTGATACGGCGTTCCATCGTGGCCATAGCGAGGTAGCGGAACGCTATGCGATCCCAGATGCGTTCTATGCGGAGGGCGTGCGCCGCTACGGCTTCCATGGCTTGTCTTATGAATATGTCGCGCAGCGGCTGCGCGAATTGATGCCGGAACGCTCCGCCTGGCGCACCATCGTAGCGCATCTCGGGAGCGGCGCTTCAATGTGCGCTATTGCGGACGGGCGCAGCATCGAGAGCACGATGGGCTTCACGGCGCTCGACGGTCTGCCGATGGGAACGCGGCCGGGTCAGATCGATCCGGGCGTCGTGCTTTATCTTCTGAGCGAGAAGGGGATGAGCGCAGCCAAGGTCCAGGACTTTCTCTATAAGGAGTGCGGACTGAAGGGTTTGTCGGGGGTCAGCAACGATGTGCGCGAATTGCTGGAAAGCGGTGAGCCTCGCGCAGCGGTTGCCCTTGATTATTTCGTGTACCGCATCGGTTTGTATGCTGGCTACCTCGCAGCATCGCTCGGCGGTCTCGACAGCTTCGTGTTCACCGCCGGTATCGGCGAAAGGTCCGCCGCGATGCGTACTCGCATCGTTGAAAAGCTCGCCTGGCTCGGCGCAGAGTTGGACCCGGATGCCAACGGCAACAGCAGCTTCCGCATTTCGCGCGTGGACAGCCGTCTTGCGGTCTATGTCGTGCCGACCAATGAAGAATTGATGATCGCCAAGCATACAGTGGCGACGCTGTCCGGAGCCAGCTGGGTCGACACCGCGGCCAAGAGGACGGCATGAGCATACCAAAGGCAAAAGCGCCGCTGCTCGAAGGCAAGAAGGGACTCATTGTCGGCATTGCCAACGACCAATCGATCGCCTGGGGCTGCGCGCGCGCGTTTCGCGCGCTCGGGTCCGATGTCGCGGTGACCTATCTGAATGAAAAGGCGAAGCAGTTTGTTGAGCCGCTCGCCAAAGAACTTGATGCGTCGATCTTTATGCCGCTGGATGTCAACGTCGAAGGACAAATCGAGGCGGTGTTCGACCAGATCAGAAATCAATGGGGCGAGATGGACTATCTGATCCATTCGATTGCCTTCTCGCCCAAGGGCGCACTTCATGGTCGTGTCATCGACGTATCGAAAGACGGCTTTCTCACCACGATGGAGGTGTCTTGCTGGTCGTTCCTGCGCATGGCGCACCTCGCCGAGCCGCTGATGACGCGGGGTGGCAGCATGTTCGCCATGACCTATTATGGCAGCGAAAAGGTGGTGAAGAACTACAATCTCATGGGCGTCGCCAAGGCGGCGTTGGAAGCGTCGGTCCGCTATCTCGCTGCGGAACTGGGCCCCAAGGGCATCCGCGTTCACGCCATTTCGCCGGGTCCACTCGCCACCCGCGCCGCGTCAGGCATCCCCGAGTTCGACAAGCTGCTTGAAAAGGCGAAGGAGAACGCGCCGGCCCGAGCCCTGGTCAGTGTCGACGACGTCGGCGTTGCCACTGCCTTCCTGGCGCATGATGCGGCGAAGCTGATTACCGGTCAGACGCTCTATGTCGACGGCGGTTATCATATCATCGCGTAAGCGCCGATTGAGACTTTGGAGAGAACAATGCCTGGTCTTGACGATATGTTGCCGAGCGCCAAGGATAACCTTCGAAAGAGCGCCGAGATGGAGGCGCAGAAGGCCGCCGAATACATGAAGAAGCGGCAGGCGGCCGAGGCGGAGAAGAAGGCGCTGCTCGACCAGCTGCTCAAACCGTCGGGGGTCAGCGACGAGGAGCGGATGAAAAGGGCCGCAGCCATCATCAACCGGGCCGTCAGCAACGGTCTCACCGAGGTCGAAATCGCTCGCTTCTCTAACAAGCTCTTCACCGACCGGGGCCGCGCGATAAATCAGCAGGAAGCGGGGTGGGAGGAAACGCTGACGGGCCTGCCGAAGGAGCTTCACGCGTTCTGGAAACGATATCTCGAGCCGCGCGGGTATCACATCAAGTTCCAGATTGCCGACTGGCCCGATGGCATGCCGGGGGACATCAGCATGACTTTGATGTGGCGCTGAGCGCGGCGCTATCTTCTTCTTGTGAAGTCTTTTGGAAGCGGCGGAACATCACGCAAGGAGAGAAGTCGGCGTGGGCCGGCGGCACTCTAAACCCGACGTACGCTGATCCTTGAATTTGGGCGCAAACAAAAGCCCGACCTAAACAGTCGGGCCTAGTATTCTTCGACGGCCGCAAACCTTGGCTACGGCGTCCCGACCTTCCGAGAGCGGAAAGCGGCCTGCGACCGAAGCGGCTCTGTAGGTTTCTCGTATGCAGGAAATACGACGCAGATTCTTTCTAGGATTGCAAATCTGCCTGTGGATCGTTGAGGGTCGCCAGGGGCAGGGCGCGCTCCCGCGTGCAATGCGCCGGACGAAACCTTCATGAGCCGCCGCGGGCCGTTTGATCGCCTGCCACACCCGTGCGGAACTCAGCGGCATTGCGATGTCAGTCATGCAAAGGGGCGCGAGCACGGCACCGACGATCGCCGCTGGGGCGGCGATGGTGCCGGCCTCGGTGACGCGAATGGCCGGCCGAGACCTCAGTGTGCCCCCATCCACCGCATGGCCGCCGGCACCCAATGGCCCTGTGGGTCCCCGCTGTCATAACTCGCTCCGAGATGATCGCAGCCCGGCAGAACAAGGCATTCGACGTCGACACCCCTATCACGAAGACGGGTCGCGAACGCTTCGGCCTGGCGCCGCAGATGTGCAAAGTCGTTTTCACCCCAGGCGATCAAAAATGGTGGAGCGTCGCGCCGCATATACTGGATGGGAGAGGCGGCATGATCGGCGCCGCTGCCTGCTTTCCCGAGGAAGCGCGGCCGCATCGAGAAACCGGATTGCTCACCGAAATCGTAAGAACCGGATATAGGCAGCGCGCCACGGATCACATTCTGTGGCAGACCGCGACTGGCTTGCCAGTCGTTCCGAACGGCCGCCAGGGCTGCGAGATGTCCTCCCGCCGAGTGTCCGGCGATGAAAATCCGGTCCGGCCGGCCGCCGAACTCCGCAACCGTCCTGTGGGTTGCTGCGACGCCATCGAGGATATCGTCAAATCCGGTCGGAAACACATGCTGTGGTGCGAGCCGGTAGCCTGCTGAGACAAATGTTACACCGTGTGCGCCGAGGGCTGGCGCCATGAACAGCATCCATTCCTTATAGCCGTTGGTCCACCCGCCGCCGTGCAGCGCGAGCACAACGTCGCCGTTGGGGTTGTTGGAGGGCACAACTGCAATCTTCTGGTATGGGTCGGCGCCATAGGCAATCTCGATCGCTTCGATGTGTCGACCGCGTCGCAGCACCTCATCGTGATATTTGGCCCCGATCGCTGTAAACGGCTCCTGGGCAGGATATTGGTCGGGCGTCACGTAAACCTCTGGTCCAGCGTCTGCAGCTTATTTTATGTTCGAAATATTCCAAAGGCGGTGCCGGCCGGAGTCAATAGCGAATGCTGTTCATTTATCCCTCCGCGACCTTTTGCTTTTTGAATTTGACGGGGGCGGTCCGGCGAGCAGTTCGACGAACAGATCCAGGGTGCGGTCATCGCAGTCGCCGGGTCGTTGCAGATGGCGGCCGATGACATAGCCGTCGAACGCCATCATCAACACGTTCGCGATGCGCGCGGCGGTCACGCGACTGTTGCGATCTTCAGGCAGCGCATCGAGCAGCATACCGGCGACGCGTTGCTTTGTCGCATAGAGCAGTTCCGGCCGATAGCCCATGTCAGGGTCGGTTGTGGCGATTGCCTGTATGAAATTATTCGCAAATGCGTTGTCTTGAGCCGGGAGGTCGCGCCACAAGCTACGCAGGATATAACGTACGCGTGAACGCGGAGATTTGAGATGTTCAAGCGCCAGCTCCATCTCGTCGAGCCGGGACGAGAGCCAGGGCTCGTAAAGGGCGTAAAGGATATGGAGCTTGGATGGGAAATAGCTGTAGACGTTTGCTGTCGATAATTTCGCCTGTTTGGCGATGTTGGAGATGGTGGTGTTGTGGTATCCGTTCTTGGAGAATAGCGAAAAGGATGCAGTCAGGATCGCCTGCCGCAGCTTCGGCTTCTTGACCTGAGCCATGTTATGGGCGATCGCGCAGGCGATACCCCGACCGCAACATCAGCCGCGCACCTCGCGGGCGACCACCATCTTCGGATCAACAAGTTTGCCCCTGTCGATGATCACCTGATTATCGAGCGTGACAGTGCAGTCGCGCATTGGCACATCGTAATGGCCGCGCGTATTGCGCTTGCCGCCGCCTTGCGTGTTGGGGCCCGTCGAAAACAGGAAATTGCCAGGAAATACGCGCGCTGCGGCTCGGCTGCGCTCCGGTGAGTCCCCGTTGAGGCCCAGGCCATACCAGCGAGCTTGCGGATTCATACCCCAGCCGAGATGGGACACCGCATAAGGATCGCGATCGCCTTCGCTGCTCTTGCCGTCTTCAAGCCAGTCCCGCATCAGCTTTGCGTCCAGCCCGCCTTCAATCTTGACGACATGACCATCGCGAATTTCAAGGGTCACCGGGTCAACGACATAGCGGCAATAGGGAAGGATGATGATGTCACCGGGCGCGAATACGACTTTTCCCGCCGCGCTGCCTTCATTGGGGAAGGTATGAATGTGGCCGGCCCCCCAATGGTCGAAATGTCCCTTCTCGTCGGCAAAGCCCCATTGCGTCATAACGGGGTATTCGCCGCAATTATAGGTGAAATCGGTTCCGCTCTCGCTCGTCACGCGTACAGTCTTAGTGCGTTTGTAGACGCTCTCGGCGTGTTTCATTGCCTCTTTCAGACCCTTCGGCGACATCAGCTGCTCGAGGTCGTCTGGCGCGTCGATAATCATCAGAACACGCGTGCCGCCGTCCATGACCTCTTTCAGCCATTTCGTGAAAAGCGGGACGTGGAAAATAATGATGAGATCCGCGGCCTTCACCGCGGCCAGTGTGCCCTTGCACTGTCCGATGGTCGGCACGCCGACCTTGGTCCAGCCGGGAATCGAATTCACGCACATTTCGTAGATATCGGCGCCGAACTCATCGGCGGCGGCGAAGGCCGACTCGATGAACTCGCGACGCGTTCCGAGATCGGAGACGATAGCGATTGTCTCGCCTTTCTGCACGTTCGACAATTCGAACTGCTTGCGAAACAGATAGGTCAGTCGACCGGGGTTGAGCTCCTGAACGCGAATCGCCGAGTGCTTCATGGTGTGCCTCTGTGCAGGTTTTTAGGCCGTAATACTGAATATCATTCGGGTTTGCTTGTAAAGCCGGATGAGCGGCACTCGATCCCAGAGAGGAGAAGGCAGGTTCGAGAAGAACTCGTTTGTATCTCGCCGGGACCCCGTTCGTTCCGGCCGGCCTCACTGAAATTTTCCCAGGACAATCTACGAGGGACGATCCGCGGTTGGAATGGAAATGCCGCCCTTCATCTCTCTCACCCGAGAGTCTTTCGGGTCGACACGTGCCTCTTAGAGCAGGCTGTTTCTGGACGCCGATGCGCGGTCGGTGACGGTCTTCACCTTTGCTTGGGACCATGCGCTTAATTCTGTGAGCCGGCCAGGGGCTGAAATCACAATAGGTCCCCGCGGGGGCGTGAGGTGCGGCAGCCTATACGTGAGTTAGCGCGGGCGTAGCATGGCGCTGTAGCTTAAGAAGGCGGGATGTGCGCGATCGATAGCGCCGTGCAGCCTCGCTAAAAGCCAAGGAACAGGGAGAGCGTCGCGGCGTTACGTTCGCGCCGGATCGAACACGCCAGGGCACTTTTCATCGTCGGGATTGATATATCCGATCTGATGTCATCAGCGGCAATTTCATCTTGGGTCTGGCACCGCGGCGATGCGAAGCTTGCACGCGTCAGGCGTTCACAAAGTGTCCAATTTGCGCCGCTCTAATCCCGAAGGGACAACCCTGCAAGGCACGTCCGCAATATAGAGTTCCTCGGGCTAATACCCCGCAAGTTGCAGCGTAATCTCCACAACCTGCGCCGGTTCGCCGAAGAACCAATATGCAGCGTAGCATCAAGTTTGAGGTCTCATTCCAATAAACTTGATCTGGGACAGCTCTTCCATGGCATACATGACGCCTTCGCGGCCAATGCCGCTCTGCTTCACTCCACCGAACGGATACATATCAAGTCGGAAGCGGCTCGCCTCGTTGATCCACAGCGATCCGACATCCATGTCTTCCGCGAAACGCAAGGCGTGAGCCAGGCTTTGCGTGAACACGGCGCCCTGCAGGCCGAACGCGGAATCGTTGGCAAGCTCGAGCGCCTCATCGACGGTATCGAATGGCACGACCACGACGATCGGACCGAACACTTCCTCCTGCCACATTCGGCTGTCTTTGGATGGATTCACCAGAATGCCCGGTGAAACGGTTGCGCCGCTGATCTCAGGCTTCAGGGCATACGTGGCACCTTTCGCGACGGCGTCATCCACCATGCTGATCACGCGCCTTGCGGCCTCGAGATGCACCATCGGGCCGATATCTGTGGTCGGATCGGCTGCCGGTCCGACCTTCATCGCCTTAGCCGCTGCCGTAAACAGCGTCAGGAACTCGTCCAGGACGGAGTTCTCGACGAGGACGCGCTGAGCCGAGATGCATTGCTGCCCGCTCGCCTCGAATCCTGCAACGGCGATTTTCGTTGCGGCGAATTTCAGGTCCGCATCCGCCAGCACGATATTCGCTGCATTGGATCCAAGCTCGGCGACAAACTTCTTGGCGCCGGCAGCACGGACCAGATCGTTGCCGGCCGCTGTTCCGCCAGTAAATGACACCGCGTCAACGCCGTGATGGGCGGCAAGAGCAAGCGCCGTATCCTTGTCGCCGGTGACTACATTGAACAAGCCTTGCGGCCAGCCGGCCTGCAGGAACAATTCGGCGATGTGCGTAGCAACACGGCTGCCTGACAGGGCTGGCTTCACCACGATAGCATTACCGACGGCGATCGCGGGCGCGACCTTCTGCAGCAGCAGGTTGACGGGGGCATTGAAGGGCGTGATTCCGCCGACGACGCCGTAGGGAATGCGCTTGGTGAAGCCGGTCAAACCCTTTCCGTTCGCAACGGCATCAAGCGGCAGCACCTCGCCTTTGAGCTGGGACACGGCAGCGATACAGGCCTCCAAGAAAACGCAGCCCCGGTTGGCCTCAAACGTCGCGGCCTTGATCGGCTTGCCAACATCCTCGCAGATCAGCTGGGCGATCTTCAGTGCATCTCCGCGCAGGGCATCGGCTGCCTTTTTCAGCAACTCCATGCGATCGTGAATGCTCGACGACCTGAACTTGCGGAACGCCGCTCGCGAAGACGCAACCGCCGCGTCCACGCCTTCGGCGCCGGTCTCGACGATATCGCCACTATGCACGCCGTCCTGAGGGCGCACGAACGCCTTCAGCACCGGCGTCTTCTGCCCCTCATATCCCGGAACGAAGGACCTTGCGGTGAAACGAGCCTCTGATTGCGACACTTCACATTCCTGTTGGTTGCTATGAATGTTCGGGAAAAGGCAGTCAGCCGCTGCTGCGACAGCCTCTACGACCGATCAAAGTTTCAACAAGCGACTTGCATTGTCGGAGAAGATCG
>Ga0182742_1001988_pt1 | contig 24066 bp, 22 predicted proteins | sample eDN5th37CBELigMG_FD_128880 | JGI IMG/M metagenome (GOLD analysis project Ga0182742, IMG submission 128880) | Enriched Miracle-Growth compost microbial communities from Emeryville, California, USA - eDNA 5th pass 37_C BE-Lig MG (version 2)... ...
AATATTGATAAACCGCATAATATCAATACATTTTTAGATTAGGGGGCAACACATGATTCAAGTTAGCAATGTAGGTCTTCGTTATGGTGATCGTAAACTATTTGAAGACGTGAATATTAAATTTACACCAGGAAACTGTTATGGTCTTATCGGTGCCAATGGTGCTGGTAAATCAACTTTCCTTAAAATCCTTGCTGGAGATATCGAGCCTCAAGAAGGTCACGTTTCAATGGGGAAAGATGAACGTTTATCTGTATTGAAACAAAACCACTTTGAATACGATGAATTTAACGTGCTTGATACTGTCGTAATGGGGAACAAACGTCTTTGGGAAGTAAAAGCAGAGAAAGATGCAATTTATGCTAAAGAAGATTTCTCTGACGAAGACGGTATGCGTGCTGCAGAATTAGAAGGTGAATTTGCAGACTTAAATGGTTGGGAAGCAGATTCAGAAGCTGCTACATTACTAAATGGTTTAGGTATTGGTGATGAACTTCATTACATGCAAATGGCAGATCTTGAAGGGTCTGACAAAGTAAAAGTATTATTAGCTCAAGCATTATTTGGTAAACCTGACGTACTATTACTCGATGAGCCTACCAACCATTTAGATTTAAAAGCAATTAAATGGTTAGAAGAATTCTTAATCAACTTTGAAAATACAGTAATCGTTGTATCCCATGACCGTCACTTCTTAAACAAAGTGTGTACACATATCGCGGATTTAGACTTCTCTAAAATTCAAATTTATGTTGGGAACTATGATTTCTGGTATGAGTCAAGCCAATTAGCATTGAAAATGGCTCAAGATCAAAACAAGAAAAAAGAAGAAAAAATTAAAGAGTTACAAGCCTTCGTTGCTCGTTTCTCTGCAAATGCTTCTAAATCAAGTCAAGCAACATCACGTAAAAAAATGTTAGACAAAATTGAATTAGAAGATATCAAACCTTCTAGCCGTAAATATCCTTTCATTAACTTCCAAATTGGGCGTGAAATCGGAAATGATGTTCTTACTGTTGATGGTTTAACTGCATCTCAAGATGGCGAAGTACTATTTAAAGATATCCGCTTTATGATGAATAAAGAAGATAAAATCGTTTTACTAGGAAGTCCAATTGCCAAAACGGCTTTATTAGATATTTTGTCAGAACAACGCCAAGCAGATAGCGGCACTTTCAAATGGGGTGTTACAACGTCTCAAAGCTATTTTGAAAATGACCATGATAAATACTTTACTGGTTCTGAAAAAACATTAGTTGAATGGCTTCGTCAATATTCACCTGAAGATGAAACAGAAAGCTTCTTACGTGGCTTCTTAGGTCGTATGTTATTCTCTGGTGAAGAAGTGAAGAAATCCCCTTCTGTTCTTTCAGGGGGAGAAAAAGTACGTTGTATGTTATCTAAAATGATGCTATCAAGCTCAAATGTATTATTATTAGACGAACCAACTAACCATTTAGACTTAGAATCAATCCAAGCTCTAAATGAAGGGTTAACTCGTTTTAAAGGTGCGATGATTTTCACATCTCATGACCACCAATTCATTCAAACAATTGCAAATCGTGTCATTGAAATCCAAGAAGATGGATCCATCCTTGATAAACAATTAACATACGATGAGTTCCTAGAGTGGAAAGAAGCACAAGGAATTAAATAATTTTCACAAAGGACTGGAAGCTAAGTTTCCAGTCCTTTTTATTGCAAGCTTTAGTTTACATAATAATATTATCGATAACTATATATTTCATAAGAATAAATGATTCTTAATACTTTATAATAAGTTAAAGGAGGTGTCAGATGAATAAGTATCTTGTAATCCTTACTACCCTTTTTCTATTAATTGCTTGTCAAAATGAAGAGGATACAAAAACCGATGAGAATCAAGTGAATCCCTCTTCCCCTTCTAATGAGGAGAAAACAATATCGGAAGAGAATTCCACTCCCCCTTCCGAAAATGAGGAAGTTTCAGAAGAAGTTGATTTCAAACACTACTTTAAACCCTCTAATACTACAGCAACTTTTAAAGGCGATGGCAATGAGTTTGCTGGCTATACCGAGACAACCAAATGGATTGCGGATAATTATGTAGCAACAGTTATAGATACTGGCGGAGCAAGGATCATGAAAGTCTATCGAGTTCTCGAAGACAAAATCGTCTTAGTCATGGATGAATTGATCGAAGAGATGCAAGGAGAAGAAGTGTATCCAGATATAACAACCCTTGAAAAACTTCCTGTTTTAGAAACTTACTTAGCCGGACCAATCGAAGTCGGGACAAAATTTGATAGATGGACCATTGTCGAAACAAATGGTACACTCGCAACTCCTTATCAAACTTTTGAGAACGTCTTTGTATTAGAAGAGACTGGTGAGGAATTTATTAACAGAAAATATTTCGCTGAAGATTACGGTGTCATTAAGTCTGAATCCATTACGTCTGTAGAATTATCGGAGGAAATCGTTATTAGTTCTACATTAGAAGATATTACTACGCATTAAATGATAAAAGAGCCATCCCCTATTGAGGATGGCTCAGATTAACGATTTTAAGTTTAATTAAGAATTAATTAAAGTTTTACAACGTTAGCAGCTTGTGGTCCGCGGTTACCATCAACAACCTCGAATTCCACTTTTTGACCTTCGTCAAGTGTTTTGAATCCTTCACCTTGGATAGCTGAGAAGTGTACGAATACGTCGTTTTCTCCTTCAACTTCGATGAAGCCAAAACCTTTTTCTGAGTTAAACCATTTTACTGTACCTTGTTTCATTTAAGAAAACCTCCAAAAAATAAAAATATTAACAATATGTGATTGATTACCGTAATAAAAATTCACATATTACGAAGAGTACCGATTTTCCATCGATCACTCTTTGTAATATGTGAATCAATTTGTACCCGGTCAAGCAATTTTATTGTTATTTAAATTATACCATCTTATTTCCAATTGTCAAATGCATTATTCAACTTTTTTCAAATTTTCCCTTATTTCAGTAAATTGGGTTGTAATTCATTATTTATTGTTTTTCATCTTCTCAACAATTATACCATGAAATATTTGGATATCATCTTCACATGCTTCACAATACTCACGTTCTTCATCTGTCCAAAAAGCGTAGTATTGATCTTCTTTAATCGCTTCATGTTCATATTTTTGACGGAAAGCTTTTAACTTTTCCTTAAGCTTCTTTTCAAGATCCTCTTCTGTCTCAAATTGATCAATACTAACTATATTGGACTCCCATCCTTCAAACTTCCACCAAGGTTCGTAGTCAGCTTTCATATATATTATTTTGTACACTTTATGTTCGATCCTTTCCTTCTGCTATTATGTATTTTAATGGAAATGTTAAGAAAATGTCTATTTTCAAACCTCAGACCACATTTCAATATCCGTCTTCTCAAAATGACCGCTTTTTTTCAATGGAAAAAAGTTATTCTGGAGATACTATTAATTGTCAGCTAAATATTATTTCAAGATGCTTGTTTTCTTTCATAGATTTCATTAAAGTTAAACTATCGAATCAAAAATGAGAACTATTGAAACTTTTCCATCGATGTTTTCGTATTAACATTAAAGAAGTGAAGGAGGTACGAATATGCTTGGGGCTGCAAATTTTATAACACGGCATGCACTTAACTTTTTAGTAGGATTTACAGTGTTGATAGTATCAACTTTCAATTTAGAGCTTGGTTTAATTTTCGTGCCAATCGTATCAATTGCAAGTTATTTCATTAGTAATAAAGTGATTAAAACACTGCAAAAATCTAAAAGAAGTAAAGAACTAGGGCTTTCACGCTCTGAATATAAACATATCGAAGAACAAATTAGACAAGCTAAGGGACATATAAACTCCCTCTCTCAACAATATATACGTGTGCGATCCGTTCGATCTTTTAAATTATTAAATGAAATGATGAAGCTCTCAAAGAGAATACTAAACATTGTCCAAAGAAACCCACAAAGGTTCTATTCAGTAGAAGATTTCTTCTATTCGCACTTACCATCTGCTGTACAGTTAACACAAACTTATACAATGTTAAGTCAAACACAAGTAAAGGATACTGAAGTTCATTTAGCACTGGAAGATACACGTAAAACCTTAAAAGGGCTACATGCTTCTATGGAGGAAGATTTAAAATGTGCCATAGAATCTGACTTAGAAAATTTAAGAATTGAATTAGATTTTGTGAAGCTTGAAAATGCAAAAAAACTTCAACAAATCGATCTTCGGGGTGGAAAATAATGTCTAATAAAAAGAGCTCAAATCATCCATTTGAAGAGTTTTCAAATATTGAGAGCTCTTTTTTATATTCAAACGAAAATACTTATGCTGCTGGAGATATGCCTGTCTTCTCTACCCTTAAAGTTGAAGAAAAGGGTCGTGCATTAAACGTCGCGAGTAAATGGGATGTAAGCAATTACGAAAACGTTTTGCAATTTGGTTCTGACATTCAACAATCCTTAAAAAACTTTACTCATAATATGCTTGTTCGAGTCCAACGTCATGATACATCATCCATTCGTGAAATTTTGCATAAACTAATCGAATATTTAGGGCTCATTAATCCTGATGACCTAATTGAAAAAGAAAAAGGATTTTTTCAGAAGTTATTTAATCGTTCAAAATCATCTATTCAGGAGAAGATGTCTCAGTATAATCGTTTAAGTAAACAGATTGACCGTTTAGGCATTCAACTTCAACATTCCCAAAAAGGACTGCTAGCAGATATGCATATGCTCAATGAGTTATATCAATTAAATCAAGAATATTACGATAACCTAAATATTTATATTGCTGCAGCTGAATTGAAGAAAAAAGATCTACTGGCAAATCAATTACCAAGTATAGAGGAGTCGGCTCTTTCTTCAGATAATCCTTTAGAAAAGCAACGTATACAGGATATGAGAAATACGATTGAATGGGTAGATAAACGCTTATATGAACTTCAAATTTCACGAGAAATCGCGTTTCAAACCGCTCCACAAATCCGTATGATTCAAAAAACGAACCAAATGTTAGTCGAAAAAATCCAAAGTTCTGTTATGACCGCAATTCCATTATGGCAAACTCAGATTTCTATGATAATCAATTTAGGTCACCAAAAAAGAGCTGATGAGACTTCTCGGCGATTAATGGAAGCTTCTGAACAGATGATCCGTAAAAACGCTAGAATGCTAGATACAACTACAAAAGACTCAAGTAAAAACTTGACTTTATCACAAAATGAAATTGACCAATTTAAGCAAACTCAAATTGAATTAATTAATTCCATTGAAGATACGCTCCGACTCCAAGCGATCAGTAATGAACAAAAAGCCAAAATTGAGACAAAAAGCAATACTAACGACTAATGAATACATTCATTACTACATAACAAAGCACCATAGCTCTCCTGAGAGAACTATGGTGCTTATTTTTTAGTATTACTCAAAATATTCTTTGTAGTATCCGCCAACATTACCTGTATTATCAATAACAAAGATAAATTCTTCTGTTTCATTTTTCACTTCATATTCTTTACCAACTGTTAAAACATTTGATACTAAATATTTTTCCGCATTTGTGTGTACACATTTCACTTTACGAATTGTTGGTGCATCTTTCCATTTTAAGTTTAACATTATTTTTTAACCTCGCTTTAAATCTTATCTGCATATGAATACTATTCTAAACATTATTGTATCTCATTTCCACTCATTTGTGGAAAGAATTCAAACTTATTGTGAGATATAGCTATAAATGGTACATTATTTGAGAGGTGATCTACATTGCACTTTGGCGGTTTTAGCAACGTTCCCATGTGGTTTTTTATCATTGCCATTGTTTTTGCGTTGGTTTTTATTATTATATCGGAATGGAATTCGAGAAGTTGAGGTTATAAAAAGAACAATATTCTCTTTCCACAATACTAAACTTTTGGAGGTATCTTAATGAAGGATTCTCCTAATTTTAAGATTGAACAATTGATGAAAGTCTTTTTGGTGCTTGAAACAGAGAAAGAATGTGAATTATTTTTTGACGACCTATGTACATTCAATGAGATAAAAGCATTTTCACAAAGGCTAGAAGTAGCTAGAATGCTATTAGAAGGCCATACATATGAGTATATTGAAGAACATACTGGTGCTACCTTTAATACCATCTCTCGTGTCAATAAAACACTATCCAAAAATAATTTTTTAAAGTCGATTCTGCACAGACTTAATAACTTGTAAAATTAAAAGCTGCTCATAGTGGCTTTTTTATTTTGCACTGCAGGTAATAACTTTGATTATAAGTTGTTTGTGTGTGTGAAGTATATTTCTAAGCATAAAATTAGTGTCGGATAATATGTAATTGTAAACTATTCTCTTTTTAGCGATTCACCGCGCTGAATGGAACGATTGCTGACATAGATAAAATGTTTTAATATCCATTATAGCTATATAATTACAGCCTTTGACATTCATAATAATAGAAAGGAGAGACTTCAATGAAAATGAAATATTTACACCTTTTTACTGCATGTGTAATCGTTAGTATTGGAATTTTCATATTGCATAGCGCCAAAGTCGCGACTGGTGGAACAGTTGGGTTAGCATTAAGCATTAGTTACTGGACTGCTTTACAATTTTCTCTCGCGTATCTTATTGTCAACTTACCATTTCTTATTCTTTCATTTAAGAAGTTAGGAAAGGATTTTACCCTCTCTACCCTAATTTCCATCGCTATTCTTAGTGGAATCTCCTACTTAACGGGTTTTATACCAGCGATAAGTATACCAACTTGGATCGGTGTTATTTTAGGTAGCCTATTCACAGGAATTGGTATAACATATTTATTCCTCAACAATTCATCACTTGGAGGAACTAGTATACTAGCGGTATTCTTACAGAAAAAATTCAATTGGGACCCCGGAAAAACACTATTCATTTTAGATTTATTTATTCTTTTAACAACGATCTATTCGATTGGATGGTATGGATTACTCTACTCAACGGTTTCAGCACTCATCGTATCTACAGTCGTATCGTTTAGCAAAAAACGAATTGGTGAAAAAATAAGCGATAATAAGGTATCCATTATAGAAGACGAATCCAGTGATATGCTGATTATGCAATAAAAAAAGATAAATTCCTGCTTATTCTAGGAATTTATCTTTTCTTTCAAATTATTGTTTAATCGTACGTTTTAAGAATTCTTTTGTTCTGTCATGCTTTGGATTCACGAGTACTTGCTCTGGTGAGCCTTGTTCAACAATAACCCCTTTATCCATAAAGACAATACGATCCGATACTTCTTTTGCAAATTCCATTTCGTGCGTAACGATCAACATCGTATGCCCCTCATCTGCAAGTTGGCGCATTACTTTTAATACTTCCCCAACCATTTCCGGGTCAAGGGCAGATGTTGGTTCATCAAACAACATCACTTCTGGATCCATTGCTAAAGCACGGGCAATGGCAACACGTTGTTTTTGTCCCCCTGATAATTGACGTGGTTTTGCATTCACATATTGTTCCATGCCCACTATTTTTAGATATTTTAAAGCATTTGCTTTTGCTTCCTCTTTTGAACGTTTTAAAACCTTTTGTTGACCAACAGTACAATTTTTTAATACATTGTGATTGTTAAATAAGTTGAACTGTTGAAAAACCATCCCTAGATGTGTTCGATATTTTTTAACATCATGTTTATCATCTAAGATATTTTCACCATTATAAATAATTTCTCCACCACTTGGTGTCTCTAAAAGATTGATACAACGAAGTAACGTTGATTTCCCCGAACCTGAAGAACCAATTAAGCAAACAACTTCACCTTTATTAACAGTAAAGTTTACATCTCTTAAAACTTCATGGCTACCAAATGATTTATTTAGATGTTTTATGTCGATTACTTTTTCCATCTTACTATCTCCTTATGCCATTAAAGAACTTGTTCTTCTTTTTTCACTTGTATTTGATATGCATCTTGTCCATCCATCTTTTTCTCGATGATTCGTAATAGACGAGAAGCAATAAAAGTCATAATTAAATAAATAATACATGTAATGATAAAGGATTCTGCAAATCGGAAGTTTGCTCCCGCAATAGATTTTGTTGTAAAGAATAATTCCGTTACACTAATTACACTTAATACTGCAGAATCTTTAATATTCATAATTAATTGGTTCCCAGTTGCTGGTAAGATATTACGGAATACTTGTGGTAAAATTACATGAACCATCGTTTGGAAGTGACCCATCCCGATTGCTGATGCTGCTTCGTATTGTCCTTTATCAATTGAAACAATTCCACCACGAACATATTCAGCCATATAAGCTCCTGTATTTAAACCAACAACTACAATCGCTGCAACAAAACGATCCATCTCGATGCCGTATGCATACAATCCATAGTAAACGATCATCGCTTGTACAATCATTGGTGTACCACGGAAAATTTCAACATAAACAGTTAAGATAAAATTAAAAACTTTTAAAATAACAGATTTAATAGATTTCCTATGTAGTGGAATTGTGTGCATTACACCGATGAATAATCCGATAAGAGCACCAATAATTGTACTAAATATTGCTATTAATAGTGTCATATATGCGCCACGTAAATAACTTGGCCAATTCTCTTGTAGTATTGAGAGTATCATTTCTAAACTCATAAATATCCCCCTAAGTAATGTGAAAAACCCTTTTCCCCTGCTAAACTATTAATCCTCCAAATAATAAATTTAGGAATGATTATAAGAAAGGATAACTGGCCACATTCGTGACCAGTTATAGCCTTATTGTGCAGCAGGTTGGTTTGCAATTGCTTCTTCCATAATTTGTTGACGTTCTTCTTCAGTAATTGCTTTTAATGTTTCATTAATCACGTCAATATTTTTATCGCCTTTTTTCAGACCGATTGCCACTGCTGTATCTGCTTCATCTGTTTTGAAACCATCTTCTAATTCAATAAAAGTGAAGTTTTTGTTTGCTGCTGTTGCAGAAACTGCTTCAGGTCTTTCAGCTACATACCCATCGATTGCTCCTGATTCTAAAGCTACACGCATATGTGAAAAGCTTTCCATTGCAACTTCTTTTTTAACATCAGGAATTTGTTCAATTACATCATAGTTTGTTGTATTTAACTGTGAAGTAATTTTTGCACCAGCGAAATCTGCTAATGTTTTAGCGTTTGCATATTTCCCACCAGTTTTTGTAACGATTACAAATTGACTAGTGTAATAGTTTTCTGTGAAGTTGATTACTTGTTTTCTCTCATCTGTAGGGCTCATCCCAGCAATAATTCCATCGATAACGCCAGATTGTAAAGCTGGTAATAATCCGTCCCATTCAGTTTTTACAATAACTAATTCTTTCCCTAAAGCATCTGCAACGCGTTTAGCGATTTCCACGTCATATCCGCCTGCATATTCTTGAGAACCTTCAATTTTAACAGCACCATTTGAATCATCTTGTTGAGTCCAGTTAAATGGTGGATACCCAGCTTCTAACCCTACTTTAAATACATCACTATCCTTAGAGTCAGAAGTTGATGAACTTTCATCTGCACTACCACATGCTGCAAGTAAAAGTACTGCAAACAATGTAGTCATTAAGAGTTTGAATTTTTTCGACATATTTCTTTCTCCTTTTCCATTTTTCGAGCTTCCCAAAGTAAAAAGCGACCTAAGATGTACTTAGGTCGCTAAATTGTTAGCCCAAAGCCTCTTACGTTCTCTAATTGAGATAGCTCAACTCAGATGATTGGGATCTCCATCTGAGACAGTCCTGCAATTATTCACTGCAGACCCAGCATGAAGTAGCGAGCCTACTATCACACTTCGGCGACATTTCCTCATTTTTCAGATCCTTGCTTTGCTCTAAGCTCCATGAAAAACTATTAAATATCGCGCCTCTACCTCACAAGTTACGTGAGGTTTTAATATTTATTTACTAGTTGAATAATACTATACTAATATTGTTGTGTCAATATTCATTATTCTGAAAAATAATGTTTCAATTAAATTTTATGTCTCACTTATTTTTATAACACTCACATTCACATTTAAAGTATGGGCCCCACCATGGTAAACACCTTCTACAGGACTTACATCTTTATAGTCTCTACCCACACACATAATAATATGATTATCTAGTACTTCAATATTATTTGTTGGATCCAGGCCTACCCATCCTATGCCAGGTAACATCACTTCCACCCAAGCATGGGTTGCTGTATTACCAATTAGATTATCATCTTCCCCAACATACAGATAACCACTAATATAACGAGCTGGAATGTTAAAATACCTTAATACCCCTAACATAATATGTGTAAAATCTTGACATACTCCTGCTTTCAACTCAAATGCTTCTTTAGCAGTAGTATTGACATTCGTTGCTGCTTGGTCATATTTCATATTCATAAATAAGTAGCTCATAAGGTCACAAGCAAATTGAATCGGATTCTCTGGTTTTCCTATTGTTTTTAGTATTTCTAAAATATGAACTTCTTCTAATCTAGTGTAATACGTAGTAGCTAAGTATGGACTATAGTGGTCTTTAAAAAGCTTTGAATGAAATATCTCTTTCATCTCATTGGAGTACTCTATGTGGTAGAGATATGGCGATCTCTGGACACTTACAATGGATGAGGAGATGATAACTAATTGTTCATGCTTTTCAGGGATATAAAAGCTAGAAATTGAATTTCTCCATATATCCACATAATCCTTCGTCATTGAATTTGGGGAGATCTTCAGCTGATAGGACAATAATCGTTGACATTCATTTTCTCTCGGCTGTAATCTAACTGTATTTAATGACTGCTCTACAGGCGAATCATATTTGAATGTAGTAGTATGTTTAATACGATATTTCATTTCATCTCCCCTTTCATAATTTACTGGCAAAATTGCTTTTTTCAAGTTACCAAAATTGGTGGAGTTAAGTAGTATGTTTTTGAAAATATTGGGCCAAAATTCGTACATTGGTCTCGAATGTCTTTTACCCATTCTTTACAAGCTTCTTGTGTAAGTGAAGAAGTGTCCACCTGTAAAATGTCTTCTAGTTTTGCCAATGCTTCAAACATTTCTACAGCATATACTTCAATTTTCCCGTTTTCAACTTCTAATATCGCTTCTTTAATCTTATGAATGGAATGAGCAATAGACCGACTACACTTTAAATCACCAACTAAAAAGTTTAATACTTTCTGCTTGGATCGATTCCGTGATCGTCTTGTGTATTCTTCAAAGGAATGGGTTAATTGTAAGGAGTATGTCGCAATAAAATCATCCGTAAACTGCTCCTCATATTCAAGTAACTCATTAATTATAATCGCTGTTTTTTCTGCTCTCTCAATCCACTTTCCAATTTTGAGGAATAGATAGCACTCATCTCGTGTCATTAATGAATCAATAATTCCTGAAGCCGTCAGTGATGATTTTCGAATATTACTTAAGAAGTCATATGTGGAAATGATAGAAGTCTCTTCTTTATCTTTCTCCTTAATAGATAAATATAAATCATTCCATTCTTCCCATAACTCATTCGGCAATAAATCTCTAGTATTTCGTGCATTCATACGGTAACTTTCGACCATAGAAGTGATAGAATTAAGATTCTCATTATCACACAATAAATATCGAATCATTTTTTTTAAATAATATCCATCATGTTTATTTTTAAAATCGTTAAAATATCCACAAATTTTTATGATTGCTTCCCATTCAAACCTATAGTTTGAATCTTCTCTCGATAACTCAATCATATGGTCTAAACGAGTAGTGAGAATGTGTGCATTTGTTTCTGTGCGTTCACAATATCTTCCAATCCAATATAACGAATCTGCTACACGGCTAAGCATAAACCTTTGCCTCCTTTAACACCCATGTATCCTTGCCCCCTCCACCTTGTGAAGAGTTGACAACAAGTGATCCTTCTTTTAAGGCAACTCGGGATAGACCTCCAGGTAGAACATGAGTTTCTTTTCCTTTCATAACAAACACCCTTAAATCAATGTGGCATGGATAGAATCTACCCTCTTGAAATGCAGGTGCTCGTGAAAGTTTAATAGTTGGTTGTGCAATATATTGATACGGTGCTTCTTCTATTTTTTGACGGAATATTTCACGTTCTTCTTCTGTTGAATGTGGACCTATTAACATATCATATCCACCAGAAGCACCCACATTTTTTATAACTAGTTTGTCCAGATTTTGAAGTACCCAATTTTTTTGTTCTTCATCGGTTAATAAATAAGTATCTACGTTTTTAATAATTGGTTCTTCGTTCAAGTAAAAACGAATCATATCGGGTACATACATATAAATTGCCTTATCATCCGCTACACCGTTTCCAACTGCATTTAAAATAGCCACATTTCCTTGTTTATAAGCATCCATAATGCCAGGAACACCAAGTAATGAGTCCTTCTTAAATACTAGTGGGTCTAGAAAATCATCATCGATTCTTCGGTAGATGATATCAATCTGTCTAAGTCCTCTAATTGTTTTTAAATATACTTTATTCTCTTTTACGATTAAATCCCTTCCCTCGACGAGTGGAATATTCATTTCTTTTGCTAGGAATACATGATCATAGTAAGCAGAATTATAAATTCCGGCTGTTAGTAGTACAGCATGGGGTTCGCTATCTGGGTGTAAGTTTCTAGGTCGGTGAGATAATAGAGCCTTTTGCATAAGTAATAATTGTTTTTCTAATGTTTCAATCGAATAATCCTTAAAAAACTCAGGGTACATTTTTCGCATCACATATCGATTCTGGTATACATAAGACATTCCAGATGGATTACGTAAGTTATCTTCTAAAACTCGATACTCGCCATTTTCATCACGGATTAAGTCAATTCCAGCTAGAAAGATGTGATTATGTAACGGAATATTAACACCAACAGCTGCTTGATAATAATATGGATTACTTTCTATTAATGCTCTTGGTATTATTCCTGCATCAAGAATATGTTGTTCATGATACACATCATGTAAAAACATATTTAATGCTTCCACTCTTTGTTTCATACCTTCTTCAATTTTACGCCATGCATCATCTGGAATAATAATTGGCACAAAATCAAACGGCATTGTTCGTTCTGTATCACCATCAGCACCATAAACTGTAAACGTAATCCCTTGTCTTAAAAAACTAGATTGGGCAGATTTATGCTTAGTTAATAATTCCTCATCACTAAATTTCTGCAGTTGCTTATAGAATGGAATATAATGTTTTTTAGGATTTTCGCCATCTAACATTTCATCATAAAAAGTATAACAATCGTATGGTTTAAACATCTACGCATCGCCTCCAATAGCTCATTTATTCTAACTTAAGAAAAGACCCCCTTATATTTTTGTAATATATTTACTTTTCTTAATATTACAATTTTAATATAAAATGTAAAAAAAACCTAGCGAAATTTTTCGCTAGGTATAATCTTATCTAATAATTATTATGAATTTAATAGAAGATCTTCTGGATTTTCGATTAATTCTTTAACAGTTTTTAAGAATCCAACAGAATCTTTACCATCGATGATACGGTGGTCATAAGATAATGCCACGTACATCATTGGACGGATTTCAACTTGACCATTTACAGCGATCGGACGTTGAACGATTGAGTGCATACCTAAGATACCTGCTTGAGTACCGTTCATGATAGGAGTAGACATTAATGAACCAAATACACCACCATTAGTAATAGTGAATGATCCACCAGCCATATCGTTTAAGCCTAATTTTTTGTCGCGAGCTTTTTTCGCTAAATCTGCGATATCTTTTTCGATTTCAGCAAAGTTTTTAGCATTAGCATCACGAACAACTGGTACTACTAAACCTTCTTCAGTAGATACGGCAATACCGATATCAAAGAAGTTATTTAAGTGAATTTCGTCACCATTGATTTGTGCATTTACGTAAGGGTATTTTTTAAGTGCTGCAACAACAGCTTTTGTGAAGAATGACATGAAACCAAGTTTAATGTCGTTTGCTTTCACAAACTCTTCTTGTTTGCGTTTACGTAACGCCATAATGTTAGTCATGTCAATTTCATTGAAAGTAGTTAACATTGCAGTTGATTGTTTTACTTCAAGTAAACGTTTTGCAATTGTTTGACGACGACGAGACATTTTTTCAATTGTAATACGGTTAGTTTCTGTTGCTGGAGCAAATACAACTGGACCGTTTGATGTTTCAATTGGTGTTACAGAAGTTGCTTGAGCAACAGGTGCAGTTCCATGTGCAGCTACGTCTTGTACACGTACGCGACCTTGTGGATCTACTGGAGAAATTGCAGCTAAGTCAATTCCTTTTTCACGAGCTAATTTACGTGCAGCTGGTGATGCAACAACACGTTCGTAAGAAGTAGTTTCTTCAACAACTGGTGTTGGAGCTGGTGCAGCAACAGGTGCAGCTGGCGTGCTTTCAGCTTTTGGAGCTTCTTGTGGAGCTGCTGCTGGTGCTGGTGCAGCGCCTTCGCCTGCTTCAACTACTGCAATAACTTGTCCTACTAATACAGTGTCACCTTCTTCAGCTAAAACTTGAGTTAAAACTCCAGCTTCTTCTGAGATGATTTCTGCATTTACTTTATCTGTTTCTAATTCAACGATGAATTCGCCTTTTTCAACGCGATCTCCAACTTTTTTTACCCATTGTGCAATGGTACCTTCTGTAATTGATTCTGCTAATTCAGGGACTTTAATTTCAGCCACTTTAAATATCCTCCTTTAAATATCATGTGTACCTTTTAAGGTACACATGGTATCGCTACTTCAATCTTATAGTAGCTAACTTAATCAGTAAATTAAAATAATTAATTATTTTGCAAGAGCTTCATCAAGTACTTTCGCTTGTGCAATTTTATGTGAATCCATGTCACCTTCTGAAGTTGAAGACATTTCTGGACGTCCAACATATTTTACCTTTTTACCATCAGCTAGGTCTAGTAAATATTCTAATGCATATTTCCATGGACCTTGGTTTTTAGGTTCTTCTTGTACCCATACGATTTCTTTTGCATTAGGGTACTTCGCAATGATGTCAGATATTTTTTGAGTTGGGAATGGATAAAGTTGTTCTACACGAACGATATGAAGGTTATCATATCCTTTTCCATCTTGTACACGATCTGCTAAATCAATTGTTACTTTACCAGATGCTAGAATAATACGTTCAACTTTTTTAGCATTTCCACCTAATCCAGGTTGTTCGATCACTTCTTGGAATCCACCAGTAGAAAGCTGTTCTAAAGAAGCAGCTGCTAATGGGTGACGAAGTAATGATTTTGGTGATGTAATTACTAATGGACGAATTGCATCAGTTCCTAACATTTTTGCTTGACGGCGTAATAAGTGGAAGTAGTTACCTGCGTTAGAGCAGTTTGCAACGATCCAGTTATTTTCAGCAGATAATTGTAAATATCTTTCAATACGTGCTGATGAGTGCTCTGGACCTTGTCCTTCAATACCATTTGGTAATAGAAGTACTAAACCAGATTTTTGACCCCATTTAGAACGAGCAGAAGAGATGAAATTATCAAACATGATTTGCGCCATATTCGCAAAGTCACCAAATTGACCTTCCCAAATTGATAAAGCTTTATCATTTTCTAAGTTGTAACCATATTCAAATCCAACAATTGCAGCTTCAGTTAATGGTGAGTTATGAACAGTAAATGAAGCTTTTGAATCTGTAACATTGTGTAATGGTACAAGTTCAGCACCAGTGTTTTTATCATGTAAAACTAAATGGCGTTGAGAGAAAGTACCACGTTGTGCATCTTGACCAGTAATACGAATTGGATTACCATCACGTAAAATTGCAGCAAATGCTAAAGTTTCAGCGTGTCCCCAATCGATTTTATCAGTTTCAAGTGCATCTACACGTTTATTTAAAATTTTAGCCAGTTTGTTTTGTGGTTCAAAGCCTTCTGGCCAAGATAATAAATCTGCATTAATTTGTTTTAAGTTTTCTTTTGAAACAGTTGTATCCACTTCAGGATAGTTATTTTTTACTGCTTCAGGCATTTCAATTTCGAAGTGACCTTTTTGAGCGCCAACTTCTTTTACATGATCGTAAGAAGCTTGCATTTCTGCATAGATTTCTTCGTCAAGTTTTTTCACTTGATCTTGAGTAATAATGCCTTCATTTGCTAATTTTTCCCCATATAGTACACGTACAGTTGGGTGTTTTGTAACGATTTGATATGTTAATGGATTTGTAACAGTTGGGTCATCAGTTTCATTATGACCATAACGACGATATCCAATTAAGTCTACTAGAATATCTTTGCCGAATAGTTGGCGATATTCGAATGCTAATACTGCAACTTCTAATACAGCTTCTGGATCATCACCATTTACGTGGATTACAGGAATTCCATAACCTTTCGCAACATCAGAAGAGTAAAGAGTTGAACGTGAATCATAATGTTCTGTTGTGAATCCAATCATATTGTTAGAGATAATGTGAATTGAACCACCAGTTGAGAATCCTAATGTGTTTGCATAGTTAAATACCTCTTGAACGATACCTTCACCAGCAAATGCAGCATCACCATGTACAAGTACAGCTAAAGCTTTACTTGGATCATGACTTGGTAATCCAGAGTTATCTGTCACTTCTTGTGCAGCACGAGTTGATCCAGTAATGATAGGACTAACTACTTCTAAGTGAGATGGGTTATAAGCCAATTTCACTTTCATACCAGATTTTTTTGTATGAGCAGCACCCATATGATATTTCACGTCACCAGTCCAACCTTTAGTAATTTCTAAAGAGCCGTCTTCTGGGAAGAAATAATCATTTGGAACGTGTGCAAAATCTGCAAACATCATATCGTATGGTTTGTTTACTACGTGAGTCAATACATTTAAACGACCACGGTGTGCCATACCGATTTGTAAGAATTTCATTTTTTCTGCATCAGCTTTTTTAACGATTTCGTCAAGTAATACAACTAATGTATCAAGACCTTCGATTGAGAATCGTTTTTGACCAACAAAAGTTTTGTGAATAAATCTTTCAAAATCTTCTACACGAGTTAGTCTTTCTAATAGAGCTTTTTTGTCTTCAGCAGATAAATTTAAGCTTGATTTGCCTGATTCAATTTTATCTTGAATCCATTGACGTTCTGCATCTTCAACATGAGCATATTCATAAGCGATTTTACCAGTATATTGTGAACGCAAATATTCGATTGCTTGTTTACCGTTGTTAACGCTTCCAGGAACATTATTAAAGAATAATGATGCTGGCATCTCTACTAAATCAGCGTCTGTTAAACCATAAGAAGCTAATTCAATGCGAGATGAATCTAATTTTCTGTCTTTTAATGGGTAGATATCAGCAGCTAAATGACCGTGAGAACGGATAGCTTCTGCTAATTGAACTGCAGCAAAGATTTTTTTAATGTTACCAGGTTGTGTTGCTGTTGCTGCTGCACCTTGAGCTACACCTTGTTCATTTCCGATAATTGGTGAACCGAATTGTTGGAAAAGTGCAACTAGTTCTGGTTCAACTTGTTCAGGAGATTGTAAGAATAAATCATACTGTTCCATCACATAACCTAAGTTAGGACCAGAGAATGCTGACCAAGGGGAACCAGCAAATAATACATTGTTCGACATGAGAATAACCTCCAAATTTCGCCCTAAGGCATTTCCATTGTTGTAACTAAGATAGTATTTCATATTTTACCATTCTTCTACAATAGAAATATTCTATTGAATTAATTAATTTTTATTATTAATTAATGAGGAACGTTTTTTTTCCATTTCAATCTTACTACTCTTCTCAGAAAAAACAACTATTTTTAACGAAATAAGCATTTTTTTTCGACTAATCAACTATTTCTTGCACTTAAATCATAAATTCTATTATAAGTTAGTAAATTTTAGCGTAAAAACGGTTCCATTTCCAGGTGTACTTGCAACATCCATCTGAATATTATATTTTTCTGTAAGCATCTTCGTAATACTTAATCCAAGCCCTGTTCCTCCACCTATATTTTCTCTTGAGGCATCCACTCGATAAAACCGATCAAAAATATGTGGGAGATGTTCCTTTGATATACCTATCCCATTGTCTTTCACAGTTATAAAAACACTCTCAGTTAAATAATGGACGTCAATATGAATTTCAGGCGGCGTTTTATCATTATAGCGTATCCCATTTTCCATAATATTTCGTAATATTTGAGATAGAGCATTTTCTGTAATATGAAGTTCTCTAGAATTCCCGTTTTCAACTATTTTAATTAAGGCATTTGAGTAGATCATTTCAAGCTCGTTCTTCACCGAAAACAAAACATTACTTATATTAGCCAAGGCATGTTCATCACGTTCTTGTTTTCTTGCTAAGTCTAATAATTCCTCAATCATTTTTTTCATACGTTGCACTTCTTCTAACGAAGTATTTAAGGACTCTTCTAACACTTCGGCGTCATTTTTCCCCCACCGCTTGATTAAAGATAAATGTCCTTCTATCGCTTGAATTGGTGTTCGTAATTCGTGCGAAGCATCCGATACAAATTGTTGCTGCTTAGCAAATGAAGTTTCTAAATCTTCCATCATAGATACATAAAGCTTTAATAAATCACCAATCTCATCATCAGCATTATAAGAAAAGTTAATTTTTCCTTCAAATCCTTTTTTCTGTACAGAGACCATAGAATCTCGTAAATCTTGTAAAGGTTTGATTAAAACATTCGCTAAATAGTATCCAATAGAACCAGCTAGGATAATAGCTCCCAGTCCAGCTATTAACATCGTAGTAAGGATATATTGCATCATAGATTGAAATGTCGTTAATGGATGAATTAACTGAAGCATACCTGTAAAATGACCAATTGTGACAAGTTTATTCACCACAAATACGTCCGTCTTATCCACTACTTCTTTAGAAACAATGGTCTTATCTAGCTGATCATATCCAGCTTCTAATGGTACTGCAGAATTGACATCATTAATTCTTAAAACTTCATAGCCATCAAAATTAAATACTCGAACTGTTTGATTCTGATTGACAATGGCTTTTGTTAAGCTTGTATTTCTTTGAAATTCTTGAATAGAAATGGAGTTATCCTGTGAATTAAAAAAGGTAGATAGATCATCTGCTGTTCTCATCGCATTGTTTTCTTCTGTTTGTATTAACCAAGAATATAATGCTAGATATATTACGGTACAAATTGCTGCATAACTTATGAAAATAACAATTGCTGTTGAAATGGTCCATTTCTTCTTTAATGACTGATTAGACCGAAAAAATTTTTTTATTTTATTCATTCCCTCACCACGTAACCTACTCCGCGAACCGTTTCGATATAGGGAGCTTGCTCAGTTTTTAATTTTGCTCTTAGGTGACGAATGTATACATCTACAACATTCGTCTCTACTTCTGATGAATAGCCCCAAACGGATTGCAGGATCGTGTCTCTATCACATACGCGATTTTTGTTCTCACAAAGAAGTTTTAATAGGTCATACTCCGTCTTCGTTAGTTCAAGTTTTTTATTTTCAAAGATTACTTCATAGGATTGCGGATTAATCACAATATCCCTTACTTTAATCAAATTATTTTCATTGTTGTGCTCTGGTATATTTACTCTTCTTAAAATTGACCGAATTCTCGCAAGAAGTTCTTCAATTGCAAAAGGCTTAACAATATAATCATCTGCACCAGCATCTAAGCCGGCTACACGGTCCATTACAGCATCTCTAGCAGTTAATAGTAGAATTGGTACATCCGATTGCGCTCGAACCCTACGGCAAATCTCGATTCCATTTAAACCTGGTAGCATGACATCCAGCAAGATACAGTCGAATCTTTGTTGTAATGCATGATTTAACCCTTCTCTACCATCATGGCTGACCACTACATCAAATTGTTCATGCTTTAACTCTAGTTGAATAAAACGTGCTATATTTTTTTCATCTTCTACTAATAACACACTTTTCTTCATATCAATCATCCCTTTAAATAGAAAATAGCCTCATTTTAAGTTTAACTTAAAATGAGGCTTGAAAAAACTAAGACAACTCAGCAGTATAAAAATGAAAATTGTTCTTAGACGTCATTTTTACATCATATAAAGCTTTATCAGACCGTTCTAATAATAGTTCAAGATTGTGGCCATGTTCAGGATAAAAGGCGATTCCAATCGAAGCTGTTGGCGTAAATAAACAATTTGAAATGTACCAACCTTTTAGCAAATTCTCATTTATTCGTTCCACAATGAGATTTACTTGTTCTTTTCGCTTTATAACATCCCCCACGAGTCCCATGAGGATAATGACAAATTCGTCTCCACCCATCCGCACGACTAAATCATTACCACGCACACTTCGGGATAAAGCTTTTCCGAATTGTATAATAAATTCATCCCCAACATCATGCCCAAATTCATCATTTACAGTTTTAAAGTTATCTCCATCCACATAAAGAACTGCTATAGATCCGGAAGTTCGATTTGCGTCTTGTATAAGGAGAGGAAATTCCTTTTGTAAGTATCTACGATTAGGTAATTGTGTTAGTGAGTCATGAAATGCAAGGAAAAATAGCTGATCTTCTATTTCTTTTCTTTCGGTAATTTCTCGTGCCACCATAATAATTTGATTACCATGATTACGTAAATAACCATTTACAACTGTGTAATTACATTCAGTCCAAAATAATTCTCCGTTTTTTGATTGATGTCTCAGCTCTACCTTAGATCTTTTATTATCCTCGATATTTTGCAATTCTGTATTCCAAATTTCTTTACTTTCAACTGTTAATACTTGAGTATAAAATTGACCAAGTAATTCATCTTTTTCGAACCCTAGTCTACGAGTATAAGCAGTAGAAGCATATAAAATAATTCCATCTTCATTTGTAATAACGATTAGATCATTCGTATTCTCCGTTATTAATTTGAATATGTGCTCCGTATTACGCAGTTCAGTCATCATACGTTTTTTCTCTGTGATATTATAGAAAACATTTATATATTGTTGAACTTCACCATCTTCATCAAAGTACGGGATAATTGTTGTATCGGCCCAAATAGGAATGCCATATTTGGTACGATTACATATTTCCCCTCTCCAAATTTTTCCTTTTCGAACACTTTTGTAAATGTTCTCAAAGAATTCCTTAGAATGAGTACGTGAATCAATAAGTTCTAATGTCTTCCCAATTAGCTCTCCTCGTGTAAAGCTCATTTGATCCAAAAAGCGATCGTTGACTTCTAAAATAATTCCATCAAGATCTGTTATTGCAATTTCCGCAACGCTGTTAATAGCATATTGAAAATTAGATAATCCATTAGAAGTGGATTGTAGTTCCTTTTCTTGCTGCATATACTGAGTGACTTCTTGGAGTATGATAAAAACCGCCTCAACCTTTTCCTCTTGTAGTAAAGGAGAAAAGGTTGTAGTAAAATTTCTTTTCCTATTATCTTTATCTATGAAAGTTAATAGTTTTGAGTTTAATCCTTTCCCTGTATACGCTACATCTAAATAACGTTTTAACTGTTTAACATTAGCAATGAAAGGTAACTCTAATAGATTTTTCAGACGTACCTCTTCAATATCAAGGTTAAAATCCTCTATAAATTGAGGGTTTGCTTCCAATAAGCGTCCATCATGAGAGATTAATACCGTAGATAAAAACGTATTAAAAAATATTGAACGCATAAATAGATATTTATCTTCTAAATCGCGATCAAACGCAATTTCCTTTGTAATGGCCAACACAAATGTTCGTTCTTCATCGAAAATTGGTATGACCGTAGTTTCATATTTTTTCACTTCAGCACGAAAATAAATATAATCCCTGTAACATACTTGTTCCTTTGTTTCCACGGCACGTCTGTAATTTTCTAGTATACGTTGACTATCTCTCGGTTCCAGTGAATGTCTAATTGTTTGGCCAATTACTTTATCCGAAAGTAATTGGATTGAGGAAGGGTTCAAATGAATATATCGATAGTCCTCCCCGTCTTTTTCCATAAAAAAAACAAAATCCTTGCTATTTTCAAAAAGTATATTAAATTGAACTTTCGAGAAGCCTTGTAATGACATTTTGAGCACACCTCCTACTCATCATTTAGAAGCAAAAGAAGCGGTCTCCTTTTTAACCAGTTGAACACAATTTTCATATTGTTTTTGTTCATCTGTTTCATTCCAACTTACAAAATTATATTGATTCTCATCAATATCAAGAACATAGGTAGTGGTAACGGTTGCATTACCGATTAGTGTCAATTTATAAAGATCATCTTGAATTTTCACTTCACATTTCACAAATCCACCTGGATTGTAAACTGTAATCATATCGTCCTCTACAATCCCATTTAGTCGTGCTACAAGTGCAGAAGCAGTCATGGCTGTCCCACAAGCATTTGTAAATCCAACACCACGTTCAAATGTACGGACAAAAATTGTGTCATTTTTCATCGGATAAACATAACTTACGTTTACGCCATCCATACAATATTCATTTTTACTGTTTAAAAATTCTGCCAACTGTTTTTGATGGGAGTTATTTGCTATATGTTCTTTATCAACGATTCCAATCAAATGTGGATTAGGTACTGACACAGCAGTAAATGGAATTGTCGGTGAGAATTCTTCTATTACTTGATGACGCACCTCATGTTGACCTTTATAGCTCATTGGTAAACTATCTAAAGAAAAGGATACTGGAAAAATTTCTACTGCATAAGTAGGAATTTCATCCAATAATGAATATTCTTTACGGACTTTTAAATTTGCTTTCATCGTTTCTATAATTGCTTCTTCTTTTCCTTGGTTTTCGCATACAAATCGAGCTACACATCTAAGACCGTTACCACACATTGAAGCTTCAGAACCGTCTGCATTAATCACTCTCATTTTAGCATCTGCCGATTTTGAAGGTAAAACGAGCAGTAAACCATCTGCACCACCATGGTTATCTTTTTGGCATAGCCACTTCGTTAACTCTGCCCAATTGTATTCGTTTTCACTATTCGTATTATATAAATAGAATGTATTTCCAGATCCATGTACTTTTAATAATGTTCTCTCCACGTTCGTCTCTCCCTACTTATCTTTACTTCTATCATAATTGTAAATGAATTGTGAATCAACTTAATAAATGCTATTAAATAAGCAATCTTTTGTTCACATTTCTTAAGAAGATAAAATTGTATTTTTAGATTAAAATTGTTGTATAAAGACGAAATTCTATAATATGATGTTAGTAGAAATTATTTATTAAAATAGCTTTTTTATAGAAACGAAAATTATTCACAAATATTTGTTTGACGTCTTATTACTTTCAGTATATATTTTGAAATGTTGCCTTGTATCTAATTCTTAGATTTGCATCTATCCTAAAAAGGAGGCGTTTCATTTGTTAAAACATAGAGATCTTACAGAGACAAATGATTTATATCAATTAATGATCCACCCAACTGTTTTCCCATACGTTCGTCAAAAAGCAAACTCCCAAGAAGAGTACCTATTTATGACCAAACAACTTTTAGAAGAAGAGCAATTAGGAAAGACAATTTCAAGAACCATAACCGATGACTGGGGTCAACCAATTGGTACGATCACTTTATTTGACATTCAAGATGGAGCTGGCTTCCTTGGAACTTGGATAGGTGTGCCCTTTCAAGGCAAAGGATACAACCAAACAGCGAAACAAGAATTTCTAAACGAACTCTTTTTCGAAAGAGATATTCATACTGTATTTTTACGAATCCGTAAAGAAAATGAAAAATCAAAACGTGCAGCAGAAAAATTACCTTATGTTATTGATGCAATGGAAACAAACCCAGCACTTTACGAAGAAATCAATGCTGGCGAAACGAAATTTGATTTATTTAAAATTCCAAAAGATTTATTCTACATTGTCTCTGCAAACGACCAATCCAACGAAGAGGAGCAAGCGATGTAAGCCTTGTTACTCCTTCTCACCTAATATATAAAATCGAGTAGGTGGGAGTGATTAACTCCCGACCTCTCACACCACCGTACGTACGGTTCCGTATACGGCGGTTCAATTAAGATGAATAACGCAAAGTTTCGTAACGAACTTGCAGACTTTTCA
>Ga0182742_1001989_pt1 | contig 24060 bp, 24 predicted proteins | sample eDN5th37CBELigMG_FD_128880 | JGI IMG/M metagenome (GOLD analysis project Ga0182742, IMG submission 128880) | Enriched Miracle-Growth compost microbial communities from Emeryville, California, USA - eDNA 5th pass 37_C BE-Lig MG (version 2)... ...
GGCATCCACGCCGCCGACTGGCTCACCGTCGTGCCCCAGGCCCTGGTGGGCTGGGGCCACCGGGAGGCGGAGCCGATGACGGCGCAGACCGCGCTGGTCGGCGGCGGGCTGGGGCTCTACGTGCGCCTCGCCGAGTGGATTGGCCTGCAGCCCCTGGGCAGCATGACGGTCGAGCTCGATTCCGGCTACCGCTACCTCAGCGGCGGCATCGGCGTTCTCGTCGGCGCACAGCCGGAGAGGGGGATGCAGTGAGAGCGCTCGTCGTCACGGCGGCGATCCTGGCGCTGCCGGCCACCGCGTGGCCGTGCGATCCCGTCGACGGGGGGTGGTGGGAGCCCGATCCCCGCGAGGTGGGGGTCGACCTGGAGCCGCCGGGACCGGCGCGCCTGCAGCGGCTCGTCGTCGTCCGGGGGATGCAGGCGATCTTCGATGGCGGTCCAGCGGACAGCTGCAACGAGTGGGAGGGCCAGCGCGGTGCGCAGGTGCTCGTGCACCTCGATCCGCCGGTCGACGATCGCACGCCCTCCCGCGAAATCGGCTTTCGCATCGAGCTCGCCGGCTCCCACCTCCCGCCCGGTTACCGAGCGGGGATGAGCTGGGAGGAAGGCGGCTGGGGCAGCATGGTCCGCCTCCCCTGGAACGAGCGGGACGACGACGACCTCCTGGACTTCACGATGCGGATCACGCCCCTCGACCGCGCGGGCAACGAGGGGCCGACCCTCGAGGTCCACGTGAGGGACGAGGGCGTGGGCTGCTCCGCCGCAGGTGGCGGCGCCGGCCTGCTGCCGCTGCTCGTCGCCTGCCTCGCGCTCATCCGCCGGCGCTGACCCGCACCAAACCCCACCGCGATCCACCGCCGCCCACCCACGCGGCGGCAGGGCCCCCTTGCGCCCGGGGGACGTCGGCGATCCACCGGACCACAGGAAGGCCCCAGGTGGATCCACTTCGATCCACCGGCCTGGCCCAAACCGCCCCGGGGACCCCATATCTCCCCATCTGCTATTGCGCACACTTTATCCACAGCCCCTCCCATCCGGGGCAGGTGCGGATCGAGGCCACTTCAGGTAAGACCCAGAACGTAGCGAGATCAGGCCCCTTTCTCTGCCTGGCCCTCCCGTGTGCGCATGGGACTGGCGTGCCGGTGGAGGATAGTGGTATGAAGTGGATCGTTGTGGCGGTCGGAAGTCGTCACGAGGGTCGGGTGCTCGCTTGTTTCGCGGAACCTACGAACACGCCGTGGATGCGAAGGGCCGGACGGCCCTCCCGGCGAAGTTCCGCGAAGTGCTCCAGGGCAAGTACGGGGACGGGGCGCTGGTGCTGGCGCCCAGCCCGGACGGCGCGCCCTGCCTCCGCGCCTATCCGCTCCAGGAGTGGGTGGCGATGGAGGAGAAGCTCGCGGCCAAAGGCGACTTCGACAGCCGGATCGTGAAGCTCCGGCGCTTCCTCGTCGGCACCTCGCACGAGGTGGACACGGACAAGCTGGGCCGCCTGCTGGTGCCCCAGCCGATGCGCGAGCGGTTTGGGCTGAAGAAGGACATCAGCTTCGTGGGCACCACGAAGTACTTCGAAATCTGGGACGCGGAGACCTTCCGCAACTACACGCAGCAGCAGTTGAGCGAGGGCGATCTGCTGCTCGACATCGAGGGCCTCTCGATATGAACAAGATCACCTGGGCCAGGGTTTCGGGTTACGAGGCTGCGGTCGCCGCGGCGACCCACGCCGACGTCCACGTCATCGCCGCCGAGGGCGAGCTCGCCGAGCAGCAGATCACCGATCTCGCCGACGAGATCGTCCGCCTCTCGGTGGTGGGCAAGAACAACGTCGTCCTCGACCTCTCGCGCGTCCACCACGTCGACTACCGCGGCGTGCGCCAGCTCGCCGCCCGGGCCCGCTTCCTCCGCGGCGCCGGCGGCGACCTCAAGCTCTGCGGTCTCTCCCTCTACCTGGCGTCGATCTTCCGCGCCTCGGGCCTCTTCTCCGAGTTCGACATCCACGACACGGTGCAGTCGGCCTCCGCCGCCTTCGCCTACGCCGCCCTCGAGCTCGACGACGCCGACGAGACCACCTCGCTCTGACGAGCGAGAGCGGAAAGCGACCCGTGGCCAACGCCCCCCACCTCCCGGTGCTGCCCCGCGAGACGATCGACGTGCTCGCGGTGCGCCCGGACGCGCTCGTGGTCGACGGGACGCTCGGTTACGGGGGGCACACCCGCCTCCTGCTCGAGGCGGGCGCGCGGGTGATCGGGCTCGACCGCGATCCCCGCGCCATCGAGGCGGCGACGAGCAGCCTCCGCCCGTACGGCGATCGCTTCCGCGCCGTCCAGGCCAACTTCCGCGACATCCGCGCGGTGCTCGACGACCTGGGGATCGACAGGGTGCAAGGCGCCCTCGTCGATCTCGGCGTCTCCAGCCCGCAGCTCGACGTGGCGGAGCGCGGGTTCTCCTTCCGCCTCGCCGGCCCCCTCGACATGCGCATGGGCGAGGACGCGCCCACCCTCGCCGCGTACCTGGCGGGCGTGGACGAGAAGGAGCTCAAGCGGGTCATCTCCTGGTACGGCGAGGAGCGCTTCGCCGGCCCGGTGGCAAAGGCAATCAAGCGGGAGCTGCCGCGGATCCGGGACACGGTGCAGCTCGCCGAGGTGGTCGCGAACGCCATCCCCCGCGGCGCCTGGCCGAAGGGGATCCACCCCGCGACCCGCACCTTCCAGGCGCTGCGCATCGCGGTCAACGACGAGCTGGGCGCCCTCGACGCCTGGCTCCGCGCGCTCCCCGAGGTGATCGCGCCGGGGGGCAGGGCGGCGGCGATCTCGTTCCATTCCCTCGAGGATCGCGCGGTGAAGCAGGGATTCGCGGCGCTGGCGCATCCCTGCCGCTGCCCGCCGGGGATGCCGGTGTGCACCTGCGGCGCCGCGCAATGGAAGCTGGTCACGCGCAAGGCGATCGTCCCCACGGAGGAGGAGATCGCCAGCAACCCCAGAGCGCGCAGCGCGAAGCTGCGCGCGGTGGAGCGGCTGTGAGAAGCAGGAAGAGCCCCAAGGTCACCGGAGCGATCCACACGCGCGGCCTCGCCGGCGCGGTGGGGACGGCGCTGCTGCTGGCGGCGCTGGTGGGCGCCCACGCCTGGACCCGCGTCGAGGCGACGATGGTGGGCTACCGCCTCTCGGCGGCGCAGGCCGATCAGGAGGAGCTGCTCCGGGAGCAGCGGGCGCTCGAGCTGGAGCTCGCCACCCGCCGCGCCGCCGCGCGGATCGAGGGCGACGCCCGCAAGCGCCTCGGCCTGGTGGAGCCCTCGCCCGATCGGATCATCCCGCTCGAAGCCCGGCCGAAGCGCGCGGACACCGCCGTGGCGCAGGCGCCGGCCGCGCGTTGAGGAGCGTCGCATGACGCCGGGCAGCCGCCTCTCGCTGGGGAGCTGGGACGGCACCCGCTGGGTCAAGGCGCGTGCCATCCTGCTGGGCATCGTCCTCTGCGGCGGCCTCGCGGTGGTGCTGGGGCGCGCCTTCCACCTGCAGGTGCTGGAGCAGGACTGGCTGGCGGGGATGGCGCGGGAGCAGTACCTGCGCACCGCGGAGCTGGCGCCCCGGCGCGGCGAGATCCTCGATCGCAACGGTGGCAAGCTCGCCTCCAGCGTCGAGGTGGAGTCGATCTTCGTCGACCCGAAGTTCCTCGGCGCGGACGACGCGGAGAAGCGCGCCAACCTGGTGCGCATCGCCCGCGCCGCCGGCCTCGCCCCGAAGGCGGAGCGCAAGCTCCTCGAGCGCGCCCTCGCGCCCGGCAACCGCTTCGCGTGGGTGAAGCGGAAGGCGAGCCCCGCCACCGTGGCGGCGGTGGAGAAGCTCGGCCTCGGCAAGGGCGTCTCCACCGTGAAGGAGCCGCGCCGCTTCTACCCGCAGAAGGAGCTGGCGGCGCAGCTCCTCGGCTTCGTCGGCGCCGACGGCAGGGGGCTGGAGGGGCTGGAGCGCGCCCTCGACGAGGAGCTGCGCGGCCAGGCGGCGGCGCTCCCCGCGCTGCGCGACGCCCGCGGCCGCAGGCTCCTCCCCGACGTCTCGGTGCCGGTGGAGGAGCGCACCGGCGCGACGGTGGAGCTCACCCTCGATCGCAACCTGCAGTACCTGACGGAGAAGGCGCTGGAGAAGGGGGTGGAGCAGGCGCGGGCGAAGGCGGGCACCGCGGTGGTCCTCGATCCCCGCACCGGCGAGATCCTCGCCATGGCCCACGCGCCGGCGTTCAACCCCAACGTCATCCCCGGCCCGGGCCAGCGGGACGCCGTGCGCCCCCGCGCGGTGAGCGACGCCTTCGAGCCCGGCTCGACGATGAAGGTCTTCCTCCTCGCCGGCGCGCTGGAGCACGGGAAGATCAAGCCCCGCCAGTCCTTCGACTGCGAGAAGGGGCGCTGGAAGGTGGGGCGCCACACCATCCACGATCACCGCCACCACGAGTGGCTCACCCCCGGCGAGATCCTCCAGTACTCGTCCAACGTCTGCTCCGGCAAGGTGGGCCTCCTCCTCGGCGGCGAGGGGCTGGCGCAGGTCTACCGGGACTTCGGCTTCGGCGCCCGCACCGGCGTGCCCCTCCCGGCGGAGTCGCCGGGGCTGGTGGCGCCGATGAAGTCGGAGATCTCGGTGGTCACCGCCTCCTTCGGCCAGGGGCCGGTGATGGTCTCGGCCCTCCAGCTCGCCAACGCGATGGCGGCGGTGGCCAATGGCGGCGAGCTCCTCGAGCCGTGGCTCGTGCGCTCCGTCACCGCGCCCGACGGCACCGTGCTCCACCGCGGCGAGCGCAAGGTCGTCCGCCGGGTGATCTCGCCGGCGACGGCTGCGAAGGTGACGGAGTGGATGGAGCTGGTGGTCTCCGAGGGGACCGCGCAGCGGGCGCAGGTGCCGGGCTACAGGGTCGCCGGCAAGACGGGCACGGCGCAGAAGGTCGATCCGGTGCGGGGCGGCTACGGCAAGGCGCGCATCGCCTCCTTCGGCGGCTTCGTTCCCGCGGAGGATCCCCGCCTCGCGATGGTGGTGGTGATCGACGAGCCCGAGACCAACGTCTACGGCGGCGTGGTGGCGGCGCCGGTCTTCCGCGAGATCGCGGAAGGGGCCCTCAAGGCGCTGGGCGTCCCGCCCACGCTGCCGCTGGTGGCGAAGAAGGAAGAGGCGCCGAAGAAGAGGCCGGCGACGAAGGTGGCCGAGCCCGCGGCGGAGGGGCTGATCACTGTCGCCGACGAGGCGCCGCTGGAGAGCCCCGATCTGGTGCGGGTGCCGCGGCTCGAGGGGCTCTTCGCCCGGGCGGCGGTGCGCGAGCTGGCCGCTGCGCGCCTGGAGGCGGATCTGCAGGGATCGGGGCGGGTGGTGAAGCAGGAGCCGCCTGCCGGCTCGATCGTGGATCGGGGGAGCCGGGTTGCCGTCACTCTGCAGCCTCTGTAGTCCGGGGGCCGCGCGGGTGTAGAGGAAGGGCCGCGGGATCGTGGCCGGGGAGCGGCCCGGCGGGCAGAACGGCGCTGGCCGGGCGGTTGCTTCCTGCGGCAGCGGAGAGAGGGGAGACGGGACGGGATGCCAGGGAGAATGCGCCTCAGCCAGCTCATCGACGGAACCGGCCTCGCGCTCCAGCCGGGAAGCGCGGACCCGGAGATCACCGCGGTCGTCCACGACTCGCGCAAGGTGATCCCCGGCGCGCTTTTCGTCTGCCTCCCGGGGCAGAAGGTGGACGGCCACGACTTCGCCGCGGGCGCGGTGGAGAAGGGCGCCGCCGCGGTGATCGGCGAGCGCCCCCTCGCGCTGCCCGTCCCCGCCCTGGTGGCGCCCTCGGCCCGCGCCGCCCTCGCCCGCGCCGCCGCCAACTTCCACGGGCGCCCCGGCGAGAAGCTGGCGCTGGCGGGCGTCACCGGCACCAACGGCAAGACCACCGTCTCGTGGCTCTACGAGGCGATCGCCGAGGCGGCGGGCAGGCGCCCGGGCGTGATCGGCACGGTCAACTACCGCTGGGCGGGGCGCGCCCTGCCCGCCGACCACACCACGCCGGAGTCGGTGGAGCTCCAGGCGCTGCTGGCGGGGATGGTGGACGCCGGCTGTTCCACGGCGGTGATGGAGGTCTCCTCCCACGCGCTGGCGCAGGATCGCGTCCTCGGCCTCTCCTTCGCGGCGGCGGCCTTCACCAACCTCACCCGCGATCACCTCGATTTCCACGCGGACATGGAGGACTACTTCGCCGCCAAGGCGAAGCTCTTCCAGTCCCACCTCCGCCCGGGGGCCACCGCGGTGGTCAACGGCGACGATCCGTACGGCGTCCGCCTCCACGGGATGCTGGCCGCCGCGGGGATCCCGTGCTGGCGCTTCTCCCTCGAGGATCCCGCCTGCGAGCTGACCGCGAGCGACGTGCGGATCGGCATCGGCGGGATCGAGGCGACGCTGGTGACGCCGCGGGGCGAGGCGCGGATCCGTTCTCCCCTCGTCGGCGGCCACAACCTGCAGAATCTCCTCACCGCCGCGGGGCTCGCCCTCGCGGCGGGCCTGCCTCTCGACGCGGTGGAGCGGGGGCTGTGCGCCAGCGGCGGCGCCCCCGGCCGCCTCGAGCGGGTGGACGGCCCCAACGGCGTGGTGGCCTTCGTCGACTACGCCCACACCGACGACGCCCTGCGCCGCGCCATCGCCGCGCTGCGCGAGGTGACGCCGCGCCGCCTCCTCGTCGTCTTCGGCTGCGGCGGCGATCGCGACAGGGGCAAGCGCCCCCTGATGGGCGAGGTGGCGGGTCGCGGCGCCGACCTGGCGGTGGTCACCTCCGACAACCCGCGCACCGAGGATCCGCAGGCGATCGTGGAGATGATCGTGCCGGGGGTGGAGCGCGCGGCGAAGCGGCGGCTCACCCACGACGAGGCCCGCGCCGGAGCGGACGGCTTCGTGGTGGAGGTGGATCGCCGCAAGGCGATCGAGCTGGCCGCCGCGTGCGCGCGGCCCGGCGACGTGATCCTCGTCGCGGGCAAGGGGCACGAGGACTACCAGATCCTCGGCACCACGAAGATCCACTTCGACGACCGCGAGGAGGCGAGGCGCGCCCTCGGCGCCTGAACGACCATGGCTCCCCCCAACCGCGCCATCTTCTGCCTCGCCGACGTGGAGGCCGCCACCGGCGGAGCGATCCGCGCCGGCGAGAAGCTCCTTCCCCTCGACGGCGTCTCCACCGACAGCCGCCAGCTCGCCGCGGGCAACCTCTTCGTCGCCCTGCGGGGGGAGAGCTTCGACGGCCACCGCTTCGTCGCCGCGGCCGCCGCGGGGGGAGCGGGCGCCGCGGTGGTGGAGCGGGGCTTCGTCCCCGCGGAGCCGCTCCCCGCGGGCTTCGGTCTGGTCGAGGTGGAGGACACGCTGGCCGCCCTGGGGGCGCTGGCCCGCGTCCACCGCCGCCGCTTCCCGCAGCTCAAGGTGGGGGCGATCACCGGCTCCAACGGCAAGACCACCACCAAGGAGCTGGCGGCAGCCGTCTTCACCGCCGCCTTCGGCGAGACGCTCGCCACCGCCGGCAACCTCAACAACGAGATCGGCGTGCCGCTGACCCTCCTCCGCCTCGGCTCCGGCCACGCCGCCGCCGCGGTGGAGATGGGGATGAACCACCCCGGCGAGATCGCGCGCCTGGCGGCGATCGCCGAGCCGGACGCGGGGCTGGTCACCTGCGCCCAGCCGGTCCACCTCGAGGGGCTGGGCTCGGTGGAGGCGGTGGCGAAGGCGAAGGGCGAACTCTACCACGGCCTGCCCAGGGGCGGCGTCGCGGTGGCCAACCTCGCCGACCCCCGCACCACCGCGGAGGCGAGGGCCTCCGGGCGGACGGTCCTCACCTACGGCGGGCCGGAGCACACCGAGGCGGACGTGCGGCTCCTCCGCATCGCCTCCCACGATCGCCGCGGCCTCGCCTTCGAGGTCTCCTTCCGCGGCGGGCCCGCCGCCTTCGTGCGCATCCCGCTGGTGGGGCTCCACAACGCGGAGAACGCCTGCGCGGCGCTCGCCCTGGGCCTGGCGCTGGGCGGCGAGCCCGACCGGATGCTCGAGGGGCTGGTGCGGGCGCGGGGCTTCTCGCGCCGGCTCGAGCTCAAGAGCGCGCCGGGCGGGGTCACCGTGGTGGACGACTGCTACAACGCCAACCCCGCCTCGATGCTGGCGGCGCTGCGCACCGCGCGGGCGCTGGCGGGGGAGGGGCGCGTGGTCGCGCTGCTGGGCGACATGTTCGAGCTGGGCGGCCTCGAGGAGGCGGGCCACCGCGAGGTGGGCGCCGCCGCCGCGGCGGCGAAGGTGGCGGGGCTCGTCGCCTTCGGCAGCCGCGCCCGCTGGATCGCCGAGGAAGCGAAGTCGAGGGGGGTCGAAACCATCTGCACCACCGAGGCGCCGGACGAGGCGCTGGCGTGGCTGCGCAGCCACCTGCGCGAAGGCGATCTCCTGATCGCCAAGGCGAGCCGCGGCACCAGGCTCGAGCGGATCGTCGATCCCCTGGTGGCCGGGGAGAAGGCCTGATGCTCTACCACCTGCTCTTTCCGCTCGCGGACCGGATCGCGATCTTCAACGTCTTCCGGTACCCCTCGTTCCGCATCCTCGCCGCGGGCATCGCCGCGCTCCTGCTGGGGATGCTCCTCGGCCCCTGGTTCATCCGGGAGCTGAAGAGCCGCCAGTACGGCGCCTCCAACGTGCGCGAGGACACCCCCGAGCAGCACAAGCGCAAGAGCGGCACGCCCACCATGGGCGGCGGCCTGATCCTCTTCTGCCTGAGCGTCTCCACGCTCCTCTTCGCCGATCTCACCAACCGCTACGTGTGGATGGTGCTGATCGTCACCCTCGGCTTCGGCGTCATCGGCTTCCTCGACGACTACCTCAAGCTCTCGAAGCGCAACTCGAAGGGGCTGCCAGGCAAGCTCAAGATGCTGGGGCAGACCGGCGTCTTCCTCTTCTCGATCCTGGTCTTCGGCATCGACTGGAACGAGTCGAGGCTCATCTTCGATACCACCCTGAGCTTCCCCTTCATCGCCACCCGGCACCTCAATCCGGACATCGGCTGGCTTTACGTCCCCTTCGCCTGGGTGGTGATCGTCGGCACCTCGAACGCGGTCAACCTCACCGACGGCCTCGACGGCCTGGCCATCGGCCCCACCATCGTCTCCGCCTTCACCTTCCTGGTGCTGGCCTACGTGGCGGGTACGGTGATCGCCGGCTTCAACCTCGCCGACTACCTCTACATCCCCTCCATCGCCGGCGCCGCGGAGCTCTCGGTCTTCTGCGCCGCGACGGTGGGGGCGGGCATCGCCTTCCTCTGGTTCAACGCCTACCCGGCCAGCGTCTTCATGGGCGACATCGGCGCGCTGGCGCTGGGCGGCGGCCTGGGCACCCTCGCGGTCCTCACCAAGAACGAGTTCGCCTCGGTGATCCTCCACGGCGTCTTCCTGGTGGAGACGCTCTCGGTGATGATCCAGGTGGCGGTCTTCAAGCGCACCGGCAAGCGCGTCTTCCGCATGGCGCCCATCCACCACCACTTCGAGCTGAAGGGGTCGGCGGAGCCCAAGATCATCGTGCGCTTCTGGATCGCCTCCATCGTCCTCGCGCTCTTCACCCTGGTCAGCCTGAAGCTGAGGTAGCCCCGTGATCGAGCTCTCCGGTCGCAAGGTTCTCGTGGTGGGGCTCGCCCGCTCCGGCGTGGCGGCGGCGAAGCTCTGCGCCCGGGAGGGCGCCCGCGTCACCGCCACCGATTCCCGGCCCGCCAGCGCGCTGGCGAAGGCGGTGGAGGAGCTCCTCCCCGCCGGCGTGCGCTTCGAGCTGGGGGGCCACGACGAGGCCTCCTTCACCGGCGCCGAGCTGATCGTCTGCTCCCCCGGCGTGCCGCTGGCGGGGCCGCTCTTCACCGCCGCCCGCCGCGCCGGCGTGCCCATCCTCGGCGAGGTGGAGCTCGCCTCCCGCTTCGTGCGCGAGCCGATCGTCGGGATCACCGGCACCAACGGCAAGAGCACCACCACGGCGCTGGTGGCCCACCTGCTCGCCCAGAGCGGCAAGCGGGTCTTCGCCGGCGGCAACCTGGGCACGCCCCTCGCCGAGCGGGTGCTCGCCGGCGGCGAGCGCGACGTGTCGGTGGTGGAGCTCTCCAGCTACCAGCTCGAGGCGGTGGAGACGCTGCGGCCGCACGTGGCGGTCCTCACCAACCTCACCCCCGATCACCTCGACCGCTACCCGTCGGCGGAGGCCTACTACCAGGCGAAGCGCGCCATCTTCCGCGCCCAGACGCCGGACGACTACGCGGTGCTCAACGCCGGCGACGCGAAGACGATCCGCCTCCACGACGGCGCCCGCTCCCTGCCCCTCACCTTCGGCCACGGCCCCGCGCAGCCGGGCGCCGCGCGGGACGACGGGAGCCGCATCGCGGTGCGCCTTCCCGGCGGCGAGGACGAGGCGTACGAGACCCTCGGCCGCACCCTGCGCGGCAGGCACAACAGGGAGAACGCCATGGCGGCGATCCTCGCCGCCCGCCTCGCCGGCGCGGGGGAGGGAGCGGTGCGCGAGGGGCTGACCAGCTTCCCCGGCCTGCCCCACCGCCTCGAGGTGGTGCGGGTGAGCGGCGGGGTGGAGTGGATCAACGACTCGAAGGCGACCAACGTCGACTCGACCACCGTCGCCCTGCAGGCCCTCGATGGCCCGGTGATCTGGATCGCCGGCGGGAAGGGGAAGGGGGCGCCCTACGCGCCGCTGCGGCCGCTGCTGCCCGGGCGGGTCAAGGCGCTGCTCACCATCGGCGCCGACGCGCAGGCGATCGAGGCGGAGCTGGGCGACGTGGTGCCGGTCACCCCGTGCGGCACGCTGGACGAGGCGGTGCGGCGCGCGCGGGCGATGGCGGCGGGCGGCGACCAGGTGCTCCTCTCGCCGGCCTGCGCGTCGTTCGATCAGTTCGAGAGCTACGAGCACCGCGGCGCGGTCTTCCGCGCGCTGGTCGAGGCGCTCTAGCGCGCCCGCGGGAGGGATGGGATGCAGACGCTGAGCGGTTCCGGCAGGCTCCCCGGCCTGCAGGCGCCCGCCGTGGATCGAGGGGAGGCGCCGGGCTACGACCCGCTGCTCCTCTGGGCGATCCTCGGCCTGACCGGCATCGGCCTCGCGTCGGTCTACTCCGCCTCGGCGGTGATGGCGGCCCGCGACTACGGCAGCCCCTGGTACTTCCTCACCCGCCAGGGCATCGCCGCGGGGCTCGGCCTCGCCGGCATGGCGGGGGCGATGCGCTACGGCTACAAGCGGCTGGAGAAGCTCGCCTACCCCGTGCTCGCCCTCACCGCGGTGGCGCTGCTCCTGGTGCTGGTGCCGGGGATCGGCACCGAGGTGAACGGCGCCCGGCGCTGGATCCGCTTCTTCGGCTTCAACTTCCAGCCGGCGGAGCTGGCCAAGCTGGCGATGGTGATCTACCTGGCGCGCTCCCTGGCCCGCAAAGGCGAGAAGGTCCGCTCGTTCTCGATCGGCTTTCTGCCCCACGTGATCGTCACCGGCTTCTTCGTCCTCCTGCTGCTGGGCCAGCCCGACTTCGGCTCGGGGATGGTGCTCCTCTCGCTGCTGTGGCTGATGCTCTTCTGCGCGGGCGCCAGGCTGCGCTGGCTGGTGGGCGCGGTCTTCGCCGCGGCGCCGGTGGTGGCGGTGCTCGTCCTGAGCAAGAGCTACCGCATGGCGCGCCTCACCGCCTTCATGGATCCCTTCGCCGATCGCCTCGGCCACGGCTGGCAGCTCGCCAACTCGCTCATCACCCTGGGCAACGGCGGCCTCTTCGGCCAGGGGCTCGGGGCGGGGAAGCAGAAGCTCCACTACCTGCCCGAGGGCCACACCGACTTCATCGTGGCGGTGATCGGTGAGGAGGCGGGGCTGCTGGGCATCCTCCTGGTGGTCGGGCTGTTCGGCTTGCTGGTCTCGCGCGGGATCCGCGCCGCCTTCCACGCCTCCGATCCCTTCGGCGCCTTCCTCGCCCTCGGGCTGACGGCGCTCTACGGCATCCAGGCGGTGGTCAACATGTCCGTGGCGATGGGGCTGCTGCCCACCAAGGGGCTGACCCTCCCCTTCGTCTCGTACGGCGGCACGTCACTCGTGCTATCCCTCACCGCGGCGGGCTTCCTGCTCGCCATCTCGGGCGGGAGCGGGGGCTACCTCCTCCCGCAGACGTCGAGGACTTCGCGCGGATGAAAGTCTTGATCGCAGGCGGCGGGACGGGCGGACATCTCTTTCCCGGGATCGCCCTGGCGGAGGAGGTGGTGACGCGCCACCACGCGAACGACGTGCTCTTCGTGGGCACCGCGCGGGGGCTCGAGGCGCGGGTGGTGCCGAAGTCGGGCTTCAAGCTCGAGCTGATCGAGGCCACCGGCGTGAAGGGGCGCGGCCTCTCCGGCTGGATCTCGGGCCTCTTCCGCCTGCCGCGGGCGATCCTCCAGTCGATGCGGATCCTCCGCTCCTGGCGGCCGGACGTGGTGGTGGGCGTGGGCGGCTACGCCTCGTTCCCGGTGGTCTTCGCCGCCTGGCTCCTCAACATCCCCACCGCGGTGCAGGAGCAGAACGCGCTGCCCGGCCTCACCAACCGCGTCCTCGGCAGGCTGGTGCGCGCGGTCTTCGTCTCCTTCGACGAGGCGAGGGCGTTCTTTCCCGAGGCGAAGACGCAGAACGTCGGCAACCCGATCCGCAAGGCGCTGATGGAGAACTTCCTCCGTCCCCAGGCGCGGCACGACAGGTTCCGGCTGCTGATCTTCGGCGGCTCGCAGGGCGCCCACGCGATCAACGTGGCGGCGGTGGAGGCGGCCCGGCACCTCGCCGATCTGCGCGACCGGCTGGAGGTGCTCCACCAGACCGGCAGGCAGGACATCGAGGCGACGCGCGCGGGCTACGAGGCGGCGGGGATCCCGGCGGAGGTGGTGGAGTTCATCGACGACATGTCGGCGGCCTACGCGACGAGCGATCTGGTCATCTGCCGCTCGGGCGCCACCACGCTGGCGGAGATCACCGTCTGCAAGAAGGCGGCGATCCTGATCCCGTTCCCCCACGCGGCGGACAACCACCAGGAGGTCAACGCCCGCTCCCTCGTCGACAAGGGGGCCGCGGTGATGATTCGCCAGGCGGAGCTGACCGGCGAGCGGCTCGCCGCGGAGATCCGCGACCTGGTGGAGCACCCGCAGCGGCGGGAGCGGATGGAGCGGGCGGCGGGTCTCCTCGGGCGGCCGGAGGCGGCGAAGGAGATCGCCGACGTCTGCGTCCACCTCGTCTACCAGGGGCGGGAGCAGGGGGCCGGGTGAGCGGCGCCCGGGCGCGCACGGCGCTGGAAACGGCGCCCCCGTCGTGGGTACAATTTTGAACTTTTTCGTTTCGAAGGCCGGCCGCGGTGCCGGCCGCTTCGTTTGAACGGCGGGAGCGGACGACGATGTTTCGAGGCAGGCGACCGACCATCCACTTCGTGGGAATCGGCGGCATCGGCATGAGCGGCATCGCCGAGGTGCTCCTCAACCTGGGCTACCCGGTCACCGGCTCCGACCTGAAGGCGAGCGAGACCACCCGCCGGCTCGAGTCCTTCGGGGCCCGCTGCTTCGAGGGGCACGCCGCCGCCAACGTGGGCGGCGCCGACGTGGTGGTCACCTCGTCCGCGGTGCGCCGCGACAACCCCGAGGTGGTGGAGGCCCACCGGCGGGCGATCCCGGTCATCCCCCGGGCGGAGATGCTCGCCGAGTTGATGCGCCTCAAGTACGGCGTGGCGGTGGCGGGCTCCCACGGAAAGACCACCACCACCTCGATGATCGCTCACCTCCTCGCCGCGGGCGGGCTCGATCCCACCGCGGTGGTGGGCGGCAAGCTCAACAACTTCGGCTCCAACGCCAAGCTCGGGCGGGGCGAGTACATGGTGGTGGAGGCGGACGAGAGCGACGGCTCGTTCCTCAAGTTCTCGCCGGCGATCGCGGTGGTCACCAACATCGACCCCGAGCACCTCGACCACTACGGCGACTTCGAGCAGCTCAAGAAGGCCTTCGTCGAGTTCGTCAACAAGGTGCCCTTCTACGGCCTGGCGGTGATGTGCCTCGACCACCCGGCGGTGCAGGCGCTGCTGCCGTCGCTGGAGCGGCGCCACGTCACCTACGGCCTCTCTCCCCAGGCGGACTACCGGGCGGAGGCGATCGAGTCGAGCGCGTTCGAGATGAGCTTCGACGTGATCCGCCGCGGCGAGCCGATGGGGCGCTTCCGCCTCGCGATGGTGGGCACCCACAACGTGCAGAACGCGCTGGCGGCGATCGCGGTGGCGGACGACGTGGGCGTCTCGGTGGAGCAGATGCAGGCGGCCTTCGCCAGCTTCACCGGGGTGCAGCGGCGCTTCACCGTGCGGGGGGAGGCGGCGGGTGTCACCGTGGTGGACGACTACGGCCACCACCCGGCGGAGATCCGCGCCACCCTGGCGGGCGCCCGCACGGCCTTCCCGAAGCGGCGGATCGTCGCCGCCTTCCAGCCCCACCGCTACACGCGCACGCGGGATCTCCTCGGCGAGTTCGCCACCTGCTTCAACGAGGCGGACGCGCTGCTCATCACCGAGATCTACGCGGCGAGCGAGGAGCCGATCCCCGGGGTGAGCGGCGCGGCGCTGGCGGAGGCGGTGCGGTCGTGCGGCCACAGGGACGTGGCCTTCGTGCCGCAGCGGAGCGCGCTGGCGCAGGCGCTCCGCGAGCGGGTTCGGGCGGGCGACCTGGTCATCACCCTCGGCGCGGGCGACATCAGCCAGACCGGTCCGGAGCTGCTGGCGCTGCTGCAGGGGTGAGTTTCGCGCCTGCGGGACGAGCTCCCCCGCCCGGCGGCGCGCGTGGCATGCGGCTGGCAACGCAGGGGAGCGAGGCAAGGAGGGGCCGGGGGACGGCCCGAAGGTGAAGCGCGTGTCGATCCGCTCCGATCTCTTCCGCCACTTCCGCGGCGAGCTGCGCCGGAACGAGCCGCTCGCCCCGCGCACCAGCGTGCGGGTGGGCGGCGCCGCGGATCTCTTCGCGCGTCCCGCGGACGCGGAGGACCTGCGCGTCCTCCTCGCCGCTGCGGCGGACGGCGGCGTGCCGGTGACGGTGCTCGGCGGCGGCGCCAACACCATCGTCGCCGACGGGGGCGTCGAGGGCGTGGTGGTGAAGCTGCCCGCGTGGAGCGAGGAGCCCACCTTCGACGAGGGGGGCGGCACCTTCGTCTTCGGCGCCGGCGAGCCGATCACGAAGATCGCCCAGGCGATGAAGAAGCACGGCCTGGTGGGAGCGGAATTCCTCGCCGGGATCCCCGGTACGATCGGTGGCGCCACCGCGATGAACGCCGGGACGAAGAACGGCGAGACGGTGCGGGTGGTGGAGGCGGTGGAGATCGCCACGCCCGAGGGCGCGCGCTGGTGGGCGCGGGACGAGCTGGTGTGGCGCTACCGCGGCTGCGAGCTGCCGCGGGGCGGGGTGGTGACGCGCCTGCGGGTGCGGCTGCGCCGGCCCGCCGGCGAGGCGGAGCTGCAGGCATCGCGGGCGGCGATGGAGGCGGACCTCGCCTACAGGCGGCGCACCCAGCCCCTCCACCTGCCCAACTCCGGCTCCGTCTTCCGCAACCCGCCGGGCGACTACGCGGGGCGGCTGATCGAGGCGTGCGGCCTCAAGGGGCTGCGCCAGGGCGGGGCGCAGATCGCCGAGGGGCACGCCAACTGGATCGTCAACCTGGGCGGCGCCACCGGCGGCGACGTCTCGTACCTGATCGAGAAGGCCCGGGCCGAGGTGCGCGCGCGCTTCGGCGTCGAGCTCGAGCCCGAAGTGAAGCGGATCGGAAGGTGGTCATGAAGGACAAGAAGATTGCCGTGCTCTACGGCGGGCGCTCCGCGGAGCGCGAGGTCTCCCTGCGCTCCGGCGCGGCGATCCACAAGGCGCTCGTGGGCCTGGGCTACGACGCCGAGCTGCTCGACGTCGATCTCGACGTGGCCGAGCGGCTGCGCGCCATGAAGGCCGAGGTCGCCTTCATCGGCCTCCACGGCAGGTGGGGCGAGGATGGCTGCATCCAGGGGCTGCTCGAGTCGATGGGCATCCCCTACACCGGCTCCGGCGTGCTCGCCTCCGCCCTCGGCATGGACAAGGTCGCCACCAAGCAGGTCTTCAAGATGCGGGGCATCCCCACCGCCGACTACGTCGCCGTGCGCCCGCAGGCGGCGCGCGACCTGCGCCCCGAGGACCTGCCCTTCGGCCTGCCCTGCGTCGTCAAGCCCGGCGCCGAGGGCTCCTCGGTCGGCGTCCACATCGTCAAGACCCCCGACCAGTTCGCCGCCGCCTGCGCCGACGCCGCCCGGTACAAGGGCGACGTGCTCATCGAGCGCTACCACAAGGGGCGCGAGGTGCAGTGCGCCGTCCTCGACGACGTCGCCCTCGGCGTCATCGAGGTCCGCCCCGCCACCGAGTTCTACGACTACAACGCCAAGTACCACAGCGGCGGGACCACCCAGTACCTCTACCCCGCGCCCCTCGAGCCCGCCCTCTACCGGAAGGTCATGGACGTCACCGTCCAGGCCCACAAGGCCCTCGGCTGCGCCGGCGCCACCCGCACCGACCTGATCCTCATGGACGACGGCGAGGTCGTCGTCCTCGAGACCAACACCCTGCCCGGCATGACCGAGACCTCACTCCTCCCCAAGATCGCCGCAGGCGTGGGCATCGACTTCCCCACCCTCTGCGAGCGCATCCTGCTCGGCGCCTCGCTCAAGGCCTGAGGTCCGCGCGGGCGCGGCGGCTTCGGCCGCCGCGGCGAGCGTGCGCTCCGCGGTGGCGCGAGCCGAGCCTGGGAGCGCGTTGCCGTCCCCGATCAGCGCGCCTCGGCCTTCACCAGGCCGTGCCCACCCACGGGTGTCGTCTCGAAGCGCTCGCTGAAGCCGGCGATCAGCGGCCGCCCCTTCGCGATCGCCGCCTGCACCGCCGGGAGCTCGAGCGAGGCCCGGTGGCTCTCCGGCGAATCCCAGACCTCGGTGATCCAGATGGCGTTCTCGTCGATCGGGTCGTGGGCGATCACGTAGCTCAGGCAGCCCGGCATCGCCGTCGTCCCCTCGAGCAGCACCGAGACCAGCGCGTCCCGCTGCCCCGGCACCGCCTTCATCCTGCCGATCAGTCCGTACATGAGACGATCTCCTTGCTGTCGCGCGCCGCGCTCGCCACCTGCACGTCTGCCGTGACCGGCACGGCGCCCGTCTCCCTCACAGGTGCCGCGTCTCCGCCGCCTCTTCCCACCAGCGGTCGTTGCGACCGTCGGGGAAGCGCCGGGGGGCCTCGGCGAGCAGGGTGGGGTCGACGCCGTCGAGGCAGGCGACGTTGATCCAGGCGATGTCGCCGCCGAGCTCCTCCACGTGGCCGGTCCCGAAGGGGCGGGTGCCGCAGCGCCTGCAGAACGGGTGGTCGAAGCTCTGGCCGAAGCGGTAGCTCTGCAGCTGGTCGGCGCCGGCGAGGAGCCGGAGATCGGCTGCAGGGACGATCACCTCCCAGACGCGCGCCTTGGTGCAGAAGGAGCAGTTGCAGCGCCGCGTCCCCTCCGCCAGATCGAACCGCGCCTCGATGCGCACGGCACCGCAGTGGCAGCTTCCCTGATACGTCTGCTTCATCGTTTGGTCCTCGCGCCGTGGACGGACGCCGCTCACAGGTGACGGACCTCGGCGGGGCGCTCCATCCAGTTGCCGTTGCGTCCGTCGGAGAAGCGCACCGGCGCCTCCGCCAGCTCGGACCCATCGACGTCGTCGAGGGTGGCGAGCTGGACGGTGACGAAGTCGCCGCCGAGCTCCTTGAGGTGCCCGTGCCCGAACGTGCGTACGCCGCAGCGCCTGCAGAAGCGGTGGTGGACGGTGCGGGTGTTGAACTGGTAGTCGGCGAGCGCGTCCTCGCCGCGCAGCAGCCGGAAGCTCTCGGGGCGGATGGTCACCGCCCAGTTGCGCGCCTTGGTGCAGATGGAGCAGTTGCACTTGCCGGTGCCCTGCGAGAGGTCGATGTCCGCCTCGTACTGCACCGCGCCACAGTGGCAGCTTCCCTTGTAGGTCTTCTTCATCGTTCCACGCTCCGTTCTGGCCGGACCGGCCGTTGTCGGACCCGGGGAGCGTAGGGCGCCCTCGCGGACAGGCCTCGTCCGCGAAGTCGTGCGATGCTCTCGCCCATGCTCGAGACCTCCGCACGCCTCCTCCGCCTCCTCTCGGTGCTCCAGTCGCGCCGCTTCTGGTCGGGGGCCGACCTCGCCGCCCATCTGGAGGTGACGCCGCGCACGCTGCGGCGCGACATCGATCGCCTCCGCAGCCTCGGCTACGCGGTCGAGGCGACCGCCGGCCACGGCGGCGGCTACCAGCTCGGCAAGGGTGCGGCGCTTCCGCCGCTCCTCCTCGACGACGAGGAGGCGGTGGCGGTCGCGGTGGCGCTGCGCAGCGTCACGGACACCTACGCGGGCGCCGCCGAGACGGCGGTGCGCGTGCTCGCCAAGCTGGAGCAGCTCCTCCCCGCGCGCCTGCGCAGCCGCCTCGGGGCGATCCACGCGATGACGGTCTCGGTGCGGCGCAGCAAGCTGGAGGCGATCGATCCCGATCTCCTCACCACCCTGGCCGCCGCCTGCCGCGACTGCCAGCGCGTCGAGTTCGCGTACCGCAACCGCGCGGGCGAGGCGACCACGCGGAGGGTGGAGCCGCTGCGCCTGGCCCACACCGCCTGGCGCAGCTGGTACCTGGTGGCGTGGGACCTCGACCGCGGCGCGTGGCGCACCTTCCGGGTCGACAGGATCGAGGGCGCCGCCCGCGCCGGCGAGCGCTTCGTCCCCAGGCCGGCGCCCGAGGACGTGGCCGCCTGGGTCGCCGACTCGCTCTCGCGCGTGCAGTATCCCTACCGCGCGCGGATCAAGCTGCAGGGCACGCTCGAGGAGCTGGCGGCGACGGTGCCGCCGTGGTGCGGCACCCTGGAGCGGCTCGACGATCGCCACTGCACGCTCGACGTCGGCTCGGAGACGCTGGACGGCCTCGTCTGCCACATCGTCCTGTGCGGACAGGAGTTCGAGCTGCTCGAGCCCGCCGACCTCGCCCCCCACCTCGAGGCGGTGGCGGCGCGCCTCGTCCGCGCCGCGAACGGGGCGCTCTCCCGCCGCGCGGGTTGACCCGGCCGACCGCCGCGGGGGCTGGAGACCGGCGCCCCGCAGCGGGCACGACCGCTCCGTGTCCCGCCGGCGCCGCGAACAGCCCTGGCCGATCCGCCTCGCCCACTGGCTCAACGTCTGGCTGCTGGCGGTGATGGCGGGGAGCGGGCTGCAGATCCTCGTCGCCTATCCGGCGATGGGGCCCCGCGGCGCCACCTGGGACTGGTTCCTCCTCGAGGGCTGGCGCCCCGGCCCGCTGCTCACCGTGGGGCGGTGGCTCGCCGGCGCCCGCCACTGGCACTTCGCCTTCGCCTGGTTCTTCGTCGCCACCGGCGCGCTCTACGTCCTCTACCTCGCCGCCTCGGGGGAATGGCGGCGGCGCCTCTTCCTGCCGCGCCGCGACTTCCGCAACGCGATCGAGACGGCGACGTACTACGTCCGGCTCCGTGCCACGCCACCGGCGCAGGGGCTCTACAACGGCCTGCAGCGCCTCGCCTACACGAGCACGCTCCTTCTCGCCCTCGTCTCGATCACCTCCGGCCTCGCCATCTACGAGCCGCTGCAGCTCCGCGCGCTCGCCTCGATCTTCGGCGGCTACGACGGGGCGCGGGCGATCCACTTCCTCGCCCTCGTGGCCTTCGCCGTCTTCACCGCCGGCCACGTGATCCTGGTGCTGCTCCACCCCCGGACGCTCGCCTCGATGCTCACCGGAGGCGCGCGGGAGGTCCCCGATGACCAGGCGCCTGACGATCGCCGATCGTGACCGCCTCGCGCGCGTGGTGCGCCGCCGCGCGCTGCTGCGCGCCTTCCTCGCCGGCTCCGCCGCGGCGGTCGCGGGCTGCGACAGCGCCCGCCCGCGCGCCGGTCTCCTCGGCGCGATGGAGCGGTTCAACCTCCGCTTCCAGCAGGCGCTCTTCGATCCGGAGAAGCTCGCGCCGGAGGAGCCGGAGAGCGCGCTCACCCCCGACGACGCCTTCCCCGCCTACTTCGTCTCCCCGCGCGTCCCGCTCGCGCCGGCGGGCTGGCGGCTGCGCGTCGGCGGACTCGTGGAGCGCTCCCGCGCCTTCACCCTCGAAGAGCTGCAGAGGCTGCCCCGCACCAGCTACCGCATCCGCCACCACTGCGTGGAGGGGTGGAGCGCCGTCGCCTCCTGGCATGGCGTGGCGGTGCGCGATCTCGCCGCGGTGGTGGGCGTGCGCCCGGAGGCGCGCTACGTCGAGTTCCGCTCCTTCGACGACGGCTACTGGTCCTCGTGGGATCGCCCCAGCGCCTTCCACCCCCAGACCATCCTCGCCTTCGGGCGCAACGGCGAAGCGCTCGCGCCGCCCTGGGGCGCGCCGCTGCGCCTCTACGCCGCGGTGAAGCTCGGCTACAAGATGGTGAAGTACCTCACCGAGGTGAACTTCCTCGACCGCCCCACCGGCGGCTACTGGGAAGACCAGGGCTACGAGTGGTTCGCCGGGGTGTGAGCCGCGGCGAGCGCTGGCTCATTCCCCGCGCCCTTGCCATCCGATCTCCCTCCCCAGCTGGAGCAGGTACGCCTCCATGAACGCCATCCGCTCCGCCGCCATCGCCCGCGCGGTGGCGGTGTGGAGCACGTCGGGGATGCGCAGCAGCTTCCGGTGGAAGTGATCCACCCCCCATTGCTTGTCGTCGGGCGGGCGCGCCGCGCAGAAGGGATCCGCCGGCTCGTAGAAGGGCCGCCCCATCGCCGCGCAGCTGGCGAAGAGGCGCGCGATCCCGATGGCGCCGATCGAGTCGAGGCGATCCGCGTCCTGGAGCACCTTCGCCTCGAGGGTCTCCGGGACGATCCCGCGGGAGAAGGGATGGACGCGGATGGCGTAGGCGATCGCCTCCGCCTTCGCGCCGTCCCAGCCCTCCGCGCGGAGGAGCGCGAGCGCCCGCTCCGCGCAGACCTCGCCGGAGAGGTGCGACGCCGGATGGCCCTTCGGGTGGTTGAAGAGCTCGTGGAGGAGGGCGGCGGTCACCGCGATCGAGGGATCGGCCCCCTCCGCCGCGCAGATCCGCTCCGCGTTTCCCACCACGCGCATCACGTGGAGGAAGTCGTGGGCGGGCTCCGCCCCCTCCGCCGCCCGCATCGCCGCCGCACGCAACCTCTCCTGCCGCTCATCCAGCGCCATCGCCACCTCCTGCAGCGGCCGACTGTAGCTGTGGAAAGGGCCCGTGGCACGATTGACCGCACCGGTCCGCCGTGGTCCCTATCGCGCCATGCGCATCCTCTCGATCCTCCTCCTCTGCATGGCGCTGGCTGCCTGCGGTGGCTCCGGCAGCGGCAGCCGCCAGGCAGGCGGCGAACCGGATCCGCTCTCCGCCACCTGGACCTACGGGGCGCCGGGGCGCTCGCGCGGCGTCGCCCTCACCCCCGACGGCGACGTGATCCTCGCGGTGGCGCAGGGGGACGCTCCCTTCGACGAGACCGGCGGCGTGGTGATCCTCGCCCCCGACGGCGCGGTGAAGGCGGAGCTCCCCCTCGCCGTCCCCGCCGCGTGCGAGGGCTGCACGCGCCTGGCCTTCGAGCCCAACCGGCCCCTGGTCACCGGCGGCGTCGCCTGGGTCTCCGACTACCACTGGAACCTCTTCCGCATCGACCTCGCCACCGGCGAGGCGCGCTGGGCGCGGGTGACGGGCACCCTCGACGTCCCCGGCATCGTCGGCCTCGACGACGGGAGCGCCGCGGGGGAGGGCGGCCTGGCCCTGCTCGCCGGCCTCGCCCTCACCCGCCTCGATCTCGAGGCGGCCGCCGTCCTCGACACCCATTCCCTCGACGGCCCGGTGCGCGCGATCGCCGCGCTGGGGGAGGGGATCTTCCTCCTCGATCTCACCGAGCCTCTCGCTTCGTCGGGGCGGCTCGCCCTGTGGGACGCGGCGGACGGGAGCGTGGAGACCCTCGACCTCCCCTGGCCGGTGGCGGCGATCGCCGCCGTGGACGGCTGGGCGGTGGCGGCCCTCGAGCTGGGGCTCGGCTCGTACGGCCTGCTCGAGCTGGGCCCCGACGGAATCGCCGAGCTGGCTACCTTCGAGGCGCCGGTGGGCCCCCTCTCCCTGGCGCTCCTGCCCGACGAGCGCGTCGTCGCGGTGGGCTCCGGCGGCATCCGCAGCCCGAGCGCCCCCGACCTCCTCGTCGGCAGCACCCTGCTCGTCGATGCGGACGAGGGGCCGCTCGCCGCCCTCGACACCTCGAGCGTGATCGGCCTCGCCTTCTCCGCGGGGGGCGACGCGCTCTACGTCGCCGACACCGGCGGTCTGCAGGCCTTCGCCTTCCCGTGATACCTCGAACGTGATCATCGAAACGTCGCCGATGATCACAGGCAGAAAACTGGATCGGCGATATCACCGGCCCGATCAATGGCCGCGTGGCGAATCGTCGACGCATCGATCGCGCCGAGCAGGCGCGCAGGGCTCTCTCGCTGGCGAAGCGCGCCGGCCTCCTCTTCCTCCGCCTGGCGGCGGTCGCCGGCGTGATCGCCGCGATCGGGACCGGCGCACGGGCCGCGTTCCGATGGGCGCTGACCACGCCCCGCCTCGCGATCGAGACGATCGAAATCACCGGCAACGAGCGCGCGACGGACGCCGAGCTGCTCTCCCTCCTCGGGATCGCGAGGGGCGACAACCTCCTCCGCGCCGATCTCGCCGCGGCGCACGATCGCGTCTCGAGCCACCCCTGGGTGCGCTCCGTCGCGATCACGCGGCGTTTTCCACAGGGGATCGAGCTCACCGTCGTTGAGCGGCGCCCGCTCGCTCTCGTAGATCTGGGGCACCTCTACCTACTCGACGAGGAGGGAGAGGTCTTCAAGCGCGCAAAGCCGGGCGATCCCCTCGATCTCCCGGTGATCACCGGGCTGTCCAGGAGCGACTGGGCGGCGCGGCCCGAGGAGGCGCGGCAGAGGTTGGACGAAGCGCTGCATGCGCTCGGCGCGTGGGGGGAACGGGAGCGGTCCCGATCGCTTCCCGTGGCGGAGGTCCATCTCGACGAGGGCGAGGGCGTCACCCTCTACCTCGGCGACCTGGGGCCGGCGGTGAAGCTCGGTCACGGTGATTTCGAGCGGAAGCTCGACCGGCTGGATCGGGTGCTCGTCGAAGTGGAGCGGCGGGGCGAGCGCGTGGAGCTCGTGCGGCTGGACAACCGGGCGCGGCCCGGCTGGATCGCGGCCCGGCTGGCGGACGCCTCCGGGCAGGAGCGGAAGACGGCGACTCCCTGAGCCGCCAGATGGATTGGGGAACGCGGCACGGCGGCCGAAAGGCGTCAGCCGATCAATGTCGCAGCGGCTCTCCCGGAAACGGGGAGCGAAAGGACGTCCGGCATGGGCAAGAAGGGCGAGCTGATCGTCGGACTCGACATCGGCACCACCAAAATCTGCGCGATCGTCGGCGAGGCCACCGACGAGGGGATCGACATCATCGGCATCGGCAGCCACCCGTCGAAGGGGCTGCGCAAGGGCGTGGTCGTCAACATCGAGGCCACCGTCGCCTCGATCAAGCGCGCCATCGAGGAAGCCGAGCTGATGGCGGGCTGCGAGATCAACACGGTCTTCACCGGGATCGCCGGCGGCCACATCAAGGGCTTCAACTCCCAGGGGATCGTGGCGGTCAAGGACAAGGAGGTCCGCGAGGCGGACATCGCCCGGGTGATCGACGCCGCCAAGGCGATCGCCATCCCCCTCGACCGCGAGGTGATCCACGTCCTGCCGCAGGAGTACGTGATCGACGATCAGGGGGGCATCAAGGATCCCCTCGGCATGTCGGGCGTGCGCCTCGAGGCCAAGGTCCACATCGTCACCGGCGCCGTCTCCAGCGCCCAGAACATCATCAAGTGCGCCAACAAGACCGGCCTCAACGTGGCGGACATCGTCCTCCAGCCGCTCGCCTCCTCGGAGGCGGTGCTGGGCGAGGACGAGAAGGAGCTGGGGGTCTGCCTCGTCGACATCGGCGGCGGCACCACCGACATCGCCATA